>Ga0179591_1272264_pt1 | contig 12938 bp, 19 predicted proteins | sample CZOMad2_1_08_16f_FD_182891 | JGI IMG/M metagenome (GOLD analysis project Ga0179591, IMG submission 182891) | Vadose zone soil fungal communities from Angelo Coast Range Reserve, California, USA - CZOMad2_1_08_16fungal (PacBio error correction) | ecosystem: Environmental > Terrestrial > Soil >...
GGGGATACCATGAAAAGGAAGTCCGGACTCAAAAAAATGAAACGCCACAGGGGAAGGGGATCACTTTGCTCGAGCAGTGCTCAGAGTGAAATCTTGAGTGGGGTGAGTCTCGGAGTTCGAGTTGTGGGTTGTCTCGGAGGCCGGTGGGTATGAAAGGTGGCGATGGGTGGGTTGTGTGTGGGGGTGTCGGGCTCGTGCCAGGAGAGAGAGAGGGGATGGCGTTGTGTAGGTGGGGGCGGGACAAGCGGGTCGAAGTCAGGGGGAGAAGGGGCGGGAAGGGGGGGGTCCCTAATAAGGGAGGTAGTCTACAGGTGAAGAGATCTTGATTGGAAAACTGGCTAGGAGCGCGGCTTGGGCAAGTATCGCGTGCTACTTAGGAGAGCAAAGACTCCGTATCCGCCGCGGTTGGGCTGGGCAAGAAAACGGGAAAAGTCCATCTAGCAGAGACTTCTGAGAGGGCGCTTGAAATCGATTATAGACGTAAGATGCTACTCCTGGGAAGACCGTCTGGAGGAAAAAAACCATCAGCTTCACGAGAAGGGCGAGGAGGGGACCTTGTCTTCGGGGGGTTGCGGCGAAGAGAAAGGTGTACTGTTTCGGTAACTGGAGAGGAAAGGGGCGGAACCGGAGGGCCTCCGACGAGGAAATCCTTAGTGGGATCTTCTTCCTGAGATAGCCGGAAAAAAAGAGCTCTTTAATCCTCCCTGTTAACCTTAGACGCGGTCTCAAGCTTTCAGATAAGGGAAAGGTCTTAGACCCGGTAAAAACGGTAAGCCCAGGACCTTAGGCGTAAAACTCTTGCCTTTCTTGGTCCAACCACTCGGAAAGGTGTTCCAATCCTCGAGGTTGTAGCAGAAAAAGCCCTCCCGAGAGGAGAAAGGTCGGGGCGGGTCGCAACGCTTTGCCGAGGTTAGATCAATTCAGGGGTTGGGAAAACGTCTGAGAAAAAAAGAGGGGTCCTCGAGGAACTTCCTACCTGGGTACAGAGGAAAAAAGCTGCGACGGTAGAGCGGAAAGAAGTTGGATCGGACCGAGAGAAGATTAGAAACCTTCGAACGTGGAACTACGGCTCGGGGGGGGGAACCTCTTGAAAAAAGAAAATTCTTCCTTGACGAGTCCTTCATGCCCGCGGGGTCCAACGAAGAAAACCTTGACAAAAGGGTATAAGAAGGGGGGGCAAAGAACGGCCGAAGAGGTTGATGGGGAGAGAAGGCCGGCTGCAGAATTGATGAGGTCCTAAGGTGAGTAGGGGATAAGGAGGGGAGGGGGCTCTGGGGGGAGGGCGACCTGCAAGAGGAAAAGGGGTTTTAAGAAAGCGGAAACTCTATGGCAGGTGGGCAAAGGCTGACTCGGCATCTGACGGGACGGGCCTGCCGTTGCAGAATATACGGGTCAACGGAGCAGGGGAAAGACGGCCGTCCGGACATTTGGAGGGGGGAACTTTTCGTTGCAGGGAGAGGAAGGAGAAAAAACTCGGTTCGCCATAAGAAGGGAAAAGCTTAAGTCGGTTGAGGGGCCCGACGTTCTTGCCGTAGGCAAAACACGGAGGAAGAGATTGCGCAAAAGAAGAGGGACAACCTAAGGACCTAGAGTACAGTAGTGGGTCTGGCTCCCTAGGAAAGAACCGGCTCCTACGGGCACGCAAGGTTGGTTCTACGGCCGTAAAAAGCCGCGCCTGTCCTCCTATGGCGTCTAAAGGCGGCTTAACCTTCAGCCGAGGCCCACCGTCCAGTAAAGAATGAAGCGACCTCGATGCCCACGCTGCCCGGTCTCGGCGGGCGACATCGCCTTTGACCAAAAAAACAACTATACAGGGAAAAGAGAGAAACACTCGCGAAAGAGCTTCTGCCCTGAGGGTCAAGCTCGGCACCTGTCATCCAAAACCTCGGGGAGAAGGCCGACATTAGTAGACCCGCGAGAAAGTTGTCGGCCAGGGGGAGAAACATCGCCATCCATAGAGGCCTTGCCCGAGGGGTTAGTACTAGAGTTGAGAATATCTGGGATTTCCCCTTCGGTCTCCAAGTCTTGTGCGATACGCCCTCTTGGAAAAGGCAAGCCCAAACATCTGAAGAAAAAGCTCGATCGCGTAACTCTCATAACGAACAAACCCGTCGACGCCTGGCAGAAAAATGACCCAGGGGGGATCAGAACAGGATCCGAGGGCTTCTCGAGGACTCGTCGTACGGGGAACGAACGGAATTAGAATGAGCTAGCATCTTCATACGATGGGCGGTACTCCTACAGGACGTCCTTGAGTGAAGAGAAAGAGCTACCAGAGCCTCGCAGGCGAACAGGAAAACCAATTATAAGTGCTTACGATGGTCGGTTGCACACGCCCTGCACGTCGATTACAGACTACGTGGGAATACGAGGAGTGTTCTACGACGGAAGCATTGTCTGGCGGAAACTCCGCCGGCTCATTGTCGCTACTAGCTCGCAAGGTAAGGGGAAGGCCAGAAACTCGATCTAGTCAGAAGGACGTCAGTGCTCTACCACCGACCGGCTGAAATCTTCTGGTTTCGCGGGAAAGGAGGACAAGGGGACCCCAGGGGGGGACCGAGGCCGCAGCTTTCGAAAAAAGCGACGAGCTCGACAAAAATCGTTGGCGCTGCCGACAACCACCAGAAGAAAAAAGTCGACGCCAAGGGGGCCGATGAGCGCTCTGTTTAGAGGCTAAAAAAGAGACTCCCAGATAAAGTCACCATGGACAGAAACGCCCTAGAGATTCTGACCTCGCTTGAAGGAACGACGTCCGCCAGCGGAGGGGCTATATGTGGGGCGAGGTCGAGGATGAAACCGCAAACGACGGCTACGGCGATTTGTTGGGGAGCGACTCAGTGACGACTCCCCTCAAGAAAGTCTAAGAGAGTCCGGGACACAGAAAATCCAACAACAAGAAGCCTCAACGGACCATCAATCTCCTTGTGGTCAACTGGCAAGCATGACGGAAGAAATTCTGAAGGGGATCGCGGCGGCTCAAGAGAGGTCTACTACTATCCAGGTCCACCTCGTCTAAGGAGGTAGGTCTGAGAAGAGTGGGGCGGAAAAAGGCCCTACACCGGCCGTCTCCTACGGAGACCGTCCGATCTTCTTAGATCCGCCAAAGGAGACGGTCAAAGCGGGGGGAGGAACCTCCAAGGGGAGGGTATTTCGTAACATTTTAGAACAGGAAAAAAACCACCGGTGGGAGGGGAAAAGTGACCTTGTCTCGCGGAGTCATCCCATTCGTCAAAAATCCGGGCAAACTAATAGCTAAGGAGATAAGGTTCATCGACGTAACCTTCCTGCGGCGAGGGACCTCTACTTGCGGCCCAATCCCATGCCCAAGAAGGAAAGCGACCTCGAGCGACTCTCGCGTCCCGGAAGCTACCCATAGGGAGCTACCGGTGAGAGCCAACGAGGACAAAGTCGTGGCAGTGCGCCCAGACCATCACGTCGAGAAAAGGTCTCGTCCGGGGGGCACTACCCTCTTCGGTATGAGGGGAAACTCCACCAAAAGGCCTCGCCACGCAAGGAGAACCGCTCCCGAGCCCACTACGGCTCGTCTCTTTCAGAGCGCTATGTCTCTACTAAGTGAGGAGGGTACGCGGGGAAGATTTTTCCTGCCGCGACAGGGGAAGGGGTCCCCGGCAACCGAAAGGGTCGGTACCGGCCAGTCCGAACGGGGTGGAACCCATCACTGGCGGGAGGGGAGACCTCGGAATCATAGAGACGACCCTTCGCCCGACGCAGGAACTGCTGCTCTCGGGGGAACCTTACGTGGGAACGGGCATCGACTAGATGCAAAAAACAACTTTCCTACGAGAACCGGGCTGGGGTCGTGAGTGGGGAAAAAAGCCTTTCTACGCCAGGTCGGGTCTTTCTCCCTTTGGAGCGTCCTTTTTCTGTCCAAGCGGGGGGACTAATGGTTTCTCCAAAAAGGATCTTTTGAAGGTTTTGGCAAGGTCATAGGGGAGAAATACTGAATTGGTGCTGGGGATGTTCGATTGTGTCGGCCGCATTGCCTTGGGCCCTCTACAGGGGACTGGGTGCGATTCCAAAAAACGATCGGCTGTTTAAAGGGGGGTCATGAAAAACAAAAAAGGTTGGGTACCTATTACTCGTTCCTTCTCGCCGCCTGGTTTGCGGGAGAGCGCTCGCGGTTTATGGAAAAGCGGACACGGAGCGTCCTGGAGGAGCTCCTCGGCTTCTTCCGTCATATTATGTTCTCTGAGAGACGCGATAGTATTCGGCGATATATCGGAGGGAGTATTAAAGAGGAAGCCGAACTCGAGAGGGGATCTGCTCTCTTCAGATGCCCATCATCGAAAAGACTGCCCGGGGAGGCGGTAGGGGAGACTCTCCTTAAAAAGAGGAAAGTGGAGCTCTGGAAAGGGAGCTATAATCTATCTCCTCTTCTAGGCCGCCACCTGGAATCTCTCTAGGGCGGAATAGTCGCAGGAAGACGGTTCATGACAAAACCTGAAAAGGGAAAAAAGGGATCTTCTATCCGGCTACGGTCCGGCCCACTTCCAGAACTCGAGAAAAACCCTCGCCATCTCACCAACAACGGGGGAATATAACACCGTTCGCCTGACACTGACACAAAAGGGAAAGCCTTCACGTCCGTCGAGGAGGATACCCCAAAGCACTACTATAGGGTTGGTCCGCGCAAGCTCAACGTCTCCAAGGAGAACCACCTGCGGTCTCCAGTTTCAAGGACACTAGCCTGCTTCGAAGGTTCCGTCGGGGGGAAGGTTGGGCCTGCAGCTCGGAGCCTTTCCCGATGGGGGCGAAAAGTTGACCGAGAAAAGAAAGACGTTGCGCCGGGACGTCGTAAAAGATTAGGTAAAGGGGGAAGAGGAAGACCCAGCTTAAACGCCAGGTTCTGGACAAAAAGAGCCGGAGGGGTCACACGGTACAGGCAAAGAGGGGTTCCGTGACGAAGTCGAGGAGGAAGAGGCCCCTCAGAACTCCAATAGGCATGTATGAGAGGAAGCCTCGATTCGGACGGCTACGGAGGAGGGGGGGTGCTGGGGAGGGAGCGGGGAAATGGAGAAACTCTTGGTTTGAAGATGATCCACCATGACCAGTAGAAAAAGGGGCCGGCGAGAAAGAGACCTGGGAAAAAGCGACCTGGGGATGTTTTCTTCCCCCCCATGAAAAAAAAATAAAAACTTTCCTGTTGTAGTAACTCGGGAAAAGGGCCGCTAGCTGCCGGGGACGCTGAGGAAGAGATGTCCCGGATGAGCTGGGCGCAGGGCCAAAGTCTAGTATGACCAGCTCGGCTGGCGAGAGTCGATGACGCCCTCGCGGAGAGACCTTGAGAGGAAGAAGGACCTAAAGAAAAGTTATTCCCGCAGAGGAGGAAAAGGGTGCACTCAAAAGTCCGTTCTCCACGTGGGCGAAAGGACCAAAAAAAAGACACCGGAAAGCCCTCACCCATCTTGGGACGAACCTTTGCGAGCTCGGGAGGGGTGGCGACAGAGAAAAAGGGGGCGGCGTTCGACCGTAGGAGAAATGGTGTAGGGCGGCAGCGCCCTCGATCTCTAAAAGGGGCGTTGGTCGCCGGAGTCGAAGGACGAGATTACGATGGAGAGAGAGGATTATCGAAGGAAAACTCTGCGAAAGAGAAGTTGACGCAGGGTTTCTGGTCCCTTACGCGCTGTTTCTCAGGGCTCGGCGTAGGCAAAGGATCGTCCTTGGCGCGATTATCAAAGAGTCTAGCAAAAAAAGAGAGAAGCAGCCGCGTTTTCTGGGGTTCCATCCCTCGACTAAGGAGCTCGAAGCACTCGCGTTTCGAAGAGGAGGGGAGGACCGAAGGCGGTCGCCATCGATGTCGACTCTAGGATGGCGTCTCCTCCCTACATGTTTAGAGGGGAGAAGGTGGCGCCGTAGCCCTTCTTTCTTCTGAAGAAAGGAAGGAAGGACTAGCGCGGCAGGAAGGGAAAAAAGTCGACGTTTGAGTAAGTTGGGGGGATTCTAGCTCATACTGTTCTTTCTAGAAGGGGCCGTTCTCATAAAGGACAAAAAGTATTCGACCCCTGGGTCCTCTTTAGAGGAAGAAAACGATGGGGGCCAAGGAGGGGTGGCTGCGCCTGCGCTGAAGAAGATTCGAGCCTCGTCTCGGATCTCTTGAAGAAATGTGCCGTCGCGGCGGCCAAGAAAAGCGGCGGTAAGATGGGGACCATGCCGGTTCTAAAGGACCTTATGACGGGAAGAGGGGCCATGATTCCCTAGGCTGGAAGAGAAGAGCTTTCTTTTTCCCGAATCGGAGCCCTCCTTGGGTCTACTTGGTCCGTACCGGGGGGATCTTTTCAGAGGAAAGATCAAGCCAGGGGTCTGTAACCAAGTGAGGTCGCAGAGGGAGCTGTCCGAGGTAGCTCAGAAAATCATGACTTTTTAGGGGGTAGTTCGACGAAGGATGCTCGAAGAAGAGCCGCAACGGAAAGGACTGAAAAAATTTTCATAGGAGCCAGCGGCAAGGTATAAGGGAAAGACGCCGTTGATCAGAGCGGATCGAATTATATCTGAGCTAGGGGATGGCCGGAAAAGGGAAAAAAAGCTTCGAAGCTTGAAACTTGGAGACCTCGAAGGGCGCGTTCACACAAATTACTTCGTGAATCCGTCCTTCAGCCCTCGTTGGGGACAAGGTCTGGGATGAAAGGGGGGGCAAAACTGGCCTACCACTCCAGGGAGGTTAGAATAAAAGGACGCTTCTCTCCTCAAGGGATGTTTGCGGAAATCAGCCGGCTGCGAGCAGTGAAGCCAGGAGGAATTAGGACTTCGAGCTGGAAGTAGGAAAGTCTCTTGAGGTCCCTCTGGGGGGGAGTTACGCAATTATACGAACTTGTCTCAAGAGAATCGATGTGATGTGGCGAGGCAAGCTGAAGGGGATTGACGGGGGACCGAAGAACCTGGGAGCCGCCGGAGAGAGACCTCTGCACTTCGCAGGAGTTTGACTGTCGTCGGAGGGGAATGTCATCCTTGGCGGGACGGCGCCGGTCTTGACCGAGGCAAAAGAAGACGTGTCTCGCTAATTCGTGGGGAAGGGAGGGAATTGCCGGTAGAGGGCGGAGAAGAAGAATCAACACACAAGGAGTGGGAGGGGAAAAGAAAAAGAGATGGCGTCCCGCGCTACTACAAGGGAGGAATGGTCCCCGCACCGGGATTGAAGGCGACCGTCTGGATGTCAAAGGGAGGGGAAAAGACCTTCGCCGACAGGACCGAAAGGTGACCTTCGAAATGGTAAGGCCCCATCTTTCCTCTCAGGAAAGGGGGGGGTCTCGGCCAAAGTTACCAAGGCCAAAAGAATCCACCTTGCCATTCACCAAAAAGGAGAATCATGCCTCTAATCAAAAAAGACATTCGTCTCTTTCTCTCAGGGAGACAGGCTTCTCTTTGTCAGCGGACCAACTAGACTCGCCGCGTCTCGACGACCAACGCTCAGCCTACTGTCGGAGAGAGGGCTCTGCAGAAAAAGGTCGAAGAAAAAAAATACAAAACTCCGTAAGTCGAGAAGCGACCACGACCCGCAAGTGGTCCGGCGCAGGCTAAGCGACATCCATATCGCAGGAGGGACAAAAGAAAACTGAGGACGAGAAAGGAGGAATTTGCACGAGGGGGGCCGCGGGGCTAAATTCTATGGTCTCCAAGAGGCAAATCTCGCCGAGCCGCAGAAGGAAGGGCACGATCTCATCATCATCGGCGCAAAGAAAAAAATAAACGGACGGTCAAGGGCTCTAACCGAACCCCTTCGACGCTTGAAGGGCCCAGGTTCTGCAGGGAATTAGACGAAAAAAGGGGGCTTTCTTCGAAAAAAAGACCGTCTTCGGAGAAAAACTTCATGATCATTAGCTACAAGAGCATTCATCTGGGAACCGACGCCGTCCGGGTTACAGACGAAAGGGAGTGCTCGACCTGTCTAACATATCCGGGGGCCGGGGGGAGACTATAACCAATGAGGGGGGAGGTGGTTATTTGCAAAAAGTACCCTTCCACTATTGAGAGAGTCCTACTTCCGAGGGGTCATGACATTTCGAATTATTACTAGAAGGTAGAAATGCACCCGGGGGGGGGAATCTTAATAGTACCTGAATCCTTTTCTCATGGGAATTCCTCTCGGAAGGGGCTTGCTTCAGCTCTCGGGCTAGGAAGGAGTAACTTTCGTGGTCCGTCTCAGACTCCTACACCAGGTAACTTCTACCATCGTCCTGTGCCGCGGAGGGAGAAGAACGGACAGAAAAGGGTTACGACTCCTAGCTTTCCTCGCAGGAAGCTCCAGAGAAGAATACCCTTATATAGGGGGGTCTCTCTCCTCAAAAACACTCTTCCCAACCTTCGCAAGGAGCTGCAATGGGAAGGGGGGAGAAAAAGTAAGGAAGAAGTTAAATGCGCGCTGGAGCTGAAGCCCTAAGCATCTTCCCCGTCTCCAAGGAGAGTCCCATGTCGGGCGGACCGAGCGAGGCATCGAGGACGACTCTGGGACTTCTTTCCTGCGGAGCGGGAGCACTGCGAGAAAGGGAGCCTCCGCGCGGCTTCAAGTGTGCTGAACAGCCAACGCGGGGGAAAAGGCGAGGGGGATCGACGCATTCGCCGCCTCGCGCTAGGCGATGACGGCCTACGACGCCGATCATACCGCAGAGAAGAAACCCTCCCTTACGGAAAATCAAGCTCCAAAGGGCAAGCCGGTCGCGAGTTCAGGGGAAGCGCGCGGTCATCGAGAGACTACTCGCAAAGAAAGAGAGGGAACTTCTACAACTAAGAAGCTCGATATCGGGCGAATCGCGCCTGACACCAGACTGCCTTCTCCGAAAGGGACGTAAAGGGGGGAGCATCTTCGGAGAGAAAAAGGGGATCGGTCACTACCTATCGACGTCCAAGGAGAAGAAAAAGATGGGTGAGTGGAAACCGGCGAACCCTGGACACCGGGTGGACTTGAAAAGGACCTTGGGAGAGGGAGCATCCACCCGTCTGCATGGATTCCAGAGGGCAGCTCAAGGGAGATAATCGCGAGAAGGGATCTATTCTACAAAGTCCGCGTGTCATCCTCTGGGCTTGGCCCCTTCAGAAAAGCGCCAGACATCGACCTGATCTCATGCCAGAAAAACCGCTAAAAAAGTCGCCGCGTCGTCCGAGACCTGTAACTAAAAAGGAGACATGTCGGGGGGGCCCCAGGCACGGTCGAGGAACATTTTCAGAGGGAGGTGCCTACCCTCGAAAAAGACGGGATGAATTCTGGGAAGACGTCCACACCAATATGCAAGACTCCTCGATCGAAAAATAGACCCACGAAACAGGGGCGCCGTCGCCCGTAACAATAGAGGAAAGGCGATGAGAAGACGACTACATGAAGTAGGTCTTGGGAGGGGGGTTTCTCGGAAAAAGATTTGTCCGGGCAAAGACTTCGTCAACCGGCAAAAGAAGGGGGGTCGGTAAAAACACGGAAAAGGCCAGTTCGTACGCGGGTGACACACCTGCTGAGGAAAAGCTTTGTCCAGACGGTCCTACCTCATCGAGCCGACGACAAAGCAAAAGGACGCGGACCGGCTGGCGGCTAACACCTGAAAAGGAAGTCTGAAGGGGCAAGCTACTATTGAAAGGAAAAAGTGGCCCGACGGAAACAGGAGCGGTGAGTGGACCTCCTGGCACGCCTTCGGGTGAGGGTCCCGGTGGCAGAGATGGGATGCAGCTCGTCGTGCAAGGAAGGGGTCTCCAGGAGGCGTGCAGGCGGGGGGTTGGGGGGCAGTGAACTCGGGAAAGCGGGTGCGGCTCGGGAAGGGGGGAGGGGTGTTCGTGCTGGCGTTGTGGCAGGAGCTTGAGGGCCGGTGCCGAAAAGCGGAATGGGAGGATTCCTCTACTGGCTGGGTCTTGAAGGGGGGGGAAATACCGGCGGGAAATGACAGAGCGCTCCCCTCTGAAATGCCGCCTTTTTCTAGGTCGTGAACGAGTCTCATCGAGGGGTCGGGAAAGATCATCCCTCTGCCAGGCAGCGTCCTGTCTAATCCTCCTCAGCCGGCGCATTGCTACTGCAGCGGCCGCTCGCGACATCTATCGGGGATAACTCGGTAAACAACAACACGGATTATGATGAGAAGGATCTCGCCGAAAATCGACGAGAGGGAGAAGCTGCACGAAAAGGGAAAATATGCATCCGGCCTCCGCGAGGATCGCTCGCATACTCTGCCCTGGACGCGCTGCTCTGACGATCAGAGAAAAGGCCGGGAGGTAACTCTCACACCTTCGAAGCGGCAAGAGTCGCTCTTGAAAGGAAGAATCCTCTGCCTGAAGGGAATTACCACCGTCACGAAACATCAAATCCGCCCAGGGGGAAAAAAGGTCGCTTCCCACGCCAAAACGAGGCCCCCCATCCGCATCGCCCAAGGAGAAAAAAAAACTGCTAGACTGGAGGAAAAAAGCCTTTCACTGAACAACCTCTCCCAAAATCCCTACGAGGGGGGAGACCCCCTTACGGCAACTAAAAGGAACATACCCATCTCGGGACATAGCCAGTCCCCCCAGGAGAAGGCCGTCCACTCGACAGGAGAGGAGAATGTTCCCGTCCGAGAAAGGGGCCTGCATCTCTTCTCTGGGGGGAATGAAGAATTTCGTCATTTTTGAAACAGCCGGGCCGCGTCGGGGGACCGGGCCGTCAGCGATATGGAACGGACCTAGGATGACAACCGATGGGAGAAAAGAAGGATGGACAACCGATCCTACGGCGGTCGACCCTTCTTTGTCCGAGAAAATGCGTCTTCAGTAAATCTTGGAACGCACCGACAAGACCTCCTTCAAGGGGAAAGGATGCGCCCCTCGATGCGGGACGGGGGAGAAAAGGGAACCGTTTCTTGTGGAGGGGAGGGATCGGAATGGTCGATCCTCTTTTGGGGGGGGGGGGGACTTCTATCCGGAAGAACATCCCGAAGAGGTAAACCGGCTAGACCCTTTCTACAAACTCTACCGTTATGGCTGGGGGGAGGAAGGGAAAACCTTGGCATCGTTGGGGGTACATTTATCTCTACGAAAAGGGGAGAAAGGTGTATCTGCCGGGTAACTCCTTGAAGAGATCGAGGGCGGCATGGCTTGGCGCTGGAAGCCCAAATTGAGGATGACCTCGAGCTTCCAGGTAAGGAAGAAGTCGATGACTCCATCTCAAGGAAAGCTCCTTACTGCGGAGGACATGCCTCCGTTTATTCTAAGCTCCAATTCATGGAGACACCGGGCGGTTCGCCAAGTGTGCTCGGAGAGGGAACTCCCTCAAAGATCTGAGACGCTTGAGGAAGCATCGGTCGTTACATTGGGGGCGCTCAAAAAGAAGACCTGCGAAGGTTGGACGTAGGTAGACGGCAGATGGGGGGAAATGCTCTATTCGCCATTCTCTATCTATAGCTTTTCTCCGAGAGCGTGGAGGGTACGCTGGAAGATGGCCAGCGTGCCAATTCGGGAAGTGAACTGAGAGGGGAGAAGATTTCCGTTGAGGATCTTTTGGGGTTAAGCACGATTCGGAGAGTGCTAGGGGCATTCCGTCATCTGACAGGGGAAAAAAAGAGGGATGAGAGGGAAATTCTTAGAAGAAAACACCTGCCTAGCCTCCAGGGGGGCTTTTCAGAACTCTACCGCCCTGAGCTCCTCTCCATCTCGGGGTAAGGATAAAAACGAGTCTCGGACGAGGGAAAACGGCTCCAGCGTAGCTACTCTCTTAGAATGTCTAGGGGACTCCCGACAGATAAAGCCTTGGCGCCGAATCTGCCGTCGGGGGAGAAGGAAAAAAGCCTCTTCACGAGCGCTGCGGCATAAAACCTTTGGGCGTCGACGTGGAAGGTGTTTTCGCGGAAAGGGACACGATGGAAGGGTCGGTCAATGGCCGCGGCGCAAGTGCTAATCTCGGCGGCGAAACTGTGTCCGATTTGGCCTCATCTGCCCAGGGGTTAGCCTTCGTGGGGTCTTCTCAGGGGAAAGGGACAAAATAGAGAGCCAGCAGGAGCGATGAGCCTCCCTGGGGGGAAGGGGCTGCCAAGGAAGGAATTCTTTCTTTAAGCGACCATTCCTTTTGGTCCTACGTCAGAATTCGACATGTGGAAATAGAACTCCATATGCCGGAGGAGTCATCTCAGCCTTTTGACGCGTTTTGCCCGAACCACGAGTATCCCTTCTCCGGTTCGAGACAGGGAGGGGATTTTGGAAGGAGAGATCACTCCCTGCGACTTCTTTACAAGGGTCTGCGTCGGGGGATCGCTGCTGACGGATGCATGATCATTCGGCTGGTAGTTCTACGAAATCAAAACGAAGCAGAAAAGGGGTCTATCATCACTGCAGGTGTCTCGTCGCCAGCGGAGAAAGGGTAGAGCTTGTAAAACGGGGAAGCGACGTAAAACGACTGAGGATGTAGAGAGGGGAACTTTCCGAGGTCCTCTTCGAGAGTGAACGCTTTGATACCTCGGGGGAAGCCCATGAAGAAAACGCTCAAGGGAGGGGATATATTACTCAGTCCCCTCTGGTGCCAAGCGGGAGGAGGGGGGTGTAGCTGTCGCAAACTTTCCGAAAAAGTCGAGTGTTAGAATAAGGGACTCTTCTCCGCCTCGGGGGAGGTTGCTCCTACTCGAGGGGAAGATGAAGATATTTAAGCCGAGAATTAGAGGGGAGGGAGGAGTCTATAAGAGGGGGGGAGGGATTTCTCTGTTGGGAGGGTTTACCGTCAGAGAGAAACTCTTTCTCCCGCGGACCCTCGATGGTCGTGGGATCGAGGCATGTAAGGGGAAATGAGACTGGACGGGTCCTCGCCGTGGCAAGTGGGGGGGGAAAACCGGCCTAGAAGGAAAGAGGACTGCTCTGAACGGAGGTGGCGCGGCCATTTAAGGCACACTTTCTTTTCAAGCGCCGGTCTTGACCTCGGGCTCCCAGAAACGGTCTTCGCGAAGGGTTGCAGGGGAACGTCGACGTGCTGGACGGAAGAGGAGGAA
>Ga0179591_1282134_pt1 | contig 12938 bp, 9 predicted proteins | sample CZOMad2_1_08_16f_FD_182891 | JGI IMG/M metagenome (GOLD analysis project Ga0179591, IMG submission 182891) | Vadose zone soil fungal communities from Angelo Coast Range Reserve, California, USA - CZOMad2_1_08_16fungal (PacBio error correction) | ecosystem: Environmental > Terrestrial > Soil >...
TGCTGTGGGAGGCAAGAAGAATAGGAGCGTCGGGGAGGGGATTCGTTCAGGTACTTCAAAAAAAAAACGATCTTTGTTGATGCTGGGACTTAGAAAAAACGCAGTGGGAAAAAAATTGGCGGTTTAAGGATAGGAGCAGTTCCCTGTCAGAAGGGACAAAGAAGATAACATTCAAAAACGGCTTGCGGGGGGTAAAGGTTAACGGCCGAACAGGGAAAGATTGTGACCAGCAAATTTGTCGTTTACCACAGGGTAAATCAACTTAAAAGGACGGGATTGGGCCAAGGCGGGCGTCTCCCGACTTGTGATTTTAGATGATAATGTCGGGTGAGAACACAAGTTCTGGCTCAGTGCGGAGGGGGAGGAGGAAAAGCTACTTGTTCCCTGGTCTTCGCAGTGGTTCATAACCGCTCTATTCTCGGCTTGTCTCGTCTCCTGAGAGGAACGGCGACGAAACCGAAAGTCTAGCGCAGGTAAAGACCTCGAGCGAGTGAAGCATGATAGCAGGTTGTCGCAGTGAGACTGGCAAGACTAGATAACTTCTGGTCTGATCATCCTGAGGTTACTGATGTGACATACCGCAGGGCGAGGGTAAGCATGTGACCAAGGGTGTGTAGGAGTTCTCGGCGATCGCCGAGCAATCGGGATCTTCTGATTAGCTTAGAAGAAGAATTGCGTTTATTAAGAGCAGCGGGGCTTGCCCACTAAGAGGGGTCAAGTTCGCTCAGGGATGCACGGTCCCTTAGTTTTAGGGTAAGGGAAAACAGGGAGGAATCTGAAGAGAAAAGGCGGACTGATGAAACCATTTGGTCCTCGCGTTTTTTCTTTTGGGGAAGGACGTCAGTACAGCGCCAAAGGAGCGGCCTGGGGGACACGCCAGACGTTGGAGAAATAGATCAACAACAAACTTACAAAGAGTGAGGAGGAAGAAGAGAGTCGCTGCTTGCCACAGTCGCGAAAATTCCTTCACGATTTGGCTGAAGGAAGAAAACGCGCGGAATGGTTTCGGTCAATCGGGTAATGTCCGACCTTCCTACGGCCTCAGAAGGGGAAACGACAGGAAAAAGGATTTTCAAATCTCTAACTTTAACAATAGAGAGCGACCAAAAGGACCGAGGCTAGTCAACGAAAGAAAAGAGGATCAAGAAAGAAATATCTCGGACCTATGTTTTTGGCTGAGGAAAGAGGGAAAGCGGGAAGGATGCGAGTCGCACCTCTTGTGAAACAGGCGTCAACGATCAGATCTCCCTCATTGGTGTGATCAAAGGGAGAAGGCTTTTATATAATCCTTTTATCATCTGGCTCTGAGTCGGCGGAGAGACCTGGGATTCTAGGCGAAGATGAGAGACTAGACTAGGAGGATAAGGGGGGGACGGAAACCAGAAGGATTCTTATGGCAAAAGCTCCTGCTTAAGAACACTCATACCTGCGATCGAGCCAGCAGGGGGGGGAAATGATAGAGAGAAGCGGCATCTCTTATGGTAGCGAAACAGGGGGGAGAACTGCGGGACCAGAAAGTGTTTCCAGAAACTGAAGAGTCGCAACGATTCCATCAATAAGTCGGGGCGTCGCCCGCCCGCAGTGGAATCCACGAGGAGCGGCAAAATCGAAAGGGAACGTTGAAGATGGGGACGGGGGCCCAAATGTGAAAGGTCTGTGAATGGGGTTACGCAAGTTCAACCTTAAACACAAATTAATGTGCCTGGGTAAAATCTAAAGTGTGAAATACTTCGTGGAAGAAAGGCTAAATGATAAGCAAAACGATGGGGTCCATTTCCAGCTGTTAATGGCTCAGAAATGATTATACAAAGATAGGTGGGGGGTTGGGGAAGTATCAGAGGAAAGAAAGAATCATTCACGTACTAACCTCGTTTGCACACCGCCAACCACGGACTGGAAGCGACCGGGAGCCGGAAAAAGAGGGAAACGTTAAGCTCGGCCATCGGGGAGAGATGCGAAAATACCAACGGACTGGGGGGTAGTCAGCAACTGACAACAATGTCGAGGTCATGCGAATTGGGGGGAAATGGGTCAGGGGCGAACTGGGAACTGGCATTCCTTGATCCTTGTTGAACGTATTTCGCAACCGGCTGGCAATCAGGATCCAAGACAACCAATTCGCGCACAATCTGGGGCCACTGTTGGGCCAAGAAATCGACACGCAACAGGGCGAAAGGAGTTTAGAAAGAGGTGCGCGAAAACTGCAGACAGCCTTAGGGTCAAGCGGGAACGAAAATACTGCTCTAGGCAAAATCAATAGTGACACGCCCCAACCGCAGGTTGGTTGGAGAGCCCGTACCCGAGGGACCAAGCGTGCGGTCTCCTTTTTAAAACAAGACACAGCCGAGCGAGTGGGGCTCACTCCCGCAGGAGCACCAAAAAAGCAAAAAAAAAAAAAAATGGAAAAACCGCGCTGGGGACCAAACTAAACATGGTTCTTTGGAGATGTTGTCGAGGGGGCGCGGGGTATAAACAAAAAGATCATCAGGGGGGTGTATGAGCCATGGGGGTCCTGTGGGAACGGGGGGGGACGAGAGGTCGGGGGGGCCCGAGTAACACTTATGCACCGGACACGTGTAAGCTACCCGAGCCAGCGCGAGACAATCACCTCGCGAGGCAACACAAAACCACAGGCGTGTAACTCTCGACAAACCGGGGGTCTCGGGCTCCCAGTGGGCAAGCCGTGGGGAGACAAGCGAGCGGAGGATGTCGTGAAGCGGGGGGTTTCGGTTGGAAGCGCGCCCTTAATGAGCCAAGTCCCGCTACTCCCTTAGTCTCAAAAAACTCAAACTTATCATGCGTGGAAACAGACTGGGAGAGATTTTTCAGGTCGAGAAAGATCAACTTACTCGTAGGGGCTTAGATCAGCAAACGGCGAAATGGACGGGACAGATCGGACCGCCGCAGGAAAAAAACATTAGTCCTTCTCTCCGACGCTTAATGAAACGCGAAGGTAGTTAAAAAAATTGACAAGGATTAAGCAGTCTTCAGGCCGGCAGAGGCCAGGACGGTGGCGGAGGGCAAGTTGTTCTTCGCCGTGACATGAAAAATAGAGTACGCGCAAAAGAAAAGCGATGTTCTGAACAAACATTTTTGGGGGGGGGAGGGGAGAAGAACCGCGAGGCCGTGCAAGGATGGAGTAGTTGGAGGGAGGAGATTGGGCGACGCCGAGTAGGGGGTGTATCCATCGCTCTGCGCGAATCAGGGGAGCGAGCGCCCGGGGACTTCATTGTGAACGACGTATCTGACGAGGAAAGGAGCTAGCAATAGCTTAACGACCACGCGGCATGAGAGGTCTTATTTGTAAAAGTTAGCAAAGAAAAACAATCAAGCTGGGGAGGGGGGTCATTTTTCGATAGAAGATTGCGCAAAATGCGACGAACTCTCTCTCCAGGAGGGAAACACAAAACATATTAACAAGCAACAGAAAAAAAACATCAAAAACCATACATAGAGTGAACATCTCTATATCTAGATTCACACTATCTACAACCAGACGGGACATATCCACTGCGGCAATCTTCTCTTCGGTGTCGTGTTGAAGTTGGGGTAAGAAAGAAAGGCGGGAGAATCTCTAGCTCTGGAGCACAGGAAAAACGGATCTTCGTCACGGTTTTTGCGAGGGTCAGGGGGCTAGGGACCAGGCATAACCAAGTACACGGCATAGAATGGGCAGGACAAAACGAAGATCGGATTCACCTAATGGTGGATCTACGGGACCGGGAACGTCGAGAAAAAAAAAGGTTAAGTCCACGACTTCCAATTCCCACTTCTTAGGGTAGGAAGAAAAAGACGATGCAACGGGGAAGGAATGCTCTGCAAAAGCTCAAAAAAAAATCAATCGTCTTGGGAGGGGGTCCTCGACTGCAAAAAGTGAAATGCTGGCGAGAAGAAGGAACGGCGGCGGGGGGTGGCTAGATTCGTACCATATGAAGGGCAAAGAGGGGAACATATCGAAAAAAGAAAAAACAAAACGGAGGAGAGGGGGAAAGGGGGATGATACTGCCAAAGATGGCACCTCATATCGCTCATCATATACTCACTCCGTTGGAGCGCGCCGAGAGACAAAGAAGTCCGTCAGGTCGGTAGAGGAAAGGAGGGAAAAGCCCAGAATCCCTTTTTCAAAGTGCGCTTACTGGCCGAACAAAAAAGGAACGAGGGCAAGAAATCTTGCGTAGGAAGACCCGCGAAAATGTTAGGGAACTTGCAGTAGGGAAGGGAAGGGGGTACCTAGGGCTTCCCTCTTCGCGGCCAAAGGCGCGGCATCGAGCCTAAAGAGAAGAGAGGGGGCCTGAACATCAAGAACCAGGCACGTTCTTGAGATTTGGTGATCCTGCCATGAGGTAACACACAGAAAGGGAGTGGAAAATGGGGGGGGGTTCATTTTCGACGATGGGACAAACTTGTTCGCTCGGGATGGGGGGGGGAAGGGCACACAGAATTCAAAAGAAAGAGAAAGGGGAGAAATGACGAAAAAGATGAGGGGGGAGATCTCAACAAGGAAAACTTAATGAGCAGAGTTTCAAGAAAACCGGGAAAGTCTAAGAGGGAGACAGAGTCGCAACGGGGATTCGGTTTACCAAGGACAAGGAACAAGACTAACATCCTGAAAAACTACCTGGTAGTTAGATTGAAGCCCTGCTTGTAGGCTCAAGGATCGGGGAAGCAAGAGGGCATAGAAAAGGGGCGGGATCGTGGTAGCTCATGTTCAAGAGGTCGATACAGGGACTCGCCGTGGAGGGGAGAGATAAGGGATCCCGCAGGATGGCTGCCACCACGGCAGCAACAAGAATTCTAAAGAGCCTTAAACGCCGTGGAAAAAGACAGGGAGAAAAAGGGTCAGGCCCAGACCATCAAAATAAGGTCAAGGGGTCATCGGAGGTCTGGGGGGTGGTAAGAGCCTAAGAAAACCAACATCCTTTTGGGAGGAAAAATAGGCGAGAGGGGGGAAACCTTGGAAAGGGTGCGTATCCTAGGGTCATCAAAAATGTGGTGAGGGGAAGCCAACAGAACGGCAGGGAAGCGGAGAGAGACGAGAAGAAGGGAATAGAGAAGGTTCCATGTTTTTCTGGGAATCAAAGGGGAAGGCTGCTGGTGATTACCGTCTTGACTCAAACGACGAGAGGCTTCGATTGTGGAGGGATTAGGGGAATACCGATTGAGAAGGGTCAGGGGTCGGTGAAGAAAAGAGATCCATTCTTTAGGCTTTAGAGACCCAAACCTTACTAAAGCAAGCGCGAAAAGGTTTAAGGAGCTAGGAAGACTAGTTTGAGGGGTCTCTGATAGAGGCCTTCGTAAGTCTGATGTTGGGGAGATGAGAGAAAAACTCTGAAAAACGAATAAGAAGTAAAACATCCTCCTCAGAAACTCTCGAGACTACAACGAAAGGTCATATGGATGAGTTTGGGGGAGGGGGCCAGGACGCCTTAAAAGGGCGACTGAGTATTACGGTTCCCGGGGGAGAAAATAGGGGAACCGATAAGTGGGGACTAATGGAATTGAAAAAGAACATTCAAACAGCTTGGAAATTCAAAAAACTTAAGGAAAAAAAACCCCGAAGAAGGGGGCGAAGAAGGGCACGCATTAAATTAAGAAATGATATTGGTCAACTTATTTACCCGGATAAAAAATCAGGGACAGGAGAGGGAAGAAAACATTGTTTGCAGGGGTGGGAAGAGATCGGGACTATTATTGTCAGGCGCCTTATTCAAAAACCAGAGAAAAAATGAGGTCAGAATTGGGTCGAGGCTAAGAGGGCTCCAACCACGATTGGGGGCTCCCCGAAAAAAAAGTAGAGAGAGGTGGACGTAAGGGGAAGAAAGGGGGGGAGACGCTGACAATTGTTTGTTGAGGGGAGAAGCGCGAAGACATTTTACGGGCAGACGCAAACACATAGAAAAAAATGGTCAATAAAAGAGAAGTGGGGAATGATGTCGCAACCACAGAAAGGTAAATGCGTCTGACATGGTTACTAATAATACTGTGGAGTGAATTGGCTGAAGTCTCGAAACTTGCTAGGCAAGTGTTCGGGAGGGAAAAATGAGCTTCGGGCGCTCGGAAGAAACTGAATGAAAAAAACGATCGTAGTGATTGGACGACCGGGAGTCAAGGCTGGGCGTATCAAATAAGTTTTGTGGAGGTCAGACGGGAAAAGACGGAGGAGGATTAGCGGGGAAAAGAATAATTTAAAAGAAACAATATAGGGGGTGTTCAAAAGAAGAATTGGAAGGGAGAGCCAAGAAATCGGGGGGGTAAATGTCTGATTCTTCTCCTGATTCTAGAGTCGAAGGGACAAGTCTTAACGGACGATTGAACAGAGAAGAAGAAAGTAAAACAAATCCACCACGGATTGATGGGGTTTTGAAAAAAGGGGAACGAAGAAAAAAACAATGACCTTTGGAATTTACACCCGCAAAGGGGGGTTGAAACTCAAAAAAAACCACGAGCCACAACACCAAAAACAAATTTCGTTTAGTTCTATGCCGAAACTGTGGTCGGCCATCAGGGTCGTAATAGAGCTTTTGTGGGGGGGACGGAAGAATGGCGGTTGGGGCAACACAAGTGAAGGGGAGTCATGGGCTTCAGGCTTAACAGAACCTACTAGTCCCAGAGTACGGTTAGGAGGGAAGAAGTGGAGCGCGTGAGCTGGCTCTGAGAGTGTCTGAAGTCAATCCGAACCAAATAGGAAGGGCGAGGGACGAGGCAGAATATCTGCAGACTCCATGAGGGAGAAGCGTGGAAGTGCTTCTTTACCGCAGTTGGGGGGAAGTAGAGAAGGCGAAACTGCTTTCGAAACCGAGGGGACTATTGTGAGCACATTGTACTAAGTGAACGTCAGGTAGGAAATGTGGCAGACGGCGAGGGCGATACGAAAGGAGAAAAAAAAACAATAGGGAAAAGCGTCTGTCGTGTTGCGATCGGCACTGCAGTATGAAACTCAGGAAAAAAGAATACCAGGGTTACGGCGAGGAGGAGGAAGCCAGGGAGGTTCTTTCACTTTACGGAAGCAAGTTCCGGTGATGAGGATGCCGAAGGGCACGACGGGTGTAAATTGGGGGTCCTAAAGAAAAAGCGGAAGCAAAGTGAGAGTCAGGTCACTGCCCTAAGGGATAGCGCTACAAAAAAACTTGAGAAAACGTATTAGGGTTGACAACTATAGACTCTTAAAAAAAACTGCGGGTAAGACAGAGAACACGGAAGATGGCTGCGGACAAGACAAAACTCTTGCAAGGGGGAAGGAATAAGAAAAGCGCATCCTTCAAGACTGGGTAAGTCTTCACATAATAAGAGACATCCGTGAGAAAGAGGAGAAAGCAAAGGGGAGTCCGGGCCGATAAAGAATACGAGGAAGAGAAGAGTACCATAAGGAGATCATCTAATAACAAGAGAAGTCGAGGCCCGATTGGGTTTAAATTAGAAGAAAGGGGCAGGGTTAATCACCTCGGGGGTGGCACAGTTACGAAACGTGAGTGGTACAATAAAGGCGGGGTGAGTCAAAGGCAGTTGAGCATAGTTAGCAGACCGGCAATCGTAAAATCCGGGGCCAAGAAGAGAGATGGGAGAGCGGCCCGAAGCGCTTGGGTCAGCCGGGGATATCTTGCGAGTTATGGTCAAAGGCTGCCTCTCCCGCCCTAAGCCTAAACTAGAATAATGATGAAGGCTAAAGCTCAAGCGAATTTCGTATGGGGGTCATCGCGGTCATCAAACTTAGATAATGGTTTCACACAAAAGAAACATTCTCAAGCCTCCATACACTAGGCGGACCGAAAGCCTTTACGCCAGCCTGTGAAGGGGAACATCGACTAACTGGTGTTAAATCGGGGTTTGGTTGGTAAAAATGGGATGGGAAAGACAAGGAAGGTAATTTTTTTACTGAGGCGGGTGAGAGGGCTTAAAACATGAGCCGTGTTTTTGGTGTGGGAGGGGGGGGGCGGGGGTTCTAATGAGGAGGAATGGAATGCAAGGAGAAGAAACGTCCTTTCCGAGGAGTCGTACATTAAATAGAGCAAAGTTGGAAAACAAGGCAAAGCTGACGAAGATAAGATATTGGACCTCACCGGGGAAAAAAGAGGGAGATCGACCTGAATGGGCACTCCGGGGCACAAAAGGAGGGGTATACCGCAAGTAGAGAGAAGAAAGGAAAGCAAATACACATAAGGGAGGAAAGTCCGTAGAAAAACAAAAGGTAGTTAGGGTGAACGCCATCGGTCTAGAAGCATTAGTGGTTTCTGGGGTGATCATGAGGAGAATCCGAGCTGGGGGGGCGATAATTGTGACGCGTCAAAAGGGGAGAGGGAACCGGAGAAACACCAATGAAAGAAAACGCGAAGGAGGATCGTGCCAGAATACGCAATGAGTAAACCTGTGAGCAAAGGGGGGGGAGAAAGGGGAGAGAACAAGGCAAGTGACAGGGATCATATTGGTCAACACTGTAGATGGGTCATAGATCCATCCGTGCCAACTAAAGTTAGAAACAAAGGTACCGATTAAAGGAAACGATTATTTGGCTCGTAACGCCGGAAAGCAACTAAAAGCACTGGACCAAAGCGGTACGATCGGCTGAGGTTTTCGCTCTTCCGGCGTAGTTGGTTCGAGTAGGGGTTCCAAAATGGAGAGTCACCTTCAGAACCACTTCAGCACTCCTCCAGAGAGAGGCTCAATAATCCGAATAAGAAATAGGAGAGGATAATCCGGATTTCCTAAGGAGAATGGGCAGGGTTTCCAGGCTCCCTGCTTTAGGGTATCTGTGGAAGGTATTAAGTTGGGGGTGAAGAAAACTGGTACTTCCTTAAGGGAGCTATAAAAAATCCTACTGGAGGAACACTCCTTGAATCAGCAATCGTAAGGAAGATCGGAAGAGCTGGTTCCTAGGTTTTGTCAGGGGGGTTCGAGCCACTCTCAACTTCGGGAGTCCGGAAACTCTCAATAGGGGAGAACAAATAGAAAACCTAGAGGAAAGAATATCCTGACGGTTTCTAAGGCCTATTCAGGGGAGGGACGTATTGGGTTCAAAGAAACAGTTGAGAATTCGCTCTGCAGATGACGTTGGTGGACCGGGGCAGTCAGGGGGAGTTGTCAAGAACGACTTTCTCGTAAGTCAGAGAAGATTGACAACTCTCACTGGGAGGGGGAGAGGGTGCTTCCCCAGTTTTTGCGGTTTGCTTAACTGGACAGAACCGGATACTTCATTGGGCAATTCCTTATGCGTTATTTTCTTGGTTGTCACTCTTGTGGCGGACTGTATCGGGACCGGGGTTTGGCATAGCTTGTAATCGTTCGTGGTGACTCAGCACATCCTTTTGGACGGGTCGACTCAGTGACTCCTTTAGTAAACGGAAGTCTCACATTAGAAGAGAAATATGGGCTTAAGACCCACGCGGAACTCTAGTCTCCGAAGTCGCAAAATCAAGAGGATGCCGGATCTTGATTTTTGGGGGGCCGGGATTGTAGACTCAAACGCCTAAGCCCTCCTCTTGGAGTTGAGGACCACTGCTCGTATCTTGTAATGAACATAACAAGCACTCAAGGGAATGGGGGATTACAGACTGAGTTGAGGGAAGAGGATATGAGCTTCTTCTTTTGGGGAATGGGGGGGGAGGGGCACAAGGCTCAGAGAAAAGCCTAGGAATGAACAAAAAACGGAGGGCCCATCGTGTTGTGGGCCTCAGTGCAGAAGAACAAGTAGAGAAGACGCTAGGGGGATGTGGTGCAGACAATCGACAAGGGCGCAAAGGAGGGAGATTGCTAGCTCGCGAGAGGAAGACTTGTGGTCTAAACCATTATGGGACGGGCAGATCCTGCAAAGGTTCCATGCAAGAACTGTTGCGGAATAGGTACGAGCCGTGACGGAATTACGACATACGGCATTCTCTCAAACATAGGGGGCGCGGGTGCGAGGGGTGCCTCTATCAAGAACGGGCCAGCACTGATGGATGCTGCAGAAGGGCCGCGACACCTTAATCGTGCACTCGTGCTACTCTCTCTGAAAGAGGGGGAGGGCATCTAGCTCAAAAAAGACAAGTATTCTGTAAAGGAGATTCCGGCCAGCGTGAACAGGCAAATAGGTTCTAATACCTATAAAACGAAACGTTTTCGTCGGAGCCTTAGAGAGGTTTGAAAAACCAGGAAAAGACCGCTGCAGTGCAGACAAATTGCTGATCACGAGCCGACATGTTGAGAAGGAAGGACTTGGGGGGCAGAGCCTACGGCCTGCACAGGGCTTCTTAGAAAAAGCTCAATTGCTAAATTGTCTCTCGTCCCTCAGTAAAGTGGCCTTCAGAGACGTCGACAAGCCCACGATCTGATACCGACGCAGAATTCCAGGACCAGGACACAGCATGGTCCGTCTTTAATTAAATGGTCATAGGACTGAACGCGTCGTCACACAAGGACGCCGATCAGGGTCTGGTTTAGGTACTGCAAGATTGCGGCCTGGGTGCGAGGGCTGTTATGGTTTTGCAAATAACACATTCATGGCCCCGCAAACGCTAAGGAAAAGGTAGGGATTAGGGTAACCAAGAAACGAAGTTCCGTTTCTGTTGGCGTAAAAGGGAACCGGCGAGAGCTAGGGGCGAGGGAATTCTGGGTGGTACAGCTAATAAACATAACCTAGTCCATCCTTGCCAACCGTGGGACAAAGGTAAGAAGACATATCGACGTGTTGGCTACAAGAGTGTGCTGATGGGGGGCTCAAGTTGGAGTCGTCAGAGAACATGAGGAGGGAGGAGGCTCGATCGAGAACCAGTATTGTCTCAGGGGACTATTGGGGGATAAAATGAACCGCAGGGATCGAACGGAGCCAATGCAGTTCCAAAACAAAGTTAACGGAAATCAAGCATCGGGGGGGGATGTCCTCAGTGCAGAAAGAGCCAACATCCTGTGACAGCACAAACGCTAGTGTGGGAAAACCTTGGGATGCGGGTCAATCAGAGAAAGGCACCGGCGCAATACGGAAAACCGAAGGGCCGCGGCTCTCGGACTCGATGAACATAAGGGAAAGTGTGGGGGGGCGGACAGGAGCGGTGCATGAGAATAGGGCGAGGAGGAGGAGGTACACGTTAATTGTCTTCGACACCAAAAAAACCTGGGGGGGGGGGTGTTCAGGGCTTCGGTGAGGAATGGGGGGATGTGCACGCGGTCGGCAGGTAGGGGTGCTGCCGGCAGTTCTGATCCTTGAGAGGATAAACAAAAAAAAGAGCGACCAAGGCTGTCCAGAATAGGAGGGTAACTTGATATAGGAGAAGACTAGGCTTTTTAGTCTGCAGCGTCGGGGTCCCTCTGACACCGAAAGAAAAGTAATTCACAGAGATAGCCGATGGGCGAACCTAAACGCATGGAATCCGATATGAAGAAGGCTTTGTATTCGGGTTCATACTGTTCAGAACGTGGACATGGGCCTATCGTAGTGGACGGGGGGTCTTGGAAGGAAGCTGGAGAAAGGTTGTAAGTAAACCTGGTTGTACAAGGACTAAACAATACTCAAAATCCAGATCCTTCCAAGCTTGGGGGAGAGGGTTTAGTGCAGGGCAGGGACCACGCCCATAAAGCTTTCAAGTCAGGGTTTACGGAGGACCACCACCTTTTTTCCGTTGGGACCTTCGAAGGGAAGGGGTCGGGGGGGGCCGAGGTTTAACGAAGGACGACAGGCCTTTTTTGACTGGAGATAAGCGAATGGGAGAAGCGCGTCAGTGAGGAGAAAGGAGGGGGGATTCGAGTAAAAGATTGAGAAGTTGTCGTAGAAGGAGGCGTCTCAAAAGGTGGACGAATGGTCATGCGCAAAACCTCTCAGGATAAGACTAAAGGGGAACTTTGATGGGGAGGCCCCTAAAATGTTCAAAAATGCATTCGAGAACTCGAGTGTGATACACGGGAATTTTTAATGGGGGCTGGGGGGGATTAGAACGCGCACGTGTGACGTTGCTGGGTGGCTGAGTTTCTTGAGTCTGCTTAAAGGAGCTTCTTGTAGTCGCTGGGAAACCCGCTAAAGATTCTTTCGCCGATGCAAAAATTCGTTCTATAACGTTTGGAAGAAAGGAGCGTCGGGAGTGGGAGTTTCATGAATAACTGTCCCAAGAACCAACTATCTGGTGTTCCCAATCCTATTTCCAGGCCGCCGCCTGTGAAAAGGGGGAGGATGGGGATACCTGATAATTCGTCACAAGGTATGGAAAAAAGCGAAAAACATTGAAAGCTCCGTAAAGGTGCTTTTAGGAGCGGCCGCAACCAAAGTACGACGCTTAAAAGAAATGGGGGGGGACCCAACGTAACACGCTTCAAATTTTCGGCGAGTGCGACTTACTTTTGGGGGGAAGCTCGGTTTTTGATTGTATTAGAAATGTAGGGGTTGGAAGGTCAACAAGGGTATGGCTTGAGGGTCCGGGGAAATACCCGATGGACCCCGAGCGTGTGCGCGTGAGGCGAGTTGCAAGACCCTTAAGGGGATAGATAGGGGGATTTCTCTTTTGAGGGTCCTCAATAAGACTAAAAGGAGTTATAGCGCCAGAGCATAAGTAGAAGAGCATAGGATCGGGACGAGTGACGCAGGGGCGGTCGCTTTAAACATCGAAAAGACGATACGCCGTTTCTTAAAACGCCGCCTGGAGGGTGCGAACACCATCGGGAGAACGTTTAACGCATGTTGCAAACACAGAGGGTGATGAAGGAACCGTCTGGCTATCCGGATATAGCATCAGTCTTCTGGGGTCGCTGACGCCGGAATGAGGTTGATGACGCGCATCGTAAACTTGGCACCGACGGCTGACTTCGTCGCTGGAGGGTCCCGGCGGTTCTGGTTCTTTGGAGGGTTCCGTTAGGATCGGAACAATCTTCGACTCACTGCTGCGGAGGTTCGATGACAAGGGAAAATGGACGAAGGTATGGAATGTGCCGGCAAAAACGGCGTCATCACTGGCTCGCTGGAAGGCCATTTGAAATCGGGA
>Ga0179591_1333405_pt1 | contig 12938 bp, 13 predicted proteins | sample CZOMad2_1_08_16f_FD_182891 | JGI IMG/M metagenome (GOLD analysis project Ga0179591, IMG submission 182891) | Vadose zone soil fungal communities from Angelo Coast Range Reserve, California, USA - CZOMad2_1_08_16fungal (PacBio error correction) | ecosystem: Environmental > Terrestrial > Soil >...
GGGAGAGGTTTCAATCGCGAGGTAGAATGGGGGGGAAGTCAAATGTCCCAGCACACAAGGTTTACCTTGCCAGTCTGCTTAAAGCTATGCAGGTGGAGGGGGGCTTCGATCAAGGAACCAAGCAGCAATTGGGGACTCACGAGGAGATAAACGTGCGAGCGAACTCTCTATTTCGGAAGCGTATGCGTAGCTCAGGCGCCGGCCGGGAAAGAACCAACAAGTCGCGTACTTCAAGAACGAAATGGCGTGGGGCGGGAAGAAAAAATATTTTTCACTTCCCGCGGCAGGGCCTTAAAGAGTAAAAAAAGCGAAGATCGATGCCATCTGGGGAAGCAGACTGCGGGTCGCTGCACGCGCGAAAGGGAGGGGGGGTAAAACCGCCAGGGGCCCTTGATAACTAAACCTGGGAGATTGAGCGCAAACAAAAGAAACGACCACAAGTAGGGAATGACCCAGCGAATCCATCAAGGGGCACACGAAATCTCACCGAAAAGTTATCCCCTTCTCATAGCTGCCAGCAATCGGAGAGGGCTTGCAATCCCAGGTCCCGCCGGGAGATTTGGGGTGAAAACCTAGAACGCCTTAATGCAGGGAAAAAAGGTAACTGGCGTCGCGGTCTACCATTTCACTTGTTAAAAAAGGTCAGAGATTAATTCTAAAGGGAACATTTAGTTGGGGCTGATGGAGGAAAAAAAGAAAAGTGATACAGCGTCTCGGAAGAACTAGACGAGAGTGACAAAAACAAATCCGTCCAGGAGAAACTCCGTAAGCGTGACCTTTGCAGTTCAAACTCGTCAGAAAAGCAATCACAGGTCGCGCGAGGCGCATGCTTAAGAGGCGTGAATGTCCACATTCGTGGTGTCTCCTCAGAACTGAAAGGCTTAAGTTCGAAAAAGTGGAGGGGAAAGACGATTTTGGTGCGGGCAAGAAAGAATCCTCAAGTATAAGTGGGTGCGCAAAAGAAAATCCGTTCCATACTCAGCCTCCATGGGACGGACCTACCGGAAAAACGACAGACGAGATCAAGAGAGATGATTCCGGTGAAACCCGTCGGATTACATTATCAGTGTCCGGATTGCCAAAAGCCCACTTCGCTCAGCCGGGGCAAATCAAGAAGCGACGCAAAAGCTGGGGATAGGCTCGGCGAGGGTCAAGACGGCGAGGAAACCGTGACGATAAATTTGAAAAGGTCCCCAGACGAGTCGCCGTAAGAGCACGGAAAAAAAATTTCGGCCGCAAGGGGAATTCCAACACGAAGGAGACCGAACTGGATAAACCGCGCAGGAAACACTTTCGAGGGGGGGTTGAAAAGGTAGAGTGGCGCATAAGTGGCAATTCAAAAAAAAAGAATACAAGTTCTGGAAACAGAGATCCTTAAATAAAAAAGCAAAGAAAAATACCAGGAAAAAAACCTTCATTGGGAAACTCTTGTCACTGCCCCGGAACGATCAGAAGAACTCCATGAAAGGGGGGGGGGGGAGAGATGAGAAAAGCGAACACCTTTTACGATTAAAGTTGGGGGGAAGCCGGACATTTGTTTCTCCAGGGGAAAGGAGGTTGGGAAGAAATCGAAGGGCAGAAAAACACTAAGGGCCTGACAAATCGTCAGTCTTCAGGATCCCTATAAACTCAGGGCCCATTGGAACTGTATTCAGGCGCAAAGTCGCCGGATCGGGGGGAAGGGAGGAGCTTTCGAACCCAGCAAAGCATCGCCCCGATTAGGTCATATTACGTAGATGAAGCGCTTCACTCACTTGTAATTAGGGGGGAAACGACAAGAAAAAAACAAAAAAAAAAAAGGGGAAGGATGTGACGGGCAAGAGAAAGAAACAGCTCGGGAGCGAATAGGCAAAAGGAAAAAAGTAAACAAAGTTCGTTCCAAAAAGATCTTCGTTGGGTGAAAGGTGGCGGCAAAGGCGCAGCAAAGAAGGGAAGCCGACGAAAGGAGGAGTAAAAGGAAGCAAACGCAAGAGGAAAAGTACGCAGGGGGACTAGGAAGGGAAGTAAAGCAAATGAATCTTGGTGTCAAACGAAACGGAACCTCACTCGGGTACGGTGACAGAACGATAACTGGGGGAGAGCTGGAAGGAAAGAGAAACGTGCAAACTTGAGGCATAGGAGAATTCCGTCTTTCCATCAGCACCCGAAAATCGTGGCTTGATGGGCAAACACTCTGGCGATTCAATAAACGGGAGTAGAAGGACAAGGAACCAGGGGAAAGCAAACCAAGAGCGTAAGATCAGAAACACAACAACGGGAAGGATTATAAGATTACTCGCGTGTACTACTGCTTTAATCTGGCTGGGACGGCACCCCAGAGTACCTAAAGAACCGAGGAGAGGGGGCTGATGGGGGGGGGGGAAAAAAATACAGGGGCCGAAAGACCGTAAATAAAATGCACCGGTCAACGGCGGGATAATTTGCAATCCATCTCGACCAAGTATAGTCGCTAAAAAGGCTGGGGAGAAAGTGAAAAATTAAGTAAAGGTGGAGCGAATGGGCAGGAAGTAAGGGGGGACTATAAAAAAGGTGGACGATGGCTCGATACTCTGACGCTCCCTCGGCAAAAAAACGGGGACAACCCAAAATGAGATTCGTGGGCGAACAGAGGGCGCGCGGCAACGGGGGAGGGGCCGAAGTTATTTATCCCACGCTGCCGGGGCTCGCGGGCACGATCTGGGCAAGGTCGCGGAAGTCGGGTGGGGAGGCCGACTAAAAAAGGGGTGCAGGGGGAAAGAACGATCGGGACTTTCAGAGATCACACAGAATGTGGGTCGCCCTCAAGGTTAAGCTGAACTAAAACCGGACGGACTAGGCAAGGAGAAAACCGAAAGGGGGAGGGCAGAGGGGAGAGAAGAGAATTCAGGATGTCGCGGGCTCGAGCGCGGGTTCGAAATCCAAGTAGACTGTGCTGAGAACTGGGTGTGGAGGAGGAAAAGAACGACCGCCAAAAAAGGAAAAAAGATCGCAGAGTACTACTGCGAAAAAAGAAAACCGCTCGAAACTACCCTTAGTACGGATCGATAGCGCAATGGGGCAAACAGGACTTCAAGCGGGAGGAAAGAAAGAAGTGTAAGGGGAGAAGGGGAAGATTTCTGTAGTGAGCGCTGTGGGACCCAATGTTCGCCTATTTTCCTGAACAGCCGGAATTTTGAAGGAAGGGGGGGCAGGCTAGGGGAAAAGAAATCTACCGTTGGTTTACGCCGAGCTAAAGTGCGAGCGGTGGGAATTCTATGGGGGGAAAAAAATTTGGCGAGAGGACGGAGAGGGATCTAAAGGAGGGGGGTGGTAATAAACGGATCATAAGAACGAAAAATGGGAAAAGGAGGGGAGGAATCATAAAAACAGTGGGAACGCATCGGGGAAGCGCATCGGCGATGGTCTGGCCGTGCGTTGGTAAAAAATCCCCTTCAACATCCGACGACGGGAAAAGATAAGCGAGGAGGAGGTATAGGGAGGGAACTTTAAGAGGAAAACTCTCTGGCCTGATTCCCTGGGACAACAACTCGGGGGGGACGACTAGCCAACAAGGGGAGGAAGACACGAAGCATAAAGAAGAAGTTTTCGCGGCGGCGGGGACCACCCTGCCAACGAGCCGGGCCAGGGGAATAAGGCTAACGGGATGTATTGGGGAACCGCGTTGAGTACAATACCTCCAGCAGAGGAGGGGACGTATAATGATGGGTTGGCAAAATCTCAGTCAGGGGGAGGGGTAAACGGAATCTCTTATCACTTGGATCACTGCATACACCAAAAATTAAAATCGCGCAAAAGCGAAGGGACATCCTCTGGCCGAACAGCGTGCAGGGTCAAAAAGGACACTAAAAAACAGCTTCGTCTTCAGACTGTAGGTAAAACCGAAGGAAGGAGGTGGGATTACGGAAGCTTCTAAAGACAAGTAATAGCTTCTATTGTGTCAATCTCGAGGGTGATCGGGATCCGGAGGGGGGAGGGGCCTGGGCAAGGAAGGTGGGGGTTTTTCTGGCTCAAAGTCGCCACTTCTGCTTTATCAAGTTATGGGTGAATCAGTGGAAAAGGGGAGGCAGCGACACATATCCGGGGGAGGACGACAAGCTGGGGGCTCTGCGGGACATCCAATGTCAATTCCAAAGAGAAGGGGAAAAAAGCTGTAGGCACAAAGCAGTATGGGGAAATTAAGGACTTATACGCAACTCTCTGAGCGAAAGAGGACCGAACAGAAGATGTCGGGGACGAGAAAAGGTGGGAGGGAGGACGGTGAAAAAAGGGTGGCTATTCGAAAATGTCGCCGCAACGAACGCGTCAGAAGCAGCGCCATCAGGAAGGCAATCTGGAAATGTCCCCATAGTACCAGGGTTGAATAGCGCAAGGGAGGTATGATCATAAACAACCAAACTTAGGAGGAAAGAGAGAGATCCGAGATTTGAGCACTCGGATACTTGATAGGGGAATGAAGGGTTGCCATCAGAACAAGTGGTCCTAAAGTTGTACGGTATCTCAACGGGGAACGTTCGCTTCGGCTGACATTTCAAAAACACACCACCCAAAACGTGCAGCTGGAAAGGAGAAACAAGTTTAGCGAAACGAGAAGGTGACGGGGCACGTAAGGTTCGCTCTCTCACGTCCGCGGTAGCACCCCGTCGCTAAGGAAAAAAAGAGGGGGGGTTATAAGAAGAAAGCATATTGTAATTGAAATCCGGAGGCCGGGAAACTCCAACATCTCGTCTATTCCCTTGCCGCCATTATAGCAGCGGACGAAGCAGGAGGAGGGAAAAAGCAGATGTCCCTTTAAAGAGAAGGTCTAAGTATAGGGAAAAAAAGGCGACACACACTGCACTAGTGGCCCAGCAAATACCAGCAAACTATAAAACTAAGAGATTGAAGAAAGAGCAGCGGATTACAGTGTCGCTGCATCGGAATTCACTCAACGGTTGGACATCAAAAAAGGATGGAAGGACGCTGGGGAAAGTGGGAGGGGGGGATCGCGAAAGAATTTCAAGGGGGGGGTGTCTTTGGGGGGGGGGGAAATTATGGACTTATGATGCGATCATTTTTTTGGGGGACAAGCAAAGGTGGACATAGCTAACAGGCGTTGCCCCAGGACAAATAAAAGCCTCATAGACAGCGTGGAGGAGCAGGAAAGAAAAGAGCAATCACAAAAAAAAGCCGCGAAATTTATCCGGAAACGTAACTGGCTAACTTGTCCTTGTCCTGGGTTTCGACTGGACTAATGCTCGGAGGGACGTCTGAGGGGGGGAAGCTTGGGGGGTTGCTCGATACAAAGTTTTCCTTTAAATCCTCCGTCCCCAACCTAGGGCTGACTCCCTTAGAAACGACTCTCAGCCGATATTCTCCTTGTATCAGTGGACGGACTGTGACCAAAAGAAAATCACGTGCTCTGCATGAGCATGCTCGGGTACGAACGGCAAGTGGGGTATCTTTACTCATCAGTCTGCTCGGTCAAGAAGAGGCATCAATGGAAAGGGGGAAAACCACCTGTGGGGATCTCAGTCGGGACAACACGTTTCATGTAAGGCAATAGGGGAAAAGGGGTCATTCACCTAAAGGGGGGATGCCCGAATAAAGTAAACTGAGTGGAAGAGACTGCTGCGACATCTCCGGTTAAGTGACTTACTAAAAGAGGGGGGGGTCGTCATATCTATACCACATCAGGCCTTAACAAAATGACTCTAAAGGGCACACCTTAGGTTACGCTCGGTGGGGCCTGAAAGTCCGATCTCGATCACATGACCGACTTGGCCGGGAAACTTCTCGAGATACAAGAGGAAGGGTACTGAACGATTTTATTTGCCCGTCGTTTGTTCTCAAAAGGGAGGGAAAGGGAACAAACCTTTATCCCCTAACAGCAACTTCGATGCTAGAAATCGGCAGTCTCTTCGAAATTAGGGGCAGAGCGGAGGGACCCCGGAACTAGGGAGGTGAAAAAGGCACCGGATCGGATGGGTATTACTGGGGGAAAAAAAAAAATCATCCCTATGCATGATCTATGCACCCGGAGAAGGAGAGCGGCTGAAACGAACCAGTTGGGAGAGGTTGATATGAACCGATAGCGAACAAAAAGATCCGTTTCCATTTCAAAGGCGAGCTGGCAGACGGATACAGAAGTCAGGAAAGGCAGACGAGAAGAGAAGTCCCAAAGATCTCGTTGGCTGGGAGGGCAAGGGGGGCTCCAACATCGGGGGGGGACGAAGGACCCGCAAATCTCTTCCTGCACCCGATTCTATCCCAAAGGACGCTAGGAGAAAAGAATGAAAAGCTTGAAGTCATCAAAGTCGGGGGCATCGGGGTCCTACTTGGTCCTACCGCGTGGATTGGAAATAAAAAAAGGGATAGGAAAGAGGGAAGGAGTACTTAGTCGCAAAGGGTTGTACAGCACAAGCGCATCTTTCGGGGAAAATCTGGGGATATTGCCTTGTACATACATCCGGAAAGTAAAAAAAAAGGTTAATTCCGGACGAACCAGAGAGATCACTAGAAAAAAAAAAAAGTAGGGAAGAGAAGATTACGCATGGCGAGGTACCCGGTCTCTTACTGTCAAAAAAAGGACAGGGGGGGGGCCGCATTGGCAGACGATGCCGGGTTCTTAGGGACAATACGGGCAAAAAGTGAGACGAGAAAGGGGAGAGCAAGTGGATATTTTCAATAAAAGGGCGCTAAGTAGAGTTCGTCGAAACCACGAAGACCTATGACTGAATCGTGACCCACCTCATACCGGGAAAAGCACGAGAAAAAAAACTAAGATAATACCGGCCTTAAATGGGGGACGAGGTTTGGGCGCTGTGAGTGCGCCGGCCAGAAAACCAGACAAAGAAGAAGAGTGCGAAGGGGCAGGCGCGCGCAGTTCCTAAGGGAGGGGGAACCGCTCATCTATCTCTTGCACAGAGTTGAAACGGTAAAGTTGTTGGCCTGGGAGAGGAAGACGGGGGGGAGGGGGGAAATTCCAACCGCATCCAAAATTGCGGTGTGGGCTTTCTACTATGTAAATTGAGTAGTGGGGCTGTTCAAGCCTCCGAAAGGTTCACCATCCTTGCTCATATTCGGATCTATCTAAGGGGGAGAGGTCTGAAAGAGGGCAGGGAATATCTCGAAAGAAAGAGCGCCGAGTGATCGCGGACACGGAACTAAAAGTTGTTTGGGAACGACGTCTCGACGGCGTCTGCTTCGTCAAAAAGGAAATGAAACTGGAAAAAAAAAGGAAAAAAAAAAAATCTGACGCTCCGGAACTAAGCTTGCTCCGGCCAAGCATCGCACCAGTGATCTAGTCGGAAGGGGGCTTTTAGGAAAAGGCTTAAACCGCGCGATAGAGACAATGGAGGAAGGTGAAGAATCGCTGGACTGATGCCGATTGGCCTGGATCCTTGTTGGGGGTGAATACTTCACCGCGTATAGGAAAGGGGACTAACAGTTGTGGTTGGGGGGAAAAGGGAGGGGAGGGAAAATCAGACGCGTGTGACAATTTGGGGGCGGTCACAAGGAAAAACGCTCTACCGATACATGGGTTGCTATGGGCCATGGGATATCGTAAAGACGACGAGGGAAAAAGTACAAACGCCAGAATTTTGCGCGGTCATGCGCAACTTCCGACGAAGTGGGGGGGCTGCGGGAGAAGACGAGAGGAAGACGCCGACCGTTGAACACCGAAGAATACGCGGAGAAAATCTTCACTCCCTTGAGGTTTTTCACACGGTTAGAGACGGGACTTGGGAGAAAGGAAGGGGGAGGAAAAGGGGACGTTATTAGCGAGACCCGGCCAACAGATCTGTAAATCCTACTCAATTAAAATCCTCACTCTTTGGACTTTCGTCTCCACTCCGTATTGCAAAATCGGGGGAGTACCGGGCCTCGCGCGAGGGGGCAGCTTGTGCTGACGCAGTTGTGCTCTACGAAACAAATACGAAAAGGGCCACCGGAGAAACAGGAGAATGGGGGTCGATCTTCGGAAAAATGAAGGGTTCGAGGAGGAAAAGGTGAATTCCAACTGCAGAAAACAAAAGGAAAAAGAACGGCAAGAGTCCAACAAGACTTTCAACGCCGGACTTGAATGAAAAAGAGCAAGAACGGGCAACAGTAATATCCCGTCTAGGTTAAACCGAAAAGGCGTGACGGGGTACGCGAAGATGGCTCCGGACGGGGGAAAAATTAAAGAAAAAAAAACCGAGTGGAGGAGAGGAGAGGGGGAAGGAGCGGGGAGCAATTGAGAAAAAACTGGCTCGAAGTGTTATCGGGTGTTGCGACACGTCGCACAATTTCTTAAGGAAATTTGAATCTCTGTTGCCTCGTACGTTGGGACCTATTGAGGGTGCGAGCCATCAATGAAGGGCTTAAGCTCCTGGGAGATATCTCGCTTGGGAAAATATTCAGAAAGGGAAGGTTGAAGATTCTAGTCGCCCAATTATTGATTACAATCGACGGTCTGCTGAGAAGCGGAAGCAGAGAAAAAAAACGAAGAAAAAAAAATCGCTTCACGCGAGTTGCGAGATAGGGTTATCGGCCCAGGAAGACAATTTATTCTGCTGAAAGAAGGAAAGCAGGAAAAGTGAGAACGGATGCTCACGGTGCGCGACTAAAGAGGAGAATCTTATCGGTAAAGTGAATTACAAAGAATGGAGAAGAGGGGCATAAAGGAAAGGAAAAGCATCTCAGAAACAAAAAAAAAAATAGTTATCTATATACACTCCATTGGAAAAAAAGGGTATGTCCGAGGCAGGATGCAGATGGCCCTCAAAGGAGCTTCCTATTGTCGCCGCAAAGTGTCGGAAGGATTAGACGGCGCGTGAAATTACCGAGAAGCCTTTCTTCACGCTAAGATAAACCAATAAGATTTCGGCCAAGGAAGGGGGTAGAGGAGAGAGCACGCAGCGGTGAAAAAAAATTCGTGGAAGAAAATAAGGGAGAAGACCGGAACCGAGCAGAGGCCAAACTTAAAATCAGGGGAAAAAAACTGGTTATGAAACATAGTCTATGCCGGAGCTTGGCCGCAAGATAAAAAAGAAGCGAACGCCGGGCAACAACGGGGCGGGCCTTCAAATTTATAAGCCCGCGTACTTGAAAAGGTCGCACAACAACGCCTCAAAAAATGCTACGGGGAATAAAAAAAGGCCGCGCACTATCAAACCCGCAGTTGGGGATCAAAAAACAAAGAAGTCATAGCTACGAAAAGTCAACGACCCGAAAGGGAAAGAACGGAGGAGGGGTTGGAGAGGAAGCTCGACCGTTAGGGGGGGGGATGTCGCGAACAGGGCACGGCGGTCTTGTAAAGACGGGTGGAAGGAGGGGGGAAACATTTTCATTGGGTTGGTTCGAGTAATGGAAAAAAATCAGGGGCCGGCACCACAAAATGAGATGTACACACTCCGTAATGATCGGCAGGAGAACGGGCGGGGAGGAGCCTGATACAACGGCTAAAACAGAAACAGCAGAAAAACGAGATTTGGGGACAAGATTAATATAGCGGATAACTTCCGGATTGGACACCGAAAGCCTCAAAAGGCAGAGGCGGCGGAGGGGGAAAGATGTGGTTGGGCAAATCAGATCCTGTATTGGTTAATTGAAAAAGCAATAACGCAGCTCGCCGATGTCGGACGAAAGGGACTCATCAAGCGAGGAAGCTATTTTCCGTGAACCAGATGATAAAGGGTCGGGCCCAAACGCACACTTCGTCAGGGCTCTTCTCAGGAAAATCGAAGACGAAACCGAAAGGGAGGACACGTACGGGAGGAAGGAGAGTAAGGACTACAGAAGGGACTACGGTCAACGCTTAGCGTATAGAAAAAAAGATCCAAAACACAAATTTACCAGGCAATGTGAATTTACCCAAACGAGTAGAGGAAGACGGGCAATCGAAGGAAAAAAGAAAAAAAGGGGAAGCGAGGGGTCCCTGACGCGACGGACAATTTCAGGTTCTATTGGATCGCGCATATGCGAGCCAAGCTAAGTCAAAAGAGAAAAGTAAAAAGGAAAGAAGGAAAAAGGGGGGTAAAACCTGCTTGTGAATGCACCCGCCTCATCTATCCAGATAAGGGGGTACGGGTCGTGCTATGGAGGCGAGAAAAGAATGAAGGAAAAAGGGGTGAAACATGTGGGACGGACGTAATGTGTTTCAGAAAAGTTCAAACGTCGCAACTTGGACCGATCGAACCAGAGAGAAAAGTTTCCTAGAGCAAAGAGGAAGAAGAGGAGATCCCGTTAAAAAGGCAAGTCCCTCTCCTGCCCTAACGTTTGTGCGCAAAAACTGAACGGAGGATTCTTTGAAAAACCGCAGCTCGCAAAATAGTAGAAAAGATCCGAGCAAAGTACGAAGACACGGGAACAGAAAAGGGGTGGAGAGGGTTATGAGGACAAAGAAAACGAACAATCCCAGAAAATACTTGGGAAAAAATGAGGGGTCAGTTCAAAATACGGGTCGCGCTGATACACACAGTCGGCAAAGATCAAGAGGACTCCTAACTCAGCCGTTCGCCCTATCTGACTGTTTTCGGGTTGGACTTTCAATTCACCTCCATCGGAACATCCTCTCCTAGAAACATTTACTTCCATACTGCAAAGAGTCCCAGTACGGGGGCAGGGAAAAGGAAAACTCACTTTAATTAGGAGAGGGGTGGGTTGGTACGATCAATCCGAATCTCGGTCGGGTGGCCTATATATTAGTCACCGGGACAATAAACTTCAGTAGTAAGGTGGACTGAAAAGTTAAAAAAAAAAGAGTCAAGGGAGGGGTTGCACTCGCATTCACTTTGGGTCCTCGTAAGTCTAACAATGGGAGGAGACCACAGAGTAATCATCAACAAGGAGTAGGAAAAGAGGATTTAACGCGTGGTTTAAAGAAAAAGAAGGTGAAAAGGGAGAGGGACTTGAGGAGACAGGGGAAACTACGCCAGAGTCCCATACAGAAGCTGTGTCAACTTTGGGGCGACGAAGTAAGAAGAATCAAGTGAGAAGAAACGGCTTGAAGAGGTAGGAAAAAAAAGGAGGGGGAAAAAAAAGATATCGTCGCCACGGGGAAATATTCGGGGGTAGAGTTGAACCAAATAGGTACGGAAAAACTAGAGATGGCCGAGAAAAGAAGAAGAAAGAGGGGAAGGAAGATGTGGACCCAAGGGAAGCGGATGCCTTATGTCTACTAAAACAAAGCAAACCAAATGAGGTCTAACGGGACTGACTGCAGGCTCTGGGGGCCGGGGGAAAGAAGGGGAGGAGAAGACGGTTCCTCGCAGCTGAAACGCATCTGTCAACGGGTTGGTAAGGAGATATCTTAGTTTAGTTAAAATCTCAAATCCGCCAGGGACACAAAAAGGTGCGGGAAGCGCTGGAGAAAAGAGGGAGGGAAGATAGGGGACGAGATGGTCGTTGTTTAACCTCCAGTTTCCCGAACGTCTCAGAAAGAAAGATAAGCAGCACTGTGGGTCTACCGTGTATCTTCACAAATCGACTCGAATAGCCTGATATGTTGAACAGGATGGAGAGAGGGTCTCACCTCCCGTTCGGGCTTCACGTCATTAATTTACTCCAAAAATGAAAAAGACATAGGACTCCGAGGGGGCTCTCCTCAAAGCGAAAAAGACCAAAGGGGGGGTAAGGTTAAGAGAGCCGGCAAATAAAGCAGGGCTGCCACTCTTTTCATGTCCTGGGAGGATTATGGCAGGTGGAAGTACTGAAAAAGAAGAGGAGACTATTATAAGGAGCCTAAAGGGGAGGGAAGTATGCGGACCTGACGTATATTCAAAAAGACTACATGTTTTGTAAAAGGATAAAGTTTCTTCATCGAAAAGGGGGGGGAAAAGTAAAATAGTAAAAAGAAAACCCAATTTGCGCTACAAGACTCTAGCTCGTTTGTTAAGAAAGGGTCTCCGAAGGCCGGACAAACGAAGAAAAAGCGTAAAGAAGAAAAAGAAGTTGGGAAGGGGATGCGCATCCGGCTAAAATGGGAACCTGGCGGTCTTTGGTCATCCTCATATAAGATAAGGCCTTTCACAGAAGAGGGAAATAGGGAGATCGGAGTAGGGAGAGGAAGAGTAAAAAGGCCGCTGAGTTATGCCTTATAAACATTTTGTACACAGGTTTATGCGTACCGAACAAAACGATATTCAAGACCGCCGCCAAGCCAAGGGAAGTGTGGACGGGATGATGGAGACTCCACGCCAGTCAAGTACACATCGCCTATTGCAGATTCTCCCTATCGAAATAAAGGGAGGGAATTTTGGGCGGACTAAGGGGCTCGACGAAAAACAAGTCCGCCGCATTAAAAGCATGGAGAGGGGGGAATGTCATCGTGCCTGTAACGAAACTTGGGGTATTAAAACTCAAGGAACGAAAACCAAAAGGGGAAAATAAAGGGGGAGCTATTAAAGAGGGACGAAACACCGGTTCCTCGGAAAAAAAGGCACCGATAAAATAAAATGAAGTAAAAAAGACGACTGCTTGCCACGGTTACGGCCGGAGTGAAAAAGGGAAGGGAGGGGGGGAAGAGAGGAGAGGGGGTAAAACTCGGGATAAATCAAACCTCCTTAGGGGAGGAAATAGGTTGGATCGTTGGTTTTGAGACGAAAAAGCGCCGCAAAGTTCAAAAATCTTCAGTTTAAAAGAGCCGTGAAAAGGCATCGACGCCGGATAGGTACACGGGGTTCATAGGCTCCTTGGACATCGTCATTCTCAGGCTGGCAAACGGTTATCAAAAAAGAGTCGAGGAAGGGGTCCACCGAGTGGAAATTAAGCCTGTCGATTACGGGGCGACGAAAAGCGACTAAATACGCGGGACCTGATACCTGTTTCGGCTAGACATTGGTTCTCTACCTGAGCTATTTCTTCTTGAATGGCGAAGGGGAAACGACTAATTATAAGAAGTCTCAAAAAAGGTGCAGAGCAGAAAACGGAAATGTCTTGACTTGATGGCTGATTGCCCCATAAAATGGAGAATGCATAAAAAAAGTCTAAAAGGAGGT
>Ga0179591_1335689_pt1 | contig 12938 bp, 16 predicted proteins | sample CZOMad2_1_08_16f_FD_182891 | JGI IMG/M metagenome (GOLD analysis project Ga0179591, IMG submission 182891) | Vadose zone soil fungal communities from Angelo Coast Range Reserve, California, USA - CZOMad2_1_08_16fungal (PacBio error correction) | ecosystem: Environmental > Terrestrial > Soil >...
CGACTTAACATCAAGAGCAAAAGGGGGCCGAAATTGATTCGAGGGAGGGGGGGTTTTTTTTCGATCCTTTAGGGCTCTCGAAAACTAATTGTCAAACACTCTCATGAAAGCACTAAGGGGGAGGTCATCTATAGCGGAAAAGGGGACTCTTTAAAAAGCGGCGAAGACTCATGGTTAGCCGTCGGGCGCTTCCTGTAAATGGGGGGGGATAATTGAGCTGACGCCTGCTGAAAAACCTTTCCCGGCTGGTGGGACTGAAGAGTCCGAACGATTGGTCTTGCTGTCCCCAGGGAGATCTCCCTCTGGAGCAAAGGGAAAAACAGGAGGGGGGGGGGCCTGAAAAAAAGGCGGGCGGAAGGGCATGGCCGATGGGGGAGCTGGCTGAACTGTTGATTCCTAGGAAGCCGTACATCATGTAGATAAAGAGTCTCAAAAACAATATTCCGGTTAAAATTTCGTATCGTGCCCATTTAGAGCGAGGGGTAGACAAATGGTGTTCCACGCATGATTGGACATCCCGGCCGGCTCGAAAGTGGGCTCCCCAATCTGGAAGGGAGGTTCCTCCTGTGCAGCAAGACAGATGACGATCCGCTAAAAGTCACGCACCTAAATAAACGTTCGGATCAGAAAGGAGAAAATGGTCATATGACCCGTATAGAGTTATCCAAAAGGGAGTCCCTTTCCAGATGTATAAGGGGAAGTCCCTTAGAAAGATCAGCGATGTCTTGTGGTAAAAAGGGCCGGAGGTCCGAAAAGTAACGAACTTGGCGCGGGAGAAAAAAAAAAGGCTTTCATATAGCGCGATGTCGAGCGAAGCGGATCAGCCTCGGAGCACTAATTTCCAGGCTCGGTGAAGAATTAAAAGGGGAAACTCTTTAAAGTGCGGCCAGAAGGCATGGGAAGGAACTAAGAGAGTTTTCAAGGGCTCATCGAAAACTCGTGGCAACGAGCGGGTAGGGGGCACTGGCAGGCGAAAAAAAAAAGCAAAAAGCTCGGGCATGGAGGCCGGGGGGCTATTGGACCTATGAAAGAGAGAGGGGTCCAAAGGACATTGCCTAGGGTATCTTCCTAGTAGGAGTTCCCTCCACCGGTAGCAAACCTACTTGCGGTCTCTTTAGGGAAAGGTTGGAGGGGTTAGAAGAACGGGCAACGAGATCTACTCTGGGGTCGTCGAAAGAAAGTATAACATAATCGGGGGTCAAAAGCTAAAGAGGGGGGTGGCTCGAGGGGCATTGGTTTCTTGCCCAGCAAGAACAAAAAAAGATGGAAGACGAAAAAGGAAAATGGAAAGCAAAAATTTAAGTTAATCAGACTCGTGGTGGATGCAATAAATTCCAAACCCACAGACGCTACGAAACAGGGTAGATCAATCCAGAGAAACTTGATGGCAAACACCGTGAGCCCTCTAAAGAGAAGGGTTTCGCATCTGGTCTGGAAAAAAGCTAATTGAAAGGGGGGGCAATGACCTGGGAGATCTCGGATTAAATACATACGGAAGTCGAACGTTAGGGGTTTCACGATCAAGAGGGTTTGTGGAACGGGGGTGGTGAGGTCAAGCCCATCCCTAAAAGAGGAGGAGACTTGGGGGGGAAGACTGGACCGGTCTCAAACTGTATGCCAACTGCCACGGACAAAGGGGATTTGTTGTTATGGGAGGGACTCTAGGGAAAAAAAATTAGAACTAAAAAGTTCCAGAAAAAAAAAACATAAAGCTGAAATAGGCCTTAAAGGGAAAACGTCTAGAAAAGGAAAATCATAAAAAAGTCCAACAAGATTTTGGAGGAAAAACTGCAAAGGGGACTGGCAACTGGCAGGGAGGGGAGAGTCCTTGACGGTCTAAAAAAAATCTAGTTCTGGTGAGCGGGGCAAAGAGCGCTTGAAAGATCAAGGAAGAGAGCAAAAAAATTAGGGGGAAAGCGTGGGTTCCAGAAGAAGGGGAAACTTTGCGAGACGTACAGGGGCCCCCCCAAGTGCGCCCGAGGGGGGAGTTCGAAAAGACTTAATAAGAGACCGCAGCCATAACGGGAAACTGCCAGCAGGAAGGAAATAATTTAGAAAATTGTTGGGGGGGGGGGAGAGACCGTGTGGGTCCATAAGGGAATTCAAAAACACTCAAGGGGGGTGAAGGAAAAAAAAAGGGGGAAGAAAATCCAGTGAAGCCACGAAAAGGAACTCGATGGAAAGGGAAAAACCATCTTCGGAAAGGGGGGAAAAAAGTACCAAATCTTACTCCGTGAGACGATATTGAGGGGGCGGATCAACCGAAATCACAAAAAAGTATTAACCAAGGGGGGAGCGCGAGTATGCGATCGGGCATTAGAACGTGTTGGGTATCCGAAAAGGAAGGGGGAAAAGGGCCTTGAACTTACGGAAAAAGGATTAAAAGAAAGGGGCAGCAAAGTCCTTCGAAGAATCGACTAGGGGGGGGGGCAATCAAGGGGTTCCCATCTGGGAAGAAAAAGGTTCTAGAGAGCTGGTTGTGGTAAGTCAAAGAGAAGGGAACCGAAAAGGTTAAACTGATGAACTTTCCGGGTAATCTAGAAAAGAATTCTTAATCGGGAGGGACTTTTGGACATGAGTTCCGGGGGTGAGGATCCCTCATTTCAAGAAAACCCCAAAATTCGATCAAGGGAGGGGTATGTTCTGCGGGACTATGACAGTTTAGGAGGGGAGACCGGGGGCTTGGGCAGGTCGTGGACAAAGATTCCACGAAGAAATTAACAAGTCGATGGTTCGAGGAAAGTCGAAAGAGAATATGGGGGGAATCGTAGGGGGAGGACCCAATAACAGGGAGAAAGGAGACTCGAGGGAAGTCATGCGAAAGTAATAAGTGGGGAAATAAAATATTCAATGCTCCAGATAGGAGAGAATGCGGCAGGAGAACCAGGGGAGGAGAAGAATCCTACTGAACTCAGAGAGAAATCTGGGGGGAAACAGGATTCGTCAAATGGGAAGGAACAAAAAGGGGTCAGAAGGGGGGGGTCATGCAGGGTGGACCGCCTCTTGGTTAAGAATTAAGTTAGTCTCCTGGGGTTTAAAAAAGAGGTCATTAAATCTTATCATGCAGGCGAGCCGGGAAAGGGGCTCGAGGGAGAGGGGAGTATAGGGGAAGGCTTTCGGGAAGGGCTGCATGTAGGACGCCGGTTGTAGGAAAAAAATTCCGCCAAAAAAAAGCAACGTAGAGGGTTTCTAGGAAAGGGTCACAAGTTTGAGAAACTCGCAAAACACAGTATCAAATCCGGGGGAACTGGTGAGGAAATAAAAGAAGAACCGTCGTAGAGTGTAATCCGAAGAAGAACATCAACCGGGGAGGAAAAAAAAAGGGTCTTGAGGGATGGGCGGCGGAATTTTGGGGGGACGACGACATGAAAAAAGAACCAAGGCTCAAAAGGAGGAAGTAAAGGGAAGGTCCACATCAAGCGTTGGAAAAATCAAAGGGGGAGAACTCCCCCACCCAGAGAAAGAAAAATCCTTAACCCAAAGGTAATATTGATGGCGGGTAAAAGCGCGGAAAAGGGGGTCGGAGAAAAAAAAGGTGCACCAGGCCAGGGGGACTTAGCTGGAAACTTAATGACCATTAAGACGACGTGAAGGGGAATCAACCCATGAAAGGGATGGAAAAGCTGCTTGGGAGAAAGAAACGAAAGAGAGGAGTTTTGGAAACTAAAAAAATTCCGAAAAAAATCCGGAGTTGGCGGCGGAAAAGGGGGGGAAAGGGCAAGCCGAACAAACCGGAAAAAGTTTAAGGATCCGGGAGCCAAACCGAGCTGGGAAAGCCGCAGCTCGAATTGAAATTTAGAAATAAAAAATCTTCTTCATGACGGGGCCCAGTCACTGGGAAGAAGAGAAAAAAGTAGAGGCAAAAGCTCTCGAGGTCAGCCAAACCCTCGATTGCGGTTAACCTTAAGGATTAATTGTAAGGAACGTCGGGACACAAGGCTAACTTCGGAAGGGGGGGGGGGGTTAAAAAAAAAGCAGGAGAGGGACGACTACAAAACCCAACTTGAGGCTTCCATCCAAAGTTAGAACTGGGAAGTGGATTTCAAGTGGGGAGCAACGGTGGGGAAGATTTGAAGAAAGAATCCTCCTGGAGTCATAGCCAGAAAAAAAAGAGGAAAAAGGGGCCGAGCGGGGAGAAAAGTGTCTGGGAAGGGGGGGGCGTCGGCCTTTGAAAAGGGGAGGCTTCCTCCGCAAAGGGGGAACGGGGAAAGGGCACAAAAGGACCTGTAAACCAGAAAAAGTACTGCAGGGAATAGTCGAGAGCCAAAAGTAGGAAGAGGGCGGAGTCAAAGAAATGGTGGGCGATCGTAAAGGGAGGGGGTGGGGAACCAATCCGTGCGTCGGAGATGGCCAAAGCAGAAAAACTTCGATCAAAAGCATTGGAAGGGGGGTCCTGACCCTGGAATGAATGGGAGGGACAAATAAGAAAAGGGGACCGGAGAGGGGAAATGAGCAAGAAAAGACCTCTGCCGTTAGGGAGAAGGAATCCAGTGAATGATGGTGTCATTAATCGAATTGGCAGAAAAACTGGAAAACCCAAGACCGGTAAAAAGGAGACACCGAAAGACAGTAAAGGGTTTCCGAGAGCACTGGCTTCAAAGCACGGGTTGCTCTCCGCTCAGTCTTGTCGCGACCATCTCGGTAAAAAGTGAAAAAATTAACGGATGTCATGCACAGGGAAAGACTCACCCGGCCGCGTTTAAAGAATCGGCTGGGAGAGCCGAAGGATGAACTCAGGGGGGTTGAAAATTGATGCAGAAGCCGGATTCCCCCCCAAGAGTGTGGCCTCATTCATGGGAACCGAAAAGAGGTCTGGGGGCAGACTCTCAAATGAAGGGGAAGAACCTGGATCAGAGATGGTCAACCGGGTTCTGGCCGGGAGAGGGGCTGGAAGGAAAAAAAATATGGACCTGAGATGGGGTTTGGAAAGGATTTAGGCTACGATCATGATTAGGATAGATCCCACGAACTCTTCGCTGGGGAGGGGGAATTTTCAGGGGAGTCGCGGGGAAGAATTTGCCCCAAACGCGACTCGGAAAAAAATGCCGGGCTCGAATGAGCGAAAACTTGCAGGGGGGTCAGGGAAGGAAAAGTGTAACGAAAAGCTCAGAAGGGAAGACGTCGCGTTGAGAAAAGAGTCTTCGGCACCAAGAGACCTACTTCACAAGGGTTTATAAAAAGCCAGGGAAACTTATGGAAGGGGGTCCGGGGAAAAAATATCGAGAGATTGCTTGGAAGGCGAATGGGGTACTGCCCCAGGACGCTTCCGAAAAGGATGCGCTCGTTCTTGGTAAGAGATCGACGCTCGACTGGATCCGGGAAGGAGGGTAGGGGTGCGGAGGAAAGTAAGGGGGGGAAAGAAAAGGGTGAGGTGTGAAAGTGAAAAAGATGGGGGGTCGAATGAGGAGAAGAGGAGGGTGTGGGGGGGATGGTTAGGGAGAACTGGTAAAGATAGGTAGGAGTAAGGGGGTGGAAAAGGTGGGCAGAGAGGGAATCGCGAAGGGAAATAGAATAAGGAGGCGAGGGGGGGGGAGGGGAGGATGTAGAATTGGGAAAGGGGGGGGGGGGTGTAGAGAGCGGAGTAGAGATGAGTGCAATCATGAGAAGGGAGTAGCCGTGGGCGGGGTGGCTGTGGGGGAGGTGTGATTGACATGAAGGGGTGGATGCGGGGGGAGGAAATAAGATGGGAAACGTTAGAGGGGGGGGGGGAGGAGAAAGGGGGAAGGGAAAGTAGGGTGGTGGAAAGATAAGTGTGGGGGGGATAGCGGTGGAGACGGGGAGGGGGGTAGTGGAGGTAAGAGCAGATGGAAGGGGGGGGGTATTAATAGAGATGGGGTTTGGCGTGGAGGAAGAGAGAGCCGGAGGGGAGAGAAGGAGAGGGGAGAGGGGGGGGACGGGAGCGGAAAGAGAAGGGGGGAAAGGGGGGGATAGGAGGGTATGGGGGGGTGGGGGGGAATATTGGGAAGAGGGTGCGAGGAGTAGCTAGAGGTACTGTATGGGGTAGGAGGTGATGAAGAATAGTGGGGCAGGATGTGGGGACAGGAAGGTGGAGGGAGCGTAGGGTGAGGGAGGGGGAGTGAGGGGAGGGGAACGGGGTGCAAAAGGAGGCGGGGGAGAGGGAGAGGAAAATTAACAAGGGACGGGAAGGATGGGAGAGGTGTAAAGGGGGCGGGAAATGTGAGCACCGGATGAAGAAGTAAGAGAGGAGTGAAGGGAAAGCGTGAGGGATTGTTGGGGAAGAGGAAAATATGGAGTGGGGTGGAGAAACGAGAGGTGGGCAAGGGGGAAGGAGGGGGAGGAAGGAGATGGAATGGTGAAATAGAGGGGAGGGAAAGTGGGAGGGTGGGGACGGGAGGGGGGGGAGTGGGACGGGGGGTAAAGGAGATGAGCAAGGAAGGAGGGTTAGAAGGGAGGGGAGGAGGGTGACGAGTAGCCGCAGAATATAGAAGAGAGGGATGGGGGAGCAGGAAGGAGGGGTGGAGGAGTGTGCTAAGGGGGGAGGGGGCGAGAGGAGGGGAGTATGGAATAAAGGGAGGGATGGGAAGGGCAAGCGGGAGGGAGTTGCAATTAGAGAGAGGGGTGGGCCGGAAAAAGGCGAAAGGGGAGGTGGAGGGGGAAGGAAGGGAACGGTGGAAGATAGGGAAGGGGATTGGGGGAGAGACGGCAGGTAGAGTTGAGAGGAGAAGAGGGGTGCACGAAGGAGAGGAGGGAGGAAGGGCAAAGGGGTCGGCGTAACGGCTACGAAGGGAAGAGAGGGAAGAGGGGCTGGTTGGAGGGATGTAAGGGGGGGAAGGAAACGGAAATAAGAGGCAGAAGGTAGGAAAAAGTGAGAGCAATGGGGGGGGGGTGGAGTGAAATCTAGGGGATTAGGGGGGGATGAAGAGGGGTGGGGAGAGGGGGTGAGGGGAACGTGAAGGGTAAGAATGGGGGTGGAGGGATAAAGAAGGGGCAAAGTGAAAGAGTAAGGAGGGGGATAGGGAGGGGGGTGATGGCTGAGAGGAGGGGGAGAGAACCTTCAGCACCTCTGTCTTCTATGGATGCCTGTGAAATCGGGGCCCTCGACATCGCCACTTAAAGGAGAACTTGAAAACCGCAGGGGGCGTCTGCGACCCTAGTCGAGAACATTACTAAACCATAAAAAGTATCCCTGAAAGACATACCTTACGAGTGGGGGGGTCCGGCCATGTGTAATCCTCAGACCGCATAGGGAGCCTCGACGGAAAGGGCTCCTCGAAAAAATTGGAGTCGAAGACTATGTAAATAAAATGTCCTGGGGGGTCTGCGATTGAGTATTCGTGTAGGGAATACTGCTGCCCATAATCCTTCTTCGCTTGGAGGCGTAGTACATTCTTAAAAAAACCTACAATCTAGATCATGGTACGGGGGAAAGTGCAGGAAAAAATCACGCCGATCCGAAAATCAATGGAGGAAAGTGCCGTCTAAGAAGCGCGAAACCAGGGGATGGAACGAAAGGGTCGGTGGGATGTGGGCGTCAGGTTAGTGGCCAACCGAAAAGCCGCAGCTGGGTGTTAAGACAACGTCAAAGAGGTTTTCAGGAGTAAAAAGCTACCCAAGGTGAAGGGCTATGGGCCATCGTATCATTTGCAAGTGGATGAGGCACCCAGGCCCCACTATAGACACATAGGGTATGCAGTACCATTTCGGGGGGGTGGGGAGCTAAAAAAGATAAGGGACAGCACAGTAAAGGGTAATAGGGGGTTGAGTCCGGGTTGACTTGCTATAAGGAAAGGAAAATTGAAGAAGAATAGATTTGGGAACCTTGGCAGGAAGTAGAGGGAGGGGGGGGGGCATTCGCTGGGTAACATGGTTGAATCTGGACGATGGGGGGGGGAGTGTTGACACCTATAAGATCGAGGATACGTTGAGCGGGGATGTAATAGATGGGGCATTATATCGAGTCCTGGGAATGATACCTCTTTTGGGGTGGGTCCAGAGTAGGTAGGCGAATCCGGGGTCTCAAGATCTCTACATTTTTTTGGCTGCGGGACACCCTCACAAAGGGGGATTTCTCCAAATAAAAGGGTCCGCTTGTAACAAGGCGGGTCCTACTTCCCTCAACCTCAAAACGTTTCCCGCAGGGGTAGGTTTTTTTCCGAGCGGAGAGGGGCGTGGAACCTCTTAGCAAGTTCGAGGAAGCGGCGATAGTTGAACGATTTCCAGGAAATACACCGATGGGAGGAAGCCGTTTGGTCGGGGCCGCTCCCTCTTCTGGGGGACGGACTTGTTGCGGGGGGTAAACTCTTCACCATCTCTCTCAACACAACAAATATTACTTAGTAGGTTTAAGAAAAAAAGCAAAAAAAAAACTTGGAGATTACCTGGGACAAAAAAAAGTTTTTGAATGTCTTCCCACAGCTAAAGCAGTATGAGGCATGACAAAAAAGCCCTAATACGAACGCGAAAAGATGGCCAGAAAAGAGTTTGGAATTTGGCCATGTAATCGAGGAAGAACGGGTGAAAAGTGGAGGAAGAAGGACCATACGGAAAAGTTTGGAAGGCGGAACCAATGTACAGACGCACATCGAGAAAGCCATTACCCCAAAACGAGGTTCCTTGCGGGCAGCGGCCTACCTTTTAGAGGACGGTCTTCCAAAGGAACTTATCAAGGGGAGGATCGGCAGGAGGAACCCTCGGTTTTGTAAACCCCGACTGCTTCGTGAAGGACTTTAAAAGACTTTTCAAAGTTAGCGAAAAAATCCGAAGATCCGTCCAAGGAGGGTTAATAGCAGAGCCAGACGAACCAGGTGAACTGGGTGATTCGGGCGAGAGCGCTATATGTTGAAAAAAGCATTGGGAGGGGTGAAGTTGTCAGCAACGTGGGGAGGTGAAAAGGGGCATAAAAAATGCCAAGAAGTCCAACCTCGCAAATCACAAACTGAACACTTAAAAGGGTGGCAGGCGGTGCTTTCCCACAAATGGTAACGGGGGGGTCATGTCAAGGGGGAAGTTCACAGACAAAAACTCCACCAAACCAAAGGGGTTGAGCGCGATGACCTTGTAGGTAAAAGTTCTGACGTCATGAAAGGTATAAGCGGAAAACGGTGCCTTTCCGGAAACATTAACCGCGGCGCTTTCAAAACACAAGGGAAAGATACGATAAGAAAAAAAAACCGTATAGGCAAAGAATTGTCTTAGCTAGGCACAAACTCAAGCAACATTCTGGCAAAACTGAAACAGTTCCTCAAAGCCACGGGACCCTCGCGCGTCCATTCCGAAGGCCTCTCCAGACCGAGCGAGAGGGCTGCGAAGGGCGGTCCAACGTTAAGCTCGCTTGTCACGAGGTCTTCGTTCGATGGGGGGACGACTCGCGGAAAAAAGCTGAGGAAAGATCTTGCAGGGAAAGAAAAAACTGTAGATTACAGGCGGAAATGGAGGGATTTTCAGGCCGATGCCCCAGGCCCTAACCGTCACTCCGAAACGCGCGGGATGAAGAGGTCGTCTTCAACCAAGAATTGGCTTGGAATAGCGGGGAGAGATTGCCGGCGTAGAAAAGGGTGAACCCACTCCATCGAAAGGGGGGAGAGAGAAAAGTCGGAAAAAAAGCTCTTGAAGCCCGTTTCGGGACCGCATCATTGGGGGAAATCTGATAACCAACGGAAAGAGTTGGGCCCGAAGGCTGGCAACCGCGACGGGATTGTGGCGGAAACTGTTTTAGCAAAGTTGAAACGACCTGACGGTACGCGCCAAGATGGGGGCACTTCGAGCAAAAGTTTAAAAAGAAAAGACAGGTGGAGGCGGCACCGCCAGAGAGCGTCAAAAGAAATACAGGAAAGACCGCAAAAAAAAGTTGATGGGGCGAAGGGGAGAACTGAGCAGCGAGACACTTAAAAGTCCTTATCCGACCACCTAGCTTCGTCTCGAAGGCCCCGAAGGGACACCACATGTAAAAAAAAAAAGTGCCCATCCAAAAAGAAAAAGGGGTGCGGGCCAGGGATACGGCTTTTCGAAAAACAAAGAGGTTTTGAAGGGAGGGGAAAAAGATCGGCCATAGCGAAGGGGGCACGAAAAAGGCGAGGAAGGGAAGTCCAAGGCCGATCGCCAAAACATATGATATTCATTAACAGAAAAAACTCTTAAAAGACCTCCGAGTCGAACAAGCTTACTGGAATGTAAAAGATGAAGACCAAGGAGGATTCATTATCGGGGTTAATATCACTGGTACGGATCGAGGAACCCGAGCAAAAAAAGGGGAAAAAACAAACCCCCGAGGGAGGGTCCCTCCAGTGCCGACCTCAGGAAAAATTGGGGGCTTTGAATTTCAGAGGTTCGAACCATCGAAAACCGGACCGTAAATGGGAAAAGGAAGTGCTCCTGCCACTACTCTCCTGAAGGGCTCAGAAAAACGTTAAGCGGGGGAAGTGGGCGGATGAAAAAAAAGAAGTGGCCCAAATGGTGGATCCGATGTGCAAAGGAGGCCCAAACCTTGTCAGAAAGGTGGAGAGAAAAAAGAGACGAAGAAAAAAGGCTGCGAAATCGCGTTGGGACCATTGGGGGAAATCCAATTCGGAAAATGTTTAAAAAAAAAAGGAACCGGGGGGAAAAAAAAGAAACTGCCCTCACCTTTCTTGAAACCTCATAAAGTATTATTAGGTTCTGGAATCCCAACCTTCTACTGGGGGGGGGATTTTTCGGTGAGGGGAAGGGTTTAACCCGTTAGGGGGGTACGAAGGCTTGCCCTCAACCGAAGCATACAACGAGCGTTGATCTTCCACTAAGGGAAGCTCCTGAAAAGTAATTCTATTAGTCGGAGCAAAGGAACTGATAAATTTAACCTGAGATTATTCCCGAAAGACCCTGATGAGGATGGCAACCACAGTTGAGGAGGTTGTCGTGAGAGGAGGGCAAATAGACAGGCTTTTGTAAAGCAAAACGGCTACAAAGAAGACCGTCCAAGGAAACAAAAAAAAAGCTGGACAAGGCTAAGGGGGGGGATGGTTGTGGCGCGCGTTCTCAGAGGGTCAATCAGCGGGGGGAGGGATTGACGCTGCCACCAAATTCCAGATGGGATTAAAACTTCCTCGCTATCGGCTGGGGAAACAGATCTGTGGGGGTTCCTCGCCCGGGAAACTTAAAATTTGGGAAAAAACTTTGTAGGGGGGCCTTCCCTCCGTCGTGCAAAAAAAAAAAGGGATGCTCCCTTGCGGGGGGCCCGGGATCGGCATGCATCAGGGTTGGCACCTTCATATATGGCTTCTAAACTTATACTGGGGAGGATCGCGATAAATTGCGGAAAGGTGTGGCCGTCGCCGTCAGTTCTGGGGTTGGACAATGAACAGGCCCGAAAAAGGGCATTGCGAAGAAAAAAAAGCAGATGGAAGACTCGAAGGTCGAAAAGCAATATTCGTCGAGAAGACAATTGTCGTAATTCTTTATCGGGGCTCGCGGGAGTTACACCGCTCCCTAAGAGAACGTGAAGAAAGAAAAAGGAGTTAAAATTTTTCAAGGGGGGGAATGTTCGACGAGCAATGGCCAAATTAAGGCCTCTAAAAGCAAAGCTTTGGCGGGGGAAAGTACACAACGGGGCTTGCTTCAACCGAAAAACGGCCGCCCGATCGAGGTTATCAGCAAGTGCCAACGTGAAAAATGTGCCGAATTGAAGGACGCAAGGAGCGTCGAGGCTGGGGATTTTGCGAAGTAGTGGAAAAATCCGAAACTTCCGAAAAAGGAAAATCCATGGCGAAAACAAGGAACCTGAAGAGACTCAAAGCCCGGAAGCCGCCCGGGACGGTACTAACTATGGCAGGGTCTGTTAAATGGGAAGGGGTCCTGAACCATCCTCAGGGGCATGAAACCGGGGGCAAAAAAATCGGGTAACCGCTAGGGTCGACTCTCCGGAATCGTCTGGGAAAGAGAGCTCGGGAAGGCATTTGAGGGAAAAGTCGAGCGCTTGCCGCGCAGAAGGGGGAAGGCTCTCCAATTCCCCGCGTACGAGGGAGGAAGGGGCCTGAGGAAGGGAAACGCTATGGGGGGGAAAGCATTGAAGCGCTTGTCCCGGGCTGGGGGAAACGAATTATCGGGGTCCTTGACATAGCCTTTAGGATTTCGAAGGAATCTTAGAAGTTGACAAAAAAAGCCATATCGCCAGGGAGGGGTCAAGGTCTTAAAGGCAAGTTCAGAGGATCAGAAAACCCGAAAGTGAAGGGTGGTGAAACAGAAAATCCACATAGGAGGTGGCTCGAAGTGTGGTGTGGGACTTTTTCCCACATGGGGGGAAAACAGGAAAGGAAAAACTGACAGGGGTTTTAAAGACACGAAAACAGAAGCGTTAAGATTTCAAAGGAGGGCCTTGGAAATCTACAACAATGTTGAGCTAAAAATGCCAAAATGCCACGAGCGAATCAACCATAGGGGACTGAAAAAATATGCGGGCGAGAAGGCGGGGGATCCGAGCAGCACAGGTCGCCTGGGTATCGTTTTCGGTATGTGGGTTAAACTGGACGATTCTTCTGAAGGAGCGATATAGGGGGGGGGCGGGCCGAACCCGGTCGAAAGTGGAATCTGCGATCGGAAGCTATGGGTAGCAAGGGGGAGGTTGGGTGACGGGGCGGGGGGTTGAGGGGTCCATCTCAGGGTTAGAGGGGGGGAGAAAGGTCTAGGTTTTCAGTATCCCACTTGGGCCTCTGCAGCTGGGGGTCCTTGAAAGGGTATCCCAGAAAGGAAGGAAATCCTCTAGAATTTGGTTGCCTCCGCCAATTCAAACCTTAAAGATCCTAACCCCAGAGGGAACTTAGGAGCAGAAAAAAGGGGAGAAGCCCCATGGCAAATCCCCTCTCCTTTGTCTGCCAAACTGTCAGGACGGATGAGTAAAAGGAGGGCAGTATGAGAGCGAGTGTTAATCGATATATAAACACAGGAAACACCAAGGCAAAAGGGGAGGGGAGCTCTCAAATTTTCGACGGGGAAACGCATCAAGACAG
>Ga0179591_1285266_pt1 | contig 12937 bp, 13 predicted proteins | sample CZOMad2_1_08_16f_FD_182891 | JGI IMG/M metagenome (GOLD analysis project Ga0179591, IMG submission 182891) | Vadose zone soil fungal communities from Angelo Coast Range Reserve, California, USA - CZOMad2_1_08_16fungal (PacBio error correction) | ecosystem: Environmental > Terrestrial > Soil >...
ACTCAAAAACCGAACGGACAGCCTTACTACTAAAAACTCAGGGGAAGAATAATCATGGGGTGGGAAGCCGTGATAAGGAAAAAGTTTCCCTTAAAATGTACACGAAGAACGTCCGTCTGGATGAGGGATGAGCGAAGAAAAATTGCCTCTTGGCCGTCACACCCACTCACGTAAAGAGGGTTAGAAAAGGACCACTGATCGGGTGGACCTTGGACGTCGATGGTCGTCGAAGGTAAGGGCCGAATAACTCGATCCAATAAGAACACGAGGTCTCAAAACTGGCAGGAGATTCTTAGGGGGGGAAGTGTTTCTTGGCGGGAAGGCACTCAATGGAACACGGAGCAGGAGGAATCTTGAACTAAGGAATAAATTGAGATGCGGGCATGGGAAATATGCGAAAAAAAAACGACGCGAAGATTCTCAACCGCGGCTTCAATCGAGGCGATGTGCGGCGCGCAACAAGAAAATCGTCCAGCTCTTACCACGAGAGCAGCCGTCGGAGCAAAATAAAAAAACCGTCCGTAAGCTGCGAACTAGGAATCGAACCCCCAAAAAAAAGCGCGGCGTTCCAGTGTAGAAAAAGGAAAACGACTAGAAGAAAAGTCAATCCTTGTGGCGTGATCACATTATAATCGCCTGTCTTTGGTCAAACAGGTGTGTCAACTCGCATTAGGAAGGAGCAGCACTAAAGAAAAAGGGGGATTCGGGGATCACCGGTCCCGCTCAATCCTGCCTCTGCAAAGTGAGTTGAAAACGATTTGGGCCTGGGTGAGCTCCATGCGGGAAAAAAAGTAGAGTTTAACGGGCTAAGACGCCGGGGGGGTTGGGAGGCATCTAATCAATCGGGGTTGGCAAAATGAGGGTCCAGAGAGGAGGGGGGAAAGGAATGGGGGAGGACGGCGTAGTGAAAGGGATAAGATGAGAGGAGGAGAGATAATGGGGAAGACAGGGGGTGAGAAAAGGGGGAGAGAGTAAAAGGTGAGGTAAATAGGGGCAGGGGGGCGAGAGAAAGAGGAGAGGGATGGGAGAAGCGGGAATCCATTCTTGGCTGGAGGAAGGTTTCTCCTCACTAAGAGCGGATGGGGGATGGCGATGTCCGGGTCAAGAGCCAGGGCGAAGGCGAACTCTATCTGATACTATGCGTACTACCGTTGGCCTAGATATCCTGCTAGCTGGGGGTTTGGTCAACGTCACTTCGGAAGCAGGGGGGGATGCAACCTCTCGGGGGCCTTCTTCCCGCGGGGTCTCCTCTTGACCTTTGGAAACCTTGAGTTCCCGGCAAGAAGGGGGCTGATTTATTGGTGAAGAGGGATGTTCGCTGGGTCACTAGTCTCAGACTCGTTAACAAGAAGAATAAAACGAAAGCGAAGGGGGATACCTTAGGGGACATCACCAAGCGATTTCTGGACCCGTCTTCTTCCTGGGGTAAATAAAAGGGCCAAGTCAACGACCAGTCTGAAGGCTCGTGACATGGGGACGAGCTGGGACTGGGGAGCAATAAAAAAGGGTTCCCTTTACTATTGGTAAGGTTTCGTGCAAAGAATGTACGGTGGCCAATCCGAAGGGGGGACTTAGACAAAGGAGAGGCGGTGGCGTACGGGTCGGGGAAGATGGGCTCTAAGCCGTGAAAGTCTGACGAACTAGGGAGGGTACCTAAGGGAAATAAATCTCGCATTACTCAAAGAATAAACGATTCTTCCCAAAACAGGAAACTACCGCGCGGCTACTCACTGCGCGAGGAAAAAATGGCGAATTGGCAGGTCGACCAAAACGCCGGAACGAGGAGGCGGTGGGCCGGCGCGCAAAAAAAAAGAGGCGCTCAACCGGGGAGGTCAAAACCTCTGTCGCCTGGTGTCTCCTGGCGACTGATAAGAGGTCTGAACCCCTGTTCAAAAGGATCGAAGATCTTCCTGTGGATGCGGCTTCGGGACAGAAGATTGAGTGCCGGAGGAGGATCACCGGGCGAGTGGGGAGGGCATCTATCCGCTCCGCGTAAGTACCTCGAGTCGTCAGGCGTACACAAACTCCGTCAAAAGTTAACGTGCAAGATATTGCTCTGCAGATATTTATCCACCTTAGAAAATCACTGGGGGGGGGGCGTGTCCGGGAGCAAAAGAAAGCGCTCGCGGGCTCCTTCCTAAGACCGCACGCCGCCTCAAAGAGGGGGGGGACTCCGCATACAATAGCCGAGGACAGAGGAACGTGGGGTAGAGAGTCGAACACGCTGGGAATGGGGAAGGGAATATATATTTTCTCTAACGACGGTTATTCTCAATTAATCCAGGGGGTGCACTATATGAGGTGGGGAGAAAATGGCTTGGATTTCAATGAAGTTCAAACTCGACGGGGGAAATTCTAAAAAGGGGACGTTCCGAATAAGTAGGGAAAGACTGGAACAGAAGTCCGAGTCGAGGCCATCTTCGGCTACAACTGGTGAACTGATCATTACTGGGGGAATGGGACTCTATTGTCTTATCCGCGCAAAGCCAAGCTCTTTACAGTCTGCGTGCATTTCACGCTCAAACCCGAGCAGATACCGCTCCTTTGCCGGACCGACAAGGCTCGGACGCTCACAAAGGTGAGAATAGGCGAACAAGGGTGAAACGAGCCTTGGGCGAAGAGTCTTAGCAAAATAGATTACATATTTCGAGTTCTAGGGCAATGGACCATTCAAAAGGTTTCTAAAACTGTCAGTTTTAAAGCTCTCCACGACTAGTCTTTTGAATCTTCGTCTAGGTAGTATGAGAAGAGACACTCATGGAGATCTCCTAGCTAGGGGGGGCGTTCATTTCTGACATCTAAGTCAGAGTTAAGCAACAGCTGGCATGGGGGTACCCCTTCAAGACCGATTCAACGTAACTGGCTTGTCAGAACCACAGTTCCCGTACAGGACCTCATAATTCATAGAAGTACGTTCGAAACACGACTATTCAGCAACGCTCAATCAAGTCCTTTGGAATCGGGACCCGATGCTCGACGAGACTCCGAGAGACTAGTGAAGAGGGGAGGTGCTTTTCTAAGTCTCACCACCTTTTACGAATCCGGTCGTATCATGGATACTCAGACAGTAGTCCGACGATCTGCAACGTAGCAACTCCGAGACAATCTCCAAAATATTCGATGACGTGCACAGGTAGAAGAAACGGTTTGTGAAAAAACAAGGCTCCCCGGAGGAATCCTACAAGCAAACGCAAAATGGGGGGGGGGGGGGGGGGGGGGGGGGGGGGTTGGGGGGGGGGGGGGGGGGGGGGGCGGGGGGGGGGGGGGGGGGGGGGGGGTGGGGAGGGGGGGGGGGGGGAGGGGGGGGGGGGGGGGGGGGGGGGGAGGTGGGGGGGGGGGGGGGGGGGGAGGAGGGTGGGGGTGGGGGAGAGGGGGGGGGGGAGGGTGGTAGTGTGAGGAGGGGGTGTCGCAGTCCTTATAGAAGGGGTTTTTTGCGGGACAAAACCATCCGGGGAGAGATTTGAATGTCTCATGAGGGTTTCTGAGACTCTCTGTTCGAGGAAGAGAAACACGTTGCCAATAATTCAGAAGGGGCATACAAAAACCAGGATGACATCCTTAATCCAATCCAAAACAACCCCCCCCCCGAAAGGTTCGAGGAAGGCCAAGCGACACTGGCAAGGATCAAAATATGTCTGGGAGAGGTGTCGAGTGAAGTGGGGTCAAGTGGTGGGGGAGAGTGATGGTGGGGGGCAAGATATCGGGTTCGGTATCGGCTCTGAACGTCTTCTCAACTAACGACAGGTTGGGTTGTAGCTTACCAGAAAAAAAGGCGACGAGCACGCTGTTGAAACAATGAACCCTGAACAGGAGAGAATCATGTGATAAGAAACGTTCACTGACTGGTGAAGAGGGAGGAAACAATTCCTCCTCCTGAAGCGCGAGAACTGAGGCAAAAAAGGTACAGGTTTGGGAGCGGACTTAATGCTCTGCACTTACACTGACTATGTTCAATGGGGGTGACCCCGGGAGCAGACAGACATACCTCGATCGGACCTCAGACAAGAAAGGGTGAGTCCCAGCACAAGGAAAAGCAGGAACTTGACAGATCGGCCGGACAAGAGGACGACGTGGTAAGCCGAAAAGCACTCATCCGAGATGACCGCTAGGGGGAGACAAAGGGGGAAAGGCCATTAGCAGGATCGGGGGGGAAAGTGAAACTCGGGCGCGAAGCGAAAGTCAAAAAGGGGAATCTGCGGTGGGGGATGGTGTTCCAGGGGCGAAAAAAAAGAGGATGGCGGGCGGCGCAAGGAGGGGAACCCGGAGAAGAACGAAAAAGGACTGTAAAGGAGAGTAAAAAATAAAGCGACAATCTCGTAGAGGAGGGTCGGCTCGAAAGAAATCGGTTCAAGCGCTGCTGAGATTGGCAAGAACAACAATATTAATAAAGAGATAGATGGGGTCAGGACAAGAGAGCTTACGGCAAGGTCGAGAAGAACTCTACAACATAGAGGAAGCAGGTGGTTCTCATTCTTTTCTCAATGGAATGAACGGTGATGCCGAGGAGATCTCGAGAGGGGGAAAGCTGGGCTCTTCTAATGTTGGGGTCGCGTCCCTCTTCAGGCGGGGGGTAAAGTCGTCAGGGAAATGGGTAGGACGAGTACTTTCAAGCCTACGTTTTCGGAAATATGAATGGAGCAATAGTGTCTAAGGGAGGTGGGGGACTTATGTCTAACTCGTGAACCAGGCGAGTTCAGGGTGGATGCCCAGGGGAGGCCTGCAGTATTGATGTAATTCGTTAATATAGGTCTTCACAGAGGGCTCAAGGAAGAGATCAGGGGATGTCTATTTGGGGTATTCGGGACACCGGGGGAAATCCACGCAGATAAAGATTCCAGCCAGACTGACCGTCCGCAGCATGAAAATGATCTGATAACACCCGAAACAGGGCCGATGAGAAAGTAAGCTAGATGTCCAGGGTGTCCTCCTCCCTCATAATCAGGGTGCAGGTCAGTTTGGAGAATCATCAAAGTCTTCTGAGGGGGGAGGGACCATTTACAACGGAGGGATGCCTGAGGGAAAGGGGGGAACTAATGGGGGGGTCAGCTTCCTTGACGAGACTTGAGAGTTCTGTTTCGGAAAAAGTCCCTGACCGATGAAGTTTTAGTGGGTACCTATTGACCGTCGTACTCAAAGGGGAAATGCCTTCTGGTCGGGCTACCGCATTTACGTGTCTAGAGGGCTTTGGGCGGGATGCGCTCTCGGAGGAATCTTCTGAAACCGTAAAGGACAGGTGAGCGCTGCGACGGGGCTCTCGCCTATCTTAGAGTGCTATACCTGGTGGAAAAAGACATTAGAGGGATCAAAAATCAGGTTTGCCGCCTCAAGGATTTTTATCAATCGGTCGACGGCAGCGAGGTGAGCGAGGGTGCAACGGGCAACCGAAGCCTCGGAAAAATGTCTTGTAGGGGAGGGCTCTGTGTAGTTTTCCATCGCAGGATCAAGCTACACCCTCAGAATAAAAGAAAGAGGAGTGGCGGTCGAGTCACAACAAACACGTCACCCGGTCGCGGGAGAAATGCCGGCAAAAAAGGAGGGGTCCGCTCGGGAGCATGGGTCAATAGCGAGTCAATGGTTTGAGCCGACGGCGTAAGTGGTTTGCGACATCTTTAAACGGCCGAAGAGAGGGAGGGGGAGTACCCTGGAAAGCGTGCGTTTCTCAGCGAGATGGATGGGAGACGATCTCGGAGGGAAGCGTCCGCGTGGCGCAGGAATCTCGCGGAGCCGTCCCCCCAACCGCTAACTCCTACCTCTTCTAGTTCACCACGGGCCGCGAGGGAGAGTGTAATGGAGTATTGGACAGACTACTTGAAGAGGTTTCCAGAGACTACCGCGTCGCAACGACGCGGGAGGACGCATGCGGTCTGAATCGGCGACCTTTTCACACTTATCAGGAGATGGAGGGGTATCAAGAAAGTTTTATTCTGGGGCTTAGGCCCCCAACTCGACGCATCTCCCAGAACTCAGAGTCACGCTCAGTCTTTTTCACGCGGTGAGGCCTTCTCGGGAACGTTCGCTTCTCGACCGGAGCGCTTCGGATATTCTCTGTGACTGACACCTGGAGCTGGGAAAATGTCAACGTTGCAAGCCTCCGCGACTCGAAGTGCAACCTCACGTGATCGAAAGATGCGCGCCTTAAAAAGTCGAGCCGATAAATGAGAGGGATCCAAACCCGAGGAGGGAAAGAGATGGTCTGGTAATAACGGCTGCATAAGAGCTTCTCTTAGGAGTGCTGTGAGTGAATCCATTAGCGAGTTTGATGCCCGAAACCGTATCCGCTTCAGTGCTATTACCGACAACTCTACGGGGCGGGCGGAGAGCTACTGGTGAGTCTGGCCTCCAGAAGGGGCAGCGCGACGGAAGTTATCGAGTGAGGAGAAAATCGCAGCGCGTTCTATGCAGAGTGGCCATCACAATCTAAAGCTCATCCAAGCCGGGGGAGAAGCAAAAAAACTACAGATCCTCTTCAAGGAAGCACACCACGAGCACGCAACTGCGCCAAGCTAAGTTTCGGAGGAGGTATGACAAGGGAGATACAATGATTTCTCAAAAGGGACGAACTTAAACAGTTTAGAGGTGGCGCACATGGTCTCAGGAAATCTGCGGTATCAATGGAGACGGGGCTGCTGCTATGTTCTCAGCGAAGAGGGTATCCGGAGCTAGTCCCGGGAAAAGTAATCTGCCATTATCTAGCTATCCCAAGACGCTGCGGCCAAGTAAAAGCTCGTAAGAATCTTTCAAGAGCGAATAAACGCTTACCTCATATAAAACAGTATAACATCTCGAGTGAAAGGGAAAGAGTATTAAGGGGTTCCCCGAAATATCCAAATACTAGCGTGTACCAGATCCTTTCATGGGGTAGCTAGAAGTCACGGTCCTCTCCTCTGGCGGGCTTATCGAAGATGTGATTCTATCTGACACTGTAAACTCCGCTAAAAAACTACGCGCCTATGGAGGAAGGACACCTTTCGGGTGACCCGGAAGCTATGCGACAAGTCCAAGGGAGGAATGGGGTGTGGGGGTGGGGGCAAGTCTGGGGGGGGGATGGGGGGGCTGTTGGTCTATAGTTCGGAGAAGCTGGAGGGTAGAGGGAATGGATCAAATTTCTCGACGACGATACCTGCGAGCTCCTTCGCGCCGACCTTAACAAGGGCTTCTAGCAGTGGGAGGAGAGAGAGAGGACGTACCTTAATTGCTGTCAGCTTCCTAAAAAGGACAGATTTCAAGGGGAAATTTCTTCTAAGCGTAGGGGAGAGAAAGTGAACAGAAGCAACTTTATCGTGGTCGGCGTCGCTGGACATTCGAACATGCAGTGGGTGGGAGTTGGCAGACAGGGTGATAAGACTGGGCACTCATCCCAGCTTTACAAAAATGGTGTGGCCGTCACTGACCCTTCTGGAAGAAGTATCATTGGGGGGGGGGGGGTGGGGGGGGTGGGGGGCTACCAAGGATAATACACAGGTGATCTGTGAAAAGGCACACGCAAAGAAAATCTATCTTAGAGAAGGTGAAAGCAAGCTCTTGATTGTGAGAGATCATGTATTCCGGAGACATTTTGAGAAGGGGAAAGGAGGGGAAAAGAGAGAAAGAAGATCTAATGATCGCCACCAGGGGGTCTAAGGAGTCAGGTTTTAAATGAGAACGACTCAAGAAAGTAAAATCTTCACTTAAAGAGCCGCTGGGGGCCATGCAGTGCTGAAAAAACCTAATGAGAGACATCCCCCCTCCGAATACTTGGCCAAGCCATTGGAGCTAAAAGGAATCCACTTAACATAAGAAAAGCCTCTATAAATGTCCCACACCTAGCAGTCTAGGGGATGGCCAATAATAAAAACAGAAAGGAGAACACAGTAACGGATGTCTCTGGAACTTAGGGAAAATATGTAAACCTCTAACTTATAACCCCTGACGTACGTTCTCTGTCCAGGTCAGCATTCCTCACGGAAGGTTGGTGACCCTTCGCGTCGAGACCGCGTGGAGCGCGGGGGGGCTTTCTTAGGGGAGCTAAAACCAAAACTTTATGTATGAAGAGTAATGGCAGGATGCTAAAACCAGGAAAAAAGAAGACTTTCTCGCAGAGAGCTGATCTTGTAGAAGTGAGATCAAGTGTGAATTCTTTAGAGATGCCATGAACCTGTGTCTGATGAGGAGGCCGCTAGGACTGGGAAAAACCTTTTTCTCACGGAAATCTCAACTCAGTGACCAGACTGGGTACTTTAGGTCTTGATGATAGGGGGGGACCGAAAATGTGAGGTTTACTTCTCACTGCCTGCGCGGTCGGGAACCTTCGGGAAGCTCCAATCGGGGATAGAGGGGTATTGGGGGAAGTGGTTAGTGTAGGGGGGGAAGTGCACTCAGAGAGGTTAAAGCTCCTAATGAGCTTGATTCTTGAGGAGGAGTAGAGGAGAAGAAACTTCTACGGGTCGACGAGGCATGCTCTAGATTTATGATCTTACACGACCTGACACAAAGACCCGCTGGGGCCAAATGGACCAGCTTACCGTCCGGGCATAACGCTGGGCTAAGGGATCGCGCGAGATTCATTAACGCCTCAGGAGATAAGGCAGGATCCAGGACAACGTGCTAAATCTTCAGCTCAAGAGTGTTAACCATGGGTGTCCACGGAGGGGTTTGGGAGTGAAGCTCCGGGGCGTCGGGGAGATTTGAGGGTAGTCCTCCTCTGCAATCCGCGAAACTAAGTGCTGTGGGGCCCCGACCAAGTACCTTCTTGAAGGGGAGTTCCTCTTTCACGAAGGGCTTTGGGAATAGAAGGACTCGGTGGACCGGTAACGAGGGAGGGGAGACGCTCAGGGGAAGGAGAGGGAATTCTCCTTGGAGCGGAGTGGGCGGAGATCGGACCTAGCGATAGACACTTTGATCGTCGCGAGGCCTCTTCTGGTTTCGCCGAAGAGTAGAAAAGTCAAGGAAGGGGGGAGTCAATAGATTCAACCTTCAGAGCTGGGAGCACCGGGGCCCAGCTGCCGGCCGGAGAATCTTTTTTGAGAAGGGCGGAGGTTGCACTTTGGTCCGATTAAAGAGGCTCATCGCAGCACGCGTCTGACTTTCTTTAGAGAGACATACAAGAACTGGCGGAGGACTTGAGTCCTGGGGGAAGCGAACCATCCTAGAGTGAGAAGGAAGGCTGTGAGACCGGTGGCTTGGGATAGAGGGGGGCGGAGGCCTGTCAGGGTCTATTACGCGCTGGAAGGCCTGCGGATGAGCACCGATGACGGCGGTGTCCGGACTCGGGGAGGAGGGACAGGCTAGTAGCCTGACGAAGCTCGAGGAGCCAGCGTGGCGCTCTTACTCAAGAAGAGACTCCAAGACCACAGGATATCTAACCTCTCAGGATGCTGGGGCCACGACGAAGCGTGAACCATTCATTGCTTCACCCTCAGCCTATAAGAACGTGGGAGAGCAGTTTTCTACTCAGGCGAAAAGAGTCTCCTGGGAGTACGACATCGGCCTGGGGGGAGAAGGGGGGGAAATCAGGATGGTGTCTGGAAGAGTCTGACTATAATCTGCTGAGAGGAGGAGAGGCAGCCTGAGGTCAAGCGCTGCTCTCAGAGGGGGAAGCCCGTCAGGGGCACTTTATTGCTTAACCGTCTCTAAGCGACAGGCCGGCATCTCTTAGAAGAGTGAGAGGTGACCAAAGGAAGAGCAGAAAAGTGGTTGTACCGGGCTCTAGCTAAGGGGAGAAGGGAGAGGAACTCCAGATCCGCTGGAATGCTCCGAGAGCTTCTCCTCGACCCCGAGCAGGCGGCTCTAGTCTCACAACAACAAGGCTTTGCCCTCTCGAGAAGGGGCTAAAAAAAAAACATGTATCTCGAGTCTAGAGCGCAGCGAGAAAAATCAGAAAGGGAGCGCGGTTCCGAGAAGGCCCAGCGAGGCAGCGAGCGGGACCCCTTACACCCTAGTATCGAGGGTGGGGCTAGCGACGCTCGGACGTCTTCCTTGGAGAAGAGGCTCCTTCAGGAAGAAGGAGCTAGACAGAAAAGCGGAGATCCGCTCTATCAGAACATAGCGGGTCTATCAGACGAAGCGGGCAATCAAGATCCTCAAGAGTAAGACAAAAAATCGAGAAGCAAACGGGTTTCGAGAAACCCGCGGCTCGAGCTATTGGGAGACTCTGTGGCGAGGAACTAGTTCCTTTGGCGAGGTGTCAAAAATTTAACGGTCAGGTGGGTAAGCAGTCTTCGGGGCGCGTTTTTAAGGTAGAGAGGGAGAGTTCTCGATGCGCAAAAGGTAGCTTCGACGTCTTCCATTTCACTTCCGAGGAGCATGCGACTATGACCCAGCAGCTAGGAACCCAGTAGCCCTCTTGGCGTCACAGTTAAAGAAAAGACCAAAACTTGACCGACCTATGCAAACAGACCGTCGTAGTATGAGAACTTCTCTACGTTGATTCTACCAGGACATACCGTGGAAAGAAAAGCTCTTTCTGGAGTGTAGTCTATCAAGGATCCTTGCGGAGGGTTCGAAAGTGCGCGATGGCTATAGAGAGAAACTGCGCACCGAACACTAAAAACTCATATTTATGCCTCCTGTGACGAACTTTCGTTTTACCAACGATGATCCAGACTTTCAGGCTTACGATAACGAACGCCTTATAGCGAGGGAGGGCGTAAACCACGCTACATCTATGGGGGAAGGTTCTGTCGGTCATCTCGCCTCGCCCAGTAGAATCTGAGAAGAAATTCCAGAAAGTCGAACCATCGGGCTACTATAAAGACGTCAGCCAGTAAAAGAAAACTGACTCCAAGGACAGTGCTGGGTACCTCAAAAGAGGGAACCATTTAGGTGGAGAGGGAGAGGCTCAAAGGAACATCCCCAGTTTAATTAGAGCGGTAGGACCCTGACAGATGGGACAGGACTAAGCTAAGACCAGGCAAAGCGCTTTAAAACAAATTGGGCCTTAAAGCGCATTCAGGACGGGGAACTAACAATGTCCGGAAAGTATAAATCGGGGGGGGGAGAAACCCTTGCGAGCGGGGATAACTAGACTCGAAAACTGAACCTGGGGGGAAGCTCTGCAGGGACATCGCACTGACGGAAATGTTCATAAATTTCTTAAAAGGGGTATTGGTCAACTGAACCCTCGCTACCGAAGGTGAGGCTCATGAGAAAAAACCGAGGCAAAGGAGGGGTCAAATAAAATCGGACACACACCTGAAAACAGACGAAGAATATTTGGCAATCGGAAAACATGCACAGAGTGTGGAGGGCCTGACAGAAAAGCAAATGAAAACACCTCCGAGATAACCTATGCGACAACCCATCATGATGTCCGACAGTCGGGCAAGTCGGGGACCGGGACCTCCAAAGTAACAAAGCATCTCCTCTACACGCAGGAAAGGATGGATGCGTGTAGGTCTACCAACGCGGTCACAACGCGGCGAGGCCTCATCGATCAGAAAAGGAGGATCGCTGTCTCAGTTAAGGCATATATGAGACAAAGCTCGAGAGACGCTTCTCAGGAGTCGGCGTTTTCCTGAGGTCGGGAGTGGCAAGGACCATCCTCAAACAAAAAACAAAAAAGGAGGGGGAGATGATTAAGTCAAAAACAAGGAACACTGACCTGAAGGGCTTACGGAAGGGGGAACAGCTAAACTACTTCCTGGTCGCCGGTGGTCCTGGGACCTCTTCACTGGAGAAAAGTAAGGGGGCCTGGGCTATCCCTAGGACGTCCTCCCGTCCACGGAGTCAAGCCGTTTTGAGGGTTATTTCTGTCTCCTCCCGATCGGGGTGGGGGAAAGGGAGTACGTGACGGGGAATGGGTACGTCAGATGGCTGCACTCTCATGAGAGACTGGAATTCGGCCACGGATCATAGTTGTTTTGAGGGGAGGGGTCGTCACTAAGGGAACACGAAGACTTCGATGAGACGGTGGCAGCCGCATGTCAGGGTGGGGAACAGGTGATGGGGTAATAAATAGCAGGTCAGAAAAAGCGGGGTGCGGGAGGGATACGAGGAAGTGTTGACGGGTAGATGGGGTCTGCTGCGGCCGGGAACCCCTCTAAAGAACATCAGAATCGCCTGGGCAGAGAGGAAAAATAATAGCTTCCAAAAAGTCGAGCTTTCTTAGACGAAGGGGAGCGCCGCGCACATCTGCCATGTGGTCATAATACTCAAATAAAGGGGTCAGTCCTGGGTGTACAGTTAGACTTCCGGCCAGACTTGGGTTGGAAAGGCAAGTTTGGTCACAAGGCGCTGGGCAGGGGAAGGGGGCACCGGACACTCTCTTTCAGGGGAGGAGTGATGTTCCGATCACCAGGTCTCCGGACCGAGGAAAATTAAAAAAGTTGGCGGATGGGTCCTTTAGCGCCGAGAACGGAGGTAATCAGCAAAAAAAAAATGTTTTTCCTCCTGGATCCCGCATTGTGGATCTAGGGGCTGTACGCAGAGGGATCGAAAGGCGTGGTAGGAGTCCTGGGGGAAGAAGTCTCGAAAAAGACCTCTCTTAGAAGAGAGGGGGTAGGAAATTGGACATCCTCCGGCGAGGTGGGTGTCTCACCTATGAATATTTAAATCCGAGTCAGGGTCGGAGCGATGGGTGCTTTTCCTTTCGACATAGGTGCTGTAATTGTGTGGTGGAGAGTTCGCTTCTAGAGTGTATCAAGCTCGTGAAAGCCGATCAGCCGGACGCGGGCCGAAGGAGCCAGTTCTGCAGCTGGCTCCAGCACTACACCACAGCGGAGCGGAAACAGCTTGAGCGGGATCGGACTTCGAACAAAGAGGTACGGTTGCGAAGGGCATCAAGGGAGAGGGTCAGTAGTAGGGGGGTCATAGTACCTTGACTGGTGTGCGTTTACTGCCACGAGCATGAACGGAGAATATGATGGATAACCCCTGTCCTATAAGGTAGCGTCTCGCGGGTTCCAGAATAGAAGAGACAGAGTAAGAGGGGGAGATTATCATCAAGTATTCCTAAGGACCC
>Ga0179591_1289857_pt1 | contig 12937 bp, 16 predicted proteins | sample CZOMad2_1_08_16f_FD_182891 | JGI IMG/M metagenome (GOLD analysis project Ga0179591, IMG submission 182891) | Vadose zone soil fungal communities from Angelo Coast Range Reserve, California, USA - CZOMad2_1_08_16fungal (PacBio error correction) | ecosystem: Environmental > Terrestrial > Soil >...
AGCTGATGAGACAGAAAACAATCCTGAAAATAAAGACCTACAAAAAAAACCATGGGGGAGGAGTGCAAACGTAATATTATGAGGCGGGCGAAGCTTGTAAGGGGGCTAGCAATCAAACGAATAAAACATAAGACGTCTCGCTGGCAGGAAGAAAAAAGATGAGGGGTAACGGTGAGTGCGAACTCTCGTTGTATCCTGGGAAAAGGAGACGCTCGAGTTCTGTGTCAATAGCGAACCTTGACGAACGAGACGAATCGACTATATTCCTCTCAACAAAGGGACGGAGGGAGTCAAAATGGGGATTGGCGACTGAAGGGGACACAGGAGGTTTTATGTTCACAGAAAGGGATTCATTAAAAATGCGCGCACTCTCGCAGCTGAGCGGAAGAAAGGGGGAAATCATTTCTCACTGATGAATGAACATTACGATTTTGGGTCAAGAATGCCCTTTGTGGGGGGGAAGCGGCGCTGAAGAAAAATGAATGCAAAAAATGAGCTTTCGCGAGTGCACTCCGAGAAACGAGGAGAAGCCAGGGAACAAAGACTGCCTTCTGTGGCATAACTGCAAGCTTGGCCGGATAGGGTCTTTCTGCCGGCGCGGAATCAAAAGAAGAAGGGGTGAAGCATCTCATAACACATGTTCTGAGTGCGGAGTCTATCGGCTGGCTGGGGGGAGATCTTGCAATATGCGTCTGAACATGGAAAATCCGGACTGGAAAGCACATGAAATACGTCCTCAAAGTGAACCAAACAAAAGATCAGGTAATTGGGGGGTCAAGGCCTCCGTTTCCTCGCCAGCCCAAGATGGTTTTGCGCTAAGAGCGGGGGCAAATGGAAGAAATCGATTTTCAGCATACTTCTCCCGAGTAAGAAGTTGAATTAACGGGAGAAACGTACGTTACCTTTGTTAGAATGGCGCGCGCAGGTGGAGGGTGGGGGGGGGGGTGAAGTCGGGTCTTCGAGGTTGTTTACAAATGGGAGATAAAAAGAGCCTACAGAAAAAGAAAGAAAAAAAACCAAAATAAAAGTATGAATGGGAAGAGGGAGAGGGATTAAGCTTTGACTAGTCTTTTTCTGGACAGGAACGGATAGATCGGCTCAAGGGGGGGGAAGGGGAATAAGGTTAATCCTCAGCAGTAGGAAATCTGCGCGGGTCATCAGGTGAAGGACCGCTAGGGGAAATCAGGGGAGGAAAAACCATCAGGAAGGTTGAAGTGGCTGGACGTTTATCACGGCGGGGAAAGGAAAAAACTTGCTGCAAGATCTCAGGGAAAAAGATGCCGATTCGCAGAAAGGGAGGCCGGGTTTCGTAAGAGGAAAAGTCTCCTCAAAGAGCACGCTCCTCGATGCCTTATAAAGGAACAAATTGGTTTCCAAGGCAAATCGTTCTCCCGGGAGAAAAGGGGAGAAAACAAACAACTAGGAGGAAAAAAGAGGGGAGCTATGAAGTGAAACTGCTACTTATCGTCGGCTGGAAAAAATGGGGGGGGGGAGGATTTGAGGTCGGGGGGTCTACGCTGGTTGGAGCAAACGGTTCTCTGGGAGAAGAAAAATGCAGCACCCTTATGGAAATAGGAGGAAAGTAAGCAAGGGGAACGTGCGGGGACAACCAAGAAAAACACAGCCCAACAAACTGGAAAAATTTTTTTCTCGAGTCCTCGCGGGAAATGCGGATGAAAGACTCAGGAACAAAGCAGGCCGAAGTCATTTCCCAAGGGGGGGACTACTAAGGGAACTGACCATAGAACGCGAAACCTAACATATTAATCCACTGTCTCCAGAAGGAAGGAAAACAAAGTTAGGGGAAAGTGAGCACTTCCGGCAGAGGGCTGCTGAGGGAGCAAAAACATGGAGGAACCTGAAAAATATTAAGAAGGGCAAACCCAAATTCGCCGCCATAAAAAGGGTGGAGGGGAAACCTTTAATATTCGCAGGAGCAATGCAACGTGAAAGCGGATTAGATTGCGGCAAAATATAGAGAAAAAAGGGGGGAAAGGGGGAGCAGGCATGAAACGGAGTTTGACTCAACATCGGGTGACAAGAGAAGAAAAAAGGGTTGATCTTCTCCGGCGAAAAAAAAGGGGCGGGACACTGAGGGAAGTAAAGCTGACGGGGGTGGACAGAGTATATCAACTAGGAGATTAAGAAACTTGTCTTAAAAAGATAGGTCTTAGAGGGCGGGGAAGCAGGGTTGAAGACAAAAGACAGCAGAAAAATTCAGAGGTCAGTAAATGAAAAAGCCTAAAAAGGGGGTAAGATACTGTGCAGGACGGGAAGAGCTGGGAATTATTCCTCCGAGAAAGCCATGTGGCCCATTACAGAGAATCGTGGGACTTCAGGCAGTGAAAAACAAAGGGGGGGTCAGGGATTCAAAAATAATCATCAGCGTCGCCCCATGATGACGATGCGCTCTCTGCTGATCAAGGGCAAGGAAAAGATGCACTGGGATCACCTTAGCGGAAAATCAGAAAGCTCCTCCAGACCGCAGGGCGTCGCCAGTCACCCGGGTATCAAGGAATCCGTTTTCGGGGGGGGGGGGGATATGATAAGGTACGGAAGGAAGTCTGTGACGGAGATGCGATGAAGGAACGCAGCTTTATTAACAGAGAAAGAGCGTCCTCGGAAAACAGGGAATAAAAGACTATATGGGAACTGGAAATTCAAAAGAAAGGAAAAGGACATGCCAGCGACAGGAAGAGGGGGATGTTGGGGGGGAACGGGTAAATTCGCGGCCGAGGGGAAAAGGACGGCGGCGACTGAAGACAAGAAAATCTTGGGAACTCAAATCAAGGACCTTGTTTGGAAAGGAAGAAGAGTTGGGGAGGCTACTGAGAATGCAACGCTCAAACCCCAACCCCGGGGGAGCGGAAATAAGACAAAATTCGCAGCAGACACACCATGCATAAAAATGACAAGAAAACACGCGAAAAAAGTAAAAAATAACCTCTTCAGGGAGGTTCCAAGATGCGCGCAGCCATAAGAAAATCATTAAAGAATCCATAACCGGCGCGCTGGGAGCCGGACTGAGTAAAGAGGAATTGGTGCTAACGTCTCGGGGGGTTTAGGAATTTCTCTCGAAGGGGGGAGCAAAGATGGAGGGGGAATAAAGCGCGCGGGGGTTAACTCAGAACACAGAAGACGGGGAAAAAGTATCCATAGAACAACGTTATCCGGGGGGCAGGCTCGAAATTGGCTACGAACGGCGGGAGCGAGGGGAGGACGTGTTTATAGGGGCATGAACACAATCATGGCGGATTCGACACATCTGACGCGTGAAAAAATAAGAACAGAATTTGCGACGATGAAGGAAAATTCGTACTATTCTAAGGAACTTGTTGGGTGGAGACGCGGGGGCTAGTAAGATCTTTTAATGCAAGACGAAACTGGGAACGGGGGGGGGAGTGAACTCGACCGCAGGAGGAAACAAGGGCAGCTACAAGACTTCAAGGGACTCAATCACTCCGGGGCCTAGGGAGGGACGTAAAAGGAGAGGGGCCTTTGCATTCTGCTTCTTCCAAAGAAAGGGGAAGGGAGAAAGGGAACGAAGCGCTGGGGAGGGGTTCGCCAGGGACAGAGGAAGGTGAAAAGGGACAAGCGCGTGACCGAATGGGAAGAGAGTAATACGGAAAGCCCCTCCCATTCTGCGGAGCAGGGCACGAGGTGGAGAAAAGACGGCTAAAAGCCCACGCGGGGTGGGGGGGTATTCTATCCAGGTGGGGAAAAGCATATCATCGGCTTGGGGAAAGTACAAAAAGTTTCACCGGAACGGAGTGAAATTAAAATTCTCAGGAAGGAGAAATAGGGGAAGCGCGGTGAGGGATGTGGGTTATCAGTCATAAAAGAGGGTTTACAAAGGGGTTAAAGATCAAGGGAAAAAGGGGGGCCTACCAGGTCCAGGGACTCGAAAAAAATGGGTTAGGCATCAGGGGGGGAATGTCTGTGGCTGGAAAGCGGTCTTCTTGGCTTTGCCGGATCGGAGGGTCGGAAAGGGACATGGGGGCAAGCAAAAAAGTCTGAAACTAAGACTGTCAAAAATGAAGAAGGGACCAAGTTGCCACTCGGAAGGACAAAACCTGCTTCCCAGGGGTTGGGGGGGGTGTGCGAGGATGTAGTCGAAAGGGAAAAGAAAGGTCTTCAGCTTAAAGTTACTGATCTGAAATAAAACGGCAGCTGCGGGCAAGGTCTGTAATCAGAAAGAGATAAAAGAGGCACAGGGCCTCCGCGAAAAGTCGACCGGCATGGGGAACCACGGGGACAAACGAAGCGGACAAAACTACAGAATCAGCTAACCAACAACACGGATTAGTAGGGGGAAGCTGGGAGGTGGGCTGGGAGGTTATCGTTCGACTGGGGGAAAAGGAGGGTCGAAGGAATCTCGGAGTAGTGGGTGCGGAGGGGGGGAGAGAACGGGAGAGGACTAAAAACTCAAAGAGGAATAGTTTGGTCAGATTCAGGAAAAGGAAGACATGAGGACGTGCGGGAGAAAAAGACGCCTGGAAAAGGAAGAAAAAAAAAAAAAGAAACACAAATAAAGCACTGTGTGCCTAGTGGGGGAATAGCGCACTGACGGAATGACAACAGTCAGGGTGAAGGGAGGGGGGAAACTGTCTCATTTCCCAGGGGATAGCTGCGAAGAGAGGGCGGGCAATGCCGCAGCAAGACATAATCGGGAAAAGTTAAGCCACTTAAAAATAAATGACATTGAAGACAAAGTCTAGCCTTTGATGATAAGGAAGGAAAGGGAATATCGAGGAAAACTGGGGGTCACTAACACAAAGGAGATGACTTTATACAAAAAGGAAACCAGAGCCGCCATAGAAAAAGGGGAGTCCATTGAAGGCCGGTTAATTAACTGCGGATCGGAAATGCCCAAGTCAAAAATCACGGAGAAGAGGTCGTCACAACAAAACAAGCAGGGGGCTGTAGAGCACAGTAACTTTTGAAGTCCAACCATAAGTAAAAACAGATAAGGAAATGATGGGCCTCGGGGAGTCCTTCTTGCAGACAAGTAGGAGGAAACTCAAGAAGCTTCTGTTCAGCGGTAAGAGGAAAAGGAAAAGTTACAGCTGGCGAATCCCCATTGGGCGGAATCGAAAGTTCAGAAGAAGGGGAAATCTTTGAACTAAGACTGGGGAAAGAGAAGTACGCTAGGGTAACTCAGGATCAGGGAAAAAAGGAAGGAACCGAAGGGGACGAGATTCTGGGTGGGAGAGGCGGCAGCGTTCGGCATTTATGAAGACGGCCAGAAAGCGGGAGGAGTGGAGTGGGAAAGCACTTGACAAAAACAGGAAATAGGTCAAAAATCTACGAATCATCAGCGGGTAGATGATACTGGAGGCGCAGCGAGGAATTCAAAAGTGAAACTTGCGAATAACCACTTAAGGGGGAAACATCAACTGCGGGAAATTGGCGTCAGCAAAAAGTCCCCGGGCCTCAAATGAATGGTTTCGAAAGGAGACTAAAGGTCTCAGGTCGAGCCGTGCGCTCGATGGAGACGAGCTTTATGTACACGACCCGAGCGTCAAGCGAAGTGGAAAAAAAAAAGGAAGAAAAGAGGAGGGAAAAAGGAGGACACCAAGACAACCGGCGCAGGGAAAAGTCTTAAAAATGTTTGGGGTGTACTGAATTAGCGGGCACGAAAGCTCGAAGGACTACATATATTTTGGCGTGGGGAAGAAGAAATCAGGTCCATTTGAGGGGGAAAGGCAGGGCTTGTGTGGGGGGCGCGCTCCAGAAGGATCTACAAAAAAAAAGAGGAGGAAAGGATACATTCTAAGAGAAAACAAGAACGGCCAACCTCCAAACAGTAAAGAAAAAGGAGGAATCAAGGAAAGGGCTTGAAGTCACGATGGCGATAAAAAGCATATCAAAAAAACCGAAGACTCCGCTTGACATGGACCCCGGTGAGGAGGAAAGGTATAGGTGAATTGTGGTGAGGGAGGTCTCAACAGGCCTAAAAAGAGCGGGGAGGGAAGGGAAATCGTCATCATCGAAGCGCACGGGTCAGAGTTCGATCAATGGCAACGATCGAACTGAAACTCGCATTTACGGAACGACGAAAATTCATGGACGTAAGTGATGGGTCCCGCTAAGTGGTTTGGCAAACAACTGTATCGCGAAGCGAGTTACCCTTACAGAATGGCGAGCGTAGAGGAACTATTTTGGGGGGGTGAAAAGAGAAAAGTCAACGGGGTTTAGAAAGCATGCTTGAAAGGGACCCGAGGGGGGATTTCAGCGCGTGCAGCGGGCGCATCAAGCCCGAGATGACGACGCTGCACAAGTATAAGAGAAATCCGGTCACTGCGGTAGACGCCTGAGGTTCAAAGATTCCGAGTTGGAGGGTCGGCAGAGCGGGCTTGCACGAGATTACAGAGGGGGAAAGAAGGATAGGGATCGCCAGCGGATGTTAGTTAGAATGGGGACGTAACAGAAAGCGTATGGGACTAAGGGAAAATGCTATGGGTCGAAAGACTTATCGGCACCAGGGGGAGTCTTTACGATTGGTGGGGCGTCACCACCAGGCTTTTGGAACCTGGCGAGATACACAATCAGGTTGTTCGTCAACTAGAAAAGGTGGGGGAGAAATAGCGCGTAGACATATGCTCCAACGAGTCCGGAAATATTAACGGCCGAGCCAGGGGATAATACCTGGGTATATTGCAGTGGATTGTGTGGGGACAGAAAGGAATCTTCGCAATTGAAAAGAAAAAGGGTGGAGATCCGGGGGGAAATAAGGGGGGAGATCCAAGTCGAAGAAAAACATTTGTCGTCAGGGGAGGAGGAACTTTGTGGAATTTATGATTGGCAAAAGGAAGGTCGTAGGGAGGAAGGAAGGAAAGTGGAATGGAGAAAGGCCGGAATCAAAGAAGGATGAATCTCAGGTGGTCATTCCGTCAGTACCGCGATTGCCACAGCGTTGCCAAAAAAAAGTTTTTCAACTTGGTGGCTGGGCTAGGAAGAACGGCTTTTAGGGAACTCACCGGAAAGGAAGCACCGCACAGGATCTAAAAAGAAAAGGAAAAGCAGCGGGCGCTGAGGTTAGGGAATCAAAATAAACTCAAAGGCACTCCTACCGCGAGGAGGAAATACGCAGGTGTCCCAGATAATTGCGCTCTTAAAAAGAAAACAGAAGAGAAACAACAACAGGGAGGAGAGGAAAAAGATGAAGAAAAGCTGGGGGGGAAGCCGCGCAGGCTGGAGTGAGGGGGGAGGGGAAAACAATTGTAAGGACGCGGGGCAGGAGGGGGGAGTGCCGGTTGGGAGAGCCTAAAAAGAATTTACCGCAGTGCCCGCGGCGAAAAAAAAAATCGTGAGGGAAGTCAGGAGGCGTTAGCGAGGAAGCAGGTTGGGCTCAACCTAAAAGAGGCAGAAAAAGAAAAAAAAAGGGGACTCCGGGGGTTTCATAAAACGGGGAAAATCAGGGCGGTGCCGGGTACGGAACAAACAAGTGTCAAACATCACACGAAAATCAGAAAGTCCCAATGAAAAGACAAAAAAGGGTGTGGGGGGGAGGGTGTGTTTTGGAAGTTGTAGGTCTGGGACCTGCAATGAACCTGAACGCTAGCCGCCACATTAAAGAAAGGACTCCAAAAGGGCTGACAAACAAATGGTGTTACAATGAAGGTCCGGCAGTAGACTCTAGAGGAAAAACCAATCGTAAACACCAGAAGGGTAAGGAAATAGAACCGAAAAAGAGAAAGGGACGCACATATAAAAGGGATCAACGACCAAGGGAAATGCACGTGCGGCGGAAGGTAGCAGATCGTCCAAATTCAACAAAAAGGATGACTTGCGGCCACCTTTAGACAAAAAGGGTGGTTGTTGTCATTAAACGGGGGTACAAATCGTGCCCATCGAAAAATTAAGGTGGGGACTGCGTGCCAGCTTTCTACAGTTGCAGGAACTTAGGAAAGCTTCTTGGATCTAGAGGCAAAAGACGTCTTAAAAGACAAGGTGTCGAAAATCTTAAAAAATAGCGGCATCTTTGGCAGAAGACGGAGAAGAAGCAAAATAAACCGAGGACTGAGTGAAAAGAAAAGGGGGTAAGTGAAAGTCGGAATTGGTAAGACTTGGTGTACGGAAATAGGCGGAGGGAGGGATACGAACCGGACGAAAGAATGGCCAAAGAAAAGAGAGGGGGGGATTAACGCTAAAGGGGGAAATGAGATGAATAAAATCTAAGTACTCGTGAGGAAAGGACGTAGAAACGCGCAGCGAGAATTACGAAGAAAAAGGCACTGCCTAAAAATTCGGGAACAAAAAAGAAAGAGCAAAAAAAAAGGTCTGAGGGGAGATCCAATGCGATAGAGAACGGGTTCGAAAGAGACGGTCCGACAGTCTACGGGCAGTTTTGAATGAGATTAGCACTAAGTGTATTGAACATAAAAAAGGGGAGGGAAGAAGGGGAGACACTTCAGAGTCCACGTCAACAAGGAAAGGCATCCTCAAAAATCAAGGAGGTCCGCGCGAACGAAAGCAGGGAGGTTGGGGAGGAAATTAGCTTCTGCGCTCGAGCAAGTAACGGAAAAGAATCTTTCGTGCACATTCCTCAATGGGGGGGGGGGGGAAATGGGGCCAGGCTTTTGGAAAGCCTGGCTAAATCGGAATCAAACAACAACGAATTATTAAGAAGCAATCGAACGCGTAGGAAACGCGAAAAAAGGCTAAAATCTCCAAAATTATGTGAGGAAAAAAAAAGGCAACCTTGGGTGAAAAAAAGCTTGAACTGGAGGGCACACCCACCCCCGCGATCCCATACAAACATCCAGATACTTCCTTGTCGAGAAAAGAACCGGTTGTGCGAATGTACTTGACATTAAAGAAAGAGAGGGTTTGAAGAACTACAAGGACTAATAGGGATTTCTGTTGAAAACTACGCAGGGGGCGAATCGAAATCTCACGGCCTCTGTACAGGCAAAAGGAGGAATCACTAACGGATCAACCTGAGAGAGAAGGTTAGACGAGGCGGCGAAGAGGATTTAGGGGAACTAATAATGGTTCAGTGCAAGTGACAGGGCGGTACATCAGGGCACCTAGGAGAAAGTCGACTCTGATATTTAAAAAATGGGGGGGAAATCATAACCTTTGGGAAAAGGAGGGGAAGCAAAAAAAAACACCCATAGTTAATTTGGACAAGGTCTTTCGCCTGGAAAAAATCATCACCAGAAAAAGAAAGGGCCTGCGCACAAACCAGTAGAGGAGGAACTAGCGAAAAGCGGCCAACCGTCAGAGTCAGTAGGAGATTTTTAATGGCGACTGAGAAATAAAAAGTGAAGAGATGGAACATACTCGAAAAAACGGGGGATGGACTTAAACAGCAAAGGGGGCAGAATACTAGGGAAACGGAATCACCAAGGTGAGAAAATGGAGAAGAGGAAGCTCCAACAACGCGGGGAGGGAAAAGATTGGACTGAAAAAGTGTTGGAAAAAACTCTCTCTAAAGCCAACGAGGTTTTCTTCTATCCATTGTGTGGCTCATCATCACGGACGGGTGGACAGCAGGGACAAAAGAGTCCGATGAATTAACGGCAGTGAGGGAAGTTCACGTGGGGGAATGGAAAGCAAGTAAGGTGGGATAGCAGGAATCTTCGGGGGGGAAAGCCGGTTTTTTGTGGCGATCCGAAAAGGGACTAAATGAAGGGGAGAGAACGGCGCAAAAAAAAACAGGTGTCTGAATCAAAGTATTAGAATGATTAATCTGTGGGGTCTCGGCGGATGGAAAGGGGACATTGGGTAGGGGATCTTTCGAGGGGAAAATTGTGAATGAAGAGGATAGACGAAAGGTACTGAAAACAGCGCGGGGGGGACAGTACATTCAAGCGGATTGATCGGTAAAAAACAAAGGGATGAACCTGTGTTGTGGGGTGGGGAGGACGCGGGAAGAAGGAGGGTAGGAAAACGGCCGGCAAAAGAACGGCCTTGACGGAATGAAAAGCGGACTAGGGGGACGGGGGAGAAATAACCCAAACATGAAATACAGAGATGCAATCGAAAGGCAATTGTTCCACTCCGAAAGGGCATCGGAATTCAGGAGGGAACCGCAACTCAAGATCTATCATCAAAAACAAGTGGAAAAAAGGAGAAAGAAGGATGAAGTCACATCTTAGGCCGTGGGGGGACAATGTCGGATCAGAGGAGTGAATATTGTGTTTTGAAAACGTCTGATTTACAACAGGGGGAATCTCCCCGCTGCGAAGAGTTGTCAGATTCATTCATCCGTGAAAAGAAGGGAAGGCAGTTTGAGGGCTCAACTCCTGTAAAAGAGCAGAAAAACAGAAACAAAAAAAATGTCTGTTGGAAACCGAGCAATCGAGGAAAGATGAAAACCAGCGCAGAGTTGTAAGGTAGGGATCAAAAGCTGCAACTAAAATTCCAAGTGAATCAAGATCTGATCAACATCAAACAGAAAGGCTGGAACGAAAAATATGAAGCAACTCCAACTGACGCAAACAATTTTTGTTAGAGACTGGGGAGAGGGACCGAAGGAGGAGGAATGATCACGGGAAAGAATTTAAACACACGAAGATAATGACTATAAAAAAAAGATAAAAGAAAGGAAAAGGGGTAAGAACTGAAAAAATGATTCCGGGGGTTAACTTCGGACGAGGGACATATCAAAAGGCCTATGATGGGTGAGGCACCAAAACACTTGGATCCAACAACCATGGGGAAAAAAAAGAGAAAGGGAACCTAGTGCAGCAGGGAAGCAGAAATGGTTGGGCCCTCGGCCGTCCGACAAAGAGGATTCGTGCAAAAGAAGATTCTTTTCAGCGTAAAAAAGAAAGACCATGTGATCTGCTAATCAAAACCGGTGTTCAAAAGTTAAAAAAAACCATAGGCGATCTCTTACTCCTCCAAAGAAGGCAATGAAATCTCCGTAAAGAAGAAGGGCACATAGACCGATTAAGGCAAATAGTGTCCTGCTGGTGGAAGCGGTATGTAGGAGGGTGGCTTGAGAAAAGATTACTAAATTGAAAAAACACCGAGTAAGGGCAAGCACGAATTCGACGGGGCATTAGTTGAAAAAAAAAAAATCGGGAGTCGCAGGAGAACGGATGGCGGACGTCCAATAGATGCGGAAAAAATTTACCTCCCGGGGGGCACTGCCAAACGACCATGACGGAAAATCGAAAAAAAAAAAAACTTCAAAAACTGTCAGCCGTTGGTGAGAAAGATCAAGCCAGAGAGAAAAAGTGATTGAGAATGGACTACTAGTCAATCCAATTCAATGTTGCGCTTAGAAATCACAGTCCTTAAAAAAAAATTGAACAATCTATATGAGAGGGAAATATTAACTTCATACAATAAGGTGACGCCAATACACTTACTTCCTCCAGAAGAGGCGAAAATCCCGGGGACGTAGGGGAGGGGGTGTTGTGTACGGATTTCATCGGCGGGCGAAAGCTGAAACAAGATAGGTCGTTTGGACACATGAATCAGAAAGAAACTTTGGATGATTTATGAAGTTTGTAACCGTAAACTCGCAAAAAAAAAATGTATATGGGAAAGAAAAAGTAGAAGGAGCGCTGGTACAGAAAGTATCAGAACTCAACAAAAAAGATGATGAGGTCAACGAAAATGGAAATTCTTCATGGGTCTCCGTGTGAGAGAACAGCGATCATTCACTAAAAAGAAGAAAACGATAGAAAAACTGGCAGGAAGCGCGGAGTTCGAATGAGTGAGTGAGAAACAAGGTATAAGGGTCCTCACTAGCCGATACTCTTGTCGGTCTGGGTAAGAAAAAGAGCGAATGAATCAGAGGAAAACGGAAAGAAGAGAATAAGCCTAATTCATAAAAGATCCGACTGATTGCTAAGGGACTTGGGAAGAAAATTCGCGCTCGAGGAGGTGATTTACGAAAAAAAGAAAGGGTTATGGAAGGGCAATAGTCAATAAAAGCGCAGAGCGGGACGGAATCCGGGGAAGGGGAGCAGGGAGGAAGGTGTGTTGTTGAATCTCACGTGGGGGTAGAATAATTTAAAGCTGGGAAGGGGACCTCAGGCTAGGAAAAAATCACGCCGAAGGAGGGCAAAAAAAGAAAATGCACAAGACTAGGAATCAATTCGGTTCATCGGCCGCTCTTTTAGGAGGCACGGAATGTAATTTAAAAGGGGGCCACGGGGGGGCTTGCCGAAAAGGAAAGCGGAATCTCCCTCATAACAAAACTATGGGGGGAAATCTGGAAGGGGGGGTAGGAAGAGGAAAAGCGAAAAAGAAGCTTCTTGAAGATGAAACGAGGGGGGACGAAGACAAAGCAAAACAGGGCATCTGAGGGGATGAAAGAGGGTTTGAGAAATCCTTTTCCTGCAGAGCAGCACCACGCTGGTGGTGCTAAAAGCACATTGTGGGGACAAAGCAAAGCAGAGGGCGTGGGGTTACCGGGGTACAACAAAATTCAAAAGTGTAAATGACAAGGGAAGGAGCAGGACGGGGGGAAACTGTTTTGGCGCAGTGCTTGTTAGGGGGGTAGAAAAGGAAAAAGAATCTGAGAGGTGGTGACGATTTTTGACAAGAGAAAGAAAGCCTCCTCAAAACTGGAGAACAAAGGGATAAAAACTGGTGGGGAAAAAAAGTGCCGTCTGAGAAGGATTAATCGGCTTCTCGGGGGGCAGGTAAAGGGCGTCATTGCCGGGAGGATAGAGTACGCAGTGGCATTTTGGAAATGATAGCTTCGGTCGGAAGGACTTAATCTGAAGAAAGCGGGAAAAGGACAGGTATGTAAGCTAGGTGCCAGATTATTCCAAAAAGGATGGAAATTGGGAAATGGGTGTGTGGAGATATGATATTGTAGAAAAACCCGAACAGACTCAGAAGAAATAACCGGGACGGGAAGAGGGAAAAAGAACTATTAAGTGTCTGGGTTGGAAATAAGAAAGGATACAAAAACACAAAAAAGGGACTGGACCGGACAAGGGGGTTCAAGAACAAGAAGATGCGG
>Ga0179591_1359940_pt1 | contig 12937 bp, 10 predicted proteins | sample CZOMad2_1_08_16f_FD_182891 | JGI IMG/M metagenome (GOLD analysis project Ga0179591, IMG submission 182891) | Vadose zone soil fungal communities from Angelo Coast Range Reserve, California, USA - CZOMad2_1_08_16fungal (PacBio error correction) | ecosystem: Environmental > Terrestrial > Soil >...
CGCTCTTCTCGAAACTTTCCTGGCGTTCTTTCGGAATCTTATAGAGGATACCGCTCCGGCAGCTGAAATCTCTCGAGTAGAGAGATCCTGCCCGCGGGATCAGGATATACTCTTTCTAGTCTAAATATAGACACCCGATCCGTTCGGAAAAGGCTAAGGAAAATATTTTTAGTCGGGAAGAGAAAAGTGTCCTCTCCCTCCGGGAAAATAGGCTCTATGGGGTCCCTAAAAGGAAGGGAAGCGTTCCTCCCGTCTGAGAAAGAAATACTATTTCTAAAGCGATTGGGTCATCTACAGAAAAGGAGCTATCTATTACGCTATTCCGAAATGTCCGTTCTCCTTCAGAAAGAGGCGTTGACGGTCTGACTCAGAAAAAAAGGTCAGGAAAAGAGGAATCGCTAGGAGTAACTGTGCGTCCAAGGAGGAGGAGTCAAAGGAACGGGCTTAAAGGGCCAGGGTTGGAAGGTTTTGAGTGAAGGCCTTCTCTTTCGAAAGGGAGTTTCTAAGCGAAAAAATTTCTTGGTGAAAAAAGTTATTTTAAAGAAGAGACTTTATTATCTCCCAGACACAGGGGACCTTTACATGTAGTCGGAAGAGGGAAAAGTACGCCTAACCAAAAAAGGCTTAGGAAGGTCATGGACCGAGCAGCCTGGTCAGAGGGGAATAACAGACGGAATGTACTCGCGAGGATTGAAAAAGGATGACAATGGGTACGAGGGGGGATGCTCACCAATAATATTAGGAGCGGTTTATAAAATGGAAAAACACCTCTCCAAAGGGGATCTGAGAACGAGCTTCCCTAATTCTCTTTCAAGGGCATGGCTCTCTATAATAAGGGGAGGAACCTATGGGAAAAATGGAGGAATGCTCGAGGGGGCTCTTCTGATAGAGACCGAGGAGGCCGCCGCGGGTGGGGGAATCCCAAAAAGAAAAGGAAAAAAGGCGGATTTTTCAGCTTGTCGGAAGAGGGGCACAATTCCTACCGACTGGGAGTACCTCGGAAAGAAAACGTCCATGACACTCTGAGAAAGGAATCGCCAAAAGAACAGGGGGGGGGGGGGCGCCAAAAAACTAGTATTCGGACTGGTAAGACCAACTCTTCTTGGAAGGGGGGAGTCCTAAGGAAATGGTCTTATGACAGACTTAGAAGTCGCCATTTGCAGGAATCTGAACTCTAAGAAAAAGGGGATCGGGGTGGACCAGTCTAGAACACCTCGACCAAGACTTGAAAAAAAAATTTAACACGGAAGAAAAGACAAATACAGAGAGAGGAAACGCCGCAAAGCAGAAAAAGTACTCCTTCATGTTCCCGAAAGGGAGGATTGTGGGAAAAAAAAGGAGGGATCGGGAGGCCTACTCCGGCGGAACAGCCTCTGCCTAGGAATGACTCAGAGACCACGAAAAGGGATCCAGGAAGAAGCGAAGGCAGGAGAACCCCCTTACATAATCTTGAGAGGAAAATAATCTTGGAATCACGAGTCGGATTATTAAGGAACTTGTCTGAATACTGACGTCTGGGCCGGAAAATAAAAAGCTATGCGAGGAAATTGTGTCCGACAGGGGACTAAGAAAGCATCTCTCAGCAGTCTCCAGGAGAAGTTTCCCTTTTTAAAGGGAAGGCTGAGTAGAAGAAATTTCCTTCTCAGTATAGATTCTTTGTTGGGGAGAGTCAGGGGGGGAGAGCTTCTCTCTGGGAGGGGCAGGAAAGAAAGAGAGGGGAGTAATCAAAATATAAACTTGAACAAGATTCAATTAGCAGGGGGAGAAAAAATGGTCTTATCGATGAAAGGAGAAGTATGGGGAAATACAATAAGAAAGACTCCGTGCCCCCGCGAGTTTGATAGAAAAAACGCTTCATCTTCTATCAGCTAAGGGGGGGCAGCCTAAGTAAGGAGAACATCCCAACTTCAAGAGAAGACTTCAATAAAAAGGGGAAGAAGAAAAACGAAATATATTGGAAAGAAGAGTTCAGCTATCCTGAAGAATTGCATTTATGGTGGTGCTGTTAGAGAGAGGTTCTCAAAAGAGGAGCGTTCTCGCACGACAAGGGCGCGAGGTTTCGATCACGATTTCTTTGGGAGGAGGCCGAGAGCGTGAAAAGGGGGTTGGTGATTCTGCCACTTACAGGGGCACCAACCGTCGAAAAAAAGTTTGAAAGAAAGGACGCGTGTGTCCAAGTCTCGCTAAGCTTCAAAGGAACGCGTAACTGCCACCAAAGTGGGCGAAAGGAGAAGGACAGCACAGCGAGGCAAATCACAAAAGAAATATTATCCTTTCCGCCGGCATAGAAACGGAAAAAGCGCGCAGGACCAGTTCAAGTCTCAGGGGGGGAAGAAAAAAAGCGCGATGCTTCAGACGGAGTCGGCATGTCGGAAAACCTCCTATCATAGCATGTGTAAGAAAGCAGCAAGGTGGGGTTCGTTTCTAGAAGTGGGGAGGAATACGAAGGAAAAGGGGAGCGAGAACAATATTCTTGTGGGCCGTACGTCTTCCTTCTCTTGGGGAGAAGGAAAGTTCTATATGAGGAGAAGAGCAGCTGAGGTGTAGTGAATATCTCATTAGAAGGCGATGAGACAAGAGGAGGTATCCTCTCGAGGAAATGCCCTATCGGAAAAAGCTTCTCGCTGAAGAAGAACACAAGACTGCCCATGATTCGTACTGCAGTTCGAGGAGCTTATAGATAGGGGTGGCGTTGGGCAGATGTCCATAGAAAAGGAAGGGGGGAGGTACGCGGTTAACGAGAAAAGCTTTCAACCATCGAAGGGGCTGAGGGGAGAGGGCGCCATGCACTGAAAACTCGCATAGGTGTAGCCCATAGCAGGAGGAAAGAAAGGCGGTGCGTCGTCCCAAGAGAAGATTGTTGTGGAAGACCGAACGTTGAGGGTGCGAAAGGAAGGACTCGAGTGTGTCATGGACAGGAAAAAGATTGAAGAAGGCATTTGTGGCCGAGAGGAAAGAGCGAAACTAGAAAGTCCGAACCGGCCCTGAGATGCCCCTTTCCACCCTCCGAAAGAAGTCGCGGGAGAAACATCCTCTCCAAATTCGAAGAGTTCCTCCATCCTTCAAAAGAGGAGTAATCACTAGAGATCGAGCTGCCATCAAGAGGGGGAAATCCTAAACGTGCCGCAGCGGAGGCACGGAGCGCTTTTTCCGTTGGAGAGGAGCAGCAGAGCCATCGCCTCTGACTGGGAAAAAGAAGCAATCATCTTGAACCCAAATCACCAAAAGACAGGTAGGGAGTAGATTTTCGGAACATCATTCTCGGGAAGAAAAAAGGAGTTCCGCAGACAAAGGGTATAAGGGGGCGTCTTTGAGGAAATCGATGAAGGGGAAGGGGAACTTCAACCCTCTGGGAGGGGTTCTATCAGTACGAGTTCTTGAAAGAAAGGCCACTCCCTGTCTGCGAAATAGAAAGAAACCAGCTCAGCCTGGACATAAAAAAAGACGGCACCACGGGAGAAAAAAGGGTGAGCATCGGTTGGAAAAAAAAGTACGACCAATCTCTATTAGAAAGGCAAGGGGAATCTCCATCTCGAGGGCACGATGTCCTTATGAGAAAAAGTCCACTCTGCTCTCGAGGAAAACGCCGACGGGGAGGGGGATCTTCCAAGAATATAATCTCTTCAAGAAAAAATAGATGATCTCGACTCTTCTGGAGGAAGGCGGTAATAAGAGGTAGACTTTCAAGAAGGGCCTCTTCCGGAGGATTTCGAGGCCTGCCCTGAAAAGAAACCGATCGGGAGAGATTCCTTGAGCAGGGCGAAAAAAAAACCTTGTTCCGCAGAAAGGGGAAGACTACCCGAGGGACTCTGCTCTAAGGAAGGAAAGGCTCTTGAGGAGGAAAGGGGGATTCTTGCGTGAGGACCACAGAATTAAGCTAGACCTCATATTCCAAAAAGAGAGCATCTCTATCGAGGAAATAATAAAACAACAACACGAGTTATAAAAGAGAAAAATCTCAGGAGAGAAGTGGTCCTATTCTTGCTTGGAGAGGAAATCGGATCTCTCCTAAGAAGGAGATCTGAAAGAAGTCCCGCGAAGGGAAATTCAACTTCGGAGACACCAAATGAGGCACAGCCTCCTCCTTCTGATAAAAGAAAAAGTCGGTGAAGAAAAGGGAAGGAAAGATCTAACGCCAGTCTTCCCGGCTCTATTTTCACGAAAAGAAAACGAGGACCCGCCATAAAAAGAAAATCGGAGAAGAAAGAGTCGTATCATCGGAGTTCACTATGGTAGATCTCACAGGGGGGAGAGCTTTCCTCGAGTCCGGGGGAATGGAGAGCGCATCCTTAAAGTGAAGAAGTCTACTATATCGAAAGACCATGGCCTTAAGGAGATGGATAAAGCGCAAAAGAAAATGAAAGCTTCCCTATTAGCGGGCTGTTTTCCGTAAGAGGAGATTTCTGCTGGGAAAGGGAGCTTTCTCACTCAGGAAATCGTTGTGGGGAAAGGGGGGGGGAAATGTTCAGGGCATCACGGGGGATCTTACCAGCCTGGAAGTGAAGGCACCTATTCGTAATCGGGGGGGAAGAAATACTCACTACAGAAAACAGGCGTGATGGCACTCCGTCTTTCAGGGATAAAGAATGGCCGGGAAAGAATCACCGAAAGCGCTTGATGCTGTTCCAAGGCCGGGGAGAGGAGGGCCAAAAAGAAGTCGAGCAAGATGCTTATTCAAGAAACGACTTCACCTACAAGGAAAAAAATTCTAAAGAAAGAGAAGACTGCCCGAGGCGAAAAGAGTTCTGCGAGAGAGAGAGCTTCGTATGTTTAGGTGACCTATGGAGGACAGAGTCTTACGAATAGAGGTTCGCAGAGGGGGGGCGTCTCCCTCGCCGGGAAAAAAAGAGAGGGTGTCACTTGGCAATAAAAAAAAGAAGAGAACGCCACTCTGGGTTTCGCGCGGGGAGGGGATCCTAGTTCACAATTCCTGAAAGAGAAATCCCTCATAAAATGACACTCGAGTTCTTTCAGCGAAAAAGGGGCGTCGAAAAAAACAAGAGGGGGGGCCGTGTACTAAACAACCGGCTGGGCAGCTTCCTACTTCCTGGGAAAAAAAAGCTATGGAGAAAAAAATGGCGACCTCTGTTGGAAGTATCATGGAGAGGCGATCCGAGGGGAAATCTTTTTAACCAAAAAGATACAACGTGCTCCTCTCGGAGGAGGCTTAAAGGGGCAAAGATCGAGAGAACGCCTCCAACAAAAAGCAGTAACTCCGGAAGATGAGCTCCTGGGGGAAAAGGAGTGTGAAGAGGAAGCTTTCCTTCATCGGTTCACGGAGAGGAAGACCCTTTCTAGCCGAAGGAAAGGCATGAACCATAGGAAAAAGAGCTTCTCCAGTAGCATATAGGAAAGAAGACCCCCGAGAGGGGAAGTTCTCTTCCACGAGAAAAAGGGGTTACTCTGGATCGGCTTAGGAGGGCATGCTCTAAACAAAAACATTTTCGGAAAATACCTTCTATGACTCACTTATGGGAAAGGACGCTCGACTACTAAGCAGGAGGAAGGTGCTGAAAGAACGACTTGCCCGGGAAAAAAAAGGATCTGAAGACAAAAAAGAGGGGATGCAAGGATAGTTCGTTTGTGCTTGTCGAGAGGTCTCGTAAGAAAAGGGGGGGAGCGAGTTCGTTGGGAAAAACATTCCAGACTGAGAAAAAAAAAAGAGTAAATGACAGGGCAAAACTGTTCAGAGAGGAGACGTACTTTTTTTTTATCCAGGAGAAAAGAACCAAAGAAAACACTACGAGATAGGGGGAAACTACAAGACATCGTGATAGAAAGGGGAAGAAAGCTATCACGCAAGGGGAGGAGAGGGGGTGGGGGGCTCCTACGTCCCAAAGACCGGAAAAAAGCACCAACTTCACCTACATCAAAGGGAAAGAAAGAGAATGTCAATCTATATAAAAACCGAAGATAGAAGGGAGAGGAGGGAGGACGGCCTTACCGGGTAGGTGGAAGGGGTTGGTTCCTTTCCTGGAGAAGTCGCGCCCACCATCTGCATAAAGAAAAAGAAAAGGAAGCGGGGGGAGATGAAGGATTTTTATTTTTAAGGACGAGCTTCGTCTGACTTTGTTTGATCTTTCAAGGGGATCACAAAAAGAAAAAAAAGAGAGAGAAGAACATTTGGACATATCATGACCTCTTTTGGAAGATCAGCTGAAGGGGGGAGGAGGGGGACAAAACAACCGAGCGCACGGGCATGTCAGGGGGGCGCCATTCGCGCCAGAAAAATTTATCCTTGAAGAGAGTTTGGCCGCTCGAGAAAACCCCAGGAGGAGAGGAAGGGGAGCGCACCTTCTCGGATCGGAGGTAGGCATGTTCTTACACTCCGAAAAGGTTTAGAAAGGAAGCAAAAGTGCAGGAGGGTTGAGGAAAAAAGAATCTACTCCGACCGACGGGCTCTTCACCGAGGGTGGACGGAACGAGGGGGGGAAGGAGTGGTGATCGGAAGGAGCTCCAGAGAAGGGAGGGAGGGGGGTACTCTTCTAACAGTAATGCGAGAGGAACAGTCGTTAATCCTCTCGAGTGAAGGGAAAGAGCAGAAGAAGAGAGGAACCGAAAAAAAAAAACCATAGTAGGGGGGCCTGCTAATTGTCGTGTTTAAAGAGTTTTCTGGAAAGAGAGATCTTTTGGAGGGGGTGAGAAAAGGGTTCCTCGAGGGAAAAAAGGAGGTCCTGGTAGGGGGAAGCCTACGTCATCCATCTGGAACGAGTCGAGCGGTATTAACTATTGAGACAAATGCCACTGCTACCTCGCAAAGGGAAGACCATGGGGGAAACTACCATCTCGGGGGCGGGTCCACGAGAGGAAGCCTCGTTTTTTTTTTTCGAAGAAAACAAGGGGAAGTTTCTCTTAAGAACGGAGGGGGGGACGGTTCTTTTCTGGGAAGCAGGAAAAGAAGGGATTGTGCCTCTTATCGCCCGCTCGAAAACTCCTCAGACCGGTCCGTTTCGATAGAAAAAAGAAACCCTCCTGGGGGGGGAAAAAAAAAGTCTCCTCAAAAGAGAATCCCTCGCACCTCTATCAGTCGGACGACATCTGGAAGAAAACCTCGACGCGCTTCTAAAGAGAGGAGAACGTAAAAAGGGGGAAAGACTCTTTCATCTCAGTCCTTGAGAAAGTCGTTCTTCGTGGTTGACTATGATTCTCATAAGAAATCGTGGGGGGAAGGGTCGTACTGGGTCTAGAAGCTCCGTTCAACAGCATGGACCATAATCAGTACATTTCTTGGAAAGGAGGAGAGAAAGTTCTCTAGAAAATAGACGACGGGGGTTCCCATCACAAGAGCTTGTGAGGGGGTTCGCTCTATTAAGGGTACCTGAAAACGTTTTCTTTCTGCATCATTTCTCTTTCAAATTTCACTTTCTTTTCACAGGGTCGTCAAGAGAAAAGGAACAAAAAGCTCACTCGAATGGACATCATCAACCGTCCTTCATCATACAAGCAATCGGGGAGCATTTCTTGCCTTCTACTTACTCAAAGCGTGAATTCCATGTCCAGGTCCTAGAGAGGAGGCGTACACTATTGTCCTTTGAGCATTCTCAAAAAGCCATACCTCGCGAAGAAGCGAAAAGACGAGGGGAGATCTCTTCCGCGCGATCGCTTCTCATCTCCAGGGAGGGGTAGCTGAGAGGGGGGAGATGCACGGGGTCATTGAAGAAAGGCCCATCGAATTAATTGAAAAAGGGGGCTTTCTGTGACGGCCGGAAGGGAACCCCCCTTTCAAAAGTCTCGAGAGAAGGGGGGGGGGCCTTCTTATCCGGTCCTGGTGGTTTCTTTTTGAAAAAGCCGAAGGGGAAGATGCTCTTTCTCTGAGAAGGGTCTGGAGAGGGGAGGAAGCGCCCTAACTCAAGAGCCACCCTACATATCAGAAGAGAGAAATCTAGATAGGGAGTTATTATTAAAAGAGAGAGGAGGAATCTGAAGGGAGAAACCGTCTTTTCCTATCGTTAGGGAGCTTCATCTTAATCTCAGGAAAAAGAAGGCTCATGCAAGGCGCCTCCTCTGCGAGAAAAGATCGGTCAAAGCGTTCAGCACTCTGCGTCCTCTAATCTTCGAAAGCGAAATCTTGGGATTTCCTCTACCGGCCGGAAAGAACTCCTCTCCTCTTCGAGGAAGATGTAAAAAGAACATTACCCTCATATCGGAAGAAGAAGCGTATAAAAGGGACCGCTGATCCTCGAGGTTAGGAGGGCGACGAGCTCACCTTTCCGAGGAAAAGTCGGTCTTCTAAGGAGTGGCCTGCGCCTTAAAAAAAAGAATCGGGGAAGAAAGAAAAGGCATCTATTACAAATTGAATGGAACTTCATCTCTATTTGGGGCTACTTCCACGGATGTCTTAAAAGAGGAAGGGCGTATACTGAGGGGCTTTTTTTAGGCGCTTGAGGAAGCTTTCGGGGAAAAGCTAACGAAAGGGGCGTTTTTCACATTCAAACCCCGAACGTTATGAAACACGACAACAGGAAGTTAATTTCACCGGGAGAAAATCTGGGGGGGGGGGAAAGGACCGACGACTACCTACCCTACCGGGGGTTGCTTTTCAAGTCATTAAAGGCATATGTGGAAAAAAAAAAGACGGGAAGAGAAAAGGTACTATCTCTGGATTTGTCTGTTCCAAGGAAGGAGCTCATGAAGGGTCCTATTCGACCTAAAGGTGAGGCTCATCTAGAACGTCACCTCTCCCTAAGAAATGCCGCCGTTAGAGGAACTGTTCAACTCGTGGAGATAAAGAAAGGGGGCTTCGATTTTAGTGAAGAAGAAGATGGCGTTACTACCCAAATCGGAGGGAGCTTCTTATTTATCAAGAAAGAAGGAGCTTTAAGAGGTTACTGTTCTCTCAAAAGGGAAGGAAAAGGAGGAGGGTGAGAGAGAGCCTGAGTCACAATTCTAAACCAAATGACAAGGGCCCTCTTCCGCAATCCTTACACTCAGGGAGTAAAAAACCTGTACACCTTTCGGAAAAAAAAAACTTTAGTAGGGGGAAGTGTACTACTCACCCTCTCTTTTCTGAGAAAGGGCGGCTACAACGCAGAAAGGGACCATTGGAAAAGAAAGGCTTTTGAGAGAAGGAAGGAGCTCTGCCTTGGGGGGGGGACTAGGTCTATCTTACACGAAACGAATTTCGCAGGGGAGGGGGGGATTGAGGAGAAAGAAATCATTTCAAAAGAAACTCTCACCCTCAGGAAAAATTGTCAAGAAAAAAGGGGTCTGCGTTTTCCTAAAAGACTTAGGAGGTCGTTCTACGAGGCGCTTCTACCTCATGGAAGAGAATGAGAATCCCACTAAAAGGGGAAGGAACATTATTCAAAAGAGAACCTTCCAGTGACCAAAGGGAGGCCTGCTTTCGGAAAAAGCAAAGAATAAGGGTAGTTCGTCGTCGATGGGGGGAAGGGAACGAAACGCAAAGGAAAATCTTCCTGTCGACACCAGATGAAAGGCTCGGAAGCTTGTCGCTACATGCTCTGAAGGAGAATAGCGCAGTGCTGAGAGGAAGAACCTTTTCCCTGTGCCGGCAAAAGGGAAGCGGAAAAAAGGGACAAAGGATAATATTTCGGTGGGGGCTTGCTAGAGGCGCGGCCCCGAAGGCGCTCCTTTCAAAAGGGGGGGGGCGCTGACATGCAGCTTGAAGAGCAAACAGATGGAATAGGAAGGGTCGTATCTCTCTACGTTGTGGGGGGTCAAGGAATTTGGGAAAGAAAGACGGACGAAGAAAAAGACATCTGTTAATCGACACAGAGAAAAGGAGAGAAGCCTTTCGAGAGGGGGATCTTCAATCTAATACTACACAAAAAAAAGAAACCTACATCAACTGCAATTCCTTAGGAAAGGGAAAGAAAAACACAAAAGGAAGGGGGGGGAAAAAGGAGATCAGCTGCTTCTTGAAAGGAAAAAAAGGAGTATGGGGAAGGGGGGGGGGAGTTAATTCCTTACGGTAAGAAGAAGTTCTCTCCCCCATCTGAAAAAAGAGGTTCGCGCTTGAAGAGAGGGTAAAAAGCGTTTTAGGGGAGGGAAAAAAAGTATTTGGGTGAGGCATACTTGAGAAAAAACCTTCTATCGATACGAACCGGAAAAAGAGAACATTTGAACAAAGGTGTCCATTCTCTAGGCTGATCAAGAAAGGAAAGAAAACACACCAGGGCGAGCCGACCTGTGGGGGAGTCCAACAAAGCACCAAAAGAATTGACAGAAGAAAAAGTTTTCAGAAAAGGGGGAGCCGGCGCACCCGGGAAAGTCTCTTCTCCTCTCCTGACAAGAGATGATATCTCGTCGGACAATCCGTCCGAAAGGTAGGGGGGTCCGAAAGAGAAATCTGGAAATGGGTTTCTTCTATCAAAAGGGGTAACTCGAAAGGGGACCTCTCGTCGGGGAAATTCTGGGGGGGGAAAGAAGATTCCTTCTCGGTTGGATCAGGCCGGATTCTTCTCTTCTTCCGGGAAAGAGGGGTCTTGGGAAAGAGGATGAGGCGCTTCGCTAAGGCTTTATCCAACCGAGGAGGAGGAGGTCCTATCATCCTGATCTAGACTCGGAAGCCGACCCCGAAAACAAAGTAGTGCCCATAAGAAGTACTTCGTTTTCGATTTGGAAGGTTAATAAGAGAGTTTGCGTTTTACGAATAAATGTACAGCAAGGGCGGCTCACTTCGGGGGAGAGTTTTTCTCTCCGAAAGGACATCTCCCAGAAAAGGGATTAATTACTCTTCCGCAACTTAGAGCAGTCTTTTAGGAAAAGTCCTGAAAAAACTACCAGAGGAGGGGGTTTCTTACACTTGGAAACTCTAATGTGGGGTTGAGGGGAAGAGGTTTCTGTTTCGCTTTAGGGGGGAAAAGAAAAGGAGGGCTGGGGGAGGGAAAGGGACTAAAATGACAGTTTTTCGGAAGGGGCCTAGAAGCTTCAAACTCTCTTGGAAGAACTGTATCTGGGGGAGAGGAAAACCCTCCGGAGGAAGTCCGGGCGCGGGGAGGCCTCCTCCTCATCCCTCAAGAGAGCATTTAGGGAAAAAAAAAGATGTCCTCCATCTTCTTCAGAAAAAAAGAAGAAATTCTCGATTCAGGAAAAGCAGGGGGAGAGGTTTTACTCTCTCAGGCATATAAGACTCATCTTTCTCAAAAAGAGGTTTAGGGGGGATTCTTGCAGAATAAGAGAGAGGACCATCTACTACTGGACGGGGGGATGCCCTACAAAAGGAAGTCATCATCAGGGGGAAGCCCGCTCTAGTACATTTAAAGAAGTCTAAGGGGGAACGGTCCCATCTGCTTGTGAACATTAACTACTTCGGAAAAAGAAAGCCCGGTCCTGGTGAGAGTGATGGGAAGCGCATTGTAGAAGAAGGGGACCTTCACTTCATCTGGGGGCCGATCATAAAACGGGGCTGACATCACTAAAACGCACTGAACTGCTTTTCTCTTTGAAAAGACTCTCTACCGGAAAAAAGGGGGGAAAAGGGAAACATCACACAAAATTCATCAGACGCACGTTTTAAATAGGTTTTACTCATTCAGGGAGGGCAAGTCGAATTACTAAAAAGGAAGGGGAGTATTAAAAAAAAGGGGATCGATCTAAGGGTCTTGGGAATATAGGAAAGAAGGTCCTTATTCTTCAGAGACCTTAAGGCGAGAACTCGAGAGCGGGATTCTCTCTTTGCAACGCGGAGAGGGCTCAGCTCCATGGTAGCTCTACTCTCGGAGGATGCAGGGGGGCCTATGTAAAAGCCCAGAAGCCTCTTCCTAGCGGGTTCGAGGATATCGTGAAAGCCGGGGAGGCGAGCTCCTTATCTCCGAGGATAGGTTTTTCTCATTGGGGAAGGATCGTAAGAGCGGAAAAAGATCTCTTGAGAGGAGGGGCGGCGTTCTGACTATCAACATTAATCTCCCTACTCTAGAAAAGAGAAAGCTCTAGAAGAAGGAATAGAGAAAACAAACAAAGGAGGGGAGGGGGAAAAAGAGGGGAGGATCAGATCCGCGCTGCTCGTTCGGCGGGGGGGCGGAGGTTTAATCGGATCTCGCAGGAAGAGCGCATCCAATCTTCGCCGCCTCCTTCGCTCGTAACGAGGGAGAAACCTCCGCTTTCGAAAGAAAGGGGGAGAGGGGGATCCTGAGAGAGAAGGAATTCTTGTTAGCGATGCCGGAGAAGATAACTCCCTCTAGATCTTATAGATGGGAAAGGGGTCTACTAGGAAAAAAAGGGAAGGGAAAGGCACTCGTCGCCAATAAGGAAGGATGATCCGCTCTTTCGATTGCAAAATAAAAGATCGAGAGGTACTTCCTCGGAAAAAAAGCGCCTGAGAAAGAAGGAAGGGGAAGAAATCTTCGTACGGAGATGGACAGGTCCTTCCTTAAAGCGAGTAAGAGGAACGTCCAAGAGGGAATGCAGGAAAATGGCGGCGGAAAGTCTTTTTCTGAAGGTGCCGGGTTCTTCCTTCTCTGGGGGAGGGAAGAAAAACGTTAGATAGCACTTCTCAAGACAGGCTTGGTTCAGAGGGAAGGGAAAAATCCTGAGAGGGGTATCTCCCCCTACAAAGAAAAGTGTAGAATTGAAACTACTTCGTACCGCGGGGAAGAATCACCTACTCCGGGAAAAAAGGACCTTGAGGGAATACTCGAAAAAAAGAAAAGAAGGGGTCAAGAAGAAGGACTGTCAAGCCCTAGGGGGAAAGCCGCACCTACTAAGAAGAGCAGTGAGTGGCAGGTTTTCCCGAGAAGTCGCGCTGACCAGAAAGTGCGATTTCCGGACTTATGAGAGCATCTTCAACTACAAAGGGGGCGCAAGATGGGAAAAGATCTCCCTCTAGAAAGAAGGGGTCCAACTTCATTAAGGGAAGCTCTAATATCTCTTGTGCCGAAGGGGGGATTACTCCTATGGGGAGGGGGCGGACTACCTGGAGGGGGACCTCTTGTATGTTTGGAGGAAAAGCCAAAGGGAGGCCCTCCGGCTTTTGAAG
>Ga0179591_1167948_pt1 | contig 12936 bp, 11 predicted proteins | sample CZOMad2_1_08_16f_FD_182891 | JGI IMG/M metagenome (GOLD analysis project Ga0179591, IMG submission 182891) | Vadose zone soil fungal communities from Angelo Coast Range Reserve, California, USA - CZOMad2_1_08_16fungal (PacBio error correction) | ecosystem: Environmental > Terrestrial > Soil >...
ATCTGGACATAGAATCAGTTTTTTGGGCGTGGAAGATAACCTTCGACATCTTCATACTCCGACTCCCCCAACGAGGATGTAGAAACGCTCCTAGGAACCTTAAGGTAAAGGGAAGCGAGAGAAAAGGTAAACGAGTTTAAGTTCTTTTTGCTTGGTGAAAAAGAGGGCAGGGGTTGACCAGAGACTACCTATTCAGAGGAGAGAATGCTTGGGGGGGGACTATACATGGGGGAGGAAGGGAGGTGAAGTATGTAAGCAGGTAAAACCTTTCTGGGGGGTCGGGAGGGTGAAGCAAACCATTAGGGGGGTGCAGCTATAGAGCGAGCGATAGATTCAAAGGAGTCATTTGCCATACCTCAGAGTCAAGTCCCTCAGAAAACGGGAAAGGGAGGTAGAAATGCTTTGGGCCAAGGTGTACGGGACGAAACGAAAAAAGGAAATAAGCAACCTGGCAGACGGCCAAGCTTGAACGGATGAAGGGGAGACGAAAAATTCAAAAAGTTCAAAACTTCAGCCGGGGAGGGTGTAAACGAATACCTCAGACATGGACTGTGGGAAGAATTGAGGCAAAGGGAAAAAGTCATCCTAGAGAGGTTTTGGGCAAGAGATGTCTTATTACATGCGAACGCATTGATGGACGTCCCTTTCCGTAAAATTCAAAAGAGAATTCGCCTGCGTCATTGGGGGGGGGGCCGGTTTTACTTCTCATCGAAGGTAAAAAGGGCAAAACTTCACCTCTAATGAGGGAGAAAGAACAATGTGCCATATGGTGTGGCTTAGAAGAAAGAGAGAGGCGAGGGGAGCTGGCCTCCACTTTCCTTGCAATACCGTCAGATCGTTTTGTTCACTGACTTAATTTCTTTAGGTGCATCTCTGTTTGGCGGGGAACGGAAGCAATGGGGGCCGGACGGGAAAAAGCTCCGAAGGGAAAAATTACCATCAGGCGTCGGTGGAGGGGCCCCTAGAACGGAAAATCTACTCCAAAGGGGGGAAGAGAGGGCATTAAAGAAACAACTTCGGTGAAGGGATGAAACATAGTTCTGAGAGGGAAACATTAGAACTGGACATGGGAACCTCTGCCTAAACTGAGTAATAAGAACTGTGATCGGAGTCAAATGACATTTAGGGGACGCCACAAATGATATGGGTATTATATCGACTCGTGAAAAATATCTCGGGAGGGAAGAATGGGGTGCTCTCATGAAGGAACCAAAAAAAGCTGGCAGGCGTCGAGAAGGGGACTGGAGAAGGGGAAGGCAAGTTCCTTCAAGTCCTCTAAAGAAATTGGCCAGCGATCAAAGGAGGGAAACATCCAAAAATGAAAGAAAAGATAGGGAAAAAAAAGGAAGGACCCAAGAGGAGAGCAAAACCTAAAAAACTGGACGACAGGGCGAGGAAGGAGAACAGCATTAGGGTACGGCAAGCAAATGCGTAAAAAGGGCAAAAGATCACCACAACAACAAAAAGGAAGATAGAAGTGGCTTCATTGGAAAAAACGAGTTCAAGAGGCAACCTCGCAATACGAAGAGGCAGCGCCGTACGAGAAACACGCGTCGTGGTGCGAATCGAAAGTAGTCAAAAAAGGTGGGGCATTTTAGAAAACTCGGCAAAGTTGAAGCAAAAGGCGCAAAAAGAGGGGAGAGAGAGGTTGAGTTAAAGAAAAAAAGCGATCCCGAAAAAACGGAATAAGTCAGTCAGTCCGTATCAAAAAAAAATTTTCCCGGTAGAGAAATTGGGGAGAGAAGTCGAAAGGCAGTGAGTCATTGTGGTGGTGGGGGGGGTGGTGTTGGTCAAACAAAAACGAAATACACTGGAGGGGGGTGGGAGAAGACAAAAGCGACGGGCTTACGGAAGAGGAGAGAGGGGGTGGCCAACAATCGAAAAAAAAAAATGAAGCTAAGGGCCAGGGATAAATATATAAGCAAGGCAACTAAAAGGGGGGTGGTCAAAAGTGATAAACACAGGGGGGGGGGGGGAGGGATCGGTTGGTCGCGTTGCACTATCTCAATAGGTGAACCTGCAAGAGGGAAGCTTAAGGGAACAAAGTGCAGCTTGGGTCTTAAGGGAGGGGCGGAGGAGGTGGGACCGGGTGATTTGTTCTTAATACGCGTATTGGAAAGTGTGAGGGGTAAACTTACAGTGAGGTCTCATCGGGAGAGAGGGGGGGGGGGGGGGAGGAACTTATCAGGCGCTGGGGACAGCGGATCAACACGTACTGAGTTCGCCTTGAGGTAGGACGAGGAGAAAAAAAACCGGGAAGCCAACAATTCATGGTGATACGATTAGTGAAGGACAGGCGTGGGAGGGATTTCAGAATCAGGTGGGGGGGGGACAAGGGGGGTCCAAAAGCAAGGGGGAAACACTCAAGGGGGCATGCTTAGAATGCTGGTCGACCATAGCGAATTGATAGCGGGGAGCGGGAAGATCTAATATTGGAGGAAAACAAAAGGAAGGGAGGGAATGCTGGCAGTGCTCTGTCATCATTCTAGGGGATGTTTGATGTTCAAAGCAGCTGGGGTAAGGGGAGAGTGACACGAGTGAAGAGAAAGGCAAGATGTGGCTGGCAATCGGGAAATTGCTGTTGAATGAGTGCGTAATCACAAGTCAAAAGAAAAGAAGGAAGGGAACACCGGCCAGGGTGAGGGAACAAACGGAGGGCCGGATTCTGCTTCTTTTGCGCTGATATGAGTCTGACGAGGGACGAGCTAAGGGGCGTGGAAAAAGGACTTCCCGGAGACATAATGAAAAGGCGGAGCGACAAAGAAAAGAGGGAGTGGGGAAGGGAGTGGAAGGGGTGTCTGAGGGGAAAAAGTTATGTTGGGGACAGGGCATTCAAACGAAACGGAGATCAGTAAGAGGGGGGGAATCTAAGTTTAAAGGGGTTATTTCGGAGATAGGGAGGGGGTGTGGAGGATAGTGTCAATAAACGGGTAAGCTTCCATGGAGCGATCTTGCATTGTCTCAGCTCGGCTTATCTTAGGACGCAGATTATGTCCGCTGACGGCGAGCCAAATAATTGATCACAGAAACTTCCTGTCATGTAAGAGGGGGAGGAAAGGAGCTGGGAACCAGCTCGGGTTTCTGGACAGGACCCTATTTGTCAAAAATAGGAAAGGATCTGAACGGATGTATTGGCTATGGGGAGTCTCATTTGTTCAAGAAGTGCATTAAGAGGTTGTCAAAAAAGTGGGGAGAAGAGAGAGAAAAAAACTAGGAGAAGGAAAAGGGAGAAGATCTGCTGAAGTGCAAGAGAAAACTACGACAAACCAAAATTGAAACAATCCTGCAGGAGCAAAGAATAAAAGTGAAGTTGGAACTTCATAGCCTTCATATAGCCGCATGGGCAGAGGGGGGAAAAACGACGTGAAAGAAGAGTTTTCGAGGTGTCCTATTTCAAATAAGGTAAGACTCACCTGGGCCATAAAGAACTAGAAATAAGATACTCCGAGGGAGCACAGGACAGAAACAAAGAGAAGAGGGGAGGTTAAACTACCCTCAAAAAAGTGAAGGCTGAAGAATCAACATAAGAAACTGTCGACGTGACGGGAGAAATCCGTCGTGGTAGGAAAATCTTAATACGGAACACGACACAAGAAACCTAGACAACCTACTGAAGAGCAATAAACGGTATGGGTGCGGAGACACCAAGCAATGAAGTGAGATGAAGGGGTCGGCAGTAGTAATTCAAATCGCAGGGAGCTCCAGAACAGAGCAAGCAGTCAAGATAAATCCTAATATCCGTGAGTGCCTGAAAAAGGAAGGGGTTCTACCGTCTAAAGTTTTCGCTTCTCGAGGGGAAAGGGGAGACGCCCTCCCCCACAAAGGGGGTGGTGAACGTCCTTAGTAGCCGAAAAGGCCTGGCGAAAGAAAGTCGAGATAGGACAGGGGAGCAAGGATGAACGACAAAAAACAAGACGGAAAGGAAGCTATTATGAAGACAACTGCCCACCTGGAAAACACCCCGGACGGTGAAAGTTTCATCAAAGGGACGAATATCATTATATCCGAATAGACATAGGGTCTAGGGGCCAAACAAGAAGAAGCGGAAGGAACCGGGCGGGTCTTCCAATGAGGAAAAACACAATTGAAAGGAAAAAATGAATGGGAGGTGAAAGGAAACGGGCCGAACACAACCCCTGAAGAAAACTAGTCATAGGATGCAGGTTGGAGAAAAGGTAACGAGAAGGGACTGAGTCGAAGGAAAGCTATTTCTTTAGGAGATTTTCCCCAAGATAAAATGAATAGAACGGATAATCCAACCCTCAAAAACTACAAAGGGGGAAAGATGGGGGGGGCATATAAAGAAAAGAGCGAATGAAACAATCCGGCTCCCACCCAGAAGGGCCGCCATCGTCTTAAAAAAAGATCCTGGGGATTGAAGGACTTGGAAAAGATGACGGAACGCCCGAATCGAGAGAGTGCAACTAAGGACCAAGGTATTCAGAAAAGTAAGCAACGAAGCATCACACCACTGTCCGCGCCGTCTAGCTGATAAGAATGCGCCTCCGTTTGGGGTTCTTGGGGGCAAGGGAGTTCGGCCTGTCAGAGGAGAAGGAGAGAGCAACAAAGAAAGGGGGGTTTTCTTTGGAAACAAAAATCAAAAATGACGGAAGCAGTGATAAGCTGTATAAGCTATACAGGAAAGGGGGAGGGGGTCAGGGGAAGATTAGGCTGAAGGAACTAGACTTTTCCTAAGGTAGTATGCGGGGGGGACTAGTACGTAGGCACGCAGGTAGCGGGGAGGTAAGGATAGGGGTAACGGTGGAAGAGAGGGCAGACCTGAAAATGTTTGGTGCTAGAAGCGCGGGGCAAAAGAGGAGTGGGGATCGTGGAATGAAGCTCTTAGGAGAGGTGGCAGGCGGGCGGCTTGAAAGGTAATACCCCTGATCTTTCACGATAAGGGGGTGTTTGTGTGGGTGTATCGTTCTTCAAGCACTCTTAAAGAAAAAGGAGAGGGTAGGAGAGAGACTGAGTCCACCTGGAACACGGAAGGCCGGGTGCGAGAAGGATTTTGTAAACAAAGAGGACGCAATACGGAATGGCAGTTTGCAGGTTGTGAGGGAGATTCGATGTGGACTTTGCTTTGCGAAATTGAAGGGAAGGAAGCAATGATCGGAGGGAGGAATGCAGCAGCTGGTGCCGGGCGGGAGAACAATGGTTACGCGGCGAAACAGAGGGACAAAGGTCGTACTTGGGACCATCAGCAGTTTTGGCGAAAATGACCGGCCTGCAGTCGGAGCACGGCTCAAAATCTAGAGAGAGTTTCGAGAAATGGGAAATGGGTCTCATTGTAGAACATGGGAGACAGCACGGGACTCCTTCCACAGCCAGGAGAGGGAGGAAAAGGGCAACGTGTGGAGGGAGTATGGTTTCAGAAAAGCATCAAAGGGGCAGAATAGGGGGGTGGTGCCGGTTCCAGGGTAGAGTTGCCCAGTCAGGGCACAATGGGGATGAGAAAACAGACTGAAAGATTATAAATACAGGGGAAAAACAAGAGGAGAATTTGAGGGACCTTTGAGATAACGCCGGGGTGTGGGGATCTATGGGCGGAAGAAGACCCAAGTTCACCGGGTTGGGGGGGGGCTTCAGGGCAGCTATGGGCTTTGTGTAGGAATTTTATAAACTCGTTGATGAGACACTCAGGGACGCCGCCAAAGCATGGGTCGAAAGCCGGGTCTTAAAGACTATACTGGGTCGAAGGGGATCGAGAAGGTTTAAGGGCGGAGAACCGTAAGAAGATTGTAAATATAGGCGTATTGTGTCCCTAGGGGAGATTGAACGTTTGGGGAACGGCTCGAAAAGAAACTTTCAGACCGTTGGGGGGGGGGGGGTCAGAAACTGGTTCGACGGCGGCAAGTCTGGATCATGAATTTGTGGGCGGGGTGGGCTTTCTACCGAAACACACAAGTTTGTGGTAAAGCAATCAGGAACAGGCCGTGAAGCGGGGGGAGTTACTTTCGGCCGCTAGTCGTCAGGCGCCTAGTTAGTCGGAGACGGTGAAAAGAGAATAGAAGATGGGAGATTGGGGATTAAAATCACCGAAACGGGGCGAACAAGACAGTGGAAAACTTGATGAAATAAAATTCGCTTCAGTTGGGACCTAGCAAAAGTCGGGTGGACCATCAGGGAGGGTCGTAGGATTAGATCGAAAAGAAACCGAACCGGACAGAGGGGCATATGCTGCAAATAGAGGCACGGGCCTCCTCCGTGAGACCTGGGCTGCGAAAAGAAAGGGAAGAGATAGGGTTGGTTGTATCATACGAGGGGAGCGATCTGATAGGGAAAATCTTGGGGCTGGAAGGGGGAGTACGGGAAACAGACAAAACAGATATTGTGTGCAAGAATAGTCGGGGGTGGATCCCTTGGTATCCGGGTTGGAGGAATAACTGAGGCGTAAGCTATCTGGTTGATTGAACTTGTTTGATTGGCAAGCTCGTGGCCACTTGGACGGTTTCGGGGATTAAAATCTAAAAGCGAATGAGACGATCAGGTTCGTTGTCAAGGGGGCTGCACGAAAAGTAGAGAGGCAGTAGCCGAGTGGATCCGCCAGGGAAGAAACGGGGGATGGGGAAGAGGGCGTTTCCGGGTGTCAGGGGAGCGAGCAAAGCCGGGAACGAGAACATGCTTTAAGACTGGGTGATGAAGGTAGTCATCGTCTCAATATAGGCTGTGTAGACTTCGAGGAAAAAGGGAAGGAGGCACCCGGAGCCGTTTCCTTGCCTACAAGTCAAAAAAGATCGAGAGATCGTGTGAAATTTCTGAAAACTTTCCACGTTTAGGGCTCAGGGAGGAAGCCGGGGTACAAGTTCAACATTTTCCAGAACTAATTGTCCCTGGGGCGGTCTCAGGAAGGGGGGGGCTTCATCGGGTAGAGGCATTGACAGTTGTTTCCCGTTCCTTTTATTGCTTGAAGTCATTGTGTCGGCATGGATATAAGGGCAGGGCACTCTCGGGAGTCCATGTTAAGTAAATTGGAAGGCGTCTCAAGCATGCGGAAAAAGCCTGAGACAGGGTGTCTTGCTTAACTATAATGCGGAGATTTATGAGTGGGCGTATCTCTCATAAGGCTTGAGCGTGGTAATTTTTGGTTTCAGTTGTTTTTTAATTACATCCGTTCCTTCCACGAGGACGATCCTCTGTTGTCAGTATTAAGGGTGGGGGTTAAAATTTTTTTATCAGGAAAGGGCCAGACAAGCGTTGAAATTTCAACGGGGCCAGAGAGAACTGCTGGGATTTGCTTAATCAGAGGCACAAACAAAAAAAAAAAGACGAGTCAGTCGAGGGGGGGGGGGGGGGCAGGATGAAGCAACACAGAGAATATGTCCGAAGTTAACGAAGAAACTGTTGGCGGGATTTCGTCACCACGAAAAACAAGGGGGAAGTTTCCTCATAGCTTACTAACTCTTGGGGGGTTGGTGGCGGACAAGGAAACCGATAAAGAATTGGTGTAGATATCAGGAGGGTTGTCGGGCGGAACTTAGAGACGTTCAGTCAATTGCCCCACCCCCATCAAAAGAAAGAGGAGTTAAACGGGTAATGGGGGCTTTGAGGAAATCCACGCGATACCGGGATGGCGAAGGTCAGGAGGTAGTCTCCAAGAAATCACCTAGGGTGAGGATAATTCAAAAAGAAAATTTGGGATCCTAAATTATGTGGTTGGGCCGATTAAGATGTGTCAACTAACGATAAAGACCTTTGGGACCAGGACTCATTAGAAAAAGGTGAGAAGGACGGGGATACGTGACTGAATAAGCTTTGAACTCGGAAGGGAAAATTGCGACAGAACCCGATCGGTCCCGAGAAAATCCTGAGTTCTGTTTGACCACGGATAAACGTCCCACGAAGAAAGGCTCGAGCTGACCATGAGTACCGTGTATCGAAGGCAGCAGGATCTCGAGTCCTAGAAAAACACACGGAGGTCTTGCCAGTCTAAAAGGGGGGCTCAAATAACCAATAGGAGGTGCGTAGGTAGATCAAAAAAGGTCTGCTTCATCTTCAAAAGAATAACAATAGAGACACTCTGATTTGCCCGCTTTCTAGGGGTCTAAGGAGAGGGGGGTAGAAGCGGAAGCTACGTGGTCCTTGTCTAGCCATTATAGCAACTCATATAGGGGAAAAGGGTCCACAAAGCGGGGAGTAGGAAAAGAGAGGGATGAGGTATCTCCTTTCGAGACCCGGACCAAGGAATAGAGGGATTTCGGCGGGCTCAAAAAGGGAATCTTCACTCCGGACTGAATCTGGGATGAAGAAGGTCTCATCTGGCCAAGGTCCCCATGGTAGAGTAATACCAAGGCACAAAGAAGGAGGATTGTATCAAGTGAAACGCTCGAGCACGTGGCCAGAAAGAAGTGGAGGAAGCTCGAAGAGCCTGCAGTGCGAGTGGGCAAGACCTGGAAGAAGAAGCCTTTCTTCGAAAGAGTTTTATTAAGTCTTGGCAACAACGAGAAGACAACATGCCTGCAGCCGAGTGGGTCGGGGGGAACCCGTTCACGTGTTGTCCAAAACTAGTCCGATCCCGAAGGGAAAGTGGATCACCTGCGGCCCTTCGGTTGGAGGGTGAAAAACCAATGTTTCAGTGGGTACGGGAAAAGCTGTACTAGGTATAACGATTTTTCGATGCAGGGGCTGTGAGCATCACACCGTGTGATTTCCTTGGCGAGGGCCTTCGCAAAATCAATAAGAGCGGCTTTAAGAAATCCCAGGGAACAGGTCGAAAAGGCGGTGTATACGGAAAATGGACGTGTCGCACATTAAGGTACACGCTCGCCGACCCTCCCTAGGAAGAACCATTCTGTGAACTAGAATGTAGAAAGAAACCAATCGCTGGAAGCATGTAAGGATGAACGGTTCGGGCGAAATCTAGGGAAGAAGGGCTATGCAAGGGTCTAATTTTGGAAGGCGGGGCGTTAGAGGGGTATATAAGTCGGGGGGATATAAAAAGGAAAAAGATCGCGAGCCAATGTGAAAAGTTACCAACGATTTGAGGACAGGGCAGGTCAAAAGGTCGCTCAAATACCTAGAAGGGGTCGAGTGAACTTGTCCGGAGCGAAGGAACAGATGATTCCCAAAGACTGGGAACTCACAAGAAGACGACATATGAGAACCGTATGGGGTGCTGACGGGTAAAATAAATAAATCTCCATTCGTAAGGCCTAGAAACGGCGCCGGTAAGAGACGGAGAAAGCGCTTACGTACCTTCAAATATCGAACCCCCCCGGCGTGCTATCAGAAAAAAGGACTTACTACCTAGCACTAGCATGACATACCTGAGGGGGAACCCTCTCATGAATACCAAAACAAAAAAATGAATGGACAAGGACCTGATTCTCAGGCCACGTTTGCACGAAACCAGGCAGGAGCATTCGGTTATACACCGTTGCTTCTTAAAGGCAACTATCTCAATCTGGTCAGGCAATGGCCGCCCCGTGCAACGGAGAAACTGATGAAGAGGCAATTGCTCCCAACGAAGGCGACGGACACTGTCCTTTAACCCCAAGATGGACGCGCGAAGCAAGACTTCTTCCCAGATCAGCCGTTGAAGGTTAACTTCTGGAATCTATACCACGAGAACCAGAAGGACCTCGCGGAGGAAATTATTCTACGAGCTCTTCCGCTCTCACTCCTGCATTGAGTAAAGAATAATTAGAAAAGAGAGAACCGTGAGGGAGGGTAAAACTCCTTCAAAATAATTGAACACTTCTAATCATAACTCCGCTATGGACACGATGCGAAGCAAAAAAGGTTCATCAAAGATCACTATAAGTTTGGTAAAGGCGGTCGTATCCGCCATCTTACGGCTAAAAGAATCAAAAAACCCTACTATCAGTAAGTGGAAGGTTTCCGAATAAAGGCATCTTCAGATCCGCAGCGGCACAAGAGGGGCTGATCAACCGCGCCGTCGGAGGGTAGAAAACGTAGGAAAGGCATGCAACGGTCACCTTGAGGAGATTGCTTTGGAGTATGGATCTGAGGTGGAGTGTTTACAGGCTCAAAAGGGAAGGCGGAGACACTAGGAGGGTGACGATCATGATGGAGGTAAACATTAAGGGCGAAGGGGATTTCACTCAATGTCCCCAAGGGCTTGGAGCAGAAGGGGAACGCCAAAAGAACGAAGTCCCCAAAAACTATCGAATCTATACCCGAGATCAAGGCGCAGGGAACTAATAGATGGCCGAAGTGAAAGCGACACGCGTCACGGAGTGGTGCCCGATTAGTGAACACGTGGGCGCTAAAACGACAAACTTCCAGATCCAGGACAAGTGGAAGCCGAGGAAGAGTTGACTCAGAGGGCTAAACCTGAAAAAAAAGTACAGATGGATAACCGCCTCAGAATTACTATTTCGGGGGTCAAAATGAACGTCACCTGGACGGGGCGTAGAGACAAAGCAGACAGGTAGGAAAAGACAAAGAAGCGTTTGTACATGAGTGGCGTGACGCACGGGGCGGGGACTAGTGCGACAAGTTCATCAACGGAAAAATGAGGGGCTAAAAATGCACGCAACGTTTGGAAAAACAGATTTGGGGGGCTTCAAAGTTCAATGTGATTTCATTGCTTGAATGACCTCAATATAGGAGAACGGTCGGGGATCTCAAAGGCAATTAAAGACTTTGGTTTTAAGAAGGAACGAGGAAGTGCACAGAGCTCGGGGGGGGTGGACACTCCTCAATTGGAAGGAGGACGAACAAATCTATCATCGAGGAAAAGAGAAATTCCACCATCTATGATGACCGATGGTCGGAAACCGACAAACTCTGGTCCGACACAAGGTCTCTCACGAGGGCTACTATCCACGCAGGTGTGGGGAAGTCGGAAAGGGGCTGCGAGTCAGTTCAACCATGGACAGGGAGAGAGGGGGTCTGGTAAAAACGATTATCTCGGGCACTACAGGAAAATGGAATTGGGCCAACTGGATTGCGAAGTACGCTCGTGAAACCACGAGGGTAAGGCAAATGGGGGGGGGGGCTAAGAAAAAAGGACAGGACCACGGCAGCAGTTTCGCCCAGATCATGGAGGATGGAAATTGGCAGGTCGGCAAGATGAGCGGCCTCTCAAAAAAGCAACTTCAGAGGTTAGATGAGTGGAAGATGCAAAACGGGGTAGAGAAACGTCTAATGACGGGTTCCATTTGGAAGAGGAGGGGATACGACAGCTTAAGTTGCGCGTCACGACACAGCGGATTGCTACAAAGATCACCAGCCAACAAACCCGGAGCGGAAAAAAGGCTAAGGGGGGTTCTGTAAATTTAAACTAAGCAAAGGTATTCCAACATCTCTACGGCGAGAGGCCTAAAGACTCGCCAACGCGTCGTTTGAAAAACCGGTGAGAGCAAACCTTTACAGTCGTGCTAAGCGCGCCAAGTGCAAGAAGGGGGAGGTCCTCGCTAGAGTGCGCAGATCGCGATTCCGACGACGAGAGAGCGTTACGGAAAGAACGATAGAACCAGACCGAAGGGGGAAACTGGATCGATTTGGGGGAGAAGGGGACAGTCCGACATTCAGTCGATTGGGTGTTTGGGGTTTCCAACCGAAATACCACTGAGGTGGTGGCGCTCCGGCATAGCAGAACGGAAGCTCTTCTGCCAGAGACTCAAGGGGCGAGGGAACTTAAATGCCATGATCCCATAGAGACCACAATCGGCAAGGGGGGTGAGGCGGCAAGTTTGATAAAGTTGGTGCTGATCCGGTGGTACTGGAGGGGATACTCGATCCGCGTAAAGGGACAGCTTCGCAAAGCGCAAGGAAAAAAGAAAAAAGTGGTTTAGCAGGCGTAAGGAAAAGTGTGAGCCAGGATTGTGATTCACTACGCGTATTTCGGGGTTTGAGTACTTCAACTATCGAGTGAAAGAACGGGGTCGCGCGATTGGTTTGGAGAGGGGGAATCATGAGAGCGCTGGGCAATCGTCTCCCTAAGTCAGCTGACATCTCCTTGAGATAGCAGGGCAAAAAAAGGCTCAGACAACATGCAGTGGCGATACGCGGAGCTTGTCACTCGGTCTTGTGATGAGGACTGCTTAGGCCAAGGCATCCTTTTGTAGTCTGACGGGGTTGTCCCGCAGTGGGAGCCCCGTGTCAGAGAAGTAAATTCGGAAGGCTGCGATCCCTATTCTTGGTCGTACGTCGGAGAACGATCTATTCTTTCTGGAATTCAACCGGTCATGGATTGAAGGCGGGAAGGGTAGAAGGCAAGAATGCTTGAATCTGGGGAGTAAGCGGCGTACTGGTGAAACGGGCGGACCCATTTCCGCGAACTTTGGTCCAGGGAAAAGAAAAGAGAGGCAAAGACGAAATTGCTTGCAGCGGGAGTGCAGGAACCGCGCGACAAACAAGGATAAGGGAAAAAAAAGAACAAAGGGAAACTCCTAACTGTTTCAGGGACTAACAAAAACGAGAGACCGGGATTCGAAGGACTAAGTTGCGCTGGGCGGTCTGTCGGGGGAAGAAAAGGCGAGATTCGGCGATTACTTCTATAAATGCAAGAAAATCATCAAGTGGGGCTTTTGAGTGGGAAGGGAACACGCCCAGAACCCGGATTTCGGCAAGCGTTGCCGGGGGGATTCGCACGGGGTATGGGTGTGGGGGGTCCCGAATCAGACGAACGGTGGTACGCGAAAATTTCAGCGCCGGTGCGCGGGGAGGTCGGCAGATATTTGGAGAGGTTTTATAAGTGAAAACCTGCCCGTCATGGCAGGTTGCTTAGGCGTTGCGCAGAGAGAGGATCTTCGGGACCGGGAAGTGTGATGGTCCGGGGGGGAAGCGGAAAGGAGAGGACATCGGAAAAAAAAAAAACTAAAAAGCGATCAATTCGGGGGCACTCTCAGGGGGGTCGCCGGACCCTAGAAGTGGAGATACTTAATGACTGACCGGCACTTCGTCAGGGAAAGGAGGGCTGATAGCAGGTTTCCTTGATGGTGTGCAATCGTCGTTGAAGAACCTGCG
>Ga0179591_1260805_pt1 | contig 12936 bp, 39 predicted proteins | sample CZOMad2_1_08_16f_FD_182891 | JGI IMG/M metagenome (GOLD analysis project Ga0179591, IMG submission 182891) | Vadose zone soil fungal communities from Angelo Coast Range Reserve, California, USA - CZOMad2_1_08_16fungal (PacBio error correction) | ecosystem: Environmental > Terrestrial > Soil >...
ATGAGAACTTCCTATAGAGAATGCTACCTAAGTAAAATAACTAGGAGTCTACACTTAGAGAACACGTATGTTCGCGTATCACCCACGCGAGAATCGTGCTTGCGCACAAAAAAGGCGGCGGCATCGTATACTACGGGCGTGGGTAACATTTCAGTCCAGGGGGAGGTTTACTGCTTTTTTATCTATGAACGCGCGTCCGTGAACCATTTATTGAGATGTAGGGTTGAGGGGCGTAGGGGTGAACAAAGAGTGGGCTATGGTTTGGGGGTGGACGTTATGGTTGGTGGGAGTGTGTATCGGACGGACTAGGACGAACTAAGTAGCTTCAGGTGGTGGGGGGGAAAGCACAAAACGGGTAGAAGCAAAAAGTATTGTATGATTGCTCTGGTGGGGGGTGGAAAGTGGGGCGAGGTGGAGGGAGCTGACGCAGGGTTGGAGAAGCTTGAGGAAAAAATAAGAAGGGAAGACGGGTGGAAGTGTAGGGAAGGGATGGGGAAGGGGATGAGGGTAGACGTGACGTGAAGACAGGATTTAGAGGAAGAGGAATTGAAAAATTAATGAGGGAAGGAAGGAGGAAGACTCTGAGAGGATATCGAGCAGTCAAATTACTACACACTGGAGTGGAATTAGGGGAGGATAAAAAGAGAAGAGTATGTGAAAATTGAAAAAAGAGAAAAAAAGTAAAGAATCTTGACATAGGAAAAGGGGGAAGAGGGGGGAAGAGAGAGGTGGGGGAAAAAGGAGGAGAGAAGGAGGAGGGGGATGGGAGGGGAGGAAACAGGTATGGTGAAGTGGAAATGGTAGGTTGAAATAAAAGGGAGGAGGAAAAAGAAAGAGAAAAATGAAGTGGAAGGGAAGGATAGAACATAATGTAGAGAAGGGAAAAAAAGTGGAAAAGAAAACACGTTGATAATAAATAGGGACGAAAAAGATAGAGGAGATTTAAGAATATGAATAATGCAGACACATGGTGGGAGTGAAATAGCTGGGAGGGAAAAAGAAAAGAGGATCTTAGAGGGGAGTATGAAGGGAAAAGTAGTGGGGATGGGAAGGAGGGGACGCAGAGGGGGAGGGAGGAAAAATGGTGGGGAACTGAAAGGGGGGGCGAACAGTAAGGGGGAGGCGAATGAAGAGGAGATTTGAAAAAATGAAACGGTCATGGAATGGGGAGAGGGGTGGGATAAGGGGAGAACGAGTATACTGAGGCGAAAAAAGAAGGCTTGAGGGTAGGGGAGAGATTAAAAAGGAAAGAAAAAGAAGAGAGATGTAAATCTAATTAGGTATAAGGGATGAATAAAAGGAAACGAAAGGAGGGGATGAAAGGGGGGGAAGAAGAAATCAACAGAGGGGGAATGCAGGAAGAAAAAGACAAGATCAAAATGGGATAAGGATAAAGAGAAGGTGGGGGGAGGAGGAAGAGAGGCTGGGAATAAGGTAGGGGGAATGGGCGTAGAGGAAGGGTGGTAGGGGGTGTAAGTGCAGTGGGGGGTTACATAAAAAGAAAAGGGGGAAAAATAAAGGGGAACAGGAAAGGGAAAGAAAAGAAAAGAAAAGGGCAGACCAATAAATGGGAGAAATAGAAACAATCAAAAAAAAGGGTAGAGTAAACGAGAACGAGGGAGGGGGAGGGGAGGGGAAGCAACCACAATGAAGTGGCGACACGGTGGAATGGAAAAGGGAGAAAAAAACGAGAGTCTATTTTCTCGAATCGCCCGCACATCCTAAGGCCCTGGAACAAAACGGGGGGCTCCGAGAGGCAACCCCACTCCGTAGCAGTTTGTGGCACCGACGTAAGAGCGAATATCAACACAGACAGGACACCAGCGAACTGCCGAGCACTAGTAATCCATCTCGGATGGAGTGGGTGCAGAGGCGTGCTACGGGAATGGAGTGGTGACGAATGACTCACTCGAAGGGGGGGGCCGGAAGGGAAAGGATGGAGAGAGAGAGCAAAAAAAAAGGGAAGAAGGGTGGGGGCGCTAAAAAGAGAGAAGGGTAAGGAAAGGACGGTAGGGATAGGAAGAAAGGAAAGGGAAGGTAGAAACATCGTAGGGGGGGGGAAAGGGAAAGGGAAGGGGGAAGCGGACAATGGTGAGGGAGAGTGGGGTGGAGGGGGAATAAAGAGTATTACGGATGTGGTGGGGATAGAAGAAAAAAGTAACGGGGGGGGGGACAAAAAGGGAGGGACGTAAGAAAAGGAAAAACGTAGGAAAGAAAGGAGGATGGTGTAATATAGGTCATGTACACGTAAGAAAAGCAGGGGACTGAAAGGGGGGGTAGGAAAGAGAGAGGGAATGGGGGGGGGGGGGAAAAGAATGACGGGAGGGGGGACGACGGTGGGGAAAGAGTGGGGGGAAATCAGGGGGGGGAGAGGGAGGAGAAGGGGATGAAAAGGGTAGGGGGGGAGAGAAGGTTTAGTGAGAAAAAGGATGGGAGACGAGACAACTGACGAAAAAAAAAAAGGGGAAGGGGAGAAGTGAAAAGGGGGAGGAAAGGAAGAGAGAAAAGGAAAAGGTGAGTTGCGGCTAGGGGGAAAGGGGGCAGGGACGTAGTGGGAGCTGGGGGGGGAGAAACTTAAGGAAGGGGGGGGGCAGATAGAGGAAAAGGAGAAAAAAAGGGGGGTATGGGGGGAGGGAGAAAAAAGGATGTGGGGACACAATTTGGTGAATGGGGGGGGGAGGGGAGGGGAAAGTATGGGGAAAAAGAAGGGAGGTAAAGAGAAAAATCTCGAATTACTAAGAAAGACGAAACCAACAGGATAGAGAAGGAGGAGGACACGTTGAATGAGGAGGGGAGGGAAAAAAGTAAAAGTGTGAGATATCAATGAGATGAGGAATAGGGGAGGAAGGAAAAGGACAATAGGGAATTGTGCGGAAGTTTGAGGTAAAAAAATAGGAAAAGAGGGGGATGGTGGAAGAAAAAGACGTAAGAAAGTGGAGAGGGGAAAAAATGAGTGAGAAGAAGAATTAGTGGGAAAAAGGCATGGAGTACATTATTTGGTGCTTAAAATTGTTTTGGAAGGCAATAAAAAAAAAGGATGGTGAACATGATAGAAGGAAAGTGGGAATTATGATAGGGGGAGAGGCGGATGTAAAAAAAGGTAGAGGAAAAAGAAAATAGAGGAAAGGTTGGTAGAGCCTGGAAATGAAAATACACGGAATTAGAGGTAGGAACATATAAACGGGTGAAAAAAAAAAAGAAAAGGGGTGTAGGAAATAAGTGGGGGATCTGACGAGGAAGGGAGAGAGGGGGGTGAAGAACAGTTGAATAAAACGGGAAAAAATAAAAAAAGAAAAGGAAGAGAAAGAAGATTGGAAAGAAGAAGGGGGAATGGACACGAGAGGCACACCGGTGCGAACGCGACCGAATCCCGAGCTAGCATACGACGAAAGCAGGAAGAGGGCTAGTGTGTTAAGAAGACAAGATAGAAAGTAAAAAGATCATAAGAAAAAAAGGGAAGGAGGCAGGGTGGAATGATGAGATGGCGGTCGTAGAGGAACAGCGTGGAAGGGGGAGATGACTCAGGGAGACAAGAAGAAAAACGAGAAACCAACACTAAATGAAAAAGCGGGGGTGAAAAGGAGACCAGAACATAGAAGTGATAAGAGAAGGGGGCACATTGAAAGCACAGGCAAAGGAGAAAGGAAGAACACAGGGAGAGGTGGAAAAAAAAGGAGAAGTGGAAAAGGAAAAGGGGGTACAGTAAAAGAGAGAGCTTGGGGTTGAGTAGGAAAAGCGGGTGCGGTGCATAAGGAGGGGTAGAATTTAAGTTATTGGAGAGAGAGGGGATGGGAAGAAGAGAGAGTAAGGACAAAGTATGAGAAACAAACAGGGAGGGATGTAAGGGAAGAAGAGAGGGGGAAGTAACGATAGGAATGCATATAAAGAGAGTACAGAAAGAGTGGGTTGCGGAAGAAGTGAAGCAAAGGCTGAGAGGAAGCACAAAAAGAAAGACGTGAGGGAAAGAAAAGGTATGGGGGGGGAGGAGAGGAGCGAGTAGTGGGAAGGCGACATTAAGGGTGGAAAAAGGGAGGGTTTAGAGAGAAATGAGATCAAGTTAAAAGGGGGGAAGAGGGAGGGGGGGAGGAAGGGGGGTCAAAGAGGTGAGATTAAATGAGGGGGGGGGGTCTTTGAGGGTTCGGGGCGGGAAGGGAGGAAGAGGAGAGAAAGGGGAAGGGGGGAGAGGGTTAAAGTGAAAGGGTGTGGACAGAAATTAGGGAGATTGGGTGGGGGAGGGGAGTGGTATGGAGGGGCGGGATGGAGAGGGAAATGAGAAAAGATTTAGTCTTGGGGATTCTTTGATAGGGAGGTGGTGCGATGTAGTGCACTTGGAATGAGAGGGAAATAGGAGCAGAAAGAATACAGGAGGGACTTGTACTGAGGGAAAGTGAGGGAAGGAGTAGGAGTTGTAGTACAATTGGCTTTAAGGAGGAAAGGTAAAAAAAAGAAGAAGTATCGGGAAGTGAAAGGAAAAAAGGAGATGAGAAAAGGGGGATAGGGGGGGGCACAAAGATAAGTTGGGGGGGAAAGGCGGGAGGATCATATGAAGGGGAGTGGAGGTAGGGGAAGAAAAGTGAGTGAAAAAAGGCTTATTGTAGGTAAAGAAAAGGGGGAGGTAAATGAATAGATAAAGAAGCAAATCTAAGATAAGCGAAAGTGTAAAAGAGAAGAAACAACGTAGGGAGAGGAAGGAATAAGGGAAAGCAAGTAGAGTAAAAGAGATAAAGAATATGAAAAAAGAGATAAAAAATACTGGCGTTAGAATAAAAGTTATGGCGTTTAGGAAAAAAAGAATAGAGTTATAGGATGTGTGTGAAAGAGTATTGAAAAAGGAAAAGGGGGATGAAAATCGAATAAGAGGAGTAGAAGGAGGGGAAGAAAGGTGGGGTTGGGAAAGAAGAAGTTACAGGGCGACAATAAACAAAAAGATTAGGAACTGAGATGAGAAGAACAGGGAACAGTGAATTGAATTAGAGTGGGGAGAATGTAGTGGAGATTATTATAAAAAAAGATGGACGTGAGTAGAGGGAACGAAATAAGATAAGGGAGAAGTGCAGGAATAGTGGAAGATGTGCGAAAATTTTATAAAAAAAGAAACAGGTGTTGCGGGAAGGAAGCTGGGGGGAAGTAAATCGTAAAAAACGGTGAAAAATCACTTGAGAGTATATAAAAGAAAAGGGAAGAATAAAAAGTTTGAAAACGGAGACAATTAAAAGCTATGAGGGAAGGAGAGATATTATAAGATGGGGGAAGCTTGTGAGGATATTACAAATTTTGGGATGAAGTAGAGAAAATGGAAAGGGGGGGGCGGTAAAAAAAAAGAATTAGGAAGAAATAATGTTAAATTAAAATGGAGCGACATAAACAGAAACGGTTTAAAAAAGGGATAAAACATAAAAAGACAAAAGGAATGAAGAACAGAAGTAAGTGAGAATTGAGGCTGTAAATAAAGGACAGTAAAGAGTGGAGATGCCAGGAAAGGGGGGGAGAAGCACAGAGCGTTGAAGGGAGTAGGTCTTATGAAAAAATAAAATGAATGAAAAAAAAAAGGGGATAAAGGAGAAAAAAGTCAAGTATACCAAAAACAAAAATTAAAAAAAAAACAAGGAATCTGGGGGGGAAGGGCATGGAGAGGGCGAAAAAGAAGGGAAAAGAGAGGAGGAAGGAAGAAAATAAACAAACTAGGAAGGTGGGTGGGAAAGTGGGGGGAGGAGAAGTGAATGAACGTGGTAGGGAAGAATAATGGGGGGGGAAGGAAGGCGAGGAGGGAAGAGAGAGAGAGAAAAAGGGGGAAAGGGAGGTAGTGAACTAAAGGAGAAAAAGGGGACGTGAATAACGGGAAGGGAGATGAGAAGGAATGAGGACGTAAAAGGAGGAAAGGCATGGGGAGGGAGAGGGAGAAAGGAGACGTGGGGAAGGGAGAGTGGAGGAGGAGGGGGGGAAGGCACCGAGAAAATACTTCTGGAAGGGGGGCGGGTGTGGATTGAAGGAAAAGGGGTTGGGGGTGAAGCTTGAGGGGGTGGAGGATGAAGGAGAAGTACTGGAGATGAGTGGGTAAATAGGAGGGGGGAACAGAAATGGAAGGGGAGACCATGGGGGGAGCTGAAGAAGGAGGGGGGGGGGAGAAATGGAAATGTGGTAAAGGGGAAGATGTGGGGAAGGGGGGGAAAGAAGGTGAGTAAGAGTGTGGGGGGGAGGAGAGGGGAGGGGGAGGGATGGGAGGGGGGAGGAAGGTGATGGGGAAGAAAAAGGGGAAAGGGGATAATTAGAAATTTCGAAAGGGGGAAGGGGAATGAAAAGGAAAGAAAAGGGTGCAGCCACAGCATGACCAAAAAGTCATTATGAAATAAAGAAAGGGAGATGGGGGAGAGCGAAAGTGTGGGGGGCGAGGGAGGCTGAGGAAGTAAAGCAGACAAATGAGTGGGAAGAGGGATAATGGGAGTCAAAAGAAAAAGAAAGAAGGGGCCCTGCGTGGGTAATGGGGAAAAACAGGGAAGGGAGAGGAAATGAGGGATGAAGGGGTGGGTAAAAGCGTCGTAGTGGAAGGGAGAAGTATGGACATGAAAGGTCGGGTTCAGACCGAAAAAAGGGGTGAGGAAGGATACACAAACGAAGGAAAAAAAAGCTAAGAAAAGGATGGATCATATGGGGGAGGAGAGAAGGAGGAAGGAAGAAACTGTGAGGTAAAAAAGAAAAAAGTGGTGTGAGAAAAGCTTTTGAGAGGTTGGGCAAGAGTGATAGAGGGAAAAGAACACCCAATAAAGGGGAAGGGGGGAGGGAAGGAGAAAAAAGGTCACCCAATACAAAGAAGAGAGGGGGGGACAAGGACTAATGGAGTAAGGGGGGGGGGGGGGGAAGAGCGGCTGTTAGAGGAAAGGAGAATGGGCAAGAAGATGGGAGAGGAGGGGAGAAAAAGGGGTAGGGGAATGAAGAAGAAGGAGGAAACTTGATGAAAGAAGGAAGTGGGGGGAGGAGGAGGCGGCCGTGAGAAGGGAATGAAAGTAGAAGGAGAGGAAAAGAATCAAAGAAAAAGGAGGGTCAGAACAGAGGTGGGGGAGAAATGAACGGAAAAAACACGAAGACTAAAGGGACAACGATAAATAAAGGATAGAGGGGAAAAAGCTGGAAACAGGGAGGAAAGAGAGGGGGGGAGTCAAATTGTAAGGAAATAAGGAGAGGGTGGGGATAGAAGGGATAAAGGAGTTAACTAAGAAGAAGGAGAGGGAAGAGGAAGGTTTAGCGAAGGGGGGAGTAAGGCGTGCAAGCGAAATTCAGCGAAGTAGAGGACTAGAAACACACGTTAGAGAAAGAAAAGAAAGTGAAAGATGGAGAAGGGGGCGAAGATAAAGAGAAAGGGAAAAGAAAAAACAGCAACTAAAAAAAGAGAGAAGGAAGGGAGGGAATTAACGAGACGGTTGAAGGATAAAAGGAAAAGTTGGGTTAAACCTTGGGAGGCAGAGAAGAAAGGAAAAAATGAAAAAAAAAAGTGGCACCCTGGTCAGCGAATATGATGGGTGAAAAACAGGAAAATGAAAAGAAAAGAATAGAAAGGGGTAGGATAAACTTAGTAGAGTGAAAGGGAATGCCCGTCACTAAGGAACGGGGAATAAAAGAGAGGGGAGAAAGTCAATGGTGGTTCTGAGGTGGAAAGAATAAGAGGAGTGAGGAGGGGGGGGGAAGGACATGGATAGGGGGAGGTTAGAAGTGGTGGAATTAAGATTGTTAATGTTACTTTAAGAGTAGGAAAAGAAGGGGGGTGGGGAACATTTGAGATAGAAAACAGTAAACACGAGGCAAGAACGAAAAGGTGGTGAACGCTAGAGTTTGGGAGAGAAGAAGAAAGATAGAAAGGGAAGAAGGAAAAAAAAAAAGAAATTGAGCATGTGAAAAAGAAGGAAGAGTATGGAAGAAGGGTTGGGAGTTAGAAGGAAGAGAAGGGAGGGGGAAAAAGTGAAAGGGAGGGAGGGAAAGGTGGTGTGGAGAGAAAATAGTGAAAGGGATAAAATGGAGGGAGGGTAGTGGGGGGGGGGGAGCATGTGTAAAAAAAAGAGTGGGTCGGGATATCTGGGGGCGGGGGGAGGTTGGGAGGAGGGTCAGCACTGTGAGGTGGAAGGAGAAGGATAGAGGGGTAAGGGGGAACATTGGAAAGGAATATGTAGTAATGGAACAGAATTGGTAGAATGATTGGGGGGGGAAGGGGTGGAAGGGGAAAGGGGGAGGGAGAGGGGTGAAGATTGTAAAACCTAAGAAAGAAGGGAGAGGGCAGTGAGTGGACGCGTGGGGAGAGGAGGAGGTGGAGAGGGAGGAGAAGGAAGAAAGCGTGAAGGTTAATAAAGAAGGAGGCCTGCGGTGGAAAGCGGGAACTGGGGCTGCGCCGATGTAAGGTGTAATGAGAAAGAAAAAGAGACTGAAGTGAAGGATGGGATGAAAAAAAAAGGAGATGGAGAAAAAGGGGGAACATAGGTGGGGGAAGAATGAGGGGTGTGGAAATAATAGGAGGAGAAATGAGGGAGGTGAACCTGGAAGGGAGGGGAAAAATGAGGGGAAAAGTTGGAAGGGGAGGTGCAATAGGAGGAGGACTGAAAAAAGCGAGAAAAAACGGCAGAAGGCAAAGGTGAGGGAGAGAAAAGAAGTTAAGAGGAAGGAAATAAAGGGGGAAGAAAAGAGAGATAAGATGGATGAAAAAGACAGACAGATTGAGAGAACGTAAGAGGGAAAGAAGAAACGGTTGGATGGAGAGTGGGGGCAGGACAATATAAGATGGTAGAGAGATTTGTGGTGGGAAGAAATGAAAAAAGGTAGGGGGGGGGGGAAAATAAAAAGGAAGAAAGAAGGGATGAATAAGTTTTGATCCAATGGTTTGGAAAGAAGTTAATAATTGACTGAGAGCTGGAGACTAATTAAGAAATGGAAGAACATGAAAGGATGGATATTTTGGGTGATAGGAGAGTGGAGAGATTAGTTAGAAAGAAAGAGGGTATGATAGATTTAATTTAAAAGAAAAAGAGAGAGAGTAAAGGAAAAAATGTGAGAGGAAAATTGAGACACTGAGAAGGGGGATGGAGCAAGGGGTCTGACGGGAAAAAAGAATGGGAGATAGTGAAAAAAGGCCGGAAAAACTGCTGACTGGACAACAAGTTGAGAAAAGAAGGGAGGGAAAAGGAAAATAGGAGAGGAGTAAGAAGGTCGGGGAAAGAGTGTGAGGGAAGAAAGGATGGGGCGAGGGAGAGACAAATGGAAGGGGGTGAGACCAAAACCCTATTATGAACCACATAAGAAATGTTAACAGTAGCAGGGCAAACAAAGTATAATCAAGGATTCACCCAGCGACAAAGCAGCACAGCAATATGAGTGAATGCAACAAGAAGCATCGCGCATGGGCGTTTGAACAGGACACGGCATGGCTCGGCACATGACATGGTAGGAAAACCGCCTAAGAAGCATGAGAAGTGTGATCGGACCCGCAAAGACCATGCCTGAAAATAAAAGGGTGCTGCAGAGGACAAACAAAAGACGGGAAAGGTTTGGCAAGGACTGAATCGAGCAGAAGCACAGAGAAGAAAACCAGGATGGGAGGGAAGTACATACAGAGTCTAGAGGTTGGGATAGGGGATGTATATGGGAGGAGTGAGATATAAGGATAGGGGGGGGGAAACAGGGAACGGTCACTGGAGGGAGAAATGACAGAGAAAAAAGAGAGGGCAATAGGAGGGGATAAAGTAAGGATCTTGAGGAACAATAAGTGGTAGGGGGGGAGTTGGGTAGTACCTGAAAATTAGAAGAAGTGGAAAAAAGTGGACTGTGGGTTACATTGAGAAGACTTGGAGATGGTGGTAAGGGGAGCGGTATTAAGAGTACTGAGGAAAAAAAGGGAGAAGGAGGGGGTCAGTCGTGAATAAGGAAAAACGGGGGTGGGGGTGGGAGGTGAAGGACTGGTGGAGGAGTAAAGAGTAAGGGAGTAATGAGGTTGAAGAATACTGGAGATAATACGGAGGGACATAGGGGAAATAATAGAACATGGAAATTTAGGGGTTTGGAGCAGATAAGGTGAATTTGGGATAGTTGACATGGGCTGGGGGGATGAACGTGGAGGAGAGGGGGGGACACAGAATGGGAAAGGGGAATGGGGCGGTGGAGAAAAGGGGATGGGGGAGAAAAAAAAGGTGGAAGGCTGAGAAGAAATTGAAAGGGGAAGTGACTAAAAGGAACCTAAGGAGGGAAAAAGAAAGGGGAAAGAGTAGACATACTGAGGAGTGGGGGGGGGGGAATAAGTGGGGCGAGTGGGGTGGATAGTGAGGTGGGAGAAATTGGAAAGAGTGGGAAGAAGGAACGGTTGTCAACAAGGGGAGACGAAAGAAAGAGACAGCGGTGATGGTGGGTAGATGGGAGAAGCAATGTAAGAGGGTGAAAAAAAGAGGGAAGGAAAGGAGGTCGCAGGGTGCTGAGAAGAGGAAAAAGAAAGGGAGGTTGTGAAAGGGAGATCAGGGAAGACATAGGGAAAAAAGAACGGGACATGGAGAGGGGAATGGTGAGAATGGGAAAGGAAAAGGGGAGGAAATGCGAACGAGCACAGGGGCGAGGCATAGCCCGGCAAGACTGAGATGATGAAGAGGGGAGGGGAATGAAAGAAATGCGGAAGGGGGAGTGGGCAATAAAGAGAAGAAATTAGGGGGATCGTGGGAAGTAAAAAGAGAGAAGGGGGGGGAGGGGGGATCAATGGGGGGTACAAACAGAAAGTGGGTGGAAGAATGAGAGGGATGAAAGTTTTAGGGAAGTGGAAGAGAGAGGAGGCTTGATAGGAGGAAAGGGGAGATGAAGGGTGGGGAGGAGGTGTGGGAAAGTAAGAAAGGAGAGGGACACCCAGAATGAAAGGGGAAGAGTGGGGGAATAGAATAGGAAATAGATAAGCAATGGGAATACAGATGACGGAAAAAAGTAGGTAAGGGAAAAAAAAAGAGGCACAGGGGAGGAGATAAAAGGGGTGGAAGGAAGAAGTGAGAGGGGTTGTGAATAAGAGGAAAAATTAGAAAGAAAAGAGGCTAGGTGAAAGAGGGAGCCTAAGAATGAGGGGGAAAGATTGAAGTTTATGGGAAAGAAAGGAAAGGAAAGAGAAGAACAGAGGAAAGAGGGGAGCGGGGGGTAGATAAAAGATTAGAAAAAGAATTTAAAGGAAAAAAAAAGAGAAAGGGCGAGGTTGACGGGAGAGGGGAAGTATAATCAAAGGGGAGAGTTTTAGAGGAGAAGGAAAAAAAAAGGGGGGACGATAAAAACGGGAACAAGAAGAGGTGGGGGATAAAGGAGAAAGAAAACAGAAGATGAAGTAAAGAATGGGTGAAAAACAGAACTGACCAGGTGTGAAAGGAGACGTGAGGGGAAATACAAAGGGAGTATATGGAAAAAGAAGTGATGGAGGACGAAGGGAATCTTTGTGGGAGGGAAAAAAAGTGAGAGAGAGTCTGTGGGGGGGAAAGAGGAAAAGGGGGGGCGGCGAAGATTAAACGGGCAAGATAGTGAGGGGAAGGAGAGGTTGGAAGTGGAGATGAAGGGAAAAGAGATAGGATAAAAAAAAAAAAGGAGGGGGGGGGGAAGAAGAGGAGAGTGGGTAAGGAATATGAAGTGATAAAGAGAAGAAGAAGAAGGAGTGTAAAGAAGCAAAAATAAAGAAGGAAGAGGTGAAAGAAACTAAAGAGAGAAGATTGGGAGGGAAAGAAAAGGAAGGAGTAAGGAAGCAGAGGTGACGCGTGAACCATCGTAGATTAGGTGGAGACAATATGAGTGGGGGGAGGGGGGAAGAGAGGAAGGTAAAAAGTAAGGGCTTGAGAAGGCGGAATGGATATAGGTGGGGAAAAAAAAAAGAGGGTAGAGGGGGGGGGGGGCTGTGGGGAGGAGGGGGACGTCTAATGCGCGCTCTGGCAGAGTCACGAAAAATAATGGAGGAAGAGGGAAAGAAAGGAGGGACAGGGGGAAGAAAAGGGGAAAAGGAAAACGACGGAAATTTGATGAAAGAATTGGAGATGAGGGGGGGAAGGGGGGGTGTGGGGAGGGGAGGATCGGGGATGAGGTTTACTAACTAATCGGAAAAAAAGGAATGGAAAGACTAATGGGGCACGAGGGGGACACAGGGGGAGAGGGGAGGTGGGAGAGCATGGAGGAAAGGACCCCACAGCAGACCCGTCAAAAAGTTTGGAATAGGGAAATGAAAGGAAGTGAAGAGGGAAGCATTTTAGTAGCGAATGGATTTGAAGTGGGGTAGGAAGGAAAAAAAGATAGAGGAAGGACGATGTCAAAGTAAAAGGTGGAAGAAAGGGGGCGAGAGGGGGTGGAGGGGGGGGTGGGGAGAGGAGGAAAAGGAAGAAGGCGGGGGCTGTTGTGAAAGGGAGTGAAGGAAAAAAAAAGTGAATGGAAAAAATGGTTTGAGGGAGTGAAGAGAAGGAGGAGGATAAATAGAACAAAGTGATATGTAAAAAGGTGGATAAGATCTGAAAGACTGAGAAGTTAAATGGAATAAGGGGGGACAAGAATAGATAAAGATGATTAAAAACTAATGCTGATAAGCTTATTGACTAGCTAAGATACAAAGGTGGGGATGATGGAGGAAAAGAAAAAGAGAGAAAAATGGGTATAAAAGGAAAAAAGGAAAAGGGGGATGGGAAGAATAAGAGGCTAAGAAGGAGGGGGGAGGATAAAAAAGGGGGGTGAATGGTGTACGAAATTTAAGGACTGAGGATTATGATACGCACACGTAAAATGAAAAGGGAATTGTGAAGTTGATGGAAGGGGGGGACAGTATTAGGAGAGTGGAAAGGAGGCAAGAGGGACGGGTGGGTCAGGATCGAATTGAAAGGAAAACAAAAATATAAAGGGATATGGAGTAAAGAAAGATTGGAAGTAGGGAGAATTTAGAAAAACCGATAAAAGGGATGGTATGGAAGCAGT
>Ga0179591_1280085_pt1 | contig 12936 bp, 21 predicted proteins | sample CZOMad2_1_08_16f_FD_182891 | JGI IMG/M metagenome (GOLD analysis project Ga0179591, IMG submission 182891) | Vadose zone soil fungal communities from Angelo Coast Range Reserve, California, USA - CZOMad2_1_08_16fungal (PacBio error correction) | ecosystem: Environmental > Terrestrial > Soil >...
CTGTTAGAAAAACGCTGAGGTCAGTTGGGATTTCTCTGGTCAGAAATCCATCTGGGTAAACGATCAACACGATGCAAGGGAACGAGAAGAATACAAATGTACTCTGCGTGGTTTAGCGAGTGTCCAACGATGTTGAAGAAAACCGACTCTCAAAACACCCAGCCGAGGGAGCCAATCAGGACCCCCTGACGGAAAGGGCTATCACGCCCTTCAGCGTGAAGTAGGCATATGGCCAATAAATAGAGAGACCGGGAGAGCCAAGGCTCCTGTCCCGTAATCCTGAGAGGGTTTTTAATTCCTTGGTACGGATCAGGACTGAAAGGTCTGAATCGCTTGAAAAAAGAAACTAATTCGCAACATTATGACCGAGATTGGGTTTCTAGGTGGACAGAAGAAGTGAGCGAGATTTTGGGCCGTCGGGATTGCTAATAAAAAGGGATTACACAAAAGGTAGAATAGGGTCTGAAGTGGGGGGGGGGGGGGGTGGGGGGGGGGGGGGGGGTGGGGTGGGGGTCCTTGTCGAGTTGGTCACGTCCCCGTAATTCACAGAAAGAGGAAGGCACCAGGAAGCTCCTAATTCAAAAAGTCAGTAATCACTAACATTGTTGCAAAAGTTCAACACGTGGAGGAAGTGCTCACTTACCGAACGAAAGGGGAACTTGGAGACAGGGCCGACTGGGACACTACATCCTGGCAGTCACAACCTCATTTACTCTAACGTGGCAATAAAAAGATTTCAAAGGGAGTGGGAAAAAGGGGAGACGGCCTCTGAAAGGGGGGGACACGACGCCACGACTGTGGGGAGGGAGCTACTGGCTATCAGATGGAACGTCACAATAATTCTAAAAAGAGGAGGACAGATTATGGAAATCTTGAGTTAATTCACTCACCTTAAAGAGAAGGGGGGGTACCTCGGGTACGGCTTACGTTGGGAAGGGGTCTGCTGGGGGCGAGAGTCTTGTCAATCTACCGAAAGGGATGGTTCTGACGGAGGAACAGGGGGGACGAAGTTATCTTCAGTAGGAGGAGCCCTATAAAAGAAGAAACATTCGCGGAGGTGGGGAGAGGGTGTCTGGGAGGGGGCGCTCTACAAGATCGGTCTTTAGGAAAGAGACTTTGCCGGTATTGGAGGGGGGGGGGGGGAGGGGATTTATCGCGCTTGACCAGTGCTTGAAAGGGGAGCTAAGGAAGTTGTTAGGGAAGTTCACGTCGATGCTTTCGATGTTGGTCTAAAATTGGAGGAATCGAAAATCAGTTGGATACAGAAAGAGCCGCCCATTACGGGAAATTTACTAAAAACAGGTGCGCGTGATGGGGTTTTATCGAGAGCAAAAAACAAAGGGATGAGGGGGGAAAAATATATCTCACTCGCCAAATTGGATTGAAGGCATTGTAGGGGGGGGGGGGGGGGGGGGGAGGGATCGTAGTTTGGCCGTCCCTTTCGAGAAAATACCAAAAAAAGAGGCACACTGAATCGACTACAGGACCCTCAGGGTATGGCCTTTGCGCCTTTTTAGAAACAAAAAAAAAAAGAAACAAAAAAGGTTAAAAAAAAAAAAAAAAAAAAAAACAAAAAAACTGAATTCTGCAAGATTACTTGGGCTCGTCTCTTCTATGAAAAAGCACGTATAAGATCGCATAAGCCGCGAATGGTAGGAGGGGGCATCGTATTCACAGCGGGGAGAGAAAGAAAAAAGAAAATTTAGGCAATGGAGCCTAAAAAACGGGAAAGGATTAAAATGAGAATCAGGAATCTACCAACTCGTCGAAGTCGTACCCCGCCTAAAGCGAAAAAATTTGCAGGTTATACGAACTTGCGAGTCTTATCCATAGTAAGGAGGTTTTCTAAAATTTCTTCCAGATTATATCTCTGATCGGGGGGTACTCCTACATCGAATCTGTCGAGGAGGGGAAAAAAAAAAAGATTGAGGCAGTTAGGAAACCAGAAAGGAAATATTGGGTACACGTTCGCGTAGAAAATGGCAAAAATTACCTAGGGGAGGAGGGGGAGTGGGAGGTAAAATCTAATAGGGTCTTGAGGGACTGACAGCTTAGTTTGGGAAAAGGGGAAGGGGAGGTAAGAATCCTTGAGCCGGGCCGGGAGTAACTTCTTACATTTTCACAGGGGACCACCAACGGACAGCACGGGGGGAAAAAGAAAAAGGGTTCGCGTGACGCGGCCAATGCGTCTCACTTTCTAGCTGGGTCTGCTATGATAGGGAAGGGAGTGGGGGGGTCAACCTTCTATCAATAATCTATTCGGATCAGGAGTTCTAAAAAAATAACTGGGTCACCAAAAAATCGCCCGGAGTAGAAAGTACGATGGTAGATGCTGTATTCATTCCCAATCCGGTCTGGGAAGGGGGGGGGAAAACGACTAATGCTCTGATTGATATCGCATTGCGGAATGCTCTAGGGTAGGCCGCATGGGAGGGTTGAGGGAGAAAGGAGGCCGATGTTCTAGGCATTCGAAAGGCAAGGGTGCAGGAAAATAAGGAGAAACGCGGACTTATTAAAAAAAAGTGAAGGCGAGATGGTGTATCTTACGCGAGGGAGGCCAAGGGGTGATCTAGAAGAGCAACAGTGATAGAGAGTGGGATTGTTGTGCGCTAAAAAGAGGGAAAGGCCTTTTTACTTTCTAAGTGGGGGGGAGGGGGGGGGGTAAAGGTTTTGCAGGCTTCGAGGAGATACGCGTCGACAAAGAAGAAAAAACATCCGAGAATCGTGTTGCTTCAGGGCCTGTCCAATTGAATTGGTACGGAAGCGGAGGGACTGGCCGGGCGGAAATCTTCAGGAGGAATCAAATTGGGGGGGGGGGGAAAAGGATAAGAAAAAAAAAAACCATCGCATCGTCCGACGTCTATTCGACGTTGGCCTCCCTTCCGCTAAAAAGGTGCGCAGGGAGTCTGGATCTTAGACCACAAAATATATTAGATAGAGAGTCCGAATCAAAGGGAGAAAAGCGGTACGCGGCAACACGGAGAAAAATATTTTGCAAAACGCAATCGTTTATTATTGGGGGCTGGGCGACCAAATCCATATCCCAACTTGAAAAAGAGGAACAGGCTTCGAGCCATGCTGGTCAGCTTAAAAAAAATTCAAGGACGAAAAGACCAACGAGGAAACTCAGCTGTGGGTCGTGTAGCAACTTTCATTTTTCTTAAGAAGGAGGAAGGGATGCGGCACGGGGGAAAACCACCCAATGCGTACCATCGAAAAAAGAAAAATATGAAGGGGGAGGGGTTTTAAAGAAGTCACAATGCGGAAACAAGGGGGAAACAGGCGATCATAATGGGATTGTTCCTGGGACTCGTCTCTAATCAGGTAATTGACAAGAGACACCAAATCAGTTATAACCAATAAAGTACCCATTATGGTCCGTAACGCGAGTATCGGGTCCGTCTCTACCAGAAAACCAGGAAAGAATGTGCGAAACGAATCATTGATTTCAAAAAGAGAGAGATATAATCAGTTCAGCCACAGATGGGAGTAGCGCATTCTGCAGTCCAAGGTTACCGTGTGAGAATCTTCCCATCTCAAGGTACTCAAGGAGGTTTGTGATTCACTGGATCCTGCACGGAGGAGTAATCAGGGGAAGAGCCGCACTGCAAAAGGAAGTCAGTTCTGCTACTATGGTGGGGGTGGGAAATCCAGGCGAGGGCACAGTTAGGGGAAGGGAATTCTACCCATTTACTTAAACTCAGGGAACCAAGAATGGGGGGCTGCTGGACCTTTTGTGCAAGGAACGCCTTCCGCGGGGTAACACACATTTGGGTCAATCAAAGTAGGGAGAGCGAGCTATAGGCCTTGAAAAACCAAATCAGTTAAGGAGCGCTACGAACGTGTCAAGATCGAGGGGGTACGCACATAGGAGGGTTGGGGAAAGCATACCTTACCGATGGACAAAGCGCGGGCCATTGAACGGATTTCGAAAAAAAAATTAGGAAGATGATTAATTACGCAAATGGTTAGATCAATGCCAGGGGGGGGGAAGTAATCTAGAGTGCGGAACGGTTGTGGTCTTGCAACCTGAAAAGAAAGACTCTTGAATTGGAGCGACAAGTGTGCGGTTAAGGGGAAAGGACGGTCTTCAGGTAGCGCATCATTTGCATCTAAAAAGGAGGCTTAAGGACCCGGAGCACTCCGCATTACGGTCGTTAGGAGGATTAGGAAAAGTGATCGGCCGAAAGAAGATCGGGTTTGGGGGACTCCAGAAGTTGCTGTTTTTTCGGGGGGGTGCGAATTAAAACAGTCTTGTGGAACCAGTACTTCTAAAGTTGCTATCAACTTTGGTGGATCGTTATTCAGTTAACCGTTTCTGAAGGTGGGGGATCTCCGCAGAGAAAAGAAAACGAAAAGGAAATTAAAAATCACCATTGGGACTGTGGGATATCTCGAAAAAAAAAAAAGAGGAGGATTAAATATATATGAAATCCGCAAAACCCACAAAAAAAACCAAACCCAAAAAAATCCGTCGGGTGAAAGGTCGGGGGTTCGGTGATTTTGCTCGACAAGAGACCGGAAAGACAGGCTAACAGAGGACGCCATCTACACGAACTTCAGCAGCACGAACCCCAAGTTAAAAAATAACGCGAACCCGCCAGCCGGAAAAGCAACGGGAATAGGTAACAAGATGATCTAAGACGGGCAAACCGGGGGCCTACTCCTCCGGGTCGCAAGTGCGATCGAAAAAAAACAGAGAAGAAGTCACTGGAATCAAGGAGGAACGCATCACGGTGACCTCTTAAAAGCAAAAAGACGACACCTCGGCCAACAGTCAAATCAACCCCGAGCTAGCTTAATGGGAGTTGTTACCGCAGGCGTTGCAATTGAAGAAGGCAACAAAAAAAAACTTCATTTCTTTCGGGGCAGAGATAGCCCTTTTTACACCGCCGGAGGAAGGTTGGACAAAGGGGCAGACACGGCGGACCCTCTGATTTGAGGAACGTGGCATAGAAATGCGGGGGCTGATGATGTAAAAATGAAACTGTGCGGGGGAGGCGAGGGGAGTCGTTTTGAAAAAAAAAAAAAAATGTTGCTTAGCCAAGGAAGGGAGTCGCTCCAGGCAAAAACGCAGGCCCCGCACCTTGGTACTCTTAGGAAGAACTGGTCTTCTGGAGATTGAAAACTTGCTTTCAGGTCGGGAGATGGGCGAAAATTATAGTGAGGCTTGGGTTGGTTAAAATGGTAATTGGGGGGGGGGGTTATGTGGTTTCAGGGGTGTTGTGGTGACCGGGGGTGGGGGGGGGGGGGGGGGGTAAAAAAAATGCGGTTTTCAGTTCCTCTGAGGCCGTGGGGAATCCTGTCGCATCAACTTCACCGACACATTCGCGGGGCAGGGGGGGGGGGGGGGGCCGGGACGAGGGTGTAAAAAAAGCGGAAGAAGGACACGTTCATCTCGGAAGCTGATTTGGCACACGAAATAGTGATAGAACCTTGGAGGTGGGAGGGGGGACAGAGATGATTGAAGGCCGCGGGGCTGGGGCTATTCTGGGTCCGAGTTCCGGGACATCGAAAATGTAGGTGAAGGGTGGGGGTCTTGTCGTCACGATGCTTAGGAGACAAAGAGGTGCACCCCATCCCACTGGTTGGATCGGCGTGCCGGAAAGCACCGGAGTTTGAGTGAGATCGACCGCACGTTACTGTGCTTTTTGAAAGAGATGTTGGGGTTGTGGTTGGGGGGGGGGGGGGGGGGTGGGGTGTGTTTTGGGTTGGGGGGGGGGGGGTGGGGGGGGGGTTGGGGGGTTTGTGTCGGGTGGGGTGGGTTGTGGGTGTGGTGGTGTTGGTTGGTTTGTGGTGTGGGGGGTGGGGGTTTTGGTTGGGGTTGAAAACATTGTTGGGGGGTGTGGAGTGGTGGGTGGGGTTCGGGGGGGGGACACCAGGGCGAGTTCGTTTGGGAGGCGGGTGTTGTTTGTTGTTGTGATGGGTTGTGGAGGGGGTGTCTTGTTGCAGGTGTGTTTGTGTTGTGGAGTGGTTGTTGGTGGTTGTGGTGTTTTTGTTGAGTGTTGTTTTGGTGTTTGTTGGGTGGTTGTTGTGTTGGAAAATGTTGGGCGTGGTTTTTGTGGTGTTGTTGTTGGGGGGGGTGTTAGCAGTGTTGGGGGGGTGTTGGGGGGGGGGGGTGGAGTGTTAGAGTGTTTTTTTGTTGGTGGTTGGTTGTGTTTTGGTGGGTTTTTTGTGTGGTGGGTGTGGGTGTTTTTTGGGGGTTTGGGTGGGGGGTTTTAAGGATGTTTTGGGTGGTTGTTTTGTTTGTTGGGTTTGTGGGCGGGTGTTTCTTTTGTTAGAGGGGGGTTGTGTGTGTGGGGTGGTTTTATTGGTGGGGGAAGGTTTGTGTTTGAGTGAGAAGGGTTGTGATGTGGTTTGGTTTTTGTTGTTTTGTTTTTGGTTGGGTGTTTTGGAGTATTGAGGGAGGGGGTGTTTTGTTTGTTTGTTGGTTTGTTTGGGTTTTGGTGTTTGTGTTTTTGTTTGGGGGGGGGGTGGGTGTTTTGTGTTGTGTTTGTGTGGGGGTGGTTGTTGGGTGTGGGTGTGTGTTTTTTGTGTTCTTTGGGAGGTTGTTGTTGTTTGGTGTTTGGTTGGGTTGGGTGGTTGGTGTGTGTGGTTTGTTGGTGTAGAGGGTGGAGAGGATTTTTGTGGTGTTGTTTTGTTTGTTTGGGGGGTGTTTTGTTTGTGGGGGTTTGGGGGGTTTTGGGTTTTTGTGTTTGGGTTTTGTGTTTTTTTGTTGGTGGTTGTTGTTTGGAGGGTTTATGGGTGTTGTGTTTGGGAGTGTGGATGTTTTGGCCCAAAATGTGTTCGTTTGTGGGTGTGGTGTGTCTTGGTGTTTGGAGGGGGCGTTGGGTGTTTGAGTGGTGAACAACAAGAAATGATTTCCACCCGGCGCGGAGTGTTGTGGTTGTGGGGGTGGGGTGGGTGTGTGTTGGGTTGCGTTTGGGGTTGTTGTGGGTGTGTTTCTTGTTTTTTGGGGATGTTGGTGGTTGTTTGGTTTTGGGTTTGTGTTTTTGGTTTGGGTGGTGAGGTGGTTTGTGGGGTGTGATGGCTTCAGTGTTGGTTGTTTTGTTGTTTGGGTGTGGGTTAGTGGGGGTGGGTGGGTTGGGGGTGTCAAACGGGCGAGAGCAGTGGTGTGCGGGGGGGGGTTGGGGGGTGTTTTGGTGCTGGGGGGGGGGGGTGTGTTTTGTGGGGTTTGGCAAGCAAAACCAAATGATTGGGGGGAAGGTGGGGGGGGGGGTGTTGTTTGATGGGGTGAGAGGGGCATGGGGGAGTGTGACTGTTGTTGGTGGTTGGGTTTGTTTTTGGGAGTGGGGGGGTTGGGTTGTGTGGTGGGTGAGGTTTGTGGTGGGGGGTTGTGGGGGGTTGGGGGGGGGGGGGTTGGGGGTGTGGGGTGTTTGGGGGGGGCATGGGTGGAGAGGGAGGGGTGGTGTGTGTTGTTGGTTTGGGGGGCGGTGTAAGTGTGGTGGCGGGGGGGGGGTGTCTTTACTGGTTTTGTGGGTGTTGGGTGTGTGTTTTGTGTGGGGGTGGGAGGTTGGTTGTTTAGTGTGTGTGTTTTGTGTGTGGCGGGAAGTTGTTGTTGTGCGTGTTGGGTGGGGGGGTGAACTGTTGGGGGAAGGAAAGCGGAGAAAAGGTGTGTCTGGGGGGGGGGTGTGAGCCGGGGGGGGGGGGGGTGAGGGAGGGGGGAGGGTGTTTCGTTGGCTGCTGGTGTTGGGGGAGGGTGTTTGGGTGCCGGGGGTTGCAGTGGGGTTGTGTGGCGGATTTAGGGGAAAAAGTGGGGGGGCGGGGTGTTTGTTTTGTTGTGTTGTTTTGGTGGGTGTGTTTGTTTTCGTGGGGGGGTTGGGTTGTGAGTTTTTTGTTTTGTTGGGTATGGGGTTGTTGGTTTGGGTGTTGGTGGTGGGGGTGTTGGTGGGGGTAGTCTTTTGTTGGAGATTTTTTGTTTGGTTTTGATTTTGTTTGTTTTGTGTTTTGGTGGGGGGGGGGGGGGTGTGTTTGTTTTTTTTTTTTGGGTTTGTTCCTGTGGGTTTTTGTGTGTTGGGGATTTTTGTGGTTTTTGTTTGTGTGTGTTTTTGTTTTTGGTTGTGTTTTTAGAAAATTTTTTTTGTGTTGTTTTGGATTTTGTTGTTGTTGCCGAGAAAATGTTGGGGTGGTTGTTGTGGTGTTGGGTTGTGTGTGTTGTTTGGGGGGTTTTGGGGTGTGTGGTTTTTGTTGGGGAGGGTTTTTTTTGGGTGTGTTTTATTGGAGAATGTGGTTGTTGTTGTGTGGGGTTTTGGTGTTTAGAGAATGAGAGGAAGGTTTGTGTTTGTTGTGGATGGTAGTGTTGTTTGGGTGTGGGTGGATGGGTTGTTGTTTGAGGGTTTGGTTTTGTGGGGTTGTTTTGTTTTTTTGTTTTTGGGGGGGGGAAGGGGTTGTTTGTGGGTTGGGGGGTGTTTGGTGTTTGGGTGGGGTTTTGGGGGTGTTTTTTGTTTTGATTTTGTAGGATTGTCGGGGGGTTCTGGGGGGTGGTTGGGTTTGTGGTTTTTGGTTGTGAGTGTTGGTGGTTTTGTGTCTTTGTGTGAGGTTTGGGGTGTTGTTATTGGGGTGGGGTTTGTTGAGTGGGTGTGGCTTGTGTGGATATGCGGGTGGTTGTTTTTGGTTGTGTTTTGGTGGTTGGTGGGGGTGTTTGTTGTGTAGTTGTTGGGGGAGGGTGGTTTCTTTGTTGGTGTTGGAGTTTTGGTGTAGTGGGGGGTGTTTTGTGGGTTGGTGTTTGGTTTTTTTGTGTTTGGTGTGGTTTTGATGACGGGGGTGTGTGGGATGTGGAGACGGTGTGTTTGGTTTTGTTGGCAAGTGTTGTGTTGGGTTTTGTGTGGTTGGTTTTTTTTTGGTTGAGAAGACCTTTTTTTTGGGGCTTGTGTTGGGTGTGTGTGGGGTGTGTGGAGTGGGGGTGTGTTGTGGGGGGGTGGGTTTTTGTTTGGTTCTTGTTGTGTTGGTGTTGTTGTTGGGTTGGGGGGGTGGTGTTGGTGAGTGATTGGTTTGGATTGTGGTGTTTGTTGGGTTGTGGCAATTGGAGAGGACGAGGGAGGTGGGTGTTTGTTTTGTGGGTTGGGTTGGGTTGGGTGGGGGGGAGCGCGGGAGGCACATGGGGTGTTGTTGGTGTGGTGGTTTTGTGTGGGTGGTGGCCCCTTGGGGGGTGTTGGTTGTTAAGAGCAGGGGTGGGGGGGGGGGGTGTTTTGTGGGTGTTTTGTGGGGGGGTGGAGTGGTGGTGAGGGGGAGGAACACGGCGACGGTTGGTGGTGTTGTTGATGGTGGGGGGGGGGGGTGGTGTGGGTGTGGGTGTGTTGTGGTGCAAGAGCGGGGGTGTGGTTTTGTTGGGTGTGGTGGGGGGGTGTTGTGTGTGGGTGAAGGGGTCACAGTTGTGTGTTGGTGGGGGTGTTGAAGTTGGGGGGGGTGTGAGTGGGTGGGGTGTGGTTGGATGCAAAAATTAGGCCCGACGAAAGATCGACCGCCGAAAAAGAAAACGCCGAAAAGAATAGGGAAAAAACTGCCTCGTTATGTTTGCGAACTTCAGAGGGAAAAAAGGCGTTAGCGATCAGGGAATAGAGCGGTCTTGAGACGGTCCTCGCCGGCAGGGGAAAATTATTACCAAAAAGGAAATATGCGACGCGCGTGGGCGCAAAGGACGGATCAGGTCTCTCAACAGAAGCTGGAAGAGAGATTCAAAGATCCGATATCGAAAAAAAAAACCAAACAAGTCGTATCGCGGACATGCGGCAACAATTCAACTAGTAGTTTAAGCTGGAAAGACATAGCACTGAAGGGCAAAGAGCAATTTCTTCACCTTAAGGAAGAAGAGGCCGAAAAAGAGTTTGCAACTATCAAGCAGGGAAAAGTCAGGAAAGAGGGGGGTGAAGGATATAAGGGCCTGAGGCTCATGAATCTCTCCCGAAAAATACAAAAGAAACGAAAAAGGGTAACACAGGGTCCAGAGAGTCTCTCTCTCGCAATCCTTTCCCAAGAAGGAATTTAGTAGTCAGATAGGGGGTTGTGTTAGGGAGCCAAGGAAAAGACCATCTAACAAACGGCAGTCCACTAGATAACGAAAAAACCGGAGGGGTTCCGCGATGGAAAAACATAGACGTCACGTTGAAGAGAGAAAGGGAAGATCTCCAGGCAGTACCTGACGCCAATCATACTCTATCAAAAAAACGCACTCAATGATCTAACCCACGCAGTATCTCAGGCAAGAAAAAAGAAACGAATGCCGTGGCATGCCAACACTAATCGCCCTTCTAGTAGAGGGTGGGTGAAGTTTTGATCAAGCATGACCTTGGAACCTGAAGGATCTGATGTTCTTTAAAAGGAATCGGCTGAAAGAAAGTATTCCTAGCCGATAAGTCTGGCCGGGCCAGTTGCGATCGCTCCCGCTTGGAGCGTGGATCATTGTCATCCTCCCGGAAACTCGTGGACCGGCAGAGGGCTGCCTGTAAAATTGGAATGATCACGGCAAAGGAATACCGTTCAGGTTCCGCTCCCAGAACATTTAAAAACTAAGAACTATGCTAGCCGAGAAATTAGGGAGGGGCATCCCAAAGTCAACAGAATTGGCTGGGGAAATGATAGCTGCTGCAGCGGGCGTAGGGTCTATCCGGGGCCTGTCCTATTTGTGGGTGGATCCCTTTCCTGTGAGGCATCGGAGCATGCTTATCATACTCCAAAGTTACTATCATCTGGACGGGTCATATGGGAGGGGGAGAAAGGCTCTTTGCGGCAGAAAGACAGGTAGGCACGGTCCCTAAGAAAGAGGGTTCAAAGGGGGTAAGGCGGGTTTGGCGCTTTTTTTGCGGGGGGAAAGGGCTCCAAAAAAGGTGGTTCGAACGCTGATACTTAAATGACGGATGTTTCTGCCCATCGGCTACGATCCGCGGTCAGTAGAGGTGTGGTCGGACCAATCTCCAAGATCGACTTCGTTCCTAAAAGGTTTGATTGTGCCGGCTTGGACAGCTTCGCCCGAACTGCTTAAACTGTTCTCCGAAAGGGGCGGGAGAGGGGAGATGGGCTAGGCCAGTGGCGTAGGAGGGGAGGAGGCAGAAATGTAGCGGAAAAAAAAAAAAGTCACCCACATAAAATGACATCACGATCTTGTATTGCGGTTGAGGAGAGTCACCACAACTGGGAAAGAGAGAAGAGAAAACACCAGAAGCGGGTGATGATGCTTATATCGGGACAAAACCTTCCTTGAAGGAGAAGGTGGGGGGTGGGGTGTGGGTTGGTTTGTGTGTGAAATCCTCTACGATACAGAAGACAAGAAAGGGCCATCACACTTCCAAGAGCGACGTGGGGGTGGGGGTTTTTAGGGGATCTTAGAATACAGGAGACATCAGGTCTGATGGAATGCAACGGTCTTGGCTTCCGGCGTAAGAATGTAAGAGGGTCGAGTGGGGCTACAAACAAAAAAAAGGGGAAGGGGGGGGGGTGGGGAAAAAAAAAAAAGCAACGGGAGGAAGAAGGAAACAACACACCCATTCTGGGTTGCAAGAAGGAAATCAAAAGTAGCGCAACTTGAAGAACTTCTAATCCACACGGTCCGCAAAACCGTGCTCATCAGAACTCTTCTTGCAGAAGGCCAGCAAGGAGGCACTCCTCTTCTTAGTTTAAAGAAAAACAAAAAAAGAACCCCCCCAACCAGCGGTATATAGTGTTCCCCGCCCACACCCCCCAACAAAAAAAAAAAAAAAAAACACACCCCCCCCCGAAAAAAAAAAACCCCCCCCCCCCCCCCAACCCCCCCCCCCCAAACCAACCACCCCCCCCCCCCCAACAAAAAACCCACCCCCCAACCCACAAAAAAAAACCTCTCATCATCTTTCAAGAGTTTCGAAGAGAGGGGGGGATTCATGGCAGAAGTGGATCAGCTCCATCAGTAAAATCTGGTCGGGGAAGGGTCTACTGAACTAATCTATGTATACCATAAGAAATCTGGGAATCAAAATTGGGGGAAGGAGCTTTAGCTTCTATGCACTGAGGGTAGGCAGGGTAATGCCCGCTAATAACGCGGTAGGGAGATAAGTGAGTGTGAAGTGGGGTAGGGATAAGCGGACATGGTTAAAAACTTCAGTAGGCTCTCATTCCTGAAGCATCGATTGGACGCGAGAAGCCTTTTCGGATTTGCACCGGCTCTGGGAAGGGGAGAAAAAATCTTCAAGATGGGAATTAAGGTAAAAGGTTGGGAACGGCTTTCAGAACTAGTGCCTTAGAGCGACGCGACCTGAAGACCCAACAGACTGTGTGGGAAGGGGGGGACCCTTTAGAGGGGGAAGAGGGGCGCGGTATGGAATGGGTCGACATCTTAACGAATATGAGCGTGAAAGAGGGGGGGGAGGGTGCTGGGGGACTTGCAAAAAAGGGAGTCGGCCAGGTGGAGGGGCGAAATAGGAAGAAATGTTATTGGGAAACTACTCTGTGCTGCATTTCAATGAGGGGACGCAATCCCCCCAATCCATGAGAGAAAGACGAATAGTTCGGAGGGGGGGGGGAGAGGGGGAAAAAGCAAAGAGCGGCTGTGAAGTTCACTTTTTAAGCGATGGGGGGTGAATGCTACCTGACATACCGGAAAACGATCGTCAGAGTCAAAACTCCTGGGGGGGGAAAGTACAAAAAGCAGGCAACAAAAGAGACAACCCACACACAACACCCGGGGGGGGGGGGGGGGGGGTGGGTGGGGGGGGCGTGGGGGGCCTTTACTTTCTACGGTGTCGTTATCAATTGTCTGGGGAGGGATTGAATTTTTCAGTAAGGAAGCCAGATTGTCTCATGCTTTATTGTTGACTAAAAAGGAGGGGAAAAGGCATCCTTGCCTGGGAGTATGGGGGGGGGGGGGGTGGGTGGTTGGGGTTGGTGGTGGGGGGGGGGGCAAATACAGGCAAAAATGAAAAAAACGTGAACCCCTCCTCTCTCTATCCAGCGCTGTTCGCGGATCGG
>Ga0179591_1304145_pt1 | contig 12936 bp, 14 predicted proteins | sample CZOMad2_1_08_16f_FD_182891 | JGI IMG/M metagenome (GOLD analysis project Ga0179591, IMG submission 182891) | Vadose zone soil fungal communities from Angelo Coast Range Reserve, California, USA - CZOMad2_1_08_16fungal (PacBio error correction) | ecosystem: Environmental > Terrestrial > Soil >...
GGAATGTTGCAAGCCGAGCTGGAAAACAACGAGGGGTATGATGACGGATCTTTTTTCACAAAGTCCGAACCCCCCAAATAGGTTCGGAGGGGAAATAAACGTTGGAGGAAACCTGCCGTAGGGGACGATCAGGGAAGACTGACTGCTCAGAGTTTTGGGAGTTCAACCTCCGAGGAACGGGTATCATAAAGGGCCTTTTGGGCTTGGAGGAGAGAAAAGGTCAATGTCAAAGAAATCGCGGAAAATTGGGATTGGTGGGAGAGGGACTACTCTCTCAGGAAGCTTGTCTTTTGATGCGGGGAGAGAAAGATCGAAAAATGCCGCCGCAAACGCAGGAAAGAATGTTCCAGGAAGGCCTTAGTTCACCCACCAATAAAAGCAGTTTTTAGGCTCAGGCAGATAAGGACGAGGGTCTATGTTTGGAGGAGAGGGTTACCTGGAGATCCTTCGTACACCGGGTCCATCGTCTTAAGAGACTCAAATACGAAGAGAGGTGCTCCACTTAGGAAAATTCAAGCGGGACGTATCGAAGGGGACCATTGGCGGGCCACTCTCTTCCGGGAAGAACATACCTGAGAAGCTTCCTGAGGTCGACTAGGGACATATAACGTAAGGTTAGGTATAAAACCTAAAAGGATAATAAAGACTTGTCAAGTCTATGATGAAGACACTATTGTAGAGGAACCTTAAGGGAACCACTCAAATCAGGTAACCAGGTATAGACTAAAAAACTCTGAAAGAATCCTAGACGGAGTATACAGTATCTGGGTTTTCATTTGGACGGAAGAGGGGGGGGGGGCTACGTAAAAAAACGCCTTGAATCACGTTGGGACCAATGCTGAAGACGAGTTCAGAAAAATAGCGGGGCGAGTGGCTGGGGGAAAGGAACTTCCGAGGAAACAACTCTACGACTGGGGGGGAAGATTAACGAAGATGCCATCGCCGCGGAGGCGTGCAATGCTATGAAGGGAGAGAGGAAGAGCGCAAAAGCCTGGTTAGAATTTGCTTCTGGCAAAAATGACGGGGGAGGCGACACTAGGTGGTTTTGAAGCTTCGAAAAGGGACGTTGTAGGAGATAGAGGATCCTAACCGTGGCCAGCACCTTCTGGGATTCACCGGGGAATGGCTGACTCGTACAGGGGTGAAATCTCACCTGGGAAGAAATACTAATGTCCCTTTTCTGGGGGGAAGGGAAATATGCCGTCTGAAATCCATGGAGGGACACGAGACAAAGAGTTCCTTTTCTAAAGGGTATGATCAAATCCATGGTGGAGACCTAAAGGGCAGGAGGCATCATTTGAAAACCACTGGGACTTCATGGGGACTTCACAGCCCCATACCGAAGAAAGAGGGGACAAACAAGGACTTTGGAAAGATCAACCCTTTCGAAGAGAGAGACCAATTCATGAAGCAAATATCATTCTGTAAACAAAAATAAGCAATTGTCTGGTCAAAAGGCAAATTTTTTGGTTGAAAAAGAAAACTACGAATGTCTTAAGGGACCCCCTTGAAAAAAGAATGGGAGGGCTGTTGAAAGGAGAAAAATGTCGATTTCTAGCGAAAGATACTGGGGGAAAACCTACTCCCTCCGGCTTAGAGAAGGAAACGTGTCCTTTCCGGGGGCAATCCGGGAGGTTAGGCCCTGGCCCTTCCGAGATTTAGAGAACTTCAGAGATTGCTTTGGTTTTGGAAAGACCCTTGTCCTCTGACGGTAAGAACAGACTATGGTTTAGGTCGATCGCGCACTTTGGTTTGGCATAAGAACGACGTTGTGTTTAACAAAGCCCGAGGGATCTCTACCAACTTGGGGAAAGGAGGAAAAAAGAGGATTAGTTAAAAGAGGAATCCACGTAGTGGAGTTAGCCGACCACAGCAGAAAAGAAATAGCAACGGACGGCTTACGAGTGCAAGGAGCAAACTGGGCCGGCTCACAAGCTTCAAGGAAACAAAGAGGAATTTGGCCTAGTACAACACCTTCAGGGCGGTCTATGTTCTTGCACCAGATCCCTCGCTTTGGTCTCCACATCACGAGGGTTTTCGCATTTAATGCCTGTAAGGATTTTCTTCTCGCAATAGGACTAAAGGGGTGTTCTCTGCATTGAGCCGTAAAAGACGCGAAAAGCAAGGCGAAGGTGGGCAGCCGTAAAAACCGAGGTTGCCCATATGGTGGGCCTATCCTTTGAACCCTTTAGGGGGTCTGCGGGCCCTATTTTTCTGTTTCTTCCTAAGAGGTTCTACCAACTCCTTAGGTTGAGAATAATTCGAGTTACACGTTGGGTTGGAAGGGCCTCGCGTGTCTAGGGATGGCCGTATTGGGGGGACAGTTCTCGGGGGGAAGAGTGTTTGGGTTGTGAGTCCTTTGCAAGAGGGAGAAAGTGTTTTTCAGAAAGAGCTAAGGCGACACGGACACGGCTTTGAGAAGGAGGGGGGGGGTAACTAATAATTTCGCGGAGGTCTAACATTATCCTTTATGTATGGGGGGAGAAAGATTACAATATTACGCAAGAAGTTCTATCCAGTGGCGCTGGGAGGGAAAAAGGGGGTGAGTGTGACTAATAGGGAAGTACAGGAGGGTTAAGATCGATCATTTTCTGGCCGGCCAGTATTATAAAGAGTCATACCACGCTCCTGGGAAGAAATACCAGCTGGGGCGTCAAACACATAGGGGGGAAGGACATCTTTGCAGAGTCATCTTCATACCCTAAAAAAACACTTTAAACTGTCGGGGGGACAGCGCCTCTCTATCAAATGGTGAAAACCGTGAAAGGGGTTGAGCAAGGGGAAAGGTGATCTCCTTCAGTCGTGTACCAAGTTTTGAGAAGTCTTCTCGCGCATGAACTCATGGAAGAAATCCAGTATGGAAAAAACTACGTAAACCGCAGATCTTGCCGTTTCTGGGGAATCTTCTCCTTTTTCTCCTTCCCCAAAGAGAAGCATAACCTTCCACAAGCAAAAACGGGTTTGGAGATAAGGATTCAGGGGAGGCGTCGATCTACTTGAAGAAAAAGGGACGCGGACCGGTGGTTCGAAAGGTGGCGTCAATGCCTGGTAGAGGAAACGAGTAGGCAGGAAAGAGCCAAAGGGATCCCGGGGCTCGGGCGTCAGTGCCGACTCCTTAAGGAGGGAGGATTCTGAAGAGAGAGGGAAAGCACGGCCGCTTTTTGGGGGAAGGGACGGCTCAGGAATGAAGGGGAAGATTCAACTTCGATCCGGATCGTCATGAGGGAGTTTGGAAAGGGAAGGGACACCTCTCAGCATTCAGTTCTCTAAGAATTACGACTTTGCGGACAGGGAGGTCAAAGCCTAACAAGGGGTTGTGGATAAGCAGCGGTAGTCATTGGGAGGGAACCGCTTGGCAATTCCGCCATCAGATTGGGGCATGAAAGGGGCTGTGTGAGTCAGGACAAATTTTGGGGGGAAAAAGAATCTCACGGAACCGGCCCGAGGAAAGAGTAGAAGAAAAATCTTGGTTCCAATCTGTGGTATAAATTGCTTGGCATTCACATTAAAAGGGAGTCTAGGTAATCAAAGGAAAGGGGGGGTGAATCAAGTGACAAATCTGGGTGGGACACGAAAAATAGGGTGGGTCGTTGGATCCCTAATAGGGTTTCCTCCAGGAAGTTAGAATGTGTTAGACAAGCCGTTGAGGGGTTTACCTACCGTAGGGGCTTTAAAGGTGGTGGTTATCGGCAAAAATAGAGACATCATCAAACGATAGATCGACCTTACGAGGGGAGGAACACACAAACCGGAGAGGATCGAGTCTTGAAAAAAGGGGCCTATCGTAGGCTCTAGGGTGGTGAATAATCTTTGGAACAGAATTCCGCCCCCCACTTCAGCATCTGAGGTGAGAGAAAAGTGAGGGGTCGGGAAAACTATACTGGTGAACGATAGTCAGACGACTATCACAAAAGAGGGGTGGGCAAAGAACCGAGGGTCAAGGGGATGAGTTGTTGACGGGCGGTAACACAGGGGAAGTTGGCAAGGAAGCTCTTCCCGAAGAAGAAATTGTGGAAAACTTGTGATCTTAAATCCTAGGGGTTATGTGTGGCTGGGCTATTAAGGGACTCGCTTCAAAAGAAGCAAAGAAAAGAACGGGGGCCAGTATCCTTAGTTATTAAGGTTATCTAAAAAGAGGGAGTCAGCAATACTTAGAAGGGGGAGTCTATAGATAGCGGTGGAGCCTACCTTATCAAGAGGTCTCAGAGAAACGAGGTTTACTTACAGGAAATTCCTCCACTTAAAAACTGTTCTATCCGGGCGGGGAACTTGAGGGGGCTGGCCACATCCGCATTCCTCCGGAAAACAAAGAAAATCTACTCTCTAATAACTAACTCTTAGGCGTAGACCCCGCAATCTGCAAAAAGGAACGCCGTGATCCAGGGGATAAAAGGAGGTCAATCCGTAAGGCAGAAGAGGTATAAAAACAGTAGCTCTCGAAATAAAGAGAAGGGAAACTCTCGGGCTCCGACAAGATCGTATCTTTTTTGGGGTGTGGTACGGCGAAAAACGTAGAAATCAGATTCGGCTATCCCAACTGCGAGCCGACGAGTAGCAGAACATATCTTAGAGAACTGCGTGAACGCCGGACGACTACAAAAAACAAGAAGGGGGGGAAAGGGACGACTAGGCCATCTGCCACAGTAGGAAAGGAATAAAAGCTGCAGCGTTAGTAAGGAGGGAAGAGATCGAGAAGCGAGACTGTTAAAGTGGGGGAGGCGAGGTATGAATAAATGATGAAAGCTGAAAAACTATTGTGAACTGGGAGGTGATCGGCGGAGAAAGGTTATGAGGGGGAGACGCTAAGACCAGGGAACAAAGTTCTGTATACAAGGCAACCGGGGCACAAGTTGTAGGCGCTCGAAAGAAAGCCATAGAAAAAGGGGAAATCGGATACTGCAGTGCGTTTGTCTCCACAATATGGAATCGGTGAGAAAAAGCACGGTCCCTGTTCGACGGGGGGATAAGAAAAATGCTGAGCAAGCATGGGGACGTTTTGGCTCCCGGGCCAGAGGGGATCGCATCTTTGGGTCACGGGACCATGGGGGAACACTCCCAAGAGAGAACATGGTCAACACAGGGGAGGTGAGCCCACCTTATCAACCGTTCGTTAGGAAAATTCATCAGATCAAGGGGAATAAACGTTGCAAGACTACAACGGACCCGCAAAACACATTGTGAAGGGAAAGGCGCAAAAATTAAAACTAGGGGAAAATGTCATTGAAGGGCTGCCAGGCAATGTGAGGCTTTTCAAGGGAGGTCTAGAAAGAAGACCGGGGAAATTGCTACACAACGAAGAAGCCGTCTTAGCGAATGCCCGGGACGGTTCGTGGAATTCCGTAGGGCGGAACCTCTGGGGGGCAAACTTAAACGGTAGTCTTTTAGGGATGTTCTTGTGGTAGAATTTGCATCCTTTCATAGAAGGAAGGAGCGCTTGGAAAAGAGGGGGGTTGGTGGGGGAGGGATTTTTTAATATGGGACTCAATAAAAACCACAACAACGGGGGGAAACTATAGAGATCAAAAAGTATTATCCATAGGAAGTCCGGGGGCCACCAACCACCAGGAAGGAGCCCAAACTGCGTGAGGCGATACAAGAAAGACCTCAACCATCAACGGGGAAAATACATTTGGCAAGAAGTAGTCAATCGGGCCATAAAAAGGGCCCCTTTACCTCTGGGAGAGAAAAATACAGGAAGAGGATATGCTAAGAAAGGGGGGAAGGGGGGGGGTGTGAAAGTATACGAAGAATGGGAGCAATCATAGAAAAAAAAAAAGACACAGGATTTTATGAAGGGACAGCGGAAATGACGGAGGATTTGTGTGGGAGAAAAGTAAAAAAATTTTAATTCAAGTCGGCGGGGGTAAGGTTAAGAGGACTACAAGCATGATAGGGGTCGGGGAGGGGGAAGAAAGTCTGCTCAGTGCGCCACGAAGCTGGTTGAAAAGGGGATTAAGGGGATGCCTGAGCTTGCAAGGAGCAGGCAGCGGGGGGGCGCATTCACAAGATTCGATAAAAGACTAAGTCGGAGCCAACGGGAATAGGCACTCACTTGGGGTTTGTTGGAAGGGACTCACATGGATCCTGGATTGGGGGGGGGAGCGGCACGATTACTAATCAGGACAAAGCAATGCATTATAAGGGGGGGACTATGGGGGGGGGGGGTTTCTTAGAGTACTGAGAGAGGGGCCGAAAAGAAGATTGGCAACTTTCGGGGGCACTTACATATCCTACCACGGAGGTTGAGAAAAATAAGTCTGTAAAAAGAGGGTTGGGAGATCGGTGGCAGAGTCTTTCTGGCCAAGTGGAAGGGTGCGCTCCTAAGACTATCATGAGAGAAAAGGATGGACTCGTCAGAATGGGTGTGGCAGAGTCGGGGGATAGGTCACATCTGTATTCGGAAGAGGGGTTAGTCGTATGGGCTTCTCCGAGGAAAAAAAACGGTGAGAGGAAGAGTTCGTCGAACTCGGAGGAGAGGGAAAGTTTGTTATCTGAACCAGTGATTTATGATCAGGGGTGCTAGGGGGGGGAGAAAATAGCCAAGCCCCAATGACACAGACGGGGTCTAGAGGGGAAGGGGTGAGTTCGGCTGGGCTTAGGACGAGAGGCTCTTAGGGGGGAATTCTGTTATGTGGAAGTCCGCACGGGGAGAGCCATAAGAGACTTTATGGGGGAAGGTGCGGGTCTACAAGTCATTCTGGCGTTCTCTGTAAGAGAGAAAGGCAGGAGTGAGCAGCGATCATCGAGGGGGTCCCTGAAGGGACTATCACGGGAAAGAGTATCACATCTAGTTGGAAGTCTTCGTTCTATAGCCAAGGGGTAGCTGCGATAGAGATTTCCTTAGGACTGGATAGGGGGGACATTTTCCACGAAAGAGAAAACCGCACGAATTCCTTCAGGATTGAGGAAACGGGTCGGTTTTATGCAATTCAAGGGAACATGAAATTGGGGGGGGCGGAAAAAATCAAAAGGCGTAAAAGGGTCGTTGGGTATTTCGCCATTCGTGGCTAAACGCAAGTGGGGGAGGACGTCGCGCAGTCAAGGGCCCCTGCGAAAAGCCCTAGTCCATCGGGAAATCACAACATCGTGGTCCAATCTTGAAAATTGACCTTTAAAAAAGGAAAGGGTTCTCGACACGCGAATCAGGAAGTTACTATTACAGGGAAAAAAAGCATGGACAACAGCTGAGATAGAGTCGTAGGATCCCTGAAGAGAGTTCCATGTTAAGACACATACTGGATTGGTAGAAATGCTTGGGGGAGTTACCACGGAAAACCGTATGCTGGAAGGGGGTGGGGGTGTTGTGCGAGGGACCGGAATGCGCCCTCAATCAACAAAGAAATCTCGGGTTACCTAATAAAAGGGACGATCTTCTCTCAACAAAAGGGGGGAAGGGGGGGGGATGAAAACGCTCTTTTAGAAGGTCCGCGCGGGGGAAGATTCTGGGGGGATGACGGAGGTTTGCCAGGTCACAGCCTGGAAAAGCCACCCAATCGGGGGGGGTCTTATTCCTAATCCAACGACCCGAAGGAAAAAGGAAGCTAGTCTTCTTTGAAAAGCGGAGAAAAAAAAAGGTACACTCTCATCGTGTTGAAGTTAACTCCTATGGGAAGAGGAAAAGAAAAATACCTGGACAAATGGGGGGCATACGAACTGTCACTTTGAAGAGAATGCAAAGAAATTGTAACAAGAGGTGTTTTAGGGCTACTCTCCAGAGACGGTAGGGTTGAAAAGCGCTCGGTTCAACTAAATTGAAATTATAACCTTTGACGAAGAGACCTTTTTCCAAGTAGGTGGGTGTGCACCCCAATCGGAATTGGGCTGAAGCGAAAAGCGGCCCATATGGAGGCACGGAAGGAGAGGTGAGGGCGTGGAAAAAGGACATCCTGCCGTCACCTACCCAGGACGGCATTGTCTAAAAATGACCGAGCAATTGGGGGACTTACCGCCGACGTCCAGAATGGCGCCTGAAGGGAATGGCCAAGGGAGAAAACAATCGCATGCCTAAAAGCCTGCGGAAAAAGAGGAAGTGCTAATATATCGAACTAAAGTGCCTTTGCAAGGACTGGAAGGTAGACCCCCCAAAGGCCTGGGAGAAGATGGCTGCTACACAGTGGGATGGGTCGGTCATCACCGGAAAGCAAATAACTCGAATACACAAAAGAATATAGAAAGAAAAGTGCACTAGAGAAGAAGAGGCGGGAGCTTTGCAGGGGGGGGGGGAGGGAGGTGGTGGACGGCGAAACAACGCAAGCCTTCATCATCAGCTGAGATTCGGCCAACTGAACTTCTAAAAATGTAGAGGTATAGAAAAGGCGGTGGGAAGGTCCGGCGAAGAAGGAAAAAAGAAGAAATACAACCTCTAAAAGGGGGACTATGAACGACGGAAGCTGGCCACTTGAGAAAAGAGAAAGGCCCATTTACGGAGCGCGCGAAAAAAAATAAGTTGCGGGGAAGATAAATAAATTACGAAAGCCCAGAGCGTGCGTACACTATTGTGCACTGTTGATTAGAGAAACATTAGCGGAATCGGAAAGGAGAAGCCCGTTCCAGAAAGGGGCAGGGGAGCTCTTCACTCTGCGCATACTTTTCTCGTCTAAAAAAGACCAGGTCGGCCAGGGAAAGTATCTGGCCAAAAAGGAGTAGGGACTCGGCAGAGAAACAAGACATTATTCCCTGTTAAAGGAGCAAAATATTTAGGTTCCGAAAAAATGAGGGGGGGCTACGACCGGAAAGGGCATCTTTTGACTGGACACACTCGGGCCGATAAGGCTGGCCCATCAATCCCCATAAAATAGAAGACTTATCATTTTCTTGAGCTCCAATTCATAAGAAGAAGGAGGGGGGGTGTAGGGGAAAGAAAACTTTCCCCCGAAGATCAAAATGGGAACAAAATAAAAGAGAAGGAACGGTAATTGTCCCTTCTTTTCCCAATGAACAACTCATAGAAAGCGGGGAAGGGACTTGGGCAGAGGGGCTTGAAAATAATGAGATAAAGGAATAGGAAAAATCCCTCCGGAGGAGAGAAAACCTGTGGAATGGAGGGGTACCTATATTTGTCCGAGGGGTGTCTTACCTGTCGGGAGAAGGGGGTATCGCGTCAAACTAAGGTCTCGCTTTTTAGGAGGGTGGGGTATGAATAATTGCAGTGAAACTCCGAATGGGGAGAGTTGTTTTTGTCGAAAGGAGGAACATACTTGTATTTTGGGAGATAAACCGAGGGGGGGATCTACGCACAAAAACACACACTCGGGAGAGAAAAGGCTCACGGGAAACAATCACACTTAGGTGGAAGGACTCACACCCACCAGATCTCGAGCCAAAAGAAGCGCTTAACGAAGCTATTCAAGGCGAAGAAAAAAAGGCAAATGAGGATCCTTAAGTTGGAAGAGGGGGTCTTCTGAAGGAGGAAGGAACTTAACCAGGAAGGAAAACAGCATTACACCTTTTCGGAGATAATCCTGATTTATGGGGGGGGGGGGTGGGGGAGAAAGTGAAGAAGTCTCCGTAGAAATCAAAAAAAACAAATATTTTTAATGAGGGGGGGCCTCCGTAGAATTCGTATGAAAGGTGGGGGGTTCCATTCACGAAAAAGTTGAAAATGCCGGGGCGTTTTTGGGTCTCGGGGAACCGGGTAATATTGATCTTGAGTGGAAGTGTTCGTCCTACGAACGGGGGGACTGCTCAGTGTCCCAAACAAGACAGGCGCTGAACATGGATTTGGAAGTGCGGGAGGAAGCAGCCTTGAAAAGGGCATCAGGAAAAAAGGAGAAGTCAATCTGCTCAATCGACGAGCCAACGTCCCCATACGGGGGATAAGCCTTTGGGGGAAATCATTTTGGCGCGCTGGAAGTAATGGTTTGGAAGGAGGGAAGGGGGGGGGGGGGGGGGGGTGGGCCGAAGTACGAATCGGTGGGAATCAATGCGGTGAAAAGGTGACGATGGACCATCCCAGGAGGAGAAAGTCGCACAGGACACGGGATATTCGAAAACAGCTGGTCACTGGCTTAGTAGGGTACGTCCGTCAGAGTGAAAGACACGGGCGAAGGGGACTAGACGAATCCCGATGGTCTTTGAAAAAAAAGGGTCAAGAGTCAGGATTCATACCCCCGCAAAGTTAACGGAGAAGGAAAGCTCGGTGGTATCGAGACTGTTTGGTTCGGCTCCGGGGGGAGTGGGCAGTGGCATATGCCTCGGTCGTCATTAGAAAAAATGTCGTAAGGGGGGTGGTCTCATTCGGGGGGCGGCCAATGCCACGAAGGAGAAAATGCCAATATGTTCGGGTAAAGTCGGTCCTCTTCGTTTGGGATAGAAAGAGAGTGGGGCGGCCGGACTTCGTCAGCCCAAAAACACAGGGGTACGATTCAAAAATAGGGGGATCTGAAGAGGGTAGGCTCTTTAAGGATGTTCGATAGTCTAAACGGTTTATTCTATGGGAAGGACTGGTAGGCTCGTGGGAAGATTTAGGGGGAGGAACTTGCGGGGATACCGAGTCATTGCGGTCGTTCTCTGAGGAAGGCTGCAGGAGGGGGGTCACAGGCATGAGACAGGATGCATTCGATTGTTGAACGAAAAGTGCATTCGAAAGGGGGGGAAAAGGAGGAAAGAGTCACAGTGGAAAGGGGGAAAAGATCAAGGAGAGTTCTCGGGAGAGGGGGAGAAAGGCCGCCGATGGCTCCGTTGGAGATTACGCAGTGTCAGAGACTCATAAAAGCGCATAAGGGGCTGAAAGCGCTTTGAGAAAGGAAGCCAACTTCAATGGGTGGGAGAAAGGCTCCTGAGGGGGGGGAGTTGGTCTGTAAGCATCTAAGGGTGAGCTCGAGCTCTTCAGCACCCAATCAATACCCGCGGAAGACGAAGGCAAAAAGAGTGTTTGCACATCTGATGGACGAGGGCCTGCGATAAGAGGAACAGTTGCCAGTTTTCTAAAGCAAGACAAAGGAGGGTAATGGGGAATCTGGGGAAACGATGCAAAACCGTCATTCAGTAGGGGGGAAAAAATTCAGGTTCCTGATTTATCGACTGCGTGGGGAAGACGTTAGGCTCGTGGGGGGACCCGGGGGGGGGGGGTGAAGGGGGGGCGGTGAAGGAAAGGGGGAAAAGTCATCAAAAAGAGAGCACCGCTCGGTGGCAGCAAACAAGCTGATCCCTCAAAAACAAAAAGGGAGGATCGGTAGGCTGAAAGGGAAAATTTGAGGGATTACGGGAAATCTTTTTGAAAAACCATCCTTCCGCAAACCAGGCAAAGGGATACAGTCCTAATCCCGGAACGAGAGACGCCTACGATAAGGAAAGGAACGAAAGATCGGGAAAACGACGAAGGAGACAGCTTGTATTCATAGGGGGGAAACTCCAAATGTTAAAGGGGGAACTGTGGATGGATTCGAGTACACTAACCGCAGTCCCGGGGGAAGATTGAAAACAATATTGGGTGATCTTCTGGGTATCAACGATTTCCTAGGAAGTTGAGGAGTTGGAAGAACGCGGGGAGATTCACGGCAAACGGGGCTCAGACAAAAAGAAAAGGGGAACATTCATCCTGGGGGGACCCCCAATGAGAAATTGGCGGAATGGGTCATACTTGGAAATGCTGGCTATTGTGAGACTTCTGAGAAAAGGATTAGAAAGGAGGCATTTCTCTCTCAAAGAAGGGGTACTTCCATTACAGGGAGAACGAATTCACAAAGGAACTGTTTCAAGGATCTAATTCATTGGAGAGGACTCGGAGGAAGAAGACACTGCCGTCCGGGGGGAGTCTATCTCGAGACAAAAACGTACTTCATTACGTCACGAAAGCAAAGGAGGATCAAAAAAGGGGAGAATGTCCTTTAAAAAACACGAGTGGAGGGGGCACGAAAGAGCACCTGGAAGCGACTCTCTAAAGAGAAGAAGAAACTAGAAGATAGAACCCTTAGGGTAGAGGGTTTGGGAAGTATTTGGGGGGGGGGGTTCTACAAATTATCCTCCTTCAAGAAGGGTTGCGACATGCGACGCGAAGAAAAATATAGGAATATGAAAAGTGGGTGGCATTTTCCGGACGTCTAATAACTGACCTAAAAGAAACCGACTAAGGACGAAAAAAGCCATCGCCCACGATAGGAGTATCCAAATTCTGCGCAGGAACATTTACTCAGAGAGAGAGGCTCCGCAGGGGAGTCTGGGTTAACATTATGGATTAGCAGCTTGGGGTTGGAAACTCCAGAGATAACAGCAATTCTAGGGGGCTTTACAGGAAAAAACCTTTCAAGAAGGGAGGGGAATCTTGCACCGCCTCTACATTTACAGGGTGGGAGCTCTCATGTCAGTACCACCACATTCTTGACGGGATACACCGATGCAGGAAAAGAGGTCCGCTCCATCAGGGAACATTCCAGGTTCTGACAGCGCGAAAAATGAATTGAGGGAAGGTCAGAAAAAAAAAGGGGCAGGGACGTTGTCTAAAAATCTTGAGAGAGGATTGGACATGGGGGGGGGGGGAATGCACACACTTACTTAAGAGGCTTCAGCCGAAACAAAAGTTCCAAGAAAAGTAAACCAGCGACGGTGAAAGTTCTGAAGGAAGGAGAACAGATCAATATCAATGCGGGTGAAGATAACTAAAACCATTGGGGGGCACACCGCCATTCATGGAATTGTGGGGAAGGGAACGAAAAGGAGGTCAAGGATGCCGATACGAAGAGAAGAAGATTTTCGCCGTTGGAAAAAAGAAGCGGAACGAAATGAAGGATACTTTTCGACAAAAAAATAAGAAAGAAGTCTTATCAGAGAAGGACGTTGATTGGGGAGACATCCGAGGTAAGGGACCGAGGAAATATGGAAAAGACGGACGTCTGTTTCGTGGTGGGGGAGGTCAAGTGCCATCCGGAGGTGAGAGGGTACGAAAAGCCTCATGTGGGGGGTCGGCAGCGTTACTTGTAAGGGGGAGAGAAACCGCTG
>Ga0179591_1337598_pt1 | contig 12935 bp, 10 predicted proteins | sample CZOMad2_1_08_16f_FD_182891 | JGI IMG/M metagenome (GOLD analysis project Ga0179591, IMG submission 182891) | Vadose zone soil fungal communities from Angelo Coast Range Reserve, California, USA - CZOMad2_1_08_16fungal (PacBio error correction) | ecosystem: Environmental > Terrestrial > Soil >...
AAAGTACGCTGAGGGGAAATCTACGAATGTTCAATGGTTCTATGTTGTCACCACTGTCATCCCACTTAATCTCATCGGGCCGCATCTTAGTGGGACATAATACTTCGAGGGGAATATCCTCCCCAAGCACTATGATGTATAAAAAGAAAATAAGTATATCGAAGTTAAGTTTCACGAAGAATGAGTAAGAAGGTGATGATTCAATGGAGAGGGGGCACGACCGAAAGGGGCATTAGGATGTGCAACCCCTCAAACCTCTTTCTGAAATCGGTACGATTCAGGTAGAAACCCTTTCTAGTACGTTATCGCTGGCGGTAGGAAAACACGTAGGGTGCTGGGCGAAAGTCAGACGATAGGGAAATGAATTGGTGAAGCTTCTTAAAGCAGTAGTGGGAATGTGACTTTCGGCCGCAGGGGGGTTCTCATTGACGGAAGGGGGGGGGATCTAAATGCCCAGCGCTGTCGAAATTATACTGAAAGCCCGCTTTGTGTTATGGCACCCTCCCGCGGGGAGGAAAGGAATCCAGCCGCTTGACTGTTCTTTGTTAGGGGGGAAATAAAGCGGGAAAAAAACATTGCGGTGACGCGGTGACTAGGTTCAGAAAACTGGAATATCGCCCAAACGACGCGTAGATTATTGTGGCTCATATTGGGTAGTCAAGAGGTGTTGCCAGGAGGAAGCGTGGTCAGATAGGGCTTGACAGTGGAGGGAAAGAAGCCGACAGGACCGGGGTGCGCGTTCAAAACGACCACTTTTATGGGGAAAGGGAACTCCGCATCCCATCGAATGTTTTGAAGGAAAATGTTGAACGACGCCGAGATTGCACGTCCCGGGTTTGGGGCGGCAGCAGGATCTAGCAGTTGTCAGCGGGAGGGAGAGAGGATGCGTGCAGGTCTCAGGATCCTACGCGGCCACTTAATTGGTTCTTGGAACAAAAAAAGGGTGGTTGGGGACACCGAAATTCAACATTGTAGTCGACTAAAAAGTGTGTGTTAGAAAGGCGTTGGCGACAAAGGCGCTCCGTTGTGTTGACAGTACAATAGTTGATCAGTGGAAGGGAGGGGGGGGTCCGACAGGGGCCCGTGACAGTTGAAAATGGACGGCTGTTGAGTAAAAGTATGTGTTGAACAGGGGGAAGGACGCGGTACTACGGGAGTCGTGGAAAGAGCAGAGGGTCCCAGAATAACGGGAATTTTCGTCTGGGGGAGTAAGTCGGGAACAAAGGGTGACCCCATGAAAGGAGAAAAAGAAACAGAGCAGGGGCCTGGAGGGGCGTAAAGGAGGAATGGGCCTTTCAGAAGAGACGGGCGAGTGTCGACGATCCTGGGGGGAAATGCTAGTGGCAGAGATAATGGGCGCGGCGGAAGAGTGGCTGCGCTGGGGCGAAGGAAGGTGACATTCTCAGGGGGGAAGTCACGGGACTAAGTAAAACAAAGAAAAAAAAGGGAGAATGAGAGGAGTTTCCATTTTGTGTAGTTGAACCGTCAGGCATTGACACGCACGTGGATAAAAGAGGAGGCGGAACGGAAGGAACAGAGCATGGTACACGGGAGAAAAAAAAAATAGCTTAGGGGAAAAAGCATAAATATAAAATAGTAAAGTAGATTGGGCAAGGTTTTACGCCCGAAAAAAAAGGGTGAACGGCGCACTCTTTACGTTGTGTAAAAAAAAAGAGAGACAACATTTGGAGGAGTAAAGGGTCCCTGCGGGATGAAGTCCCTAAAGCCATGGTCTGTGTCAGTCGAGCGAAACTGTGGAGGGATAGACGGATGCACCTGGGAAGGGGACGAAATATCCACTAGAGGTGAGTGACTGGAGGGACCAGACGTTTTCGGAACATGGTCGGAAATTGGTCAGGTGGAAAACGCTCGTGTAGGGATGCAACGGCAGTCGGCGCAAATAAGTGGGGAAAATGAAAAAGCAGAAGGGAAGACCAAAAAAATGGGGCAACAGGTGAAAAAGAACCCAGCCCAGGTGGAGTAACGCCACATGGTGGCCAGAGTGCTGGAAACAAGGCAGGTGTGGGACCATCGAAAGGTTGGAAAAGCACGTTTAGCCGCCGGCGAAAAAAGAGATAGGAGGAAGGTGTACCAATACGTGCGTGGGGTGTACAAGAGGGTGAAATAAAGGAAAGGGGAGAGGTGCGACGATTTACCTCATCTTTTGCTCAAGGACCCCGAATCCTGGTACCACTGAGTCAGGAAGGGACGCTCGATCCGAAAACAGGAGGAACTGGTTGCACTCAGGAAGGATGAAGCGCCAAGGACACTAAGGAGAAGAGGGAGAGAAAGGCGCGAGGGGAAATGGGGGGGGGAAAGGGAAGGGAGGGCTCTGGCGAGGGGTGTTAGATTCCCGTCACCCCGGGGGCAGAAGGAATTTATTGATAAGACGGGGTCGCTGCATATCGGTCGATACCACGGGGAAAGTCAGACTAAAAGGGCAGACGACCCAGGCAGAGAAGAAAGAACGCCACACTGTTTTCATAAGAAAGACGCGGGGCCAACAGAGCAGCGTGGGGGATACGAACCATACGGATCTCCTGATCTCAATCTCCGAAGGGGACAATGTATGTGAAAGAGCCGGAAAAAGACAGGTTAACGTTGTGGTTCTCGAGGTCTCGGGTCTGAATGAAGCCGGGTTCAAGGCTTCGCGAAGTAGCTGAGTCAAAAAAAGTTCAAACGTGGGAGGAAAAAGATACGTTAAGCAAAGTAAACGGGTAAACGTTGAAGCCGGCTTATAGCATTTATAATCGGGTCAAAGGGGATACCAAGGGACAAGTGTACAACGTTTGCTATCAAAACTGAAGTGGGAAGGGGAGACCCCCAGAAAAAAGGGGAGAGCGAAGGGTTAGAAGAAAGAAAGGGGAAAAGGCTTGGCACGCAAGGAGGCAATAAAAACATCGGTAACTTGAAGCGGGTATGGAAAACAGCTTGGGGGAGCGCTAAAGTGAGGGGGGTACGAAAACAACGGCCATGGTCCTCAGCACGTGCAAACAGCCAGTTCGGTGGCCTAGGGACGGTCAAGATCAGTTCATAAGGCCCTTCAAAAAAAGGTGGAAAACGGGAACACAAGAAGGAGAGAGCCAGACCGAAGGAACAAGGGGGGGGAAAGAACATGCCGATTGCCTCTTCTAAGCCCAGTGCAACGCAGGTTGGCAGAGGTGAAATGAGGAAAAAACAAAGACGTGAAGCTCATGTTCTAGATTCGGATGGAGGTGGGCAAGGATAAACCGATTAGCATGGACCCGACCAGTACGAATAAAAAGGCATTTTCCGCTGAGGCAAGGAATGCGATCTCAAATCAGCCGGCAGGTACCTTTCTTGAGAAAGAGGGGGAAGCCGGCGATGGGGGAAGGAATCGGCAAAAGGAAATGCAAAATTTGTGCTAAACAAACAATCCCGAATTGACGTCGGGGGTTCATCCTCCCCGGGAGCTGCGGGGCTCGGGCCGACCGAACGGGGGAGAAAGGGAAAGAAAAGATCGGGAGAAAAAAAAAACGTTCCATGTACTTGAGCCAGGAGAAAAAAACGGTCGTGGGAAAGGCGGGGGGAATCGGTACAAAGAATAGGGCCGCGTAACAGTAAAAATCATGTACACATTCCATTTTGGTAAACAAAAAGGGAACAGCTCTCAAAAGTCCGGGAAAACACTCCAAAACGAAGAGAAAGATATGGGGGGGAGTTTTAATGCACGTCGGGGGGAACCAAGCCTTCAAAACAAGGGTTGCAGTCGATAAACGAAGTGTGGGAATTTGAGTTCGACAAAAACACAAAAAAAAAAAAAAAAAAAGGGTGCAAGAACAAAGGGAAAGGAACAGTACGGGAGAACTGTCACCGCAAATAGCTCTAACCGCGGACAGAATCTGACGGGATAGTCCTGCTGCGCAAAAAAAAAAGCGTACAATTCGACGGCGTGTAACTGATGAAAAAGGGAGGAAGTCACCACAATAAAGGGGAGGTCTGGCTTCGGAAAAATGGGGAAAGAAAGACGCGACCTTTAATGAGCTCTAGTGTGGAGGGGGTTGGAATTAAGCACACGTGGTCAGGCTACTAAGGGAGGACAAAAAGTAGGCGGGGGGGGGGACAACCAGAGAAGGCGAGGGGGAAAAGTAGGACCGCAAATTCTACTACGCGATGACTTAGGTGGAGAGGCTAGAAAGGGGGCGAAAAATCGTGCAAGAAAAGGAAAGTCTTCACAGGGGAGCCAATGTGGCACGGGGTCTTCCCTTCGCAACAACTCCGTCTGGTCGGTCATAACCCAAGGGGTGGAGGGGGACAGTGTAAGTTTTTCTAACAATCTATGCCGTTTTACTCAGAAAACCTGGAACAACGCCGAGTTCAAGGGAGGAGAGAGCACTTCACCGCAAGGGAAGAGCTGGGGTGGGAAAACGGAAAGGGAAAAAGGGCCAAGGGTAGCACACGGGGTCTCCCTGGGGGTTGAAAATAAATCAAGGTGGTCAATCTTTCAGGTGGGCACCTGGGAAAAACGAAAACGGGGGTCGGGGGTAAAGGAAGCTGAACATGAAAAGTTCAGTTTTGACTTCCTGGACACTCTCGAAAGCTGCTTGAGGGGGGAAACAGAAGACAACAATGCAATTCCGTCTGTTGTTAGCGAAAGAGAAAGGAAAATCTAGGGGACGGCTCGGTACAGGGGAAATCAAGACGAGTGATCAATCTCCACACCACCACGGGTAGGAGGTACACTCAGCTGAGCATCGGGTTAGAAGTTAAAGAGATTGGCGTATTAAAATTGGTGTTGGGGGGTATGGACGAGTTAAGAAAGACTGGAAACGAAGTGAAGGAGGTTTTCCACAAGCGGTACCGCTCTATAGATAATCGTAGAAGCGAGTTCAGTTCCCCGTGCCCGGAAAAGGAAGGAAAAAGCTGGTTCCAAAAAGGGGGGGGGGGAGGCAGGGCAAAAGAAAACTTGACTGTGAACCCTGTTCAGGTCGTCGGGGAACAGGAGTGGATCACTGGTGACAGTCTGGGGGAATTAACATGGTGTATCTACGGCAAAGCGGTGAAAGGGGGGATCGTAACATGACGCCGCTTAACTTTTCAGGACCAAAGGGCAAATCCAAACCGCGGTCGATGAGCCCTCCCTGATTTGTGGCAGGGGTATCCACAAAGGATTGGGGGGCGGGGGGGGGAAAGGAGGGAAGGGGGGGCGAACTTGTAATCTTATAAACAAAAAAGTAAAGCTAATAGGGAGGGCCAGATGGTAGCAACCGCAGGTGTGTTCGCAGAGGAGCGATAAAGTGCGGACCACGGGGAGGGTAACATTCCTTTTATTTAGCGGCACCTGAGCCGTCAAACGGGTATAGGACCCCAGAAGACACGGGGGGGTGAATGATGAAAAGGTCGGGGAAAGACAGAAATCTCTGGGGACACCGTCGGTTTTGGGTCGAACAAGGAAAGCTTCAGGCAGATTCTCATGGGGCTAGTAACAGGGGGGTCGATGACGACGGAGATAGGAAAAACGGACGTTTACTGGTTTCGCAAACAAATAACACTTATATCGAAGGCAAAAGTGTGGTTTACGGCGTTGGCGAACGGGGAAAAGAGGACACTGGAAGGGAAGTGCCGGCGTGGGGGGAACACTCAGGGAGAAAGGGTGAGATCTGGTAAGTCGTTTTCTAAAGGAATGTGGGCAACCGCCAATGGGGTAAGGGACGCTGTACGAACTGCTTGGGTCAAAAGAAAACACTCCACCGTTTCGCCAGGGACTTCGGAATCGTAAGGGGCAACATTCGGGTAAAGAGAAAGGGTTCTAGGGAGAACTGGTGGAAAGATCACGCATTCTTAACCTAAGCATCGCGGGGATTCTGTAGCTGGTCGAATTGCAGCCCTTGGGGTTCTCTGCGAGGCAGTCAGACAGGTTGTGAGCAGGCGGACTACGAAAGCTTGTTGAGAGCAGGGGGGGGGGGACATTTGAGTTGGGGGGGGAGTCAGAGGGGAAGTGGGAGTTGTTATCGGACCTGAAGACCTATGTACAGCTGAAATGATGGCCGGGGATCGTTCCATCCACTAAGGTACTAGAAGAAGGGATCAACAAGGAGTGGGAGGGGGGGACGCAGTTCAAACCTATTCAAACCCCGCTGGAGTTGAGGCACAGGAGGAAAGCACAAAAATAAAACGTTTTCAAAAAAAAATATGTCACCACCACAAAATGAGAAAAACAGGTAATCAAACAACTTCCGCGCGACATCACACACCTCGAGACAGCGGATTGAACAGGACACACGGAAATAGCCACCGCATACGGTATGCTTTCTGGGGGACCAGGAAGTTTGTCGCGAAATTTACTACCCAAGCTGTTGAATCAGGCAGGGAAGCCCCTATGGTTACTCCGCCGGAGGAATTGCAACAGTGACCCCTTACGGAAAGAAGCAAACATTTTCGACAACGTTTTCCGGCGTTTTGGCTCCCTTGGAACTCCGGAAACGCTGAGATCCGCCCGTCGTTGGGAGGGAGAGGAAACGGCGTTTCGCCTAAAGGAGAAATTTCAGAAATGAGGGGAAAAGTGGTACGGAAGAAATTAGTAACCAGGCGTTCACAGTGCTTCGAGCAAGGTCAAACTGGTGGGGCTCAGAAGACCGGAGAGAGATCACTGTGTAATCGAGGTTAGAATCGCGCATTGGTTGGGGTGAGGAGATAGTATGCAAGGTGGGAAGATGGCCAGGTAGTTTGAGACTTGCCACGTCAAGTGGGCAAGTAAACAAAGGGAAAGGTGAGGGGAAAGGAAGAGACAGAAAACAAAAAAAGGAAAAGAGGTAATGCTCGACAACCGACAATAAATGGAATCTGCCCAACCCAGGGTTGACGGTAAATCGAAACCTACCTGTCGCCCACAAAAAGACGGACGAACAAATACAGGTGCGCCCGGTTCACAAATCTAGAGGAAGGTAAACGACGAAAAAGCGTCTTCAAGATGAACCATTTTGATGAAAATTCGGAGCCGAGCGAGCGGCTGAGAGAGGGGTAAAGGCGGAGGAGAGGAAAAGCATAATTCTTAAATAAATTTATAAGGGGGGGGCGACAAGTGCCAGTTACGCATAAAAAAAAAAAGAAGTGTTGAGGGGAGCGGGGGAGAAAGAGGGGAAGGGGTTCAATGGTCCAAACCCTTGGGGGGGAAGGGAAAATCGCAAACGGCCTGCTGGGACTATGAAGGCACAAAATGGGCGTCGACCAAGGAAAGTGAAGGAACTTCTGCTTACACGAAAATTCGGTCACTACGTGGGGGGAAAAAGCTGGGATTCAAGCCTGAAAAACCGGTGTTACCAAACGGGTCTAAGGTGGGGGCTTCCAACTGTCCTTTCCAGCCACAGATGCCCCTACCGGGGTCAGTCGTGTCATGAACCATCCTCATGGAAAGAAAATAACGCGCGCGAAGACAAAAACTACATGCTCAGACGGGAATCCACCGCAAGAGAAAGGGAAGAGGAAACAGTCGCGCTATGACGGTAAGAAAGCGGGGGGAAGAGTGAATGCGGAAACTCCCATAGTGGGGAGAAGGACTGTAATTCGGATGGGGGACTTTGAAAGAGAAAAAGAATGTGTCTGCGGGGAGAAACAACAGCCCCGGTGAGCTGACCAAAGGGACACGATCCTCACCGCGTCCTTGGCGCCGGAGGGTAGTAGGAGGAGAGGAACTGTTAACGTACACAGGAAATGGCGGCAATTGCTAAATACCTTAAGCTGTGGGACGGTCGTTGCAGCAGAGGGAAAGTGCTGGCTGGGGATAAACTGCTGTAGAATCCTCCCCAAAATGTGACTGGCAGTGTACTATTCCCAAGAAAAGAACCGGAAGTGAGAGGGGGGGAGGAGCAGGCGCGGACACGTCCGGAAAATGGCGGAAAGGGCCATTTCATCAAAACTAAAAAAAAGAGAGAAAAAATGTCACGCCAGGCGGTGGGGGCGGGGGAAGCAAAACAATTGGAATGGGGTTTAATAACAAAGGACAGAGGGCGAGCAAGGAGGGAAACACCGGGGGGGATTCTAATACCTGTGGGAGTTGGGGAAGGGGGGAAAAACCCTGTGTAAAAGAACCACAGGACGGAAAACTAGAGTACAAAATGTCAAAATAATAGAAACTTATAATAGAAGTAATTTAAGGCAGGAGCAAAAAAACAAGCAGAAGTGAATTCTTACAATTGCAAAAATTGAAATGAAGGAAAAGTCAACGAAGTTGCTGGCCTCCACACCTTTTTAGGAGGGAAAGGCTCGCCAAGTGAAGAGGCATTGGGGCTGTTTCTCAACGTTAGAAAGAAGGAGAACAAAGGGACCGCAAAGAAAACAAAAGATATAAAAAAAATTAAAGGACAGGTTTTTGGAGGGTGAGGGATTCCAGGTTGGAGAATCTTCACCTTAAATACCCGAAAAGGTGGTAAAGAACGAAATCCCGGTCATGAAAATCAATCAATCGATGCTGCAGAGCAAAAATCTTGTTTTGATGGAGTTGGCAAAAGTTCAATCTTCTCTCAGTTTACTATCACCTTTCACAGAGAGGGGCCATGTTGGAAGTAGCAAACATCAGGCACGGAAACCGAAATAAACATAGGAGGGTCAACGTACCCAATTTCCTAATCAACAAAAGACAATGGTTACAAGAAACGGTCACGTCTGCGGAACTTTCTCCCCCTAAAGGTGGGAGTATACCCACGGAGAAATAAGGGAAATCGTGCCAGGGGGTACGTACTCGGAGAAGACTTCGGAAAGTATTTTATCTTACGGGAAAGACGAATGGCAATGTGTTGGGGAAAAGATCCCAAAGGGAAGAGGAAGGAGCTCTTCGGACTCTGAAAGGATATGACTAGAAAAAACCCAAGAGCTTGAAAAAGGAAAAAGCTCTCTAGATCGTCAGTTGAGGTCACAACCGAAAAAAAAAGAACAACTTTCAAGGAAGTTTACTAGTAAAGCTCTTTGAAACAGCGAAAAGAATTATTCGGAAAAGGTTTCCTCACGCAGTACTGGGCGAGGAGGAGTAAGGTCCGTCAAAAAGGGCCCGATGACATGAAGGGAGAGGGAGGGGAGTAAGGATCTACCTTGTCAGGGGAACGTGGATTTCATGGAAGGCGCTGGACGGATAGGTTGGGGGAGAACTGGACTTGAGCCTCTCTATTTGTCACAGGGGGAAAAGGGGGGGGGGAAGTTTGCTACGGACATAAAAATCGGGCCAGTAAAAGGAATCGCCTGCTGGGTAGACCATGGGGCAACCGAAGCCAGGGGGAAGCTCCATCCGTTGTAGTTTTCTTCATGGTAAAGAAGAGGGACACAATTTGAGGGGAAAAATGTAATGGTCGAAACTGTCTTCAACTTCTCCCAAAGCAATTATTAATCATATATTGGGGCAATAGGTATTCAAAAAGTGGGTTTGGTCCATGACGCTTAACTTATCGTGAGGGGGGGGGCGAAAAGCTGAATAAAAACGACAGTGCCTGCGCGGAAATCGAGAAAAGGAGAAGGACAACTTTTATAGGATCAACCATGACAAGAAGGGAATTGGGGAGGAATGTGGGACGCAAGGGGAGGGGAGTTCATCCACTGGTCTTTTTTTGGCTAGCAGAAGATGAGCAGAATTCCTCAGAGGGACGAGATCATGGACCGGGTGACAAGTGCAAGACGGTTTTTTCTTAAAGGGGGTTCGGACCCGTAATGAAACAAGGAGGGGTGTCACAATGTTTTTTTCACCAGGATTTGGCGCCAAAGGGAACTGGTTAAACTTAAAAGGATTATTTTGGCAGGTGGCCCGCGGAGTGAAGGGTGTGATAGCTGTTAAGGGTCTTGGGAAAAAGGGGGAAGGTTTCCGCCAATTTTGAATTTCGCCTGAGGACTTTGAGAATACCAGATCCCGTGACGGACCTTAGGGGGGATCTTCCAGGAAAGAAAAGAGCAGTTCAAGGTTCTCAACATATTCTTGACAAGAGAACTGGAGGAGAAAGGAACGGCAGCTGTGGAAAAAGAGTGGAGGGGGGAAATGGGGGGGGGGAAACGGAGGAGAAAAAAAGCATCTCTCATATGGGAAAACTTACGAAAGCGGGTGGTTCCTAAAAGTCTCGGGGAGACAGGGGGGGGAACGTTTGGGCTTTGCGCTCTACAATTTTCGTTTGTATGATGGAAAGAAAGAAAGATGGCACAGCTTCAATTAGCGGGAGGGAAAATCAAAGTCTGATGAGAACCAAGGATCGGCGTGGCCGAAAGTCCCCTATGAAACCAGGATTAACGAAGAAGGAAAGAGGGGAGAAAGCGTTCATTCACTGTTGACCGGGATTTACTTTCCGTATGAAAAAAGGGGGTAGGGGAGGGAAAGCTCGCAGGTAATGCCGGAAAAAGGTGGGAAAGGGGTTACGATGGAAGAAGAGACAGTTTTGCGGGTGGAGACCAGACGTGTCTAAGCGAAAAAAAGGTTTCCACACGGGGGGGAACACTGGGGGAAGACGCGGAAGTGACGGTTGAACTCCTCTTAAATCACTTGAGGTGGGAAAATGCAAAACCGAGCTCGTAGTCCAAAAGAAGACGTTTTGCATGACAAATTTTTCCTTGGGGATCAAAGAAAAAAAAACGCTGAAAAGAAGAACAGAAAACTCTTTAGGATTCTAAGGAATGAATCCCACGGTACTGGTGACCGCAAACAAAGAAGAAGGTAACAACAGTCATACGAAAGCCGCCGGATTAATCACGAGGTTGCATCAAAGACAGGAGGAGAACAAGATGATTCAGGGAGTTGTATAAGCGAATTGTTTGTTTCAGGGTAGAGGCGGTGGTTAAGGAGGCCAGTTAGTTGAGACTGATGGTTGTAAGCTTCACCTTGATGGAGGCAAGGGAATGGGGGAGGGCGGGAGCGCTCGCAACAAAAAACTGAAAAAGAAAGGTTCCAACGAACCAAGGCCTTGCCAATAATTACTCTGCCCACCCAGTGAAGGGGTAAGTCAGAAACTCACCGGAAAGCGGCCACAGATCGATAATAACCTGGGCATTATCAGACAAAAGGCGCAAAGGACAGTGTAGTTCTCGCGATCGGGACGAAGATCCAATGGGGGGGAAGAATTTCTGGAGAGCTCGGCTGAAGGATTGGAAGCAAACCAAGCTTCGGGAGGGAAGGGAAACCGGAATTTGGGGGCGAAAGTCATACTGTTAAGAAAAAAAGTCAGAAAAGTTCCGGTTTCGTGGGTAGGGGGTACGTAAAGTTCCGTTCCTGGAAGGGTGACCAAACTGACGGAAAATTTTGGGGGACTTGGGGCATCTCAAAAGACGGCAGGAGGGGGTACGTCGGACATCACTACACTCAAATTAATTTAAGCTGGTCAGGGTAACACAAACAGTCTGCAACAACTTTGGTCCTTGCGACTGGGGGGTTCAAACGTGGTCACTTTCCGGCAGAGCAAACAGTGAGAGGGGTTCACTCATGCCGAAGTGGAGGGTAGTGGCGTCGCCGAGATTTAGCAGAAGACGAAGTAACGCATAACTCGTCGCGGGAGAGGAACGTAAAACTAAATGATACATTTAGCGAAACAGATCCAGGGGTACGGAAACGCTTGCAAAAGAATTTCCTCTTCATCCCCTTTTCGAGGGCTAGGGGGAAGGTGCTGAAAACATAACACAATGTGTCTAAGTTCTAAGCTTCCTGGGAGGGGCAGAACCCCGACGTGGTAGGAAGCTGACATAGGGAGAGTAATAATACAACACCAATTGTCAAATACACAATCCAAAACCGAGTCTAAACCACGGGGCTCATGGGCCACTGAGGGGTAGGAGCCGCCGTAAGCGGAATGGGGGGACTTGACTAGAAGCAGAACTGAGGAAATGGAGAAATCCAGAATGCCCTCTATCCTCTTGTCCCGATAGAGTTGAACGGCATTTGAAAAGAAACCCCTTAATGGTTCACAACCTCCCATGTACTGTTCATGGGAAGGGGTCTATGCATTAGAAACGGTCCAGGTTGAGAGTGGGATAGATCTTCCCAGGCAAACCGGAGGGAAGCCTGTCCTAAGGAAAGTCCATTTAGAACAAGAAAACCGGGGGGAAAAGCTTCACTTGAACGACATCGGCCCACGAAAGGAAAAGAGAAAGAATATTTTCCAACGGAGAGGGCCGCCGGACACCAGGACCGCGACAACGAAGTGGTGAATTGGAAGGGTGAAAACCCCCGGTTGGAAACGCAAGGCTCTTCCGAGAGGACGGGAAGAACGGTCAAACACGATAGAACGCATCTGAAGATACCCGGGAGACGCCCACCACCGAAATGCGATCGCGGCGGAACTGTCACCAACTTTAATTAATGCACGCAAAAAGGCGCTTGTATGCTTTGGGGGGCATCCTAAAAGTTTGGGAAGGGAGAATTGGGACGCGGAAACAAGGGACGAAGCTTTGCGCAACAGCTCACAGTCGCTCCGATCAAAAAAGGGACTGCCCGCAGGTACCACAAAAAAAGTAAAAAGACTGCCGAAAAAAAAGAGAGAAGTAAAGGGGGGGAGAGCGAACGGGGACAGCAGGTCACTGAGTGGACAACACAAAATGGGGGTCTGAGATCTTACTTCGCAAAAGAAAAACCCTGGCAGGCAAAAGAGGAAAGGAGGGTTGGCGGGCCTGGAGAGCGTCAATCAAAGGTGTCGGAAAACTGGGCAAGGGAAAGGGGACAAAAGAGGGCCCCTCCCTTCACAGAAAATATAAAAGAGGCCTACCTTCCATCTCAAAATAATTGTAAGAAGACCCAGGCGGAACGTGGGGCAGATGAAACGGATTCCTCCCCGCAACTTTGGTACTTACAATACTACAGAAAAATGAAGAGGGTCCATGGTTACGGCGTAGGACTCTTCCAGAAATAAGGGGGAAAAAAGTCCTTGAAAAGAGAAGAAGGCCCATGGACAGGGGCGATGTTTTTCAACGCAGATGAGGGGGGAAAAAATCTTCCGTTGAAGGGCGGAAAATGTCGGGGG
>Ga0179591_1211889_pt1 | contig 12932 bp, 20 predicted proteins | sample CZOMad2_1_08_16f_FD_182891 | JGI IMG/M metagenome (GOLD analysis project Ga0179591, IMG submission 182891) | Vadose zone soil fungal communities from Angelo Coast Range Reserve, California, USA - CZOMad2_1_08_16fungal (PacBio error correction) | ecosystem: Environmental > Terrestrial > Soil >...
AAAAGGCTACGAGAGCATTCCAGAAAACTGGATTTTGGGGAAGAAGCAAGGCATTGGTTTTTAAGGGCAGGCTAGGAACGGGGTTTGGGTCGCGGGCTAGCGATGGAAAAGAGAGAGAACGGAACGGAGGAAAGGTCAAGAGAAGTGGTGATGTCACCTGGTCAGTCGAAAGAAAAGGGGGGCTGTGTACGTTCAGGGAGTTGGGCACTATTTGTAAGCTATTCGATAGTGGGGAAAAAGCAGTGATCTGATGTATCCAGGCGAATTACTAAGTAGAAATCACGACGAACTGTGAATCATCGTGGACGAGGGCGGTTGGACACTGGAGCCAGGCAAAGAGCAGACGATCTGATCTGCGCGAATAAAGAGAATCGGTGAGAAAGGCCTGCACGGTTGTAGGTCCAAGGGGATGGACGAGATAAAGGCAAGACTACGGAAGTTGAGGTTGAAAAATATCTGGGCAATAAGAAAACCCCTGTTCTTCTGTCCATAGGAGGGGACATTGAAAATGGAGCTCGGTCAGAATCGCATTGTGGAGTAGGACTGGAAGATCTCGACTAGCTGATGGTTCTTTTAGTCAGCAAAGTCCGTCATGGGGGAAAAACCAGAAAAGGGAACCATGAGGTTAATTTAGTAGTTCAGATTCGTGCGGGGGACGCTTCTAGGAGGCGTCACTCATGGGAGGGAGGTTGGGGGACTAAAAGGAGCAATATACCTTTCTGTAAGTTAATTCGCAGAAAAGGTGTAAGGTGGGGACTGTATCAAGAAAAAGAAAAAAAAAAAAAAAACGGGCAAAGTAGGATCTTTAGCCGTTTTTGGGGGGGGTAGGGGTCTCGGAAGAGAGGGATAAAAGGCCTCGAATTTGATGATCCTGCCGAATATTCCTGAGAGGAAGGACATCGACAGTCGGCGAAGGCTGCGAAGCGAAAATTATTTCTGCAATCTCCCTTGGGGGACGCATTCTTCGAAAGACAGGGTTTTTACTCGCGGCAAGAAGAAAAGAAGGGGAGGGATAGGGTTGTAGCCGAGAACACTTAACAGGGGAGGGGGTCTGAGAAGTGTAAAAAGATCAGGCCGAATCCGAGGTGTTATGAATAGATGGGGGCTGAGGAAGATCTTTCGAAGGAAAAAGGCTGAAAACTCTGAAGGGGAAACGTAGGGGACCATCGAAGCTCAAAGACTAAGCTTTCACGAGAAGTTTTGCGAGGAGGGATGTTCAAGTTTCCTAAGGACATCACCGATGTATCCACAGGTCCACGTTCTGGAAGGAAGAGGAAAAGAGTGGTTCAAACCGTGTCAGAAAAGTTGGAAGAGATTTACACAGGAGCTGATAATGTGGATTTCTTAATCTCTTGGCAGAGGGTGGGACAGAAGTAACTACGCATAAAGCGAAGACACTGATGAGGGAGCACGGGATAAACGAAAAGCGTACAGTCTGGAAAAGGGACTTAGGTTCGCTCTCTCTATTAGAAAGGAAAAAATGATTCACGAAGGCTAACTAAAATGAACCATTTGGACACGGGAGGAACAGGCGTGAAAAAATAGGGGAGACAACGATCGACGATCCTCTCGCTATGTGGGTGGGGGTGCAGGTAGCACTGTCAGCGCAAACCTCTCTTGTAGGAAGGAAAGGGGGGAAGTTTGAGGAAAAAAGACCGGATTGCCTTATGAGGTGGAATGAAAATGAACGCAGGCTAAGAGCAATGGGGGGGGATTGCGTTCCGCGCCATAGGTTCATAAAGCAGTGGACGGCATAAGAAAAAACCTGCCAAGCTGGGGAAGGGGGAAGAATCAAACAAACACAGAGGGACTGAGAATTACTTTATGAAAAGAAGTTATAGGGGGGATGAATTAACGGGCTCCTGGGGAGGGAGGGGAGGGGGTGGGCGCTTTACTTCGGGGCGAATGATGGTGGTAAGGTTTTTATCTTTCAAGGGGGAAACAGCAGGGAAGGGCACTATATTGAGGTTGACTACAGTTAAAGGGGGGGGAGGCGGCCGGGAGAGGGTTGTATGTCAGGGGGGTGTGGGAGTATGTTCAGTCGATCCGTAGGGGGAAGTGTCAATTTTGGGTGTTTTTTGGCAAAAACGTTTCCGTGGGGATTATTGGATAGGAGGGTGGATTGTGATAAAAAAGACACAGGCAAAGGCGAATGAAGTTAATATCTATCACGAAAAGAAACACAAACCAGGGGGAGTGAGGTTTTTTGATGAGACAAATATCTTCTAGTTCATCTTGAGAAAAACTCTTGAAAGAAGGGCAAGGGGATAGTCGTCAGTCAGCAAGTAAATGAAGCAAAAAAACACCACAACCGGACAACTATCATAATGGTGGAACGACTGAACTCCAAAGAGCACAACCATAGGGTAGGATATATTGAAAAGGCCATTGACTGTTCAACTTTCGAAAAAGGGGAAACTAGGGGAGATATATTTGCGTGGTAAAACTGAAAAGGAAACCTAAAAATCATTTAGGCAACATACTAACAGGAAAAAGAAAAATTAGCCCGGTTATCACTAAAGAATCTTCATAAAGGTGGGAGGATAGTGAAGACCAGGAAAGGAGAAAGGAGTCTCCAATCACAGTCGTGCGGGGGGGTCGGTATGCAAGAGGGAGGGAAGCTGAAACATTTTCGCAGGAAAAAAGGGCAGGGTCTCAAGCCAAGGCGGTACTGGAAAGTGCAAGGATCTTCACGACTTATTGGGGGGGGGAGGACACATGAAAATCGAAATTCCCCAGAAGGGGGACTTCGGGCACCATCACGAGCGAGCGGATCGAAGTTAACTGGTCTTTCGCAAAAGGGTACTAGGGTATGGAGTATGACAGCGGAGGTTTGCCTTGAATCCGAGTAGTCCTTTCAGAGAAGAGGGGAGGACATTACGCCCGCAGGGCGAGTCTTGATGGGCCCGGAGGCGCACAGCGTACGGGAATGAATGAGGCTGGCATCTAGGTAACTTCGTGCGACTTGTAGATTGGCAGGAGGAAAAGAGGGAGGGACAAGATCAGGTAACGAAAAGAAGAGGGACTCACGGGGGGCGGTGGATTGGGATTCGCCCAATGCTAGGACTTGTCTAAAGTTCGTTCGAATGGGGGAATCTCACCCTTCGAAAAGCGCCAAATTGTATAGAAGAGTCGCAGGTCATATGTCATACTGTTCCTTGTAAAGGGGGGGGCTGCGGGTGAGCATGTGTGGGCTTTTATCGAAAGTATAAGGGACTTTACCGCCGCGCCCCAAAGGGGAACTTACGGGAGTAAGCTCTTACCGATCATTGTAAAATGGTCGCCGGCAAAGTGCACAAAAGTTTCGATTATACAAACCGGAGAATAAAATTTGGGTCTTGTCTGGAAAATTGTTCTAATAACAGGGCACTGCGTAAGGCGATTTCCTGGAGATCGGATCTTGGTTAAGTAAGTGCAAAGGGGGTAAAGGTGATATGATCAAGAAATCATGCAACCACCCCCGTTTTTCTTTTGTGTTAGGTAAACCATCGTGGAGAGGGTATGGTGGATCAGACAAGAAAAAAACCCATGGAAAAGCGGGCGAAAGGGCGTCCAATGTTAGTCAAAAAAGGTAAAAGCGAAAAAGAAAAGCCGCCGGGGGGGGGGTCGAATCGGATCCGGTAAATTCGTACTCAAGCCCTCCAATGCTGGCCGGAATGAACGAGAGCCGAGTCGAAGCCGGGATGTAGAAGAAGAATGCAATCTGCTTTTTAAAAACGGATGCGAGAGTTGTTCAGGGGAAAATGTCAGGATAGTTTTTCGTTTTCCGAACACCCCGCAGTAGAGTGGGTCGGGACTGGTACGGATATTATTATTAACTATTTATCTAGGTCAAGGGAGGCGTTAATGAGGTTTTCCAATTATACTGTGGCGAGGAGGGTCTTACCGGCGTTGTGTGGGAAAGCGTCAGTTTAGGAGTAATCGCACGGCGTCCTCGATCCTTGGAGCAGAATGCAAGAGTACCAAGACCGATGCCTCCGAAGTGAGAGGAAGATCTTAGTCTCGTTCTTCTACAAGAAATCAAAAGAATATGGAGGGGCAGTTTGAAAAGACAGTTCCTTAATCTTCGCCATTGATTTAGGTCTGCAATTCTTCAAACAAACGGAACCCTCTGGGGGGGCGAGTGTAGATGATTCTAGATGAAACAGAATTAATTCTTTCTCAGAGGGAATTTCCCAGGGCTCCTTTCAATCGCAGTCCGTATTTAAAAGCGGGTACAAACATCGCACATCAAAGGGAGAGACCATGTAATAAACACTTAACTGTAAAGTACATTGTTCATCGTTTCATTTTTACTGTTCGAGGAGGTTAGGAATCTTAACAAACTCAACACGTCATATCTAAGCAAAATCCGTTTTTTACAAAACATGATCGTTTTTTTTGTTCTTAGGCGGGAAATATTGCATATTTGTGTATCTTCTCACAAGGATTAGGATGAGAAGGAAAGAGATATCAACTCGTTTAACGTTTAGACTCGGGAAAGAGCGATCAAATTTGAAACACTGATGTGGTTGGGACAGGAGAGTAGAGGGGTGGACGACTGCGCGAAAGCTAGACTGGACAAGGTTTTCAAGGCGGGGAGAAAAAAGGAAATCAGAATTTTTATTCCCTGTCAGAAGAAAATAGGGAGTGGGGGGGGCAGTTGAGGTAGCGGATTGGCTGCGCTTAATTATCGGGATGAAGAAGCCAAAACAATGATCAAAGTGGCGAATAGAATGTGAAATAGGCTTCAGGGAGAAGGGGAGGGAGGAGTCTTCCCGGAGAAAGCTGGTAAATAGCGAAGGAGAGGGGGAGAATAACGCCTGTGCTGTTCGATTGAGGTAATTACTAAGGGGTGGAAGGGGAAAAGAAGATTTTTAGCGTTTCTTTTAAGGGAGGGGAAAACAAGGACGATCTTGAAGCAAAGGGATCTAGCTGAAAAGGAAGGCCGCACCTTACTACGCCCTATCATTTGAGAAAGGCTAGCTGCATAACGAGGTTTTCTTATTCCGTAAAGAAAAAGATGGTCAAGTAAGGGGGGTGGCTTCAGTAAAGAGGTTCAGAAGTGGGTTTTCCGACATATTCATCCGTGGCGGGGGAGGAAAGCGTACTCAGCTGCTCTCCGAAGGAGAGGTTTAGGGCAGATGGACGTGGAGGGGGACGGACTGACACACCCTGTAGTTCGATGTTCGATAAAAGCCGTAGGGGGGAGGCAATGCGTGGAACGGAGGGGAAAAATGAATGATCAGGGGGGGGGGGGGGGGGGGGCGTTCGCGAGCACAGGGGGGATTTCAGAGGAGGGAAAGGAGGATCGCCTTGCCGAAGGGAATGCAGAGGGGGGGAGGGTCGGGAATGTATAAGAGGTCCGCGGGACGTTTAGGGAAAAGAAAATGGTTTGAGCAAATGGGAAAATGTGGATCGCCTTTTGGGGGGTTGCCGTACAACATGAGGAAGAAGAGAGGTACGGGCGGGTCTTGCTTTTCCGTCTTGGTTGAGAGTAGGGGGTAGAAGTGGTGATAAGCACTCCTTTTTGGGTCTTCTGAGGATGGGGAAGAAGTTGAAACATCGACAGGGGGAGGTATTAAGTGGGCATGACTGCACAATGGTTTAGTCGATTGTAGAAAAAGGAAGAGAAAAACTTCGGGGAAAAAGGCGACGGGAGGGTGAAGAAGGAAAGAATCGCTCAAATGATAAGCTTCGGAAGGGGGGGAATTGGGCGACGGCGTGAAGAGGCGCAGGACAGCAAGGAGGGAAAGTCTAGACGTGGGGGCGAAGAAGGAACCATGGTTGCATCCCTGGGGGGAGTAAAAGATTTTTGTCACACCCCTGGGTTGAATCGAGGAAAATTATCTCCCTTACGTTTAGGAGGTTGTATTGATATTGAGGAGCGCGTTTCCTTACGTTGTGTTGTTGTCCCTATAAGGGGAAAAACGTACCGACATTTCTATTGGGCCCGGCAGGGGGAAAGGAGCTCGGGCTAAATGGTAAGGTTTAGAGGAGGAAATCTGAAAGGAGGCGGAATGTTTGGGGGAAGCCGCCTATCGGGAAGGATACGACGAGGGTTCCAGCAAGGAGAGAATCATGGGAAAGGGAATGGCGATCCGCCGTGTCTTTTCAAGAGTTGGTGTCGTATAGCGCGTTCTAGGAACTACTGAGGGAGGGGGGGTGATTCTGGAAACACGGGGAAGCAACCAGGTCAAAGGGCATCGCAGGGAAAGGGTGAGTCAGCAAGACCGGATTTGCTCGATTTTTAAACTGGTAATTTTTCTAACGGAGAAAGCTGTAAGAAGCGCATGTTATTCAGTAAGTAGCGTTTAAAAGACAATGAGTGGGGTTTTAGTTGGTCATTAAAGTAATTAAGAAAGGGCCTGTCTTGAAAGTGGATAATAAAATATAAAGGTAGTCTAGGAGTGAAAAGGAGAGGAAGTTGATTGTGATGGATTAAGGGGAATCCAGGGGAGAGGAGGGGGGGGCGGATTACGTAGTGGCTAATGAGTTTGGGAAGGTTTCGAAAGTAATGAGAAAACGTAGTAGAAACAAGAGGGGAGAATAATTGGGTGGACTATTCTAAGGGTTTGTGGAACGAATAGGGAACAGGGGAGGATTGGGGTTAGCTATGGGGGAGAGGAGATATGAGCAAAGGGGGGAAAAGAGTGGAAGTGGTTTTTGTTGTTTGAAGGGGGATGGGTGATAAATGGTGAATGGGAATAGAAGAATCTATCGGGGCAGTAAGTGGGAACATCGCCAACACAGGAGAGGGAGGGAAAATATATAGGGTCATGAATGGGAATACCCGGATGGTAAGATTGAAAGCAGAAGATCAATTCAACCTCCCCCAACCGAAGGAGAGGCAGAATAACTCCAAAATCACACATGAGTAAAGCCGACAGCCATAGGGGTATAGAGCTGGGGAGGCCACCAGTTTTGATGGAAGCTCTTGGTCTATCGCGTTCTCTTAAAAGGAAGAAAAACCCATTAAAAACTCAAATTAGAAAAGGGAAAAAAAGGGGCACCAATAATCCATCCGTGGATTGCAATGAAAAACCAACTCCATCCGGTAGGTGGGGTACATACATGCTGCGTCAAAAGTCTTCTCTTTGTAATGTTTTTTTTGTTCGCTGGCCCCCCCCCCACCCAACCCTTTGTCTGCTCCCATTCGAAGGTCCTGGTGTCGATTTTGGTTGTTTTGTCTACGTATGGAAGCCAGTATGCGTGTAGAATTAACATGTTCTAGTGGTAACCAGTGAGGGAGATTCTCCATAGATGGACTTTCGTGTCAATCCTATTAGAGAAGGATTTCTGAATCCCAATGAGCGATGACCCCAGCGGGGGTGGGGGGAGAAGGGGAAAAGAGAGAAGTACAGCGAGTAGCGATGGAGAGCTCTGTTCTACCAATCTGGAAAACCAGCTTTCAACATTGCTCAGCAGATGTAGGAGAAGTACAGAGGCTCGGGAAGAGGAGAGGAACTTAAGCGCCTTCAGATATAAAATGAGTAGTAGCGGTAGGCAGCAGGATAATTGCCGATAAGTATGTACGGCTTTCAAGGGTCCAGGGGGGGGGGACAAAACTTAGGCCGCGATGTCCTATACATTAGCAAGAAAAGGGAGGACAATAGTCCCTCACTTCCAGGAAAAGTGCCGGTTTTTGTTGTTTATGTTACTGTGATGAGGACAATCACGAATTGTCCTGACACTCGAACGTTGGAGGGGAGTCGAACTGCGCCAAAGGGAAGACAGGACGTAACGCTATTATTGAATTCCGTTGCCACGCCCTTATTGAGGGAGGAAGATAACGCTCAGGGACAACCTTCAAAGATGGCGGCTTAAGGTAGGGGGGGGGGTGCGCCAAAGAGAATGGGGCAGGCGCTTCCAAGCACTTGTCCAAGGGTGGAATCAAACGAGACCGCAAAACCGGATTCTGGACCGGAGAAAAAAAGGGGCGAAGCTGCAGGTCAAGTTTCGGGTTTTGTTAGTCATTTGGGGGCTGGGTTAGGAAGAGCGTTGATGAAAGGTGAGGGGATTACATTAATATCTCTGAACATACTTAGTGCAACCGATCGAGCAAGTGGGGCTTGAATGGACGAAAAAAACAAAAAAGTCGAACAATGAGGAAAGATGGGATTAAATCCGTTACGCCGCACAAGCAATGTGGCTGAATCGAACCCGGGGATAGTTTTTTGGAAGGGGGAAATCACCAAAAATCGCCGGAGGATGTCGTGGTGTTTCAGGGGGAACGGAAGCGGCCGGTCTGGGGGGGGCGGCACGACGGGGCGATTCTGCAGGAAGGGGGAACAAGCGGAGGGTTGAAAGGATTGGAAGGTCGGAAAAAATTTGCGGGTAGCGGTGGTCGGGTTTTATTCAGGAAAAAAAAATCGAGAAGGGGCGGAATGATCGTACTGTCCGAAAAATGTGCGGGAAATGAGAGAAGGTGGGGGCGTGCGGAAGCGGCATGATTTGCAAGCAGCGTCGATACCGGCACGCGGCAAGCGAAAGGGGGTCGAAGAAATCTTTGACCTAAGTACTTTGGGGACAGAAGAAGAACAGACCGGGAAGATGCCAGGCGCTCGTCGCTCTGATTTTCGCTTTTTGAGAAAACCAGAATGAATAGTGAAAGAAAAACGCAAGTAACCATTCGGGGGATCGCATAAAAAAGATGAGGGGATGAAGCAAGGAGATGGAATTGGTAACAGTATTATGGAGCCGATAATACAAATCTGGTCCAACAATTCAGCAAATTGGGGTGCGGAGCGGAAAGGTCAAACCCGAGCTATTCAATTTGGCAGCGACTTTAAGAGAGTTGACACTATGCTACAAGGCAGGGGAAAAAACAAAAAAGGGAAGGGTTTTCCAAAGCCCCGTTATAAGAGCGTAAAGAGAGAACGTGATCAGGATTCAACAACAAAAAAGGAGGGGGAACGGTAATTATGTGGTATCAGTAAAAATCAGCGCCGGGGGGGAACCACCCTTTTGTTTGAAGAGTTCAAAAAGAGGTTGAAACGGGGAAAGGAAAGAGGGATTCAGAACGGCCGAGTGATATCTGTAAGCGCGAAGGTTTGGGTGGGGAATGGAAAGAAAAAGCGACTGCTGCTAGGCCTGATGTAGGGAGAGTTAAGATGTGTGCTGGGCGCGTGAATGTTATTTTTGGAGGTCCGGATGTCATCTGCGCAGATCGGTAGACGAGGGGTGGCAAAGAGCGAGAAGGAAATTCGGCCCGGTCTCCAAGCTAATTAGGAGGAGCGAAGGGACGAAGAAAAAGAAGCCTGTCGTTTGAGGGCGGGGAGGATTCTAAGGAAAAGAGGCTGAATGACGTGAGCGAGAGTCTTTAAAACTGCCGGAGGGGGAAGTACGAGAAACCAAAATAAAATGAGAAGGCGGGAAACGCCAGTGTTCTTAAGTAAGTGACTCGACATCGCTATGGGGCAAAATAATGAAGGTTTGTGAAGAAGACAGCTCCCGTTGAACCGAGGGCAATTAAGAAAAACGTCGGGCTCCATCGGCGAGTCATTGTATTAAGAAAGCGAGAAGGGGAAAGACAGGCGGTGCTTTCGATCGGAACTTGCAAAAATGGGGCGTTTCGATTAAAGGAAAAAAAGGATTGGGGTGATGAAAGGAATTGTAAGCCAACCGGGGACTCGGGAGCCGGTTGGGGGGTTTGGTACGTGGAAAAAGATATCATGAAGATGTTTGGAGAAATGAGAATCATGGCATCGATCTTAATGGAAAAATAGACGGAAAAGACCGGCAAGCTGGATCGAAAAACAAAATAACACGTGAAGAAGGATTAGGAGACCGTTGATTCTCGACGCGCGCCTTTTTGCACAAACTCATGAGGAAACACTTTGAACAAGGGGGGGGGACGGCAAAGTTGAAACATGGGAACTCGAGCAGAGGTGGATGGGGGAATCAAAGGCATGGGGGGAAAAGAAGGGAAAATGACAGGAGATCTTTCGATGCAAACAAACATAGAAATGGGCCTAATGTAGAGTAGCGGGATCGAGAAATTGGGAGGGGCGTCCACGGGTTTGTTGGGATCAACTTTCCTTGACAGAAAAACCACGCAGCATGGTAGAGGGGAACATTTTCAAATCCGTGGAAAGATGAGACGGAAAGGCGATTTGCCGATCCTCGATGGCATGGAGACGAACGTAAATGGGGGGGGGAAAACAAGAATGTTAAAACGAAGAGCATGACTCGGCCCTTACACTATCGGAAGCTACGACACTTACTATCGGAAGGCGAGGGAGAAAAATTCCTGGATTCAATAGACTAACACTAATGTATTAAAATTAAGTAGATCGCATCGTGGCGGCCGGAAGTGATACCCAAAAGTCTTTGGCATAAAATGAGCGAACGATAAAAGAACTGGAATTGATTTTTTCGAAGGTCGAATTCAACGAAACAAAAAAGGTCGGAGAAAGCTTTTGACCAAGGGGAATCACCAATCCTGGTGCCTTAGAAGTCCAGCTCAATGTCAGAGGGAAGGCGTTTGGGAGGAAGCGCAACTTTGAAGAAGTGCGACTGAGGGGGAATAAGAAAAGAACTGGGGGAATTGGAGAATAAAAGAACACACAGAGAGCTTCTGACCTCTTCTGCACCCTCTGGGAGGTGTTGGGAGTGATGAATATTGGGTTGGGCAAAAGAGTGAAGGAGGTTGGTGCGCGTTCTTCGTGGAGAAGTAGTGTTGGGGGGGGTGGTGGAGAGTTTCTAACAGACGGCGGGTACTCGCCCATGGGTTAAATGAGAAAAAGTACAAACGTCACGGCTATGGGGATGAAGAAGGGGGGGAGGTGGAGTCTATATTGCCGATTTTGCTTGGGGGACCGGTTGTGGAGGTGAAGGGGGAGGACCTTTCTCAAAGACCTCTCTTGCGCTGGAAAGGTCGCAGAAACAGAAAAGAGAACGGGTATCCAGAGCGCAGATAAAAAAAAAACTTGGGACCTTCCCTTCATCACATCCTTCAATAAACACAAAAGAACCTACACATAAAGGGATATTAGGAACTAACAACGATCACACCATCTACTCCACATCGGAATAGAGCGAGGTCAATTGAGGGACACACTGGTACTAAAACGAAAGAAAGGGGGTAAATTCGAAAAAAAAAGGAAAAGAGAACAAGAGAAAAAAGAACGCGCACCAAGTAATCCTCTCCGGCCCATTAAAATCCCACATCAGAAAAAAGCGTGTGTGTAACAGAGGGGAAAACAACGCGTCATAGTGTGGGGGGAGGAAAGAAAACGGCAGTGGGGTGGGAAGGTAAGCCGGGGAAAATCGGAAGTCTGACAGGGGGCGCGGGAACGATCAAGCGGAAGAGAGGAGGACCTTTCATTAAATATCGATCGCATCACTTATTAGTCAACACATGTAAACAGCTATGCAACGAGGTGTGGACGGTGAGGAGACAAAAAAAATTCAAAGCGCTATCCGGATCTGAGAATGTCAAGATCTTGAAAATCAGGTTGGCACGGGGAAAAGGCCAAGAGGATCGAGTTCTTTAACTACATCTTACTTGGGCAACTGCGAAGTGGGAGCGCGAAAAAGGAACAAGGGTTAGACGATATGACGTCGTCGGTGTTCAGGGGGTAGTACAGGAACATGAGTACGTTCACGGCGTTTGCGGTACGGTGTTTTGTTTTTTTCTTTTGGGTTTTTCCTCTTTTCATTTTAGACAAGGCAAACGGAATGGGACCGAGGGGGACTATAAAACTTCGCACTATCGACGTTCAAGAGGGGAATCCTTCGGCACAAAGGGGTTGGTGGTTAAACGGGGTGGTCTTCGCCCAATTTCTACCGGCCTGACATCGGGTGTCCGATTGTCGGTGGATGTGGTTTGAAAAGAAATAACGTAAGCAAAAGGCAACGAAGACTTCTGCATTTCGACTAGTTATGGGGAATGCCCTCCGTATGGAAAAAGGTAAAACATCGGTTTTGAAGCAGGTGATATGGGCGGAACCTCGATGCACAGAAAAATGGGATCAGAATCTCTGAACGATGGTGAAGGGGAGAAGAGGTTGGGCCAGTAGAGAGAAAAAAAAGCCTTTCAAATCTCATTAACGGCTTTGCTGATAAGGGAGGGGTTGTAGGGGAGTCGGGGCACTATTAATAAAAAAGGGTGGAGGAAGAGTTCAAGGTTAGGGACAGGAGAAAAATGGATTGGCATCTTCGGATTTGCGAAAAGAAAAAGGCTCTTGTTTTAATGATGAGGGGGGGGGTAAACACCAAACAAAAGCAACAGTCAAGGTTGGCTTTCATCTCCGTGGTTTCACTAACAACAAGCAAGGTTGGACGAAACGCCTGGGGGGACGGGAAGTTAGGAGGCGGTAGGCTGAAGCCAATCGCCAGGGGAGGCCGGTACTCGGTAGAAAGAATGCAGGTATTCACTGATTGACGAAGACAGGAAAGAGGGGGTAAACCAGGGGAGGGGATAGAGGTCTTGCCTAATAACACTAAAATCTAACGCGGGGTGTTCAGGAAGTCGGGGGACTTCTTACTTAGTGATTAAATGGTTGGGTAAAGAAAGGCAGAACGGACCTCCGACTGTTCAGAGAGGGAGACTGTGGGAGCCACCGGCAAGCCGCCGAGAGACCGAACAGTCTAGATTAAACCGGAGCTCGACGATCGATTTATCTGAGCCATGGCAAAATGCAGGAAAATCTGGGAGGGAGAGGAAACTTGTGTCGAGTCTGCGCGAGGAAGTGAACTGGAGGACTTCCCGTTCGTAAAACTAAAAAAGTAATCAATATATTTGAAAGAAGAAAAAATCAAATAGAATCGGGGGGAACCAGTACATCAAACAAAGACGTCGGATTGAAAGTTTACACAGCGACAACTTTCGAAAAAGTGAGCGGGGCAGAGAAAAAGCGAAGCCAAGCTATTCCTTAACATTTCTCCGGAAATCCAATATTACCACGTGGGGCAAAAAAGAACAAGAGAGAGGCTTACCGCGCCGTTTT
>Ga0179591_1239378_pt1 | contig 12931 bp, 15 predicted proteins | sample CZOMad2_1_08_16f_FD_182891 | JGI IMG/M metagenome (GOLD analysis project Ga0179591, IMG submission 182891) | Vadose zone soil fungal communities from Angelo Coast Range Reserve, California, USA - CZOMad2_1_08_16fungal (PacBio error correction) | ecosystem: Environmental > Terrestrial > Soil >...
ACGGTGTCCGGAGGGAACGAAACGGGCCAAAAAACTGCCGGAGAAACTAAATAGCCGTTCCCGCGCTCAACTTCATAAACGACGCAACAAAAGTGTGCACATGCTAGAGGAAATGATCGACCGCTGTCCGAAGACTGGAGCCAGGGACCCAGAGTAAGAGGGAACGGGTGCTGAGGGGATTGGTGAGAAAAAAAGACGAAAGGAAAAAAAGAAAAAAAATCTCGGACGAGACGTGCCTCTCGTGACCCTAGAATCAGAAGGAAAAGAGAGAGCATCGAAGGATAAAAAACCACAATCGGAGGGTTAAAGGGTATTCGAGAAAGATAAAAGGAAGGAAACTATCTACACCGATCTTTTCTAGGACTGAGCGCATGGGGAAGTTTGGTCGTCTCAAAGGTAAAAGAAAAGAAACCAGGGAAAGAAAAAAGGGGACCTCCAGACAGTCTCGAATCGGAGAGGACCAACTGGTAAAAAGGGTTGGGCCTAGGGCGCGGGAATCGGCGAGCGAAGATCTGCACCGAGACCCTCGTCTTCTACGCATATAGGAAAGTAACGCCTCTCAGGGAGTGGGGGGGGGGAAGACTAGAAAGGTAAACGAAAAATCTGAAAACTAAAAAAAAAAAAAAAGAGTGGCCACTTCAATCTGCACAGGGAAAGACGAACAAGACGAAAACCCAAAGAGATCAGCTCTCCGGAAAAAGGGTAGATTAAAAACTCAAAGAAAAAAACCCAGACGAGAAAGAGCCAACGGGAGACCCCGTGATTGGTAAGAAAAAAATAGCCTGGCAAGCACTAGGTATAAACTCAGTATGATGAAGGGCGAGCCGGGATCAAATCCAAAAGGGATAGAAAAGAGAGGGAGGGGAATCGGAGGGAAAAAAGGACACGTCGTATTTCGCTTTAAAAGAAGAAAGACCGAACGTGCCTAAAAAGCAACTCGATGAGTCGGGAAATGCTCGGGCGAGAAAAAAAACTCTAAACCTCAATTCTGTGCGAATCAAACAGAGCCCACCAAACCGAAGGAGAATCAACCGCAGAGAAAGGGGCGCAAACAAAAAGTTCTTCAAAGAGAAAAGGGGAAAGGGCGGAAGAAACGACCTGACCCCAATTGTCTTCCAAAAACCCTCAACGGTTGACAAGGGAAAGAGAAGAAGGCCGTATAACTCGTGGGTTAGAAAGGGTGGAGGGGAAAAAACGAAGGGGGCTATTCGCTGGAGCCGGCGAAGGAAAAAACGGAAGGATCAGGGAAACGACTGCCTGGGGAAGCGAACGGAGGGGGGGGCAGAAAGGAAAGAAAGTATCAGTATATAGCCAAGGGAGCGTCAACGAGAAGGATAATCAGAGTGTCGGAACTCGAACGGAAGAGGAGGGCATGATGCACGACGTCTATGAAGAAAGCCCCACTTACGAATGAAGGGAAAGAGCCGTTTTCCGAGCGAAAAAGGAGCTGGGTTACCGGAAGAATGAAAAAGATAGCAGCTCCGGCAGGGAAGCCGTCAGATCGGGAAGACGTGAAAAACAAGGGAAAAGGGGGGGGGAGTTTCCTGACAAATGAAGGGACAAGAAAGGGGGGATGAGACCAAGTCAAACCCCCTCGATAGACGAAAGAAAGGCTAAAAAGCAGCCTACTGATAGCGAGGAAGAGAAGCGTAGTAGAGGGAATGGCAAAGAAGGGAGGAATGGGGGAAATCATACAGGAGGAAAAAAGAAGTCTCCTTGTCGCCCAACAGTTCCGAGCAACCCTCAAGTGGAAGAACAAAAGAGAGGGACTCTGCTCGAGGGGAAAAGGAGGGGGCGAACCGCCTTCGTGTATCGATCGAAGCGATCGGAAAAAGGTGGGAAGCAAAGAGGAGGACCATCGAGGTAAAAGAGGAGTAAGGAAACTAAGGACGAAAGGAGGGGCCATAGCGCTGAATATCTGCCACCCAGGTCCACGGTGGGGGGGGCGAAGCTCTAGTTCCAGTAAGAGACCACAGGAGCCGCAAGTAATGAGAAAGAGAGTGTACGAGGGGAAAAGGTTAATTTCGTATCAGGCAAATGAAAAGTCTACTATAAGAAAAATTAGATAAGCGGGAAGCTGGATAGAGTACTAGTTGAAACCCTCGTTTAGGGACGAACTTTACAGCACAAAGGCCGAAGAAGAATCATCAGGAATCCACGAAATGAACGGAGGAGAATCGAGAAAAAGCGCAGGGGGCGACCCTTACCTTCGGAAAACGGTTTCGAACAAGGGGGGAGAGAGAGCTCCGGGCCTCTGGGATCGCTCACGGGCGGGAAAGAGAACTCGGTCGGGCCTCAGGAAGAAAGAGGACCAAGACGGAAGAGAACCGCTTTTTGTCAACCGCAGCGGCAGAAGAGAAACCTTAGCACGAAGTCCCGGCCACTCTTTATTCAGGAAAACGGAGAGGGAGAGGAGGAGGCCAAGAAAACATATGACAAAAAAAAGCAAAGGAAAACTGGGCAGAAAGGGGAAAGCTTAAACGGGCAGCGAGCGCTAAAATCATGAAAGCGACATACGTATCGTAAAAAGAACAAGGAACGCGGACTGGGGAGCGTAAGGACGCCTTTACATACGGAAGGACGGTGTCTCGTTCCTAAAACAAAGCGCTACCAGGGAACCACTGTTGTGTAAGTAACCTAATGCACGGAGGAAGAGAGACTAGATTCTCATGTGGCGGAAACCGAAGTAAAAAAAAGATAGGAACTACAAAACAAAAAGAGGAAGGGGATAATGTATTTCTTCTCCGAGATGGAAGAGCAGAACTCGCCCAGTCAGAAACGAAAAGGTTCCTGGATTATCCACGGGGGTTGTGGAAAAACCCCGCCACTCCAGGGATAAGCGCATCGTTGCTACAAAATCACAAGTATCCTTAAAGAGAAAGAAACGAGTAAAACAAGAAAAGACGATCCAAGGAGGGTTCCGGAAAAGATCAGTGAGACTGGAGTTCTCTGAAACTTAGAGGACTCAGCGAGGGAAACGCAGAATAGGAGGAAGCAAGCCGTGGGGAAGTTGGACTGTCAGAGTAGGGCCTAAAGAAAAAAAAAAGCACGACAATCAAAGCTGGTCCTGTTCCTTAATCTAGGGAGACAAGACGCGGTATTTTGGAAAAGGAGAGGGGAGAAAGGAGGTCGACGGATTGACTATCGAAAGAAAGATATCCTCCTCCTCGGTCTCAGCGCCTCGCGGCGCGCAGAAGAGTCGGTAAAAGGAGACTATCTGTGCAGTCAGTTCCAGGAAAACCAACTGGGGGAAGAAGAGAAGAAACTCTTCAGGGTTAGTGACTATAAAAAAATCAGGGAGAACGGTCGGAAAAAAGGTTCTGACAGTGGGTCCACGACGGTATCGAGAATCTCCCACCAGAAAAAGGAGGAGGAGGGGGCAGGTTCTGACAAGGAATTAAATTGGCAAAAAGACCGCGCGCGACAAGAAAATCAAAGGCGTGAAACGGATGACTCGGATGCAAGGATCAAGAGGAAGAAGTCAAAACGAGAGGTTAAACGTGCAAGGGAAGCACCGTTCAATCCTCTGGAAAAAGTACGTGTAGGAAAACCGGGGGAGGACAACCGAGACTTGGAAGAGAAGAGGGAGATTCACCAACCGAAAGTAAGAGAAAAAGGAAAAATTTCGATCGGTAGGACCTCTACAGGGAGGGGCAGGGAGTCTTCCGCGATCAAACTCTGCTACTAGCTAGGGAAATATCAAAAAAGAATTTGTCTGCTCCGTGTATAGAGACCACGGAAAGGAGGGAACCGGAACTCTTCGGAGTTCCCCGAAAGAAAATAGGGGAAAAAAGAAAGCTAGAATAGGATATTACAACGCGAATGTCGGGGGTAATGCGAGAGACCCAAGCTCTTACGACATAGGGTTTTAAACGGTCACAGAGGGGTCCTCGTTGTAGGAAAGAAAGAACCGAGCGGAGAAAATTATGAACGCGCCTTCTAGGGCCGGAAACTCGACCGGAAAAGTCCTCCTTTCCAAAAGGCGGCGGAGCAATCTGGGATAACCGAGTCAAGACGGGGGTGGGGGGAAGGAAAGGCTTAAGTTGGACGTGGGGATTCACAAGGCAGATCTAAGAACGCGCTACGAAGCCATCGGCTTCCGAAAGGAGAGGCAGGTAGAGGGGGGGGGAGAACTAAGATAGTCCAAAAGAATCTGCAAGAGGGGGAGGGAATGATCCAAACCGGAAGGCGAGGCAAGACCTCTTCGGCTTTCATCAAATGCCCGCGCTCAAAAAAAAATAGTAGGAAAAAAAACTTCTCCCAACTGGGAAGCCGAGGGGAGAAAGGGCTGGTTCAAAACTAACTAACTGGAGAGGGGGGGAGCGGCGTCGTAAATCCTCGAAAAGCAAAAATCTCTTTCAAAATCTCGGGGGACTTGCCCGGTGACGGAGAAACGGAGGTGGGGAGCATGGTTCATAAAAAAGGGAAGAAGAAGAGGAGGGTGAGGAATGTTTTTCGGAAGACTGGAATAAAAAGCAAGCAGGGAAACAAAGCAGTAATCTTCAAAAAATGGCCGGGCGGCCATTTCGAAAGCGCGTGCAGAAAAAATAGAAAGGAAAGGAACGCTAGAGAACTATCTGTATGTTGAAAAAAAAGGAACGGTGCGATGATCTAAGGGGGAGTAAAGGGGCTCCTACTCTTTCTGCAAAAGGGGTTGAGAGCAAAGAAGGATCAGTACGCAAGGGGGAGGTCGTATGGAAAAGGTAGCAAGGGTTTAAGCTGAAAGTGGGCTCCCAAAGGGAGAAGAAAGGAGAGCAGATCAGACCGCGATGAAAAAAGCGGACTAATAATGACGTCGAAGTCTGCGCTATCACTACCCTGACTTGCGAAAGGAGGAACAAAAATCGACTGGGACCGAGGGGGGAAAGTGCCCGAACTTATTTTAGCCTCTACAGTCTCCTCGAACGGTCCAAAAGGAGAAAGAAAGGCAACCACCAGGGTCACAGAAAGTAAAAGGAAGGAGGGCGCTCCGTGAGGGGGAGGAGAAATGGGGGGGGTTGTGTTGGGTGTGTTTTTGAAAAAAAGGTCACCTGGTTCTAGGGGGAGGTTCTACACGTGCCGATAAACACTTTTAATGGAAAAGGGGGAAAAAGCCGAAGCGTGGGGTCGCGTGCTCAAAGAGAGGAAGATGAAAAAGAGGACTCAAAGAAGGAAAAAAAGAAAATAGCGACAAAAAACACGGGAGGAGAGCGAAAGATCCGCCTCGTTGAAGGGCTTTGAGCGAAAAAAAGCGTGAGCAATGATTAACTTCTTAGTAATCACAAGGGGGAGGAAATAGGCCAAATGGGTTGAAATCTTCCACGTGAAAAAAAAACAAGAAACAAGGCCCTCAGAAAGGGGGGCGCATGCTGAAAAAACCTTATAAACGCGGTCGTGAGATTATAGATAGCAAGAAAGGGGGGTTCCAGAAGAAGGGGAATGCGAGGACAGGGAGGATTTAGAGTCAGAAAATAAAGAAGGAAGGGAAGACCCGCTGTGACTAAAACGCGGCTTCCAACCATTCAAGCGCTTAGGGGACCTCGCAAGGGACTTTCTTAGTGCCGGAAAAAGAAAAGTGTCGCGCTTAACAAAATGGAGGAGAGGGGGGGAAAATCGCAACTGCTGGAAAGGCATGAGGTAAGAATAAACCAGAGCAGGCGAAAAGCACGCAAAACAATCGCCACGGGCAAGGATCCCTTGAGTGGAAACGCCACCGGGGGGGGCAAGAACGTTTAATAAGTCGAGAAGAAAAAATCAGGGAGAAACGGAAAAGAAAAACGGGCTCGAACATCCCGAAGGGAGGGGCATATCCGGTCGAAACTGGCAAGGAAATTTAAATGAAACTCGGAACACCTAAATGAGGCAATCTCTTAACTGAGTTGAGAGAAAAATGTGACGTAAAAATTTCAAAACACCAGGGGAGAAGTGCTCCTCTTTCATAAGAATGATCACAAAAAACCCCGAAGGAGGGACCCCCTCATACAAGAAAACAAAGGGAAACAGAAAGGAGTTGAAGGCACTCTCCGGCAAGTACTCCTTGGGTTAAGAAAAAATCTAAGAGGGCACTATTATTGAAGGGTGGTGCCGAAAAGAACCGTAGACTACTGTGGGACTTGTGTATTGGTGGCTGCTGCATGAAGTCTTGGGAAGAGTTCCGTCGTCAGTCAAAGGGGTGGAAGACCGGGGAGGGGAAGACCTTGACTACTCCGGTAAGGGAAGAATACTAAGCGGGATACGAAAAACTTAGGATCTCTAAAGCTCGAAGAAGGGAAAGTAAAAAAGGGAAGATTAACACGCGGGAGCTAAGATGAACTTCCAAGGAGAAGTAAGGAAAAGCTTATGAGGAGGAAAGAAAACTTCTCAGGGATCTTTCGGAGAAAAAAACGCATCGTTGCAGACAAAAGTAACGAAAAGAGAAGCTGACGTGAAACGAGAAAAGGGGACTGGGAAATAAAAAACTTAACGCGATTTTAATGTCGTGAAAACACCGGAAGAAGAGATTTCGCGAACAGGAATGAGAAACCACCCTAGGGCAGAACGATCGGTGGTCAAAAAAAGAGGGGGATCCGAGGCCGAAGGACACTCGCGGGTCCTACATCAAAGCGATTATATTGACACCGGGAGAGGTAAGAAGAAGGTCGGGTAAAGACGAAGAGGGGACGCACCGTCGAAAAGAAAGAAAGGGGGGAAGGGAACATTCTATGACTGTTGAGGGAAGAACAAAGAGACTTCCACCCGCAGCAAGGCCCCTAGCGAAAAGGACGGATAGAATCTGAAATAATAAGAATTGAGAGGTAATCGAACCTTTCTTCCAGAGGAGCACCAGGTGGGAAAAAATACCGTAGCTCCAAGCGTTAAAAAGGATTAAACGTCCTTCTAAAAGAGAAACAAGGGGGGAATCGTCGAGAGAGTGGAATATTATCATATCGAACTACAGCGAGAGGCATGCCTTAGAAAGAGGGAAAGATCAGTCTGAGGTAGAGGGAAAAAAAAAAACCAATTTAAGGGAAGTGGGTCTAAAAATACCCACCCGCAGAGTACCGAGATATGGTGTATGCGACCGCTTTTCCAATTGGCGCGAAAGAGGGGCAGAAAATCTTAGGAAAAATGAGGTACGCTCGAAAGAGATGGGATCACGGAAAACTATCACTTTCTCAAAATAAAAGGCCAGCTTTGTCTTTCCCTTACCTGCTAAATATCTATCAGAAAGAAAAAACGTGCAAAATAGAGATGCATCATCTCTGGTGAAATCAGAAAGAGAACCATAGAGGGAAGGATATCTATGGGCGAAATCATTACGTTACCGCGGCAAGAAATAAACCTTCTGTCCAGAAGACAAAGGGTTGCAATCTCAAAGTCGTAACAGAAAAGGACCAACCTCGGGAAGGTAGACCACGGAAGGGTGAGGGGGGAAGGCAAAATGGGTCCCAAGATCACGGGGCTAGTCAAAGGACAGGGCGGGGAGGGGCTAAGATGGGAGGGGCCTCCCATGGGGGTGAGGAGAAGAATAGTTGTGATCGTCCACGAAAATGAGGTTCGTGGAGACCGTTCGAATATCGAACGCAGGTTCTCTTGGTAGGAAGAAAGGAAAAGCAGCGTACAAGCCATTCAATGCATGTGTACAAAACCTCGGGGGAGCACCGACATTACCGGGATGAGAGGAGGGGAAAGACAAGGAGGGGTCGCGACGGAGATCGCAAAGAAAGAATGAAATTAGAAATCAAAAACGATGGAGGCGGACATAGAGGTTGGAGGGGAGAGACGTTGTACGGAAGCGGGAAGAACAAAAAAAAAAAATACTAATGCGAAAAGGTTCCGTATTGAGCCGGGGTCAAAAAGTAATCCAGGGGCAGTAAAGGGTACCCAGGCTTCGAAGGGGAGACTACAAACGAAACAAAAAGAGCAATTCTAACGAGTCAAACTTCGACAAACCTCGCGTGAAAGGGGAAGAGACATTTGAAAATTCCACGGAGGGAAATGGCCTAGAAACAAAAGTCGAAAGCCGTCAACTCGACGTTCCTAACCAGGGGAAGGTTATGGGGAAAATAATGGGGAAAAGAACGGGCAGAAAGACCGCAAAAACCTGGGGACCCTGTACCCAGTAACTTTCATTAAAGCTCTTGAAGGTACCCAAAAAAAGGAGGTGGACAACTGGGCGGAAGACGAGTTAATGGCCGGAAAGTAGACTAAATCGCCCGACCAGAGATATCCGCCCTCAGGTCGTGCAGACTCTCTGGAGGGGGAGTAGAGTGCCGGGGGAGGAATCTCGGATCGGGAATCAGGTAGAAGATCACACCAAATGCTTAAAGTGAGCTGGATCACAAGGGACTAAGCGGTCGATTCCGCTACAGAGGGACGGAGCTTTCAGCCCTCTTTTACTCCCGATGCCTGGAAAAAGGTGGAAGAGAAAAAGATGCCCCCTCGAGGGAAAGGAGTAGTCGAGGCGTAGTTGCTCCCAGTAAGGGTAATGGGGAAAAGCTCACTGCTACGTACAGAAGAACAAGAGATTAAAGGAGGAACTTGGCTAACGGACTGGGCCTGAACAATCATCAACCATCACACCAAACCACATCTTGGTACTATTGAAGGGGAGATGGGGATGACTCAAATAGACAAAGTGGCCTCTCGGCTGCTTACTTGAAGAAACTGTAATCAAAAGAGAGAAAGAAAAAAGGAGAGGAAACCCCTCCAGGAAAGGAGGTCTTTATCGGAAAACGACAAGTGATTGGATGTGCAATGGTATGCTACAAGAGTCGAAGGTAAGAACGGGAGTAATCTAGGAAGGGTCAGCATACAAGTCACCCCCCAAACAAAGAGGAGGGAAAAAAACGCTGACGGAGTAAACTCAGAGGTTCGAAAAAGAGAAGCAGGTAATTATTAAAGAGGTCTTAAAAGAAGCTTAAAAACGAGAGGTCGAAGGTGTGGGCGCGGACTTGATAATAAAAAGGTCAAGGTGGGGGAGGAAGAAACCCGACAAAAGCTCGGGACCTTTTGTAAAGGAAAAAGAAACTTTCATTGGGAAAGGGAAAAAAGCAAGAATCCGGTCACCCTACGTTTGACGTCAAGCGAGACAAAAAGAGCTGTTGAGGCAGCTCGTAAAGAAAGGTTATCTCTAGTAGGAGGGAAAGAATTCGACGCAGGATCTAGTGGAATAAGAAGAAGGAAAGAGTGGGGGACGCAAATTCGTCAAAAAAGAAGATCCTCGGAGGCTGCAGAACATCTACGACACCTTCCCTTCGGAGTCCCAGCTAAGAGGAAGGCTTCAATTCAGAAGGCCTCTACTCAGAAAAAAAAGGCATGAAGGAACAACGTCTCCCACCTACAAGCTTCAGTCAGCTAAAGGAAAAAAACTCGTTGAGAGAAATGGGGGTAACCCAGTCTGATTCTCTAGGCAAAAAGAAGGAATATCTCGTTTGACATAAAAGCTCAGTGGGTTCACGGAGGGCCGGAAAGGAGTTGGGGGGAAAAAAGTGAAAGCCTCATGCAAAGTGGTGGTTGACCTGGAGTGCCCGAAGGGAACCTATCAGGTAATCGAAGACGGAAAGGAGAAGGACGGCAGTAAAAAAAAGGGACCTCGTAAGGTATCGACTACTGCAACGTTGAATGGAGAAGGAAGACTAAAAATATCACTTCTTAAAAGACGAAGAGGGCTCGACACGAGAGGGGCTAGAAGGGGAAAGAGATGGAAGGGGGGATAAATGCCAGAATCTTCGCCGGCCTTGTCTTCAAAGTCGCGGATAGGCGGGGGTTTTTGAAAAAGAGAGCGGAGAGAAAGGGTCCGGGTCAGTTCTTAAAAAAAGAGAAAGCTGGGAATTAGGAGAAGGAAAAACTAGAACTGCGCAACGACGAAAAGGAAAAATAGGAAGTAGTCCACCCTAGAACTCAAAGAAAATACCAAGGTGGACAAAGGACCTGAACTTGAAATGATGCCTCTACATACAGAAAAAAGGGCTCAACGGCTAAGAGCAACAAAAAAGCACAAGTTCTCAATCAAAAAGAGTAAAGGTCGGGAATCCAGTCGGGGCAACTGAAAATCAGGCGGGGAGGTGCCGGTTTCTGGGGGAGGGATCAGGGACACGGAAAAAAAGGTTCCGAAATAGTCACATATAAAAAAAAAAGCGGAAAGAGAATCAATCGAAGATGAGAAAAGAAGGCCAACTACTCTCTACGACTCGCGCCTAAAAACTGATGAAGGATATATTAGGTATAAGGGAAGATTGAGGGGAAAAAGGAGACGTGGAGACTAGACAGCGTGAGAGTCTTGGAGGAAAGACAGTTGTCTCAAAGGGGGGGGGGAACAAAGAAATCAACAAACAAAACATAAACTGGCTGAAGCAGAAAAAAACCGGTAGAGATTTAGACTCGAGAACATTTTTCCCAGGGGGGGGGAAGAATTGGTGGAGCGACGGCGGGAAGGTTTATATTGGCGCCAGATCCTCCCGTTGTTAGGCAAAGAGAGGCGACTGCAAGGAAAAAAAGCGAGCTAGGGAAGGGGGGGGGGGGCCTACAGACAGAAAATCGTGAGCGTGACTGGAGCAGAGAAGTCTCATACTTGCAGCGCTCTCATAACTGGCACCGCCTGGATCGGACTAAAGAAAAAGACCTCAGCATATACGAAGTCGAAGTAGACAAAAAAGTGAAAAAAATGAACCCTCGACTAAAACAACCTCCCGAGAACCCGAAAGAAACAAGTCGACTGTACCTGTGGTAAAGGGCCGAAAACGTTTCATAAAAAAGAGGGGGAAGGGAAGATAGCCTTCGCATAGGCCAGAAAGGGAGGAAAACAACCAAAGAAAAGAGATCAATAACGTCAAAGTCGTCGGGGATAGGAAAGGCCTCGAACACGAAAGGGTATTAGAGAAAGAAAAAGAAATCAGACGAATGGGAGGAGAGTCCGGCGCGTGAGGAAACACGCGACACCACGATCCACTCATGGTAGGAAGGGGAAGGGAGGGGCAGCCACATTAAAAAAAAAAAAGTCACCAAGGAAAGGGGCACATATAAACCGAGAAACCCGCTCTGGAAGGGGCACACTATACGTGTGCTTTGGTGCGGCAGGAAGATAGGACCTGCCTCCGGGGGAGAAAACGCCCGGCGAAAAGATATTTAAAGAACTAATGTCAGAAAAAAAGAAATCCAGTGGAGAAGGGGTATGGGGTCTCTATAAGGTTCGGCGTAGACGTTCCTTCGTAAGAACCAAAGAACGGGAAGAGGGAAGGAATTGTGGGAGTAAGAAAGAATGAACGAGAAGGTCGAAATATCAAAAAAGCGGCCAAACCTTGCTGATCAATCGTGCGCGAAACGGAAAACGAAGGGCCACCGAGGAAAACATCTAGAGACAAGGGAAAAGCGAGAGGGAAGAACACTGATGAAAGGGGAGAAGAGATGTAAAAGAATCGGGGACTAAAATACTTCTGCGAAAAAAACCCGTAAATTCCTGTCTTAACTCAAAGAGGGTATGGGGATGAGGTGAACGAAAGAAGAGGACAAGTGTCTGGAGACTCAATATACAACCCCGGACTTGTCGAACGTAAGGGGAAGATTATCGCAAAGAGATCGGAAGACATGCCACGCGATGGAAAGAAAGAAAAAGTCTAGGAAGGGCAAAATAAATCTGAAGGGAAAGGGGGAAAAAAAATTTGGAAGGTTTAAAATCGCGATTTAAAAAGAAAATCCGGCAGGGCACAATCCCGTTGGTCTGGTCAAGAAAGGTAATGAAGGGAGAGTCTCAAAAAAGAGAGAAAAAACTCCGCGATTGAGAAAAAAACTAATGAAAGCTAGCGTTTCCTAGTTAGAAAAAACTATCTTCCAGCAGGGAGGAATCTGTTGGAAGAAAAACTTAAGACCAAAGAGAGGACACAGTAGACTAACTTCTGCAGAAACAACACGGCAGCAGAATTCATCCAGCGGTTTCCAGAGGGGAGAGTACCACAGGGAGGCCGCAGTATAAGATCAAGAGTCGAAGAAAAGAGCGGCTGGGATGAAACTGAGAAACATGGATTCCTGAAAACAATCGAACCGACTCGTTGAAAAAAAAGTGTGGAGTCTTCCGAGGGAAAACAGATTTTAACAAGGGGAACGTAGGGGAAAAAAACAGGAGTAAACTCTCAGACAGGGGGCTAAAAAGACCTCACGATCAGAAACTCGCAAAAAAAGAAGAGGTTGCGCTTGGAACAGGTACCTGAGGGGAAAGAAGAAAAGGGTTGCGAACTGAACCGATCTCAGGGGGGGGGTATCTCGGCCGGTACGAGAGGGATAGGACCGGTATAACGGGTCGTTATCTAGAGCGTCAAGACAACGACCGGGGAAAATGAACGCAACAATCGTTGCAAACACTATGGGCTACCAGGGAAAACGCCGGAAGCGTCCACGAGTATTTCTAGTGAAAAACGGGAGGCGGAAGGAAAGCACTAGTCAAACTTAAAAGAAAAAAAAACGTCGAGGAAAGAGGAGGAGCTTCTGCAACAGGGAATCAGAAAGAATAAACTTTAGAAAAAGGGTACTCTTCTTTGCGCGGGAGGGTACATTGAAAAAAGGGGGAGGGGTAACTGAGAAAGGTAGCGGGGGAGACAACTGAGGAAAGAAAGGGGAAATCGTGAACTTGGAAAAGGGTAAATTCGGTCAAAAAAACCACTCTTGCTAAATTATCTTTGACGCAATGCGCCAAAAGAGCGCCGGGCAAGAGCTCGAAAAAAAAAAGAAGAAAATAGCGTGCGAGGTATGTTTTCACGGTAACAAACCTTCGTCAGAAGAAGTCGCAACATGGGGGAAAGGAGTGCCAACGGTCATGGGATACACACAAAGGGAAAAAAAAGGAAGCTTGATAGGGAAGCGACACAGGGATCTCTCCGTTCTCAAAAGCGATGAAAGTAAAAAGTCTACGAGAAAATGAGTCGTTAAGGGCCCGTATCGAGGGGCTCCTTAGGAGGAGGACACCCGTCGGGAAAAGCGT
>Ga0179591_1232001_pt1 | contig 12929 bp, 18 predicted proteins | sample CZOMad2_1_08_16f_FD_182891 | JGI IMG/M metagenome (GOLD analysis project Ga0179591, IMG submission 182891) | Vadose zone soil fungal communities from Angelo Coast Range Reserve, California, USA - CZOMad2_1_08_16fungal (PacBio error correction) | ecosystem: Environmental > Terrestrial > Soil >...
TAAAAAGGCAACGATCGCTTGAAATAAAATCACAAACTGTACTTCGAAAGTGAAACGAGGAGCAGGATTTTGAATGGACAGAAGAGACTAGCGGCGCAGGAACGATTAAGGGGGGGGAAAGAAAAACGCACGGAACGAGGGCCGGACACGGTCAGGGGAAGACCAGGAGGCAGCCTATTAGATCAAATCTCGCATCAGCTAGGGGAGCAACCGCCTCGGGTTGGGAGGGAAAACCGGCGTGAGGGCCCAGGGAAAAAAGGGCCTAGGGGGGAGCATCTACAGCACAAGCCGAAAGAAGATCAAAATAAAAAGAGATGGGCTCAGATGGAACTCCCCCTAGGGGGATAATCCCAGGAAAGGCATCAGGTGAGAGCCATTGAACGAAAAACGGATGAGTATGATAAGACTGATAGTTTGATTTTGTACAGGCGAAACCGGGAAATTAGGGGACCACGAGCGTTTACAGGTTCTACAAGGACGAGGGTTGGATTGGGAGGAAGCTGGAGGGGAAGACACCGTGGAGAGAAAAACCCAGCTAGTTCCGGTATGGCTAAAAGAACCCGTAGAGGGAGGTGGAGAATATCGAGGGGACAAGGAAAATACAACACTGGCCTCACTGAATCTCCTTTGAGTTTCAGGGAAGGTAGAAAGGAATTAAATGGAATTTACCGTCCAGTAAACCAAGGTATGGTGTCGTCCCTAACAAAACGTGGAGCCAACCAGGGAGACGGTAAAACCAACTCAAGGAAGAGAAAGAGAATTTGAGGGTTTAACATCCATTAGAGAGCTGATTCTATTGGAAAAACCTAGTGCGGCGTCGTGGCAAAGACCCGACATTAGCACTAAAGGGAGGGCCGAAGCCCACGGTGGGTGGCGATCCCCGGGTCGAGCATGAGGGAGAGAAACGAAGCCCTCAGAGCAGAAGGAGGAGTGGGGGTAAAGGGAGATTGGGTCGAGAGCCGGCATCTTGGGAAACGGGTCGTCGGAAAAGAGATCGACTACGCGACGACGTAGAGGGAGGCCCGGGCTTAGTCTTCCACCGGATGTTGAGGGGAAAGATCATTTGGAGGAGACGCAAACTGAACATTACCCTAAGGAGTCCCTCGCAGAAAGCAGAAAAAGGGACATCCTTTAAGCGGGGAGGGATGGCGGATGGGGGAGTGGCAGCGTAGGTTAGGAGAAAAGTATGATGTTTGAAAAAGGAGATTGACTTTCAGGGATCAAGCAAAGTTTATTGAAGACTTCCGGGGTCAAGGAAAATGAAGCCGATCTGGAAAAGCTTACTCGAGGGCGTTGCAAAGGTCGACCGCCAGATCGGTCAGAAGAAACGAGATCTCGACTGGTGATGGTGTCCTTCGCAAATGGGGCGGTGTGGGCAGGGGAGGAAGGCATACCAATGGGAAAACTCCTTGAAGAATAGAGTGGAGGGGGGTGGAATCTGGTGTTGATCCACCAAGAGGAAAAAGGAGGGTGGCGAGGGTCAGGTCGACCCTACTCAAGAGGGGAGGAGAGAAGAGCCACGATAGGCAACAAACCGAGGAACTGAAACTGAAACCATGCCTGCTGGTATTTATCTCACAGGTTCTGACTGGTTTTGCACTCGCAGGTCGGCTTGTTGTGTGGGGGGAATTCGGCACCAACGGGGGGGTTGAGGAAAAGAGCAATTTTTCAAGAAATTAGCGGTTAAAACGGTGGAAAAAAAAACTGTCGTTGACATGGTACCCAGGACTGGGGCCTGGCTGACCTCAAAAATCTCGAGCCCGAGCCTGGGGGGGGGGGCTCTAAGTTACGCCGTCAGTCAATGTCACAGGAGTAGGAGGGCATGAACCTCAAAAGCCGTGAAGAAATGGCAGGGAAGGAAGAAAAACCCCCGCCGCCCAGGGGCCAACATCGGGGGGAGTCCACGCCGAGATGTTGGCTCTTCAAGAACATCTTAAAGGAAAGGTTTCCGAATCTTAGAACGGAAGAAACCCTGAACAAGGGAACGACCTGACTTCCTGTAGGATCTGAGTAGGCCGTTCACACAAGGGAAACTTCAAAAGAGTTGATCGTACTCGTCAAGGAAGGCAAAGATCTTTTGGAAAGGTCCCGCCTAGTCCAGATCGGCTATGACCTGGAGGTGATCTGTATAGAAAAGTGGCCGAGAAGAACACTACGTCTGTAGATTTTTTAACTATCAGGAGATCAGAGTGGGGAAACAGAGGACGGGTTCGCCTAAGGTAACCAATCGTCAGGCAAATGAGTTGCCGGCGCGAAAACCACAGGATAGAAGACCAAGGGAGACAGGGTGCTGGGATGACAGATTGGGGCAAACGCAAAACACTAATGAAGGGTCACGTGGGGTCTAAATACATACAGAGCACCCTGGACAAACGCGCGGAGGGAACTTTTGCAGAGTCTTATGAGCGGCCACGACAGAACTTCCGTGGGGCATGCAAATTGGGCACAAAAAGCCTGCCTTAGGGAATTCCGGTATAGCGAGAAAAGGAGCTCATTACACGCAGGGAAAAGAGGTTAACGAAATAAGAGAGAAGGGGGACCAGTCCCTGTCGCCATTCCCTGGCTGAAAAAGAGGACCAGCCGTAAAAGCAGAGAGGAAGGATCCCGGAGATGGCGCTCCTAAAGCGTAAGAGAAAGGAGCACAGCAACGGCAAAAAGCTCGAGATTAGCCCACATAAAAGAACATGGGTCGCGAGGTGGGGCAGAGCCGAGGGCCAGGTGTGGAACAGGAGGGGGCTTGGGACAAGAGGCCGGCCGGAGAAACCGGAGGGGATGTAAGGGAAAAAGTGGTACGAGTTCTTGTCGGGGTCTCTTAGCGGAAACGAAAAAAAGCAGAGTGCAATCAGGAAGTTCTAAGTGAAACTTGGAATTAATGTTTAGGGGACGAGAAGCTCCGAGTGGTTGAAGAACATGAGCCATTTCCTTCTGGCAGGTGGGTCGCTAAAGGTCGGCTTCGGAGTTGAAAAGAAAAAAATGGGAACATGGGAACAGAAACTCGTGACGGAGACGTGTCTGGATCAGAGAGCGGGGGGCCATCAAATCCCATAAAAGACTCATAGGGAACAGGACCATAGCAACCCGGGGCAAGACCTTTCAAGTGTGATCCGTAATTATCGGGGTAATAGAGGAAAGGTGGTTCCAAAGAAAGTCCTAGGAAACCGACGGGGAGGAGAGGTCGCTGAGGTTGGCACGGGTGGAAAAATTATCGGGCGCCACTACGTAACACAGACATTTGAAAAGTCAAAAAAAGCAAGGAGGAAAAATGAGAGGAGAGAAGATAAAAGGACCCCTTGCTCCCCCGGAATCGAGGACTTAAAAGAGAACGGGGTAATGAGAACCTTCTCTATTTAAAGTCCGAGAAACGAGGAAAAAAGAAAATTCTGCCCGAAGGAACTAAGAAGTCCGGACCCGGCGCAATCGAGAAGAAAGAGTGGAGAAAAATAATCTCTGTAATGTGTTCGAAGCGTCATGGGCTGTGTTCACTCAACACAGACTGCCCTTCGGGGGAAGGTAACCCTGTCTTCTATTTTACCCCCAAGAAAGGTCAAGAAGTGAGTAGACACCCGCCACGAAAAGACCACAGGCAAGTAAGACGGTACCGTGAACGAAAAGTTTTTTAGCAAAGGAAAGGACAAGAAAACAATCTCCGACTCGCGCGACCGATGAACGGCAAGATAGTAGGGACTAGGCGAGGAAGGCGGGGAACGGAGCAAGGGAAGAAGCGACCGGGGGAGAAAGAAATAGAACAAAAAAGGAACAAAATCGAAGAGAATCAGCTCCGTCACTCAAACCACTAGGTCGCCATGGCAAGATACACTGAAACGAGACTGCCGCAGCAAAAAAACTCTATGTAAACATCATGGTATGGGATGAAAGTGACTATTTCGTCAAGGGTTAACCTGAGTCATATCTTTCTCGCAATGCTAATGGAGCGGGGGGACGGATTACAGAAAATGAATCTCTCTAAAAAGAACATTATTGTTAGAGAAGTTTCTAAGGCCAGCCCAGACACCGCTGCTCAATTGCTCTCTCCGAGAACTCGCAACAATCAACGCGAAAGACATGGAAGAAGTACTGCCACTCCATAGGAGGGTAATCCTCACTGTGCGGGCCTGTCCAAGCTCGGACGGGCCGTTACGCAACCTTAAAAGCATTCTCCTCGGGGTTTTCGCATGAGTAGCTGAGAAGAGTCATGAGGGGTCTCTCTTTTGGCAGCCTCGTAAACGATCCGGCAGGAGGTCCTCGGAACATAAAGATCCGGCCTGCATTGGAAAAAAGAGAAAAAAATAGTGTGAGCCTGTCCGTTAGAGACTTTCAAGTTCGACTATGGCACTTCGAATTTCCGGAGAGGGGGGGGGGCGGAGTTGGGTGGTTGCCTGCGCGGGCCGGCTGAATAACCACTGAGGGAAACGACTGAAAACGAGGGGGTTACTAGTAAAAACCCTGAAAAGACCATGCCACATCAAAAGGCCCAGGGTATAAAGAGAATTTGGTGCAAGAGTGCGGTTAGAATTCGGCTTCGAAATCTCGTTTCAGAATGAGGGGAACGGACGTGGCTTAGTGAGGTTGAGGGCGTTTCGCAAAGCGCCTCAAAGAAAGGGCTCTGGAGAAGGTAAGATGGAAAGTAAACTAAGGGGAGAAGGGCAAGGTGTAACTGGAGGAGGCCACATCCATATAAGAAAAATCCCGACAGGAGAGAAGGTCGAAGGGACAGCGAAGATCAGACCAAAAGGCAATCGAGAGGGCACTTTGTCTTGCCAAGGGAGATCGAGGGGGTGCCAATCAAAGCATATGGAATTGGGCCGGGGAAAAAAAATCGCGGGTTGGAGAAGCAAGTATCGTCACGTAGATGCGTGAAACGATGAACAAGGAAGATGCAATCAGGGGGAGGCAGAGCTGGGCGTCCCGGGACAGGGGGTCAGAAAAGTGTAGGGTCCACCTAAGGTTTGCTATTCCCCCTCTGGGTCAACGAATTTTCTCGTAATAGCGACCTCAGAACTGACCATTCAAAAACTAACCGCAATGGAGGGCCTACGGCGTTTTGCCTGGGGGCAAAAACTGCAGCCGAACTCGTCAAAAAGCGACATTGTGGGTGTCTACTCCTCTCGTCGAGACTAATCTGGGAGAACAACCGACCTAGACACACCTGGAATTAGACAAAACGCACAGTGACGTCAGGGGGAAGGAAATACCCCCAGCAGGTAAATCTGCTTGTGGCCCCCAGGTGCCTACGCGTCCAACTTCCGGGTGAAGGGAATCCATCTAAGGGGATCGGCGGACCTAACAAACACGACGAGCCTAGCTGGCAGCAGGCAACACCGGAAGGGGAAGATGAGAAAAGGAAGTGGACCCCGATTAAACACGTTACAAAGCTAAAACGGGGCCCGGCCCGGACCGGACCAACTAGGATGGACCAACTTTGAGCCTTCAAAGCAGCGAGACTGGTTCACGTCCCCATCCCGAACGGGACGTCGAATAAAGATGAAAAAAAAGGTGGAAAGATTCCCTCGCCAACCAGCCTCCTTCTTTTAAAAACCAAAAGTCAGGTCATCAACAGTCACCCCGGCCCGGCTCAAAAGAAATTTTGATAAACTGCACCAATACTACTACGACGCAAGTCAAGAAGTCCCGGCATGTACGTCAAAGACGGCACACCCTTCACGTGGGAGAAAGCGACTCCTTTAAGGCAGGGTATCTCACGATCGCTAAACAACCGGAAAGAACTTGAGTCAATCTCGCTCTTTCGAAACTGGCATAAAGGGGGACACCCTCAGATCAGCGCATCAGGAACGGGGGGAACGGAAGTTAAAGGCTTCCGGAAAATGAGACCAGGAAGAATACTTCCAAAGCCTTCTCCTGAGTGCCGTTGCGGATCTTTGAACGTTCGCAAAGAACGTAAGGTATTTGAGAAGGCAAAAAATAAAAGGCGTACACTGATCAGGGGTCGTCCCAAAGATTCAATCGTCTACAGCATTGACTTCGATTCAGGAGAGAACTAGTGGGGTCCAGCCAGCTCGTAAGATCCCGTAAGGGGCACTCGGGCTTCGGGCAAAGGGTGTTAGGGCGACGCCCTCAAAAGGGAAGTCTTTGCGAGAATTCCAAACAGGAAGAAGCTACTCGGAGCCAACTTGACTCAGGACTAAAAAAAAGGGCTTCAGAAGAAGCACCCCCACACGAGCAGGGATAAAAAAATAAAAGCCCGACGGGACTTCACATCCCGACGTGGCGGGTGTCAGGACTCTGTGTGGTTAACTCCGGAAGCGAACGAAGCATGTGAGGACTATTGACAAAGACAAATGTGGCCTGGGTCAAAAGAAACAACACGCATCCAACCCTAAGAACTTATATGAGAAAGTCGAAGGTATGCAGTAACGAAGACGCTGTGGAATAAATAAAAAAAACAGCACCAGGGAAACTCTTCTGTGACATGGATTAATACACGGGGCGAGACCGTAGAAAACGCCACTCTAGAGAGGTCTTACACGGGCTCAGGACAGTTGACCACTGGGCAAGATGGAGACATTTGAAAGAGAAACCTCGCCGCAGTTCTCCACCATAAAATGATCCGAAACTAAAAGAAAAGAAAATATCACGGCGGGCTAGACGACGATAGAAACGGGATAAAAACAATTGCAGTGCGAAATCAAGATTCTCCAAAAATCGGGACGTGGAAACTGTTGTGCCGCAAGAAAAAAGTCAAGAATCTCGATCTTGAAAAAAAGACGACTACCCGTATAAACACCTTAGATCTACCTGAAACGTAGAACAAAGACCATCTGCTACCTGTCATCTTCAGATAGAAAAGCCAGGCCGGAAAAAACGTTGAAGGCGGTTAACCTAAAAAGAGCAGGACCAATCGCTCACCTATTATTGAAAATGCACAGAGGCCGCACGATGGTCTTCCCAAGAGGGGTCACATCTCGTGCAGATACAAAAGAAGGAAACAGTTTACTACGCGGTTGGCGTAAGGAAAAGTGGGCCGAAAAAAGCCGCGGTGAAGGACGAAAGCAAGTTGGACGGGATGGGGGGCAAGTCCAAAAACAACTCGGTCTTACATACAATCAAACCTATACTTACTCAAACTGGGGGGTGGAAACATATAGGGGAAACTTCAGCACCGAAATCGAGTGGTCGCCTCTCTGAGACAAGGAAGCTGGGTTTTGAGAGGCACCTTTCTGACCGGGCCCTCAAAACGCAAAAAGAGGAAAACAACAGGCGACACGAAACGCTCGTGAAGACACCGAAATTCCTCTTCGTACCAGTTACAGAAAGAGAGCTCCTCTACCGCCGTACGGGGTTTTTTGGTTGGTTGGGTATTGTTTTGTTTTTTTTGTCTTCAATGGCAACGACCGGAAAAGCGGTTCGTGCTCAAAGCACTGTGCCAATAGGCGGCCGGATTTGGATAAGACTTAGGTAGCGCAACGACTCACAATGGAGGGCGGTGGCAGATACTAGAGAAGAAAAAGAAATAATTGCCTCACAGGGGAAACAAGGACTCAAAAGAGCGGAAGTGGGGGCTCTAGTTACTACGTCTTTGGGACAACAGAGCACCCGGCGTAAGGAAAAGGCGAAAAGTTAGGTCGTACACTTTCCGAAAAGAAAATACACATGAATGGCGCGGCAAATTAACTCAACTACAGGAAAAACGAAATCGCGAAAAATTTCCTACCCGGTGTGGTGGTTTCGAAACACAGGAAGAAAAAGAAGGGGCCACCTACCGGATCTCTCTCTCAAAAAAGAAATTGGAGAAGGAAGTTAGGTGCAAAACAACAGGACGCCTCGCGTCGCAAACACCGGGCTCGGAAATTGGGGAAAAAAGGAAAGTTGACGCCGCATTTAGTTGAACTTTAAAGAGAGCCAGGAAGCTTAAGTTTCCGGTGAACGTGGACCGAAAAATACGTCGCGGCCGGCCCGAGAAAGGCCCTTTCACGCGTTAGCCAAAGAGACCCGAGACAATCTAGAGTGCACAGGATCTGGCGAAGCAGTAGAGAGAGGGAAAAGAACCAAAAGGAGACCCCTTCAAATGTTCGGAGCGAATGAACAAAGAGAAACGCTCACCGAACGCCGGTGCTAAAGATAGAAAGAACATGGCGCCGCGCCCATGTTGAAGGCCGCCAAACGGCTGCCTTGATTATGTGGCGCGCACCCGGATAGTGACGGAGGGAGAATGGGGTCGGTAGCGAATTTAAAACGAACGGGAAGATCAGGGGGAAAAAAAGTTTTTTCGGGGGAAGGAACATGCTTATCTATAGGTAGGAAAGTTGCAGGTCAACGCTTTTACGGAAAAAAGCTCCTTTGCCTTTCTTAAGCGGGCGAAACAAGACTTCCGGTAAATCCTGGCCGCCTTAAACCCCTGTGAGAAACGTCCTTCCGGAGAATTTGATTTCGGGAGAACAAATCATGACAAGTGTGGGAAAGAAAAAAAAAAAATTGCTTTGTGGAGAAGTCACCGAGCTCACCCACAGACCTCCAGTGACCACGTCGAGTAAACTTTTAAGGGGGGGTCCAGCCCGGATCTCGAGGGGATAAGTTTTCATCCCAGGCAGATTTACAAAAAAGATAGCCGCCTTGGGTTAGGCTGGAAGAAGAAAACGTTTGTTTCTAAAGTTGTCGCACGTAAAGGATCACCGGGAAGAGAAAGTTAGACGAGGTAGGACAGGTGTAAACCCGGCATGATAAAGAAGGGGGGTTATGAAGGGGTCGTCTCCAACTCAAGTCCCCGGGTGCTTAACAAGATGGAGTGCCAGATGCGACGGAGAATTACTGTCCCCACTTAGGGGAGCGGAGCATGTTTGGAGGGCTCACTGGAGGGCAGGACCAAAGATTCTCAACCGACGAAACGACTGTATCGGCACGCAGTTGCGAAAGAAGGTTGGAGAACTATGTCTAATGTTTAGTAAGGTCCATTTCTGCGTGTGCCAAGTGAAAGGGGAACGCTGAGAAGAGCCGCTGGGAGAGGGGGATGAAACGGGTTAAGAAAGGAAAAAGCGAGGTCGGAGTTTAAATCATGTCGAAGCCGGCCTGGAACCAAAAACGAAATGGGGGCGGGCCTAGATCTCAGCTCGAAAATGGTCCAGGTACAATAACACGGGTAAATGCATCATTCGCCGTCCGTAGGTGTTTATCGTGGGAAAGTCGGTGGGTGAGAAAGAAAAAGAACCCTTGCTTGGTGAATGATTCCAAAACGACATAAGAGGGACTAAGACTCAAGGAGGAAAAACACGAACACTGAACGAACAAGGGGCTTAACATACTGGGGAAACCTTTCGGGGTGCGTTTGGGTGCTCCGCCTGGGATGGTTGGTGGGGTTCCGAGGGCGACAACCGTGTTTTGTAGAACGGGGTCAAGGGGGGTACGCCGTAAGGGGGAGAGGCAAGTGGAACTTGAAAATGGTTTCTTTCACACCTAGTCAGGCGCGCCGAGAGACTCAAAAGGAGTCGATCGAAGGAAAGTCCCTCTACGTACACTGGGAGCTAAGGAGTTTCGGATGGAACCCACATGTCTCAAAAATTTCCAATGGGCATTGAAAGCGCGATACGCCTACCCCAACTAAAAAAGGGGGGGGCCGACCCCCTCCTTCAGACGCCGAGAGTGTAACACAGAAGGAAAGGAGAAGAAACATTTGGCAATGGGACACGTAGACAATTAGAAAGGAACGGCACGGCCGGGGGGAGGGGAGTCGGCTTCGATAGCACCCACGCTGAACAGGCCACCGCTGACGACTAGAAACGAGAGGGGGGGGCTGGGCCTAAAATTTCGATAAGATAGCAGGGGAGGCGGGTCGAGACGGGTCCGAAAAACCGACCGAAGGTCAGGGGGGTCGGGGTTGAACTAGCAGGGCCTACTTTAGGACGGTAGAGTGGGTGCGGAACGACAGGTTGGGGGAGGGGGGGAATATCGCTCAGGTATGTGTCGGGGTCTAACAGATACCAAGAGAGCATTCTCCCGGGAACAGGTATGCCCTTATTGGGGGGGCCGCGAAAACCACTCAAGGGGGGCGAGGAATCACACTTTGGGGACAGGATTGCTGTGCAGAAAAAGCGCCGAAAAGGGGGAAACAAGCTTAAGTTTGGCCAGGGTGACCAACATGGGAGGAACCAAAAGTTCTTAAAAAAGTCTCCGTGCCGGCACCAGTCGGGACACCTTTCGCTATTCCCCGCGGCTCGGCAACTTTTGGGAAGGATACGCCGGCCTACGCCCTCTTCCCTCAGATCAAGGGGGGGAGTCTAGAAAATCACTAGCCCGTATAGAGAGGAAGAAGAACGAGTCCGTAGAAGTTAAGAAAAAGCCGGTAAAACCAGGGGAGAATGGGGCATTAGGGCCCTTGGGAGAATGAGACAGGGACCACGCGTGAGGGGAGGGGGGCGCCTTCGTGAAAGTCATTGTGCGCCGAGAGGGGGGTGTCCTTTGGAGGGGAATGGGGGGTCGCCCGTTGACGAGGGGAAAGAACGCGGGGGAAGTGTGAACGGGGACGAAAGACCGCTGATGCGGACGCAGAAACCGGGGCGCCTGCCACCCTGCGAAAAGGGTTAAATGGAGGCCTGTCAAGTGCTATGGCCGCCGGGGCCATGGGGGGGGAAAGAAAGTCACGGCTAACAGGGGGTTCCAACAGAGGCCTCAGGGGGGAAAGCTGCCTGGTGCAACGATTGAACGGAAAAGTGTCGTGACTCAACATAAAAAAAGAGGTTTGGCCGCGAACAGAACGCAAAATACCCCCTGGTGACACTAAGAAGAAAGACCTGGGCAAGACAAGTGCCCTGCGAAAAGCCGTGCAGGGCTGGAATAAGGCGCGTCTACATGCACCTGACGGGGGGAAAGGATCTCGAAAAGATTTCCGGGGGACTGCGTGAGGGGGCTACGGACCAGGAACAACCAGCGTACGCCATTCTGACTGATAGGGAAGGAGGGAGAGAGTCACAGCTTGGCGAGCTTCAGGGTTCTTAAAAGACTACGGCAGCAATATCCAACCCGGAAGAAAAGAAAGGACCGAGAATTCCAGAAAAGAATCTTGTGAAAAATGGGGGGTTCAGACCAGTTACAGGGCTGCGGGGGGGGACACAGGAAACGGCCCGAGATGTTGTATCGTAAACCTTAAAGGGTCGCGTCGAGGCCGCTTCAATCGAGAAAACTCCATCGAACACCGCTAATGAATAGAAACTCACCGCTGACTCTCTTCGAAGAGAGGCGAGCACTAGAATCCACCACTCATCGAACCGCTACACAAGAATTCCACTGAAAAGCGAGCAGCGTCGACGATAGGAAGGCTGCTAACCATGGAAGTGCCCTAACATTGCAGGGGAGACCCTAAAACGCAGAGGTAGCAAAGACTCACGCCTACCCCGGCCACCAAAGGGGGGAGGAAACGTAGCAAGAAATCGGGCAGGCCGAAGTTGTAAAGGATTTGAATACGACCTGCAATTCTTTTGAGGCACTCTTTGATGTCTGTTGCCGGAATACTATTTGCCGGAAAGAAAAGGGTCTCTGGGAGTCATGAATACGAGGAAAAACAAAAAAACGTATTATTATGAAGAAAAAGGAGACGGGGTTGAGCCAGCACAGAAAGAACCTTCTTATATTCCTAGCCGAGGGAATGGCCATCCCATCGGAAAAAGTATATCCAAGGATTATGCGTCCAACTTGTAGCGGCTCGAGAAGTCTGCTGTGCGTAAAAGGAGATGTACGTGTCTGGGGATTCACGAAAGACGGAAAGAGTGGGTTCTGGCGAGCTGAGCGACTCGAATAGGGAGGAGGGAAATCGTGTTTCCTTCACGGTCTGCGGCTAGAAGGGGCCACCTCGAAAGACCAGCTGGGACGTTGAGATGCGCCTAGACTAAGGGGTGGGATCTCCTTCTTGATAAGTGGGCTTGCTACTAAAAGTCAGTTACGAGTTCAAACCAGGTGTAGGGTGTTTGGGAGGGAGCAATCCAGATTTCAAAAGTGACTCCAACTGGCCAGGACGTGGGGAGTCAACCCGAGGGCGCAGGGGGGGGAAAAAGAAACCGCAATAAGGAAAGAACAGAAGGGCTTTGTGTTACAGCTTCTAAGTTCCTAAGGACATCGGATTCTCAGGGTGAGGTTGCGAAAGAGGGTCAGTGTAGGGAGGGTCGCGGTTCCGCCGCAGCTCAGAACTTTTTCATCGTCCGAGCTGGACGCAAGAGGGTACGAGGGGGAGAACGTGAAAAAGTAATTGAAAAAAACAGCCCCAGAAAGGTTAAAAGGACCGGGAGAAGCTAGCTCTTCCGGCGCTGGATTCAGAAAGTACCTCGAGCCAGAACTGGAAAGGGGTGCCCAGTGGGTGGTGCGGCGACGTTTCCTCCTGTCTAGTCTAACTTTAGGGAGGAAAAGCGCCGTTTTCTAAGACACTTAGTCACGAATATCGGAATCCGGATGTAGCATTGAACCGCGCTAAGGAAAAGAGAAAAGGAGGAAGAGAAAAAGCCGACCACCCTGCAAAGGGTCACTGTAAACAAGATGCAGAACGATAAAAACAACAAAGGAAGGAGACGCACGGCATCAAAATAAGGCCTTGCGCTCGACTCGGAAAGACTCGACTAAATCAAAAAACAATCCGCAGAACCCTCTACCAGAGGAGGGATGGGAGAAGGCGGATCTGAGAAAACCTCCTACAACAGTACCTCGGATCGGCACCCAGACCAGTTGAAGAAGGGAATACCTAGCCAGAGGAAAAGGTTTTCACGCACTCCACAAAGGAAAAAGGACGACAGGGTCGCACGCCCTAAAAGACCTTGAAGAGTTACGAAATCAAGAAGGCGATAGTCGTCCGAAAGTGACTGCGTTGCCAGGGGCAGGAAAAAAAAGCTTGCGAAAGAAATCTTTAGCACTGCACAATAGTCCCTACGCACGTACACGGCCGGCCGAGAAGTACTACTCCAGGGGTTTACATTAAAATTCCAAAACCGCTCGGGTCG
>Ga0179591_1267104_pt1 | contig 12929 bp, 14 predicted proteins | sample CZOMad2_1_08_16f_FD_182891 | JGI IMG/M metagenome (GOLD analysis project Ga0179591, IMG submission 182891) | Vadose zone soil fungal communities from Angelo Coast Range Reserve, California, USA - CZOMad2_1_08_16fungal (PacBio error correction) | ecosystem: Environmental > Terrestrial > Soil >...
CAGTAAAGACAATCGAACACGTAGGAAAAGTAGAAACGTAGGCGCGATCAGAAAGAAGAGCGTCGGAGAATAAACTTCAACTTCAGTTCGACAACTGGGTTGCTACAGAAGATGTAGAACCCGGATCAAAGGGCTTGGGGGCTGTTTTCTTTCACAAGGGAACAACAGGTATGTTAGACGGCTGTGCGAGGGAAAGCAGCTTTACGGCAAATAAGACGAGGGATAATCAGTCGGAAACACCAGCGAAAGAATGGATGGAACTGAGAGGCGAAGAAAAAGGCTCAAAAGTCGACGATGCCGCGCAGCGTTCACGGGTCGCAAGGGTAAAGAGCCGAACTCAAACATTCTAAAAACAGCAAATACAGTAGAAAATTTCCAAGGCTGGCAAGTGTAAAACTCCAAAATCAACGCCCGAACAAAAAGCGAGAGTAAGCCTACTACCTTCTGAAGGAAGGCGCTTTCTAGAGGAATCACAGGATCTTCAAAAAAGTGAATTTGAAACGGACAATGGGAGTCAGGGAAGTGGGATGGGTTAAAGCGACCCAATTGGTGTAGGGAAGGGTGCCGGGGGTACTTTTTCCCATCACTAAGACGTTCCCAACTCAGCCTGTCTAAACCGAGCCCAGCACAGGGCGAAAAGTGCGGGGGAAAACTCTTTTTGGTAATACATTTACTTTCTATCTAGAGACGTACCAAGTTATCATAGGAAGGGTGAGGGAGAAAGGCACTTGAAACGGTACGTCATCGGGAAGGTTTGGGGGAAGGTCAACTTGCGTTTTCCATTACACTGCGGCCACTTGATGCCCCAAGGGGGCTGTGTCAAGGATATCGGGGTGACACTGGTATCAATTCCTTAAGTTGGGGACTTAAACGGCTGTACGAAACGTCGAATGTGCAGTTAAAAGTTGACGCCGTCGGACATGGAAGGCGATACTGCGGGCACAGAGGGCTGAAAAAGTTAGGCGGACGACGGGGGGGGCAGAACTCTAACGGGGGATCTAAAGATCTTTCCTGTGGGACATTGGTAGTGCGATTTGCTTAAGAAAGCCGGGGGGGCTTTCTATAAATTAGGGGAAGGAAGAGTCTGAAATCTCTGCCAAAATCCGTATTCGGTATGGGACGGATCGGAAGAAGTGAAGGGAACGGGAGACTATTTAAAAAAGTGACTGTGGGTGTGGGGGAAAACCAATAAAAAGAAAACAACAAACAAAAAAAACAAAACCAAAAAAACAAACAAACAAAAACTACACAAGAACCAAAAAAAAAAAAAAAAAAAAAACCCCCACACACAAAAAAAATGGAGAAGGGGGATAGACAATTTAAGGAGATCTTAACTTCCTTCAGTCTCAGTGGGATATTTCTACCAAAAAATTTCTGTAGGAAAGGAGTGAATTAATTACATTCAATTAAAACCTTGCACTCATTACTTTTTCTGAGGTTCAACTTCCCACCCTGACAGCAAATGCCAGTATAGGTTTAGAATAGGCGAGGGGGTGAAACCTTGAGCAAGCGGAGACGAGCGAGGCTACAACTGAATAAGAAATGGGACACTGGAAGCCCTTCCGACGGTCGAGGACAGGCAACCGGGTGGGAGGAATGGAGACTACCCCCAAATTCGTAACGCTTGCAAGAGCGTAGAACGGACCCTGAAAATAAGGCTTCCAACGTTGTAGAATCCATGTTAAGAGGCCGGGGGGTGGGGCAAAGCCGCGTCGCAGCTGTATGCAGTATCTCCTCAGAAAGAAACTGCATCGTCATTCAGGTGAAAGGCAGCGTTGGGGGGGTTAGGCTCCAAACCGTTAAACAAAGGCACATATCTGGTATGAAAAACAGGTTGGTGAAAGTCTAATTCTCGAAAGAATGGGGGGGGGGGGGGTGTTGGGACATCGGGAAAATATCCTGTCGCGAAAAGACTCGCGAACATATCTTAGGGCGCACGGGGAGGACAGATCTATGCAGTTCGGGGAGAGGTGTTCGCATAACGGAATCATCAGCGATCGTCTAACAACACAAAGTGGGAGGGAAGGAGGGACGCAGGAGCTATTTCAGTGACTGCTAAAAAGGAGGATGCAGATTAGTCGTCCACAAGATGGAGAAGGACCCCCCCCTAGGGTGTAATCATTTAGGGGAGGAGGAGGAAGCGGGGGGGGGGGACGGGATACGATTTGCCGACGTCACGTAAACTCGCGTCTTTGCTAACCTCCCAAAAAAACATAATATCGCGTGGGATTGAGAAGGAAACCCAAAACTTGCACTCGCAGACGTCACCTTAAAATGAGTTGAGCTTGGGAGACAGAATAAAGGAAAAGGCGACGCGTGAACCTCGGCCAAGAGTAACAGATCCTTTAAGAAAGGAAGGCGCTGTGGGATTGTAGGGAGGAATTCTATTCTTGATTCAATATCGAAGAGTTGTAGAAGTAACTTTTTTAAAAAGGTTTTAAGCGTAGACTAAAAGTCAGGGAAGTTTATGAGATATTGGGGGAAATAGAGTACCGCTCGTCGACAGAGAAAAGGATAAAACATACGCTATCGGCTACCCTTGTGGTTTTTTCAAGTGGGGGTGGCTATGCCCGGGACTGATTTGGGGGTGGGGCAATCAGAACCGGTCAGACGGGTAATGACTCTTGGGACAAAACGGGGACACTCCTGGAGCCAAAGAACAAAGTGTATAAATCGAAATAACGGAGTATTTTAGAGTGAAAGATGTAGGTCCAATCCGATATGGACACACCCACAAACCGGCAAGGAATCAGACACCGATGAAAAGGGATTCCTCGTGAATCCGAAAAAAGAGCGTGAGGAGAAAGAGTCTACTAAGGCGATATTGGGAGAGAGGACCAAACAGTAGAACGTCAAAAGAAAAAAGTTGACCACTCCAGACGCTGTATGGGAGCATCTCAAGGTGGACACAGCTGGGCCGAAAACCTCTGGAGGGTCGGCAGTCGGGGAGACTATCAAGATTGGCAAAAAAAGTCATGAAAGGTCTACGGGAGGGCAATAAACCTACAGAGTTACAGCTGCCCACTGCCCGGGGAAGAACAGGCAAGAATGGTAAAAACATAACCCTATATGGGTGGAAACGCTTTTCCCTCACCATATTTTATGGAAAAGCCGAAGTTATAGTTGGAAGCAAGATACGGGGAAAAAGGGCAAGTGAACATGAATACTTAGAAGGGGTGGTCTACTAAAAGCTATACGGTAAAAATAAGGACAAAATCCCGCGAACGGCTTAAGGTGAGATGTTGAGTGAAGTGGCTGAGTGGAAATGCGGAGTTGTGGAAGGAAACGAAAAGTACAACATGCGGGCCGCCAGCCAAGGTCAATCAAAGAGGTAAATGAGGGTGACTAAGTCGAAAATGGGAGAGTCAGATTTTCGCTCATCAGATAGAAAAAGGAGTCGCAACTGCGTCTGCTTAAGTTAGGAGTAGGACGTTCCCATGTTTTTGTTGGGATTGGTGTGGGGGGACAAACCTCCTGCGAGTAAATCTCGATGGGTCAGTTTATAAGGGGGGAGGGGTCGTCGGCTCCATTCATGGAGAATGCAAAGGATTGGTCATAAAGGGGTCCTTTCGGTGGTCCGGAGGGGAACATGGGGGAGGTTCGGGGGAGGGCCTCCATTGAAATTGGGTGGGCCCCAATAAGCAGGGTCGAGTTGGCCGGGACATAAAAGGATAAATTAAAAAGATCAGCAGTCTGAAAGGAGAAAAGGGGCCTTGTGACTTTGAATTAACTTCTCGGTCAATACCGACGTTGATCGCGATTCTACAGACTTTTGACTTCAGGAAAGGCCGGGGGGCGATGATCGGCCGGGGATTTTAATGAGAGATTCCCTTCAAGTGAAAATTCGCTGTAAAAAAAGGGGACGGTCAGAAGGGGGTCTCTCTTGTACGGGGGGAAACCGAAGACGGTGAGCGGGTGTCTTCAACAACCGGAGTAGAAGAAGGGAAAGAGTACCGGTCTCCCGTCTCGGACGCAAGAAGTCTACCAGTCGCATCAATCGGACAAAATTGGGAAGGTCCTCTGAAGGGAATCGAAGCGTCAACATGAAAAAAGCAGTCGAGTGGGACGAAGGGGGGGCGGGGACTAACATAGCCGCGCGAAAAAAAAAACAATATGCGGATTGGCGGAGAAAAGTCAATACACACTGCGGGGGGCGAACAATGCTGCTCGAAGGGGTCCTCAGGGACAAAAAGGGGAAAAGCTAATCCTAGCGACAAGGCAACCCATAGGGCGGCAGAAAACGACGAAAAAGGCGTCAGACCGGTCGACGACGAAGAACAGAGACAGCGCATGTAGGGGACCGGAACGGGGCCGCACAGTTAGAAAAGCGCAAGAAATCGGGGGAGGGGGAGGCTGGAATAATCAGTCATAACAACGAACCCCAGAAAAGCAGGCGTAACCGAAATCCTACTACAAGATGCGGAGGGGGAAAGAGGTTGTAACTCGAGAAAAATGCATGGAGGTAACCGCTGACAACGCCGACAAGGGGATGGTGCGGTGGAGACAGCAGATGTTTTTCGGGGTGCCTTTGGGGGTTCCGGGGGGGGGGTCACCTCACAGAAAAATTCACCTTTAAAAAAAGAAAAAGAGCCAACGAGAAAGCCGGGCTCAGTGTTGCAGAAAGGAGAGGCGGTCTTGCGGCATAGGGACTAAATGAAGAGATGGGCACTTGGCGGTCTTCCGGGGAACGCAAGATCTGGGGGGGGCCGTCACATTTGCCTGTTGCCAGGGACAAGAGGGGCTGGGGGCCACGAGTTCTGTGAAGGGATACATGGCAAAAACGGCCTTGAAGTTTATCGTAGGAAACGGCTTCACGCGGGAGCTTATGCGAATTGACTTGTAAGCGCGAGATGACCGGAAGGTAGCAGACGCCGGGCCGGAGTACTACGTTGGAAAAACGGCATAGATATCTGAACAGATTCGGGGGATGGGCCTTGTTCATGGGGGGGACGTGGCTGTATAGGGCCGGAATTGGTGATCGAGCCATCCGTGAGGAGTCGAAGTCTCGGAGACAACTTAGGTATTGTCGGCGGAAGCGGAAGCTGAGAGTGGAAGTTGAGCTCGGTTGAAGGGTTGTGAGGGTTGGGTGGAGGGAGAGCAGGGAGAGCAATACAGATAGCAAGCACCTTTCGGCTCCCCACAACAAAACAACCGGAGAGGGCCAAAGGGGGATGGTAGTCGGTTGAAAAGGATGGTGGAGGTGGTCTCTTTAGTGAACTAAAACCGAGGCCTTACTTTTTACAGCGGCTTTGAGGAGGCATGCCAAAAGGGATCCGGAGCCGGAAACCAGGGATGCAACTCAGGGGACAGGAAAGGTATGGGGTTGGATTAACTGGGGAAAAGTCTCGGGAGCAGCGACTTAAAAGGATAGGATGATAAAGGCCGTCCTTTGGTCGAGAGCGGGGGAGGTCACCCTGGGTTGGGCAAAGGGGGGATACACCAAATATCGTAGGCAGCTACAGTAGTAGCAGGGGGGGGGGGGCCATTCACATCAGTGTACAGTAAAATTTCCCGTGATGTTAAGCAAGTGGGACCGGGATCGGAGTCAGATGAAGTAGTCTTCTAATCTCCTCCCCTCAGAGTTCAAAGCACGAGAGGAAGTCCGGCGGCCGTGGGGGGGGAATTCTCCATCACTTTAAACTCAAAGGTCGTAATTAGTGGGAGTTAGGCGGCCGATTCGAGAAATCCGGTCCAATATGCCGATAGAGGAAGAAGCCAAGTAGCGGGTAATTCGCGCCTGCGGCCATTGTTGTAAAGCATTCGTGGAGGGGAAGAAGGACAGGGTTGGTGAGTCATCTACCTAAGCAGGAGAAAGAATCGAGATAAAAAACACACATTGAGGAGGGGCGATGAACAAATTTGAGCGATGTCAAAAACATCAGGACTCTCCTTGGGCGTTGCCCACAAGCGGGAAGCTGCCGAATTATCCTCTATGTTTTGCGAGAGCAGGGGGTCGTAGATTTAGACTGTCGCAAAATGGGGGGGGTGTTACGAATCAGGGACTCAAAAATGAAACAAATAAAAGGATAAGTCCAGTTAAAGGGGGGGGAGAAAGAACCCGCGTCTCCTCCGATCAGGCCGAGGAGTTCGGAACAAGGCCTTGATGGGAAACTACTCATCGGGGGGAGGGGGGGAGGGCCGAGCCCAGTATTACACATAGGCGTTTAGAAATGAAAGCGGTGACTATTGTGGCACCGGATAAGTGGCGGCGATCTTTGGGGGGGGAGAGATAAGGGTGTAAATTTTGGTCGTCGGGGTCTAAAGCAGGAAGTGAGTAAACGGACCAATAGGGAAGCAGGGGTAGAGCTCTTACGAGGAAGGTCGGGTTGTCAAACGAAACCTCGCGAAGACTTGGCCGAAAAGGGGGTTTTTCCGACTCTGGTACTGGTTTTGACCTGGAAGGATGGGACAGTTTTTGCGGACGATCGCGGGAACGAGTGGAGAGGTCAAGGGTAATTTATGTCCACGAACATTTCCTGTGGGCCCCTCAAGAGGGGGGGGAGAAGATTGAAATCGTTCTAAACAAGGCACGAAAGTTAAGATGGAATCAGGTGCGAAAGCGCAGCCCCAAAAAAACACAAATGCAAGAGCCCACTGAACGGCATGACTATGTCCGCGGCCAAGAATACCTGAAAGTGGCGGAGAACAGGAAAAGGATTCGCTAGGACGACGGATAATTCCTGATATAACATCGCACGCCGTCCAAGGGGCAAAAAGGAAGACTCTGGGAGGATGCCGTTTTGGGGCAGGGAACCTCCGGCGGCGTCGTCAGGAATATAGTTTTCTACGCAGTGGGACATATCTTTGGGATCAAAACCTAGTCGACGGGGGAGGTAAATGGAGAAGTAGAAACTTTAAAACCGCAGTTAAAAGGGGACTATTCAGAGATAAACCTTACAGGAAGGGAACCGGCATCACGCGAGAACTGGGAGGCGAGATTAGCCAGGGTTTATGAATGACACGGAAAGGGTGGGGGGACCGGACTTTGCCGGGACAAAGCGTGCCGTTAGAAGGTTATGATGCTATTAAGACTACTGAGATCTATATACCCGTCCGTGAACCAAAAGGGAAAACGCGTACGCTCTTGAGGTCGGAGGGAGTGAAAAGGTGTTCTAAGGGAAACGTCGTCCAAAAGGCACACTTTAAAAAGAAACCAAGGAGCTGCTAACCATCCCACAGGGCTCAGTGTCGGCGTTAGGAACATGGCGTATTCAAAAAAGGGGGAACGCTTTAGAAAAAGGCGTCGAGGTTGGACCGGTAATTCGGGGTCAGACTCCTGGAGGTTGTTGAGGGATTGAAGTTCAAAGCGCACGCCGCCGAGATCGCCGATGTGGGGAGGTAGGGTGGGGGGGGGAGGGGGGGGCAGGGGTAATTCCTGTTGATGCCGGTGTACTAGGAGATCGGGGACTGTGCGGTCCGTACTATGATCATTTTGATGGAACGGAGTCAAACAAAGGATGCGCCTGGGTTTAGCGGATATCGAGGAATTGGTTGTGCAGTAAGTTGGTCTGGAGAAAGGAATCGCCGAGGAAGAAGGGAGGATTCCGAACGTGGTGTCAGTGCCGCAAGGCAGGGGACAACCACGATCGGGTGAGAGTAGGTGCAAAGGGGGTAGCCACGCAAGGGGTTGGCGAGGGAGAGGGCACGTGGAGACGACGAGCGAATTGACGAGCGTGAACATTAGAGCCGCCGTTGAACTTGATGTGCGGAGTGAGAAGCAGGGACGGTCAGGAAGACGTGTTTTGGGGGGGGGGGATCGATCTCACGGGAGGAAAAGAAAATAGAGGACCACACACGCTCAGGTCTTGTCCAAGAGACCGAATTGAGGCAGGAACACGGCGGAAACTAAGGGGTCACTCTTAGAAGGGCGCTCGGGAGACTTCACAACGGAAGATCATCGCAAGGCCCGAAAACCAATCTCGGTGACCGCCCGCGGGACAAATCAAAGGATTGTGCTTATTTTGGCGACGGCAATGAAAACGGCTTATCTCGGTAATCAGCATAACAAAGTAGGGGGAAAAAAGGGCCCAGAAAAGATCGGAGAACCAAGGCGAGCATGGAAGCGACGAAGACATCTCCCACAATACCGTCTACGCAGGGATCTACAGAATCACGGGAATCAGAAAAAAACGGAAAGAAAGGCAGATCACGCTCACATCGAGACACTCGGACTTGAAGAATAAAAGCTAAATCCACGACAAAAATCGACGAGGAACGCCCAGCACTAAAATTACACGAACGGGGACGCCTTGTGCTATGAAATCGAGCGGAAAGGGAAGTGAGGACAGGAAAGAACTCAAATAAACTGATTGACGAGGGGGTTCTCACCACTGGTTTTGAGGGGGTGAACGGGAGTTCCTGGTTAAGGTGTCCGTGCGAATACGCAATTTCAATAATAAATTGAAAAGAGCCCGCGAAGGCTGATTGCGAGGCTCTTTTTTGTACTACGAATTCTTGAGGTCTGAAGTAGAAGCAGGGGGAAGAGATCATGAATCGAACGAAGGGCTTTACTGACATGAATGATCGGTGGCTGGGTGGTTCAAAGGAAACAGATTGGAGAAGACCGAGTTCGGGTTCTCGTGGAGCGCGAGGGGAAAACTGGCTGCTCCAGGCAGTGGTCTTACAGGAGAAGAAAGCAGAAAGAGATTCGGTTGGAATCCTGACTTAGGAAAAGTGCGCCAGCTCCAGCGTAGACCCATAGTATTTCCGAAAAACGGAAGACTTTGGACCCAAACTTAATATGACTGAGGACAGCGGCTTGGCAGTGTGAACCTTGGGAGGGGGGTCAGGAGAATGGTTACTTCCGGGAACGAGAGACTAAAATAAAAGTTGAGGGAGCTCCGTGGAGGGGTATTGCGTAGGCGCACGGGAGTAAGACATGCCCGGAAGGGTGTAGCTCTGTGCCGGTGGTCTCGCGGCGACGGAGCGCGCAGAGGGACGAGACAGCCAGGATTGGAATCAAATGGAGGGGAGGCAACCGCTGGCGGGGGCTGGAATGCTGGCACGGGGGTAACCGCGACATGAAAAGTTTTTTTGCCCGTAGGAATGGGGGATGAGGCATAACCATCCGTCGAAAATTGGCAAAAGAGGAGGGGACTGTAATTAAGCGAAGGGGGTTACATTGGGAAATGAAACCTCGATCCCCGATAAGAGACGTGTGAATAATGGGCGGAAATGAAACTTCCGGCCTTGAAGGAGTTGCAAAAAATGGGGTGTTAACCACCTTAGACTCGCCCCCAGGAATCTGGATGACACTAGAAGGCGCACGCCCGAAGGTCGTTCAGACCTGGGACACTGTCCAATATCGGTTATACGGGTGGAGAATCCGAGTGTTCAAGTGAGTAGTAGGGGACCATGGATCCACAAGCGGAAAGGGCATTGGCACTGGGGGACTATTCCGGGGGGGTGTTCGTCAAGAAGAATTAAACGGAAAGAAGTATTCAGGGTGATTGTAGCTAGTCCGAGGAGAGACGAAATGGACACAGAACGATGCTGACGATCCGCACGAAAGGAAGACGCCAAAAAGAGGGCCGTCAACCAGGCTTCCATCTTGTGGGTGAAAGAGGGTACGATTCAGACACATTTGAGGAATACGAAATCGACAAAGCGTACTATCTCAAAACCAAAGTAGGGGGAAACTAAGGGAAACTGGCGATTTCCTTAAGATTATGCGGAAGAAATCGAACGGGTCCAAGGGCGCCGGCGCCGAAAGGTATAAGTTTTGTCGCGAGCGTTCGTAGACGAAGAGGAAGAAGCATGGAAGGGCGTAGTCAAATTTCAAGGCGGACTAGCGAAAATGACACCTGAATCTGGACAGTTTAAAGGGGGAGAAAAAAAAAAAAGCGTAAACGGAAAGAAAACGAAGGAATGTTCTCCTTGGAAAGGAAGGGAGGGGACGAAGATCACGATGAAAAAATAGACGGAGAAACGGATAAACAATATCCGGGGAAAAGGGTGGAGTCTAGTGTAAGTAGTAAAGAAAACGTGCCTAAGGCGGTGGGAAGATCTGGGAATCGTTTTGTGGCGATTGATTAATTGTAAAAAAAGGGGGCGAGCGAAAGGGCCGTTAATTGATTCAAACGGAAATATTATCCGGAGAAGCTATCATGTGGGGAACAGCGCGTGATAAGTGACCAGGAAAAAACTTCCCAATCGGGTTGGGCAAGCTCTGTAACGTTTCTCGAGGGAAGGGAAAAGTTTAATTCTCAAATGTCCACTGGCTGTAAGGAGAGGTGGTGCGTGCCACGAGCATGTCCTGAGGACACGCAATGGTAAGATCAAAAGCACCTTCAGATAAGGTCGAAAGTGCGGTCCTCGTCGCTTGTAGGCTACGAGGCCGCCCACAAAGCAACCTGGCAAGAGCTCTAAAAAGGAGTAACGGCTTCAGGCCCTCAATAGAATCGGAGTGAGTACCCGGAAGGCAGAATCGGTAGCGGGGCTACTATGCTCGGAAGCAATGGTGAAGGATCGTCCCAATGCAAGACGCTACAAGGGGGGGAACAAGAAACTCTGAAGTGCAAGCTCAGGGGCCTGTTGTCACGGCGGGAAAGCCCGCTCGATCTGCAGAACGTCTGGCGAAAGGAGATCGGAGAACTAGCGAGGCGTCAAGAAGAAAGCCACTGCAAGGAAGAAGGGGCGAAGAGAAAAGGCAGGAAGGGGATCAAGTGAATAGCGTTGACAACCGGTCAGAAGGGCAAATTGAATCCCGGCAACAGGGACGGCATGTAATCCGGCCAGTAGGCAGTTTCGAATAGAAAAGGCTGGAAAGTTTACTCAAGCCCGTCGATGGAAAACCACGGCGCCTTCGGAGGCAGTGGAGGTTTTTGAGAGGAAAGTTCTTAGTGGGGAGGTGAGTAAAAGCACACGGTACCGCAACAAATTAGTGAAACGGGAACAAAAGGTCAAGGCAATGTTTCTGTTTCCGGATGTTAGGTGACATGTCATGCACTTTGCAGGAGAGGAAAAAATGCGGAATGGGGGAATGCCCAGCCGCCGGCAGGGGGGAGCTACCAAGGATTCTGGGGGTCTGTTTGAGAGTGTGTGAAAATAGTTCAACCGGGCGAAGACATCGTTAGATGTCTGGGGAAAACTGGGGGAATTGGAGGCTCCGTCAAATTCCTTTGAAGGAAGGAATCTGTTCGGTCTACGTCGTAGCGGCGGAGGTACCACTGTATGGCTTGTCATGCCACAAATGGCCGCCTTGGTGGGGGCAGGAAGTCAAGTAGCAGCGTATTGTGGTTTACAGAAAGGTGGTGCACATTACGCAAGGAGCAGGGTAAGGGGGAAAACCATCACGGCCAGGGGAGAGGTGTCATAGTTGGGGAAGGTCAAGAAAAAAGAAACCAGGGTGAGAGGTCTAAAATCATGGGAGGGTAAAATCAAGGAGTTGTAGAGAGCGTAGGGCAAAGGGGTAGGGGGGGGAAAATCCTTCAGTATGACAAGTTCGACGGAAGGTCATCACTTGGGTAGTGGTTAGGGGTATAGTTGAGATATTTCGCCAGGATAACGTTCGGAGGGTGGGGTGATCTCAGAGACACCACACCTGGGGTGAGGAAAATATTCCCACCAAACCGAGAGACAGTCAGGAGAGCGGAACGCATCAAGTCGTCCCGGCTGGGGTAAATTTCACTCTTACAGTGGAGGCTCCTAGGGGTCGATCTGTCAATGCAATATAATAGACAACCCTTGGCCGGTAAGATAGATGTATACGCTGGGAAACAGGGACTGGGGAGGTTGGCTGAGGAACTGTCAAAGAACCGTGAGGAGAGTTTCTACCCTGCTCTTCGGTAAAGGGGACGACCACACAACAGTACTGAGGATCATTCTGACGGACCACCAATTGAAGAAAAATGGATGGCGGCGAAAGAGGAGCATCTCAAGGGAGAAAACCGTCTACCAACTCCAGCTTACACGGGCAAGAAAAGGGGGAATTGGGGGAGCCGGACGGAAAGCTCAAAGATCAGCCACAGAGGAGATTGAAGTCAGGGTGTCCTTGAAAGAAACTTAAGAAACCCAGCGGAGGTCCGCAAAAACTTTAGGCGGGGGAGGAAGAAGCGTAAGGAAACTCCAAAGTGCTGCAAAAGACGTGAACCGCACGGGGGAAACTTGGAGGGGGTGATCCGATAAAGAGGTGACGGGGAACGTGCCTTGTGGGTGTAATTACCAGCACGCAGACAACAAATTCGGGGAAAAGGGGGGGACATCGCGAAGAGTTCGAGGGGGGGAGTTGTGTCGCAACGCCGAAGGCGGTCTATCGTGGGGGGGAGAAAGACGGTTAGACTCAAATTTCAAAATGAATGTTGCAGCGAGTCGTAAGGGGGGCACGGAATCAATGATACTTTGGCCGGGAAAAAGGGGCGGTTCAGGAAATCCAGAGGGCAACACCGCGCTTGCCAGGCGTAGGGACTGGGAACGTGATTGATGAGTCTGTCCCGGAGGAAACGAGGAGATTGTCGGGGGGAGGGATCAGGGGGATAAGAAACCAACCTTTCGACTCGGCCCATTCTTGCAGACGAAGAAGAGTCAAAAGAACTCATAAGAGAGATAGTCTTTTCCCTTGCAAAAGGGAGGCGTTTGGGCGCGAAGGGAGACTTGACATCTCGACGGGAATAAGGCGCTTCTGTCGAGGGTTATAGACACCATTATGGATGTATTGGTCCGACCTTTAATGAAGGGAAAGTGTCATTTTGGCCTGTTGTTCTTGGGGGTGTCTGAGAGAGAGAACAGCAGTCTAGCATTCTGTTCGACTATCGGGGGGGGGAATAGGGGTAAAACAATTTGGTAATTCTTGGGGGTACACAGGAATTAAACATGTAACAGAAGTTTCCCGTCGAATGGGTATAAGGGAATAGGGGACCTAAACGAAAAAGAACGAAAGCGACGGAGTATAGAGAGGGGTTTAAGTAAGGTCTAGGGGACGCTCTAGCGCT
>Ga0179591_1374986_pt1 | contig 12929 bp, 11 predicted proteins | sample CZOMad2_1_08_16f_FD_182891 | JGI IMG/M metagenome (GOLD analysis project Ga0179591, IMG submission 182891) | Vadose zone soil fungal communities from Angelo Coast Range Reserve, California, USA - CZOMad2_1_08_16fungal (PacBio error correction) | ecosystem: Environmental > Terrestrial > Soil >...
GTATAAGCCCTTTTGCGGGGGTTTGCCGAGCAAAGGGGACGGGTGGCACATAGGGAGAAAGGGACTACTCCCAGGGATTCAGAAAAAGAAGATTGTAATTGAATGAAAAGAGAAGCTGTGAACTCAATAAAAAAAGCGGTCGTTACAAGGCGCATTGGACCATTAATCCTAGGGGGGCCACGTAGTACAGAACCCCAGGGCGTCGAAAGCGTGGGGAGGGGAGCAAAGTGTTGCCGACAAGGGCCTTTTTGTTTTGGTAGATGAAGGTCGGGCAAGGAGTCGGAACACGCCCAACCGTCCGAGGGAGAAGGGACATCGACTGGAGTTTGGTCAAAAGGGATGTTCTGCTGCTTCCGGTGGCCGAGTCGAAACTTGATTGCGCCGAAGTGTGGTGTCACAACAAGGCATCTGGGGCGGGGGGTCGTAAAGGATGAGCTCTTCAAGGGGAATCCCTGTTGTCCGTTCAGGTCGTATGGTGAAGGATTTGCTTGCCGTGCTTTTGAAGGCTGCTGTGGGATTAAATGAGCAGGAAAAAAGTGAGGAGAACCTGTTGCGGAACTGAGATGTCGTCAAAAAACCGAAGACCCTAGCATTTTAAAATGCCGGTAAGGCGCGCGGTTGGGGGCATGAAAAACGGCGAGGATCATAACGTCTCAGCTCGTCAGAGGGGGTTTGCAGGAGGGCCACTCCCGCTGAAACAAAGTGGTTCTGGGCTTTCTTCCGAGAATGACTGATCAACGTCATGGCCCCTTCACGACCCCAATGGCAGAAAAGAGAAAGGATTAACAAAACTTGACTGGAAATCAATAGACAGAAAGGCCCCGAAGAGCTACACCTAAAGTTGGGATATTCAAACAGGGAAGGGGGGGTCATCCAGTGACGTCCGCCAATCGGTGTGACCCGTGGGTGTAAACTCGGGGAGGAACGAGGGAATCCAGCCAGTAATCTTCCTAGGATCGTATAGCTGCTGTAATGGATAGAAAATGCTCCATGCACACACCGTCATGGGGGCTGTGGTCAAAAGCATGCCGAAAGCTTATGAAACGTGCGGGACGTTGCATTCGCAGGTCAGGCACTTGAGAGAGCTCTTGTCGACTGAATGTCAAATTGCCGAGCCCCACCGGGAATTGAAGAGCCTCATCGCGACGACGAATGGGTCAATGCTCAGCCGCTGATTTAAAAATTAATAAAAATTGGGCCGGAAGAGCGGAGAAGCAGGTTCAAAGAAACGAGCTGCTTGAAAGGTGAGCATCTGCAGACCACTCCAATTTGACAATTCCGAAGACATCATCCCTCGAGGTTGCCGCCAACCGAACCGGTCGCGATCTTAATTCCGCGGGAAGTGAAAATCCAGCATACCCTTTGACGTCCCCTGGGGGGCCTTTAATAAGCGAAGAAAGCGCAGAAGGGTACATCTACTTCCGGAGGGGGTGGTGTAATGTCGAAAAAAATGGAGTGCCAAAGCCTTCAGATGCAAAAAAAGGCGGCGTTAGTCAGCATCCATCCGAGACAGATCAGAAATCCGATCGTAAAAGGGAGAGACGGGTTTGTTGTGAAAAAAGGACTGAGCAGATATTTTAGAGACAGTTGAGGGGAGTATACCGAACAAACTGGCACTGGGGAGGGAAAAACGCGGAGACGCAAGAGGAGGGGGGGGGGGAGTCATCCACTGTGGCTTCGTAAGGAGTGATAATAGTCAGTTATATTGGGCAGAGAGATACTTCGGAGGAAAGCCAAAGAAAAGTAAACATGAACAAGAGGAACCCAGGAAATTGCAGAAAAGGGGTATTGAGATGAGGGAAAGATCAACCCAAGTTCTGGAGGAAATTATTTGGCAACCAGCTTGGAATAAAAGGTGGTCCGAGTCTAGTGGCCGTTGAAAGGTGGGGCAGAAGGGATAACGTGGGGACCCTCTGACTTCACCCCTTTTCCTCGAAAACGCATAAAGAAGGGCTTTCCTCACGGAGGATTGCTCTTGGGTGCCGTTTCGGATTCGCACGCCGGGGGCCCTTTGGAGACTCGGGGAACTGTGGCCCCGAAATGTGCGGGAACAGCACTGACAGGGTGGCCTTGGACACTACTGCTGTGGATGAGTCATTTAAATCCGAAACGACGGATAGAAAAGAAAAAAACCAGCTATGGGCCAATCTCAGCCGTCGTCGAATCCTGGCTCAATCGAAAGAAAAATCCCTCGTCTCGTGGCTCATCGTTTCGAAGAGACTGGACCTCAGAGTAATAGGGTGGGGAGGGAAAGGAAAAGGGGGGGTACCCTAAGGAACTTCAGAAGGGAAAGAGCGAAATCGCCCGCTATCTGTAAACAAAGAAAAGCGAGTTGGCCGCTCCCTGTCCTCGGCAAGAGCGCTCGCTATGCGCTGTCAGAAACGAAGGGCTGTAAAGATGGGAAGCGAAAAAAAGTCGAAGTCACGCTTTCTGAAGCGAAAGCTCTCGCCTGCTGGGTTTTCCTCATGGGGAGAATGTACCGCAGGGATTATCCGCCCTCCCCGGCGACCCTCTGAACAGTTAGGGGGGGAGGGCTGGAAAGGAGAGCTCGACGGGGCCGGGAGGGTAAGCGCACAACGTCGCTCACAGGGAAGTCTCCCGAGGATGTTCTTGCAGGTATCGGCTACAGGGGTGCTTCCGACGGAAAAAAGAACACAAATCTAGTCGATCAAGGGAAAACTTGAAATGGCGGGTTTCCAGGGATATAACTTATTTTGGGTAGACACCATGCCTCGTCGTAGACCGCCAGCTCAGAGCTGGGGAGGCTAGGGTTGCGGAAGAAGGGCTCAAGTGGGGCTTCCTCACACCGCGGCGCAAGACTGCCGCTCTACCGCTGGGGAAATTGGGGGCCGGCACTTAGCGTCATCTCCGAACGACCTCCACAAACGCCTAAGGGGCAAAGAGATTCGTTCGAAGATGCTTCTCAATGTCGTACGCCAATCTCAAAAAATCGCAATGCTTCGCAAGGGGGCGCGATGTTAACAGAGACTACGAAAAGTGAGTTTCAGGACGGGACCCCATGGGAAATCGGTCAAAAATATGTAGTAAGGACCCGAAAGGAGGTACTTTACTTCAGGAGAGGAGTAACCCTCAATCTTCTCCTCAACTAGGGGATCTTTATCTGAGCTTCATGTCATCTTATTCTTTAAAGGGGAGAACTTTCACAGGGAGAGATCTATCACCTTCTGGGACACTCAACATAGAACTTTCAAGACAACGATAAGTTCGACTTCGCCGAACACGAAGACGGGTCACCCTTCGGGGGGAAGGGCTGGGAGGTTGATGGGGGAGACGGGGCGACCTTCTCCACATTTCCCGACGACCTACGATAGTAGGCTGAAGAACGGAATGTCCCGGATCCCCCATGGAATTACTAAGCTAATACAAGTCGCTGTCTCCAAGTCAAGCAGTTTCTTTTGCACTTCTCGTGACATCAAGGGACCTTCACGAACAACTCGTGGGGGCGCGTCGGAGTCGCAGGTGGAGGCACCCTTATCAAAAAACCGCTTCAGGGGAGAATAAAGGGAGAATGTACGAAGACCAGTCAAAAAGTAACACAAAAAGGCTGATCTCCCCCCACAAGAAGGCGTACGTCTATGGGAGTTGGCGGGAGAAAGAACCGTCAAAGGCTAACAAACAGCGGGCTGGAGTGGGGGGGCGGGTCCTCGGGAGAAGTCACAAAAAGGATGATGAGGAAAAGAGAATACAGACGAACCACAAGAAACGCTTTATGACCGGGTAGGATACGCACAAAAGCGCCATTCGGGACGTACGAGAGCGGGTTGGGGGGGGGGGGTGTGAGGCTGTGGAGTTTATCCGGCCAGTGCCTTTGGGTGCCGTGGAACGAAGGTAAGATGAATGCAGGGGAGGGGGGGGCGCGAAAAGTCGAAGTAGTTTGGCGCGGAGCACCAGAGAGTTTTTCACGGAAGCCCCGTCGAAAGGAGGGTCTGAAAAAATCGTGAACGTATGATGTGGTCAACGGGGGAGCTTGAAGTCTGCAAAGCGAGAGGGCACGTGGGGGGGGAAAGTGAGGGGGGAAAAATTCGTCCTCTCAGGAGCACGTCTGTCTGCAGGACAGGGCGACCGGTGGCGCGGGGAGACGGAAGCTGAAAAAAGGGGAAGGGAGTCTTTTTTCAAGCTTTCGGGGGAAGAGCCTGGTTAACGGACTGTTGCAGTCGAAACCAGGGGGTGAGGGTCGGTGGAAAAAAGTCACTTTTAAAACGGGAGACTTCTAAATATGCCGGGATTAGAAAGACGCAGAATCAATTTGGAGAGACCTCTTTGGGCGTGGGGAATGCGAGAAGAATCATTTGCCGGAAAAACTTCGATTCAGGGGAATTCCGAAAAGAATTTTTGGACAGAAAAAGATTTTGAAGGTGGAAACGAGGAAAAATACGGATCTGTTGCAAATCTCCCCAAAGGAAGATTTTATTTAAAGAGGGGGGGCTGCCTACAGGAAGCATCTAAGGGGAACGAAGACTGAGGAAGGAGGGATTCACGGGGAGTTCTTCGGCGCTGCGCTCCGAAGAAAGGCGTCTCCAGATGTCCCTGGAGGTCGAGCGGAATAGGGGAAGCTGTGGATTGGTCATCCATCAGATCCTACTCGACGGAGGCGGCGCTGCCGACTCCCGCCGTCTCTAACGGGGTTCTACTTCTCGGAGTTCCTTCTTCTCGGGGGGGGGCCCTCAAGAGAAGATCTCGACCAAAACTCTCCCTCCATGGGGGTTTCTCTCCCTCTTTTGGATTTTTTCAAATCGGTAAAGAAAGGCAAAAGATTAATAAATTGAAGGAACTAGCCTCTAGCGGGGGGGGCTAGATTCCTTTTTTCAGTCCTTTAGGCGATAGAGGGGGCGCGAGGCTCTGAGACATCAGAACACTCTCTCGAAGAAGAGAGAAAGATCGTTCAAATCGGGAGGCTAGTGAGGGGGATGATAAGGGGAGGTCACCGGAAAAACTGATTGTGTCAAAAAGCCGTCGGAACTTGGCAGAAAAGACGAAGGCGGCGCTACGGAAAGCAAGCGACTATCTCTAAGTAGGCTAATCTAGCTGAACTCTGGGAGGACCACGAGCGAAGCATGGTAATCGAATTCCTTCTTGGAAGAAGGAATACAATCGGGATCCGGGGCCGTATGTCGTCGTCTTCCAAGGCGGGATGGCACGGGGGGGCGGAAGGGAAGACTATCTCATAAAGGTCTCTGGAAAAACGTGAGCGCTCACTCAAAGAAGTCTACGTCGGACGTAGAGGGGGGGGTTGCATGAGACCCGGCCTCTTTTCCTCAAATTATGTCGACGATCCTTCTCCCGGGCAGATGAAGTCTCATCAAAAATCCTTCACAAGGCCACCAGACTGCTGTTCATGAAAGAGGCAACAGCATCGGTGCAACTGAGAGGTCACCGTGAAAAGGGAAGAATACAACACGAAGAAGCTTCATCAAATCCTCTAGGGAGGGGAAACGATCTCTGGCTTTGAGGGGGACGGGCTCTCTTAAGGAAGGGGGGCGGGAGTGAATAGGGACCTTAGCCAGGATTCACCTTCCAGAAAATCATGGACCAAAAACGGAATTCCAAAAAGGTGTGCGGGAAAAAAAAAGGCTAGTTCTTAAATCAAAAGATCGTCATCATAAGTTATGAAAGGGTGCATTAGGGGTCTAGGGTTCAATGTTTAAAAATGAGGGGAGAATCTGTAAGTAGCCAAAGCCAACTATAAATGCAAAGGGAATCAATAGCTTAAAAAAACCAGGAATAAAATGAACGGGGTCCGTCTCTCGGGGCTAGACGTTTCCCTTGGTTGGGATTGGTAATCGATGGACGAAAATTATTCTGCTTGGATCATCAAAAGAGCTCGGAATTTCCTCGGAAACGGGGAAAAAATAGCAAGGGGGGAGAACGCTCAACGCAGGAAACTTCAGAGAAGGCGTTGTGAAAAATACATAAGGAGAGAAGGTAAATTGCTCCCAAAAGTACTTTAGCTCTTTGTATTAGAGCCAATTAAAAAGACCAGCAAAGGGGGTACTTAAGGGTGATTTTAACGTCTCCGATCCTCTAAGACGTTAGATGGGCCAAACGGCTGGGAAAATGAGGGGTCTGAAAAGAAAGACTAGGGGGGATTTTTCGAAGCCAGGCTCCAGGATCAAGGGCTTTCCATGGACGACAAAAAGGGGTCTTCTTTCTCTTCTCGTATTCTGGCAAAAAAGGCATTGAAAGAAGGGGAACTGAAAACATGAGGAGCTTCTCATTTCCGGGGATGGGATATTAAAGGGTGACGCTAGGGTCCTAAAAGTCAGCAAATCGATCAAAGGCTCACGTGAAGCCGAAGGCTCCTTTCACCGACGGAATAAGAAGAGACGCGGACCACAGAGGAGGTCGGGGTGGGAAAGAAGGGGAGCAGAAAAAAATCACTTCCTAGGTGTATAAATCTTAAAGGAAGGAAGGGCGGATAAAAAACAGGGGTTTCCATCCCTTAAAAAACAGATTTTGAGGGAACTAACCTGCCTAATGAAAACGGGGGGGGGGAAGAAGGTGCTGTTACCGGGATTGAAAATAAAAGAAAGTGGGGCAAAGGCTTAAAGGTGACAGATGGCGGGGACGGGAAGGGACGGCCAAAACGGGTTTGGATCAGGAATGCGCTAATAAAAAGGCCAGCTACAGGGGAAGGGCGAATGAGAACCACCGAAAAGAGGTCAGCCGGAAAGCAGACTGACGGCTTCATTCCAAACAGACGGCTAAAAGTGTATCCAGGAAGTTTGGTTCTTGGAAAGGTAAAAAAGGGTAGGGGCGGAGCGAACAGGGGCATAAGGGTTGATCGCGGAACGAGTCTCCTGCTGAGGGGACATTCACAAAGTTCCGAAAAGCACGGAAAGAAAGAATAGAAAAAAAAAATAGAAGAGTAAGAAACTTCAGGCCAGGGTTCCCGTTAAAGAGATCCGAAGCTTGTGACGACGCAAAAAGGAATTCCATTGCCAAAAAAAAACGGGGAAGGAGAAATAAAGGGAAGGGGAAAGTAATAACACAAACAAAAATTTTTAAAAACCTACCGTCGATTGAGAAGTCGCAGGACGGGGGGACAAGGGTTGCTTGAAGATTCCTTTGAAAAAGAGAAAAAGGCAGGGGGAAATTTTGGGGGACAAGGATTCCTACGCCCCCAAAAAGGGGTTAGATGGATGCGAAGCGTACAGGGGAATGGGGGGGCCTGTAACGACCAGGGGATGGAGTGAGGAGGGAGGAAGAGTCATCTTCGGTCAGGTGGATCGTCCTCGAAGCCTATTTTCCAAAAAGAAGGTGCTCGGCAAGAAAAAAAAAAAGGGGAGTCAATAAGTCTCTCAAAAGGGGAAAAGGGGAAAGAGAGGGAGCCCTTTGCTGGGCCGGTTCCTATCAGAAAGTGGGGCCAATAGCGGAAAAAAAAAAGACACTCCCAAGGAAAGAAGATTGTACATGAAGGAGAGAAGCATAAGAAGAACAAGTTCGTTAAAGAGCCCTTCCATTAATTGGTGCAGCACGTACAAGAAAAAACCTGGCGTAGGATCAGGGGGTTGCTTTCCGGAGGGCCGACAATAAGGGGGGGGGGAATGATTTTAGAGGAAGTAAAACAGCCCCAAAAAAAACCAAGTCCTTTTAAAAACTTCTCATAGCTTCAAGGGAGGAGATTTGTGTCAAAGATGTTAGGAGATCGATTGCAAACGGAACCGAAAAGGGGGATGGTTTGTGGGAAACGCATCTTTGGCTTCTTCCAAAAGGGAAGGAAGGAAAAGCCTGCTTTGGTGCCGTTCAGTATTCGTATGTGTGGATTATGATTTGGAAAAAAGGGCTTTTCGGCGGTGGAAGGAAAAGGTGAACGCAGGAAAGAGAAAACAACAGGGGGGGGGGAGGGAAAAACGGAAGGCAATAACAGGAAAGTCAGTTTAAGAAAAAAGCCGGTACCACGCGAAGTTGGGGCATGAGGAAGTCGCTCAAATGACGCGCAGGCTCAACTTCGGGGGTGAGCCAAGGAAAGACCCGTTTAGGGAAAGCATTACTGAGAACGTCATTTTAAAAGGGAAACGCAGACCCACAAGCAGACCTTTACGAATTGTTACCAACGTACTGGGGGTCAAGTGAGGGGGGGGAAGGAAAAAAAAAAAAGGAAACAAGTGGCTTCATCCCAGACGTTAAAACAAGCTTTTAAAACCATGGGAGGGGGAAACTCCAGGGTGAAGGGGATTTCCTCAAGGGACTCTTCCTTAAGAGAGGACATGCTGGGGGAAGTGGGGAAAAAGGCGAAGGAAGCATCGTGGAAAACCAGAAGCATTGTTTTCTTTTGGACCGCATGAAGGATTTATGCCGTGCGGTGGTACAGGGAGAAATCAGCCGGGGAATCCTAGGGCGATCTTATTTCTGAGTCACTCTTAAAAAGTGGAACGCCACAGAGTTGACTCCCTTAGGCTCGGGCGCAGACGAAATGGTGTCGAGACAAAGGGGGTGGGGAAATGTATTTAAATCGGAGAATGCATTTTCAAAGGGGTACCATCTCGAAAATACCGGGGAAAGGAGCATCTGGGGAAAACTCAGGGAGAAAGGATCAACCTCGTCAACACGCCGGGGCCGCCAACCGATACCACCATCTCGCGGATCGGACGGAGATGTAAGGCCAGAAGACGACAAGGGGGAGTCGGGTCCTTTAATACTAGGGCGAGAAGGTACCTTAGCCGGAGAAAGGTGGTGGGGGGGTGCCCAAAGGATTTCTAAACGCCGGTCATTATGAAGGCAGGAAGGTGAGAAGGCAGCATCCAGGAAGGAAAAGGGGAATGTGAAGGAACTACTCTATAGATGTTTGTTTTTGGGGAAGAGACATGATCAGGGATCGAAAGTGGACGTGTGGAAGCCAGAAAGAGCGGAAAAAAAGGCCTCACTCGTCCTTGGACATCCTAGGTCTCGTAGCTAGACTAGTGCAGGATGTGGGAAAAATCCGTCTACTTAGGGAAAGAATTACATCATGAACGAGGAAAGGGAACAATCCTAGCACAGAAAGGACAGAATCCTAATGGAAAAAAAAAGAGGAACGATCCCAAGTGGTCTGCACTAGAAAAGAAAACAGGGAAGCCAAGGGGAAATAATTTTGGTTAGGGGAGGATAAAAGGGCTTAAAGGTTGTCCCCGGACCGTCAGGCCGCCCAAAAAGAAGGATATCTGAGCCACTAGGGCCAGAAAAGAGAAATTCGGGGGGTGTACTTTGTAAAAAGGGGTCGGTCCTGCCTGGCTCTAAAACAGACTGACCTCGTAGGGGGAAGTATGAGGAACGCCATGCACGAGGGGCAAGGGTCTCTCAGGCGGTGATTATCATGGAGCCTCAGCCCTGTCATCTGATACAAATCTAGATCAGGAGGAAAGAGAGCGGTCTAAGTCTCAAAACGACGACCAAAACATCGTCTCCAGGGAGGGAATCTTTCTAGATCGTTGGAAAAGACAGAGATAGAGTTCTTCTACCTTGCCTCGGACTTATGGACAAAAACTACATCGTCCGAGCTTCTGTCTAGAACGGCCACGAAAGGGGGAATCCCTCAATTGCTGGAGGTCCTATCTCGAGAAGAGAATCTGGGATGAGCAGCCGAGGAGAGGTCAGACGCTAACAACTCCTTCTTCTCAGGGGGGGGCGCGCTCAACCGTCTGCAGGATGTGTTTTCCAACAAGGGTGCTCGGGCCAGGAAGAAATGAAAACTAAGAAGCGAGCCGCTTTACACAGTCGGGCTCTATAGGGATGGATGGCGCGGGGAGGCCGCAAAGGCCTCGGGAAAAGGGAAAAAAATTGTCAAAACTCTAGTATTAGAGGCATCATGGGAAGGTCATGTGGTAAAGGAAAGCGGCACCGAAGACTCCCGATGTAAGAATGGGGAGGGGCTCTCTCCTCTGATGGTTCGAGAACAGCAAGCGGCCATGGGGGTGAATACCGTAAAAAAAAGCAAAAGAAGGGCATTCTCGATTGGGAGCCTCGCCTTTGAGCCAGAGTCTTACAAAAAAAAACGGGGCACCATTTACGCCATCAAAAAACAAAAACTCTGGAAGAGGGACATCTGGAGAGGGACACTTGCTCACGTCTCAAAAAGGAGCCGCCCGAAACAATCCACCGGAGAGGCAGAATGTGGAGAAACGGGGAAAATCATATTCTCTCAGGGAAGACATAGAAAATAACGTAGCAATTCTTCAAATTTGGGGGAGATGTAAAAAAGAATCCAGATAAGTTGGCCAACCACCAAGTAAAAAGCAAAGCGTTTAGAAAGAAGTTTCGTAAAAAAAGCAATCTAAGCGCGGGGGGCAAAAATCAGAAAAAAACTCAATCTGTGGGAAAAAGAAAGGGGCGTTAGAGTGATGGAGGAGCTTCATCTGGGTTCGCATTCTCGGTTCACCGAGAAGGCGACAGCAGACCTTCCGAGGGGGACGACAAAAAAAAAAAAAAAGGGAAACACCGATGCCTGAAAAACTCAGAAAAGCGGGGGGGGAAAATTTGTCCGTGAAGACATTCCTCTCCGCTATCAAAGACTGCGCCCGCCTTGAAGATCCTAGGAATTCTAAAGAACGAGGGGGAAAAAAATCTCTCCCCCCTATATCGGGGGGGGAGAAGGAAAATCGCCACGGTTGAATCCAAAGGTTCGTGTGATCTCAGATCTCCAAGAAGTGACACGGTGCAAAAGTCGGGGGAAAAAAAGGAAGGGCTAAAACTACTTCTACCTGGGGAAGCGGGAAACGAAACACCCGAAAAGGGACGAGGAAAACGCACTTCCCTCCCCCATTCCCTTGCAGAAAAACATCAAAAAGAGCTCAACAACACGAGCGCGATAGAACGGGAAAGGTTGACTAGGAAAAAAAACAAAGTGAAGCGTAAAGTGGGCGGAAGGCGGACTCTATCTCACCAAAACAACTTAGGGATGTAAATGAAAATAGGGGGAGAAAAAAACACCAATTCGCCTTCCGGTTTTCGCCCTAACCGGAGCCAGGACTACTCTAGACTGTGGTGGGGGTCACTTCTTCAGGGAGGTGTATCCGTGGAAGACTTTCCTTGTAGGGCCGTGGGAAAAGACATCGCGGGCCTGAGGTGAAAGACCCGGGAAAAACAGAAGTAGTTTTGCGATCGACCACGTAATTGGGGTAATCGCCGGGAGCAACCCTTGAGGGAAAGAGGAGCGGAAAGACTTTTATTGTCACGGGCAATGTGAGGTGATCAAAGCGGAGGCCAAGGGGGGTCTGGAGAATGCGAGCCTTCTTCTTCCAACGCCACGAGAGGTCGGGCGGCAAAGGGATGCAGGCGCCGGAGAGGGGGATGAAAGATGGAGGTGACAGGAAAAGAACCTTCTTTGAGTGACTGCGGAGTCTTGGAAAAGGTTTTTCAAAAGTTCTGTGGGGGGGGGGAAAAAGACTGTTAGGTCGCTTTCTCCCCCTTGGGGACCGGTATACTTCAGAGATGCAGATGAAGAAAAGATCACGATCAAGAAAGTTGCTACAGGGACCTCTTGGGGGGGGGACCGTCGGGGGGGCTCCGCAGTTCCTCGTGAGGGGACCCTTCCAGCTTTGGGTGAAGCTCACGCGGAGTACCCATGGTGGCGGAAAAGTAAAAGTGGGGGATCTGTTGGGGAAAGAAAAAAAGGGGGCTAAAATGATTTATTTGGGAGTCCACTACTTGACATTGATGCGGAACGAAAACGATTACTTCAAATGAGGAGTTGAGAAGGCTTCTCTTACGCTCCTTTCTCATCCATCGAACCTCTACTAGTGAGGAAGTCGGTTTCAAGGGGTGGAGGGGACTGACGGAAAAAAAAAAAAAAAACTACGAGGGGACGTCCAAAAATTCAACTTCTTGATCGGGTCCGGGTAGAGGGGTTTAGGGTGAAAAAAAGGGGAAAAAGTTAGGAAGCCTATATCTCACCCTCCAGACAAGTTCTTAGAAAACAGAGATGCAGGGCGTTCCAAGAAGGGAAAGGTCAGGAGAGGAGAAAGATCATCCGAGGGGGGAGTCACCATTTCTGGGGGAGCTCCTTTCTCAGAAAAAACGTTCTCGGCAGCCTAAAAGCACAAATTCCAGAACAACAGGAGAAAGTCTTTCACCGGCTTTTTTGATGACGATCATCGGAGAAAGAGAAACCCTGTAGGGAAGAAACATCAGGCGCGACTGACGAGCGACGAGCTCAGGGAGGACGGGAGCAAGAAAAAAGTCTAAGGGGGATTATCTCATAGGAGCCGAAGAAAAAGGGAGTCGGCCGAAACGAAGAAGGTTGAGGCCGACAGATCTCGATGTCGCGGGGGAAAAAAAAAAAAAGAAGGGACCTCTTTCTAAAAGACCCCTAGGGCATCGAAGGGTCGCGGAAAAAAGCGGGGCGAGAGCGAGGAGAGAAGAGTCGTAAGTTATGCGCGGATGGGCCAAGAAACTCTACAAAGGAGGCCTGCCTCTTCAGGGTGTCAAGATAAAAAGAAAAAAGAGATGGAGATGGGAAAAACACCGCCTGTCTCTAAGGAACAGCACTAAAATGTGCCTTTGGACACACATCTGGGTAAGGACCTTCCGGATGAAAACGCAGAAGGCCCTCAACAAAAGGCGCGCGTGAAAAAATTGCCTTGGTTTGCGTCTCTGAAAGCGTCGTACTTGGAGGTCTGGAAACCGGTGATCCAGAAAGAAGAGATTAAGAAAATTCATATTACCACAAACATGGTTCAATGGGGAGGCGATTGGGTTTTCGAACGGGGGGATCGTCATCCTGAGGAGGGGGACTTGGGAGTGACTGGGTAAAAAAAGGTGGGGGGGGAAATGTTTCTATCTGAAAGAATTAAGAACTTAATTAGAATGCCCAATAGAAAATAAGCTAGGGGGCAATAAGAGCATAGGGGGAAAAAATTACGAGTGCGTTCAAAGGAGGAGAAAAAGGTGCAAAGGGGGGGGCGGAAGGAAAAAACGGAACGCAAAGTCTGCTC
>Ga0179591_1370733_pt1 | contig 12928 bp, 9 predicted proteins | sample CZOMad2_1_08_16f_FD_182891 | JGI IMG/M metagenome (GOLD analysis project Ga0179591, IMG submission 182891) | Vadose zone soil fungal communities from Angelo Coast Range Reserve, California, USA - CZOMad2_1_08_16fungal (PacBio error correction) | ecosystem: Environmental > Terrestrial > Soil >...
CGCCTTTAGGTCTACTCAGGCAGACGCTTGTGGGCATACCGAGCCACCGTGGGGGGGAAAAAGAGGAAAAAATGAAGATAACTCCAAATATCCAACGGAACACTGCAACTAATCTCAAGGGGTCGCACATGGTGCGTGATTCGACCAACTGTGCACGGAGATCATCTCACAACAAGAAGTAGGAGAAGGGGAGCAATCTCGGGCAATTCTCTAGTCACTCAGGGACTAAGTACTAACTCCATCTTAGGACCTTCGACTAGTACAGGGAAACGATGTCAAATGGGGTAAACTATGAAGATGCAGAGCCAGAGAACCACAGCAGAACGCACGGGGGCCAGTGGGGCAAAGTAGGTAGGGATTACAGGTCTCCATCGTATTCGGAAGATGCAGTACTTCACCATGTTAGGCCTCGTCTTTCAGCGATTGAGAGGTGGGTTCTTCTCGGAGGCGGGGGGAGCGAACCTGTATTTTCAGGGTATTTGCTAGTTGCCAGGCCAGACCGTGGGGAGAAGCGCTGGGTCGCGGTTCTTCTAGTTGAGAGACTTCATCTCTATTGGGACATCCGCAAAAAAGGGTTCAACACAATTCACGAGGATTTTATTAATCGAGGGGGACCAAGAATGCATATAACATTGGGTTGTCAGGTCTCGCAAATCGATTCCCCCCTACATAAAACCTCTATGTCAAATCGGGGTCTTGTTTGGTCGTGGTATAGTTTCTCTCTTATTGGAAAGAGGGGGGCTGTGGTGACGAAGAATGTGAAATATTTCGCTTTAGGCATAAGAGATCGACCTCACTAAAACTCTATCAACCATCCGATCGCGAGAATAATTATCAGCCCGGATCCTCCTTCATAAGACAAATCGAGGGCTCTAACTCCTAACTCACGCAGCCATAATAGAAGATCTCTACTAATTCTGGCCTGGCGCCGGGCTGAAGACGAACCTATAAATTTCACAAAAAAGACAAAAGGTTACCGCTCCAACATCATGACGACGATGGACGGCGCACCCATCATTTAACAAGTAGGGAACCGGGGAGCCCTGATCTATCCGTCCAGGTATAAGCCTTTTCCTCTATAAAAACAAAAAATGATCCCAGGAACACCAACGGAATACATGCTTGGGGGCCGATACATCAAAAACGAATTCAACAACCCGAACGTCCTGACGGTAAGGGGGACCCACCCGTAGCATCGACAAGGGGGCGTGGAAAACCCCGGCGCGGGGTCGAAAGGGGGCAATAAAAGGGAAATGCGCTAAAATACTCTTCAATGCTTCATGCTTACAAAGCTGGGGAAATCGAGCCTCGATCACTGGGCGAAGTTAGAATGCAGCCGATAGAGGACGGCTGTGGAGCGCGTTAGAGTCCCAGAACGAGCGCGCTAATCACTTCGAATCGGATGAGGAACTGCGGGAACGAGCAATGGTCCCAATCGTGATTTAAGTAACCGGGGGGAATGCTCACCAATCCGTTGCCGGCAGTATAGCGAGGGGGTTTAGGAAGCGGTTGCAAGCAAGGGCACAAGGTAGTCGAAAATCGTCGATTATATTGTGGCAATTCGGAGGCCCTCGATCAAAGGGAAAAAAAGGCAGCGTGGTCGCTATCAGAAACACAGGAGAGAACGATCCCGTCAAGACGGGCGAAGAGCCGCATCCGCAAAGCCCAAGAACGCCTCCATATTAGGCATGTGGTGTCCACCGATTTCTCAAAATGGTCGCTCGGTAACAACAAAGGGGAGTCCCGATCAGTATCATACAAGAAGGAGGGGGAAGAAAGCGATTGACTGGATCCGTATCCCATATCCTTGATCGACAACAGAGGTGTCAATGCCAGGACGAAGACCGGGGCATGGTGTACGACTCGGGGAGGCGGATGGGTGTTTGAAATCTTCCGACTTTAACTCCAGCCCTCTAAAACAAGCATTCACTTAAGACGACGGCGAATGTCTGAGACTATTTTTTGAGGGGGAAAAAAGAAAACCTTGGGCAAGGTGGGGGAGAAGGATCACAGGTAATAAGAACTTCTGGGAGACTTGTCATCGAATAAAACCCTCTGGGTTTTGGGGAATGGCGGGTGGCCCTCTGGCCGAATGGAGATCGGGGCGACAAGAAGACGAAAAGTGCGGTTTCATTCGAGCAAAAATAGGCCGCTAGCGTGTCCACTTGAAGAAACCCATTTGTGGTACGCGGGGAATCTGCAGTGGCTATTTTTGAAAGGAGGCACTGGCTCGGAGCAGGTTTGTATCTTCGGAGCAAAAGAATGCGATCCACAGAGGGGGGGGGGGGGTTGGTTTTGTGTTGGGTCGCGGAGATATTTGGCAGGGGGTCGTCATGGCTGGCCAAATGGGATAAGGAATTTCAGCATCTCTGCGGCGTTACACCGGCAGAACTGCCTGGAGAGGGCGGCCGATCGAGGTGTCGTGTGGTTGAGATGGGGGGCCATTTTGTACTCTCCCACAACGGATTAGGAACAAGATAGATAAAACAGACAGACGAAAGCACACAAGCCAACTCTGGCGGGAAGCGTCATGCGGGCAAGTGAGTGGGTGACTGGAACAGGGATGAACTCAGTCAGCTGCCATGTTTCAAGGAAAATCGCAATGTAATTGTCAGCAGTCGGGAACAAACTCGAGCATCTCATAGGTGCGGGTCTAACAGGGAACGGGCCACCCCATGAGTTCAGGGGCATGCCAAGCAACATTTCAAAAAAGAACAGAGAGTTGACCTGAACCAGGTCCTCAAGCGAAAAGGAGTCAGGGGGCCTCGGCGGTTTAGATATCCTTCCACCCCCATTTCCAGGATGCGCTTAAGCCATCACGATGATGAGAGGGGGCGCGGTTCGTCAAACCTCCCAGAGAAATAAATGCCGGGAGATGGCGACCGCCGTTCTAGTCTTCACGATAGAAGACCTTCTGTGATAGAAAGCTTAAGATGTAACGTGGTTTCCGTTGTAGGACAGAAACAAGACATCCCGTCGATGCGATGTTCCTGGGTTCGTCGCTCTGCGTTCACTTAATCCTGACGGCAATGGTGGACCAGTAACAAGCTAATAATACACCATGGCCCGGACTTACTTGGTCCTGGGACAACAGAGAGGTTCCCGGAGAAACTGGGGAGCGCTGCCGGTTCAAGGTAATCGATTCGTCGTCGCAGTAATTGAAATGAGCGGGCTAGCCGAAGGTTGGCGGCGGCACCGGCGGAGTTTGCCATCACGGGGAGAAAAAGCCAGCGGAATTAATGAATTCGAGATGCTCGTCATGAAAGCCTAGAGAAGGGACGGCAGCCCTTCGAGGTCGTGAGGGGCTGGTATGCTTAACATCGCAAATTCTAAGGGCACTTAAAAGGATAACACAGCGCTCAACATGGAAGTGGCCCGACGATGTATTGGAGTGTGGGTAAACCACCTCAAAAGACTTGACGCATATAAAGCCGGACCTTAGTGTGACGTGTCTGAACCTAGTTTGTTGCAGGACAGGCTTAGAGGCCGCTGGTAAGCACGATCTGGGCAGATCTCCTTCGTTATAAGTCGCGCGTTTTCCAATCTATCTGTGGCAATTGAAAACTGCGGTAGGAAGCAGTGATGGGCAGGGCCGGCTAAGGAGTCTCCCACCCACATCGAGTTTCGGAGGCCTTGCCCCGTTCTAATACTGAAACCCGGCCGGACTCGCGCTAGACACGCTACTCCGGTGGATCGATATAACGGTGGGGTTCAGAAAAGGACTGTTGGGGGATGTAGGTAAAACAAGCCATGTATTACCAGGGGGGGAGTGGGGGCTGACTGGAAGGCTGGCATTCGGGGAGGTGGGTCACGATGTGATAGCACCGATCCGCGTTGACCGGAAAACTGGGCAAAAATGAGGGGCGCTGGCCGGACGTCACGAGACTGGACATGAGGGGACCTTACAGCGTCGATGTCGACGGTCCGCGCTTCAAAGACAAACAGCAAGTGAGGTCTTCAGCAAAAATACGACCCATAAGGGTAGAGAAGTCAGTCTTGCAAGGAGGGGGAAGGGAGATGTAGAGGTTGGACGACTCTTTCTCGGAAAGCTGAAGCTCTATCATCCAGTCGGTCATCTCGACGTGGCTTAAGTGAAAGAGGTCAGGCGTCGAATAGAACCCAGGTGCCGTCCGTCTTCATGCATTGGAGGCGACATCAACGCGTCCTATACTTAGGAAAGCAGACCTTCACACAGTTAAAGAGACCAGAGTTCGATTGGAGATGTTATGGGAGGGCTTTAAGAGGAGGCAAGTGGTGTTGGGGGGGGGTGGGGTTGGGGGGGTGGTGGGGTGGGGTGGGGGGGGTGTTTTTTTGGTGGGTGTGGGGGGGCAAAAAGTTCGAGAGGTTAACGGACGGGTCAATGATCGCATCATCGATAAAACAGCGGTGTCGTGAAACTTTAGTAGTGGCACGAACATCGTCCCATCTCCACCCGACCCCCGCCAGGATCACGATCTATCAACGGCATGATAACCTGGGGAGCCAGACGGACCGTTGAGATACTCCGTCAAAGAAAAAGCTACCCTACCCGGGAAGGGGGGGTAGGGCCTCCAACTTTGTCGGCGAAGGTAACGGTCCGAGGCAACAAATCCGCAGGGCGTTGAAAAGACCCAGCCCACTGGGGCGGGCTGCAGGGTCTCGGCGGGAGGGGGCGTGTAGATTGAGTAGATGAAGGTGGGAAGCGGCATACGTCTTACGGCAGCGGCGTCCCAGCGTCCCTGAGGAAAGGGGGGGACGTCCATTGCGAAAACCTCGTCAGGGGTTGGAAGAGTGTAGGCAGGTGGATTAATGAATCACGCAGCGAAAAAAAAGTAGAGACGGATCCCTTGAAGCCAGGGGGGGCTAGCGGTCACATCAAAAAAACACAATCGTTGGCGACCTGCTTGAAAACGAGTAGGGCGACCGCGAGGGGAAGTCGCCTCTATAGAGGATAAAAAAAGACAACACGAGAGGATACGCCTCAGATGCGAGCGCGCGGCGAAATCGTTTCCAATCACGGCGCCACGCTGTGGAGAAGATTCTAAAAATGGCTGTGGAAAGACGCGGACAGAAAACTTATCAAAAAGTGATACCGCAATAAAAGTAGCCATTTGGGGGGGAGACATCCCGGCAACGTAGATCATGCAACAACCTCAGATGACGTCGCCGTCAGGAAATCTCGGAAAGGGTAAAATCTGCTCAACATAATGGACTCCGACCTTACAGCAGCTGAAACTACCGTGACGCGGCGTATTCTTCGACAAAAGAGAGACAGTCTACATACAGTCACCAGGACGCGATCTAAAGGCAAGCAAAGGGACCAGGGGGGAGGGGGCTATGTGTTACTCGAGAAGAAGAAATCGCGTTCCCAAAGAAACGGCTGGTTAAAGTTCACTTCCTCAGGGCAAGAGCGTGCACTCTAGTTCGTCGTCAAGTGTCAGAGCAGCTCCGGTAAGTCGTTCAACGGGACAGGGCAGGCATCCTTCATTTGCGGAGTCAGGGGATCCTGGCGGAGGCAGGAGACCTGGCGATTCAAAAAAACCAACTCGATTGTCCACCTCGGGTCACGACCAAGGCAGAGCACTCGGGTTTGGGGGGAAGTCGCGCAGGCGACCATCTCGGAACATTTGTGGTTATACTCATCGATCTACCCCTAACCAGGCATTATGTCGGTCGGGGAAAAAGTGGGGGGGAAGGAAAAAGTTTCTGGTCCGCGATAAAAGGGGACGGGCTGTGGAAGTCAGGTCCAAGATGAAGGTCGAAATCAAGATCGATCGACCGTTCCCGACGACCATCCCTCTATTCACATCGTGATCTCAGCCTGGCAAGGATAGGGAAGCGCTAAACCACGTGATAATGATCTACAGATCTGTGAACTCTAAACCTCTACATCGACAGAAAGGCAGAATCTCGACGCGCTCGAAGAGTCTGGCATGTGTTCACTGTCAATGAGTAACTAGAAGGCGGCTCGCAGCTCCATTGATAGACGCGGGGGCCGATGGCAATCTAACAGCGTCCGCATAGATGACGCGTGTAGGCCAAAAAAAAAAATCATGGTGGGCACCTCTCGGTCCAAAGACTATCCGTTTCGAGCAGTCCAAGAAAACAGACTAAGCTGCCATGAATCACGCAACACTGGGAATAATAACAGCTTGAATTGGGGAACATGGAAAAAACAAGGACCGCACCCCTTTCCGTAAAAAAACTTCCTGCAACCCGTAGATAGAGCAAACCGATTAAATCGACATCCTCTTCTCCGTTGGGCAGCTAAGGTCATCAATAAACAGACTGACGTCAATATTGAGAGCTGAAGCAAATTTGTGATAAATATAGCAGGAAATAACTGTATGCCGACCGAGCAGATCTCTCTGCGAATCTCGCGACGACTCAAAGACTAGCGGCCCGCTATCAAGAGTTAAAAAGTGGTCTTCCTCGGGCCTAGATCACGGAAACAACACGTGCGCGAAACCGAATCTCCCGTATTGACAGTATGTTGCGGTTCAGGGAGAGGAAACACACACGCAAGCCTCGTCCGATTAGGGCGAGAGGGGTTCATCAAAAGGTTCCGGCACGGTGATCAAAATCTTGGAGATGGGGAACGGTACCCAGCATGCAACCTACGTAAAGGGGAAAAACCAAAACGGCAGAAGAAAAGGACGCAAGTCTGGAGTCCGGTCTATGTCATCGAACATTTGCGAAAACAAAGGGGGGGGGATCAAATCCGGTGCCGGCCGCGCACAATGGGGTCGGCATCGCCCGAGCAGTATCAAAGAAAGCTGAGTAAGAAGTATTCAAAAACAATCGGAGGCATCGTAAGTCATCATCTATCTGTCAAGGGAGAAAGACTGGGGGGGTGGCAAAGGCATTCCAGTAAAATGTAAGTTAAATGGTGCGTACCGGGGAGCACGGAAGACTGGCGGCGTAGGGACGGGGAACATTCCTCTCTTTGCAGAAAAGACGAAAAAACTCATGTCACTCCTAGGCGGGAGGAGAAGGGTGATTTCGGGTTTTGTGAGACGAAACGGAACAAGGGTCACCAAGGAAGATTGTGATTCAATATTTAAATAAAGGACCCCGCATACCATAACTTCGTGGGGGTGCACTCAAATTGGTTTCGGTGGGGTGTGCAAAGAAAAATCACACGAAGAAAGGAGATTTAGTGGGCTCAAGAGCAACCAAGAAAAAGGTTGGCTTTTCACGGGGTCGATACCACGAAAGGCTCTCCTTCATGCAGCTGCGAGGACCATTGCCCGTGACGAGACGCGGGTTTCAAGGTTGACTTCCCTTCATTGCGCAAAAACTATCTCGACTCGGTGTTCAGGAGACGACCGCAACGGGATAAGATCCGATTTTCGATGGTATAGGAAGATATTTTGGCATTGTCCTTCAGAGATGGCGGAAAGGGAGCAGATTTCGCCGCAGCCTGACGGCTTAAACTTAAAGAACTTGACACCGCTGATCTGAGTTGCCGGGGGGGGAGATGGTTCGCGGCATGTGGGATCTTCCTAACAACAAAAAAGAAGGAAGAAAAGGGAATAAAACAGAAGACGAAACAGCTCCAACCAAGGGGCAACTCGATCGGACATCAAATCAGAAGTGTGCTTTTAGTAAAGACCGGGCAGCCCGCCGGCGTCTGAATCATTGAACCGCCAGCGGGAGAGACGGAATTTGCAAAGAACTCCGCGACACCAATCGTCAGATCGCATCGTTGCGCAGCCTCCGCCAAAAAGGGGGGCGGGAGAGATCGTGGATAAAAATCATTTCAAAAGCAACTGCGAGAAAAGGGGGGGACCGGAAAATTGTTCCACAGACAAATGAGAGAGGAGAAGTTGATCGAACTTCACAAACACTTTTCCTCTTTAGCCCACTAACACTATAGGGGGGGGCGCGGGTCACGTCCACCCCCAAGCCCCGCGAAAAGGTTGATGGGCGCCGCCTTGAGGGGGACACGGGGATCAAAAAGTGACGGCAAAATTATTGCTAGGAAAGGCCCGGTCCGTTCGGGAAAAAACAAAAGAACATCAATAGCGCAGCGCCGATTGGGCTAGGAAAATATGTTTCACGCGCCTCGGCTGGAAAAGGAGAGGAAGCCGGAATGGGTCCCGTCAGACAAAAGAAGAGTACGCCAATGCCAGGACTTCAAAGTCCTGCCTTGGTCCACAACGGAATTAGATCTGATCTGGTGTGAGGAAAATTCCGAAGTCAGGTGTCGATCGTCCGCGCAGAAGGGAGGTATAGACTCGGCGAGGACGACCATCTGTGATCCTGGGAAAGGGGGGGACTAAAATCCTTTTAGAAAAAAGAAATAGAAGAACATAGAATGGACGAGGGCGCGCATTAAAGAAGATCGGAAAAGGGTTGCAGGAGGAAAGATCAACTGCCAGATGATGATTCGTCAAAAAGCTCGGCAAGTGTGTTAACGGGGAAAAGGAACTTCACGATAGTTTGTAGAAGAATTAGAAGCGGAGACATTATTGACGTGGGTTTGCACCGTCCTAAAAAGAACGGGCCGCACAATACTGCCGGGGAACGCGGGGGGGTGAGATGGATTAGAGCATCAATATTGGGGCACCAGTCTCTCGAACCCGGGGGAGGAAATAATACAAGATACTGCTTTAAGTCGCGAGGCGCTTAAATAAGAGACGGAGAACGAGGAAAAGGATATGCTTTAATTCTAATCCAGTGGGTTTCAGCCAATATTTCCTCCCAAAAAGGATGTTGAGGCCGGAGTGAGACGTTCGTCGCTGCAGTGTAAGACGCTTCTCGTGACAAAAGAACCAGGCGAAGAGGAGGAGAAGCAAGATCGGTTTGGGGAGGCTATGCAGTGGGAAACAAGGTCACCTAAGAAGGTGTCTGTGTGATTATCTGAGGCAATCCATGGTTAATTCTTTGTGCCGGCTGAATGGGGCATTAGCCAGACGGGAGTGTACTGTTATACTAATAAAAACCTGTGATATTCATTTCCAGAACTTCGGCACCAAGGAGAATGGGGAGCTGGATACTCAGGCACTATAGATGGTATCTTTCAGGGAACCTGAAAGCGTCTATAGAGGAATGGGTTACTCTGGGAGGCCATTAAGAACGTCTTCAGACGCGCGAGCTAGATAGGCGTCGACTTCTTGCCGGTTGGCTATTACTTTTGGGATCTATGCGATGTGAGGACCATGAGGCCGGACGGAATCCCGGCTCTAGGCAATTGTTCAATAGAGATTATGTCGGGGGCCAATGTCGATCGAATGCTGCCGGCAAATATTTCAGGTCATGTGACTGCCGCAAAACGCTGCCGGGGACACCTAGGTCACACGTGAAAGAACGCCCCAAAAATATTCCGATGTTTGTAGAGTTCTTTTATCAGATGATGGCGCACGCCACAAATGTTAAGAGTTTCCTTCTGGAGGGAGAGAAATCATTGTTATTCATGTCAGGGAAAACGGGTTGCAGCTAAATTCGCTTTGGGGACCGGGGGCGACCCCAGTATCCAGAGTGGAACCAGTGCGCCAAAAGGAAAGAGCAGAACGGATTATTAGGATAAAAATCTAACCGGGGTAAAACTAAGGGGATACCGGGCAATCGTGGACCGCGAGATCGAATACAGAAGAAAATCATGAAGAGAAGAACATGAGGTCGGCTATTTTACCCCAGGCTCCGAGGAACCAAGATCACACGCCTGCACTTCGTACGGTCCATACCCACCCCACTGGGCGGTGCTCTCAGAAAGGGAATCCGCGCAACGTGGAAGAATGGGTGGGAGTGACGTTGGTCCTACATCCGCAGGGGACCACGGCATTCTCTTGCATAAGGGGCGCTCCAATTCCGGTTCCCTTAGATGGTGAGAATTCCCTATAACTGTTAAAGAGGACCATCATAGGGTTGAGACGTTCCGGAACAGTTGGAGGAATGAATCACCAAAAAATCGGGATTCTTAGGATTAAGGGGGGAAGGGATTTGAGGGATACTATTTTCTGAGGGGAAAAAGCATGGTCCAGCAATTCGCAATCGGGTGTAGGAGGAACTGAACAAAGAGTCTGCCGCGGATGCCTCAGCCTACAGAGAGAAGAGGGAAGCGACTCACACCACAAAGGGAGGAGGTAGGGAATCATCTCTCTATGAGAGAAAAGAAGTCGGAGCGTTGCGCAAACATCGGGGGTTTTTTTTTTTGGAATAAAAGAGGACCAATGCTTTTCGGACCGAGCCAGGGGATCACCGAAAGAAGCCCAGGGCATCTTCGCAGCCGCATAATTTTAAAATTATGTGGGGGAAAAAACCGGTGGAGATCACGCTCAAACAAATGAAAGAAAGGTAGACTGCAATCAACGTAGCTTAAATCGAAATCATCTAGGAAAGACGACTGTAAAGCCAGGCTGAAGCGACACCGGGGGGAACGAGGGAGGAAGGCAGGGCCTAAACGCGGATCAAATTTCTACAAGACGAGAACGTCGAACGGGCTTAAAGCACCGAATGGAAATTGGGGGGAGGAGGGGGGGGGAAAAAAAGGTAGAAGAGCGTAGGACGCTGCGGATACGGGTAACTACTCGTACATTAAAGAAAGGCAGACGTTCGGATCGTCGTCGGTGCAAAGTCAGCGGGAAACGCGGCCAGGACCGGGATCAAAAGGTTTCTCCTACTGGACCAGCATCCTCCGGGGAAGAGAGAGAAAAAATGAACTGGAGGAAGGGGGAGGTTTGTCGGTATCGCAGAAGGCTTTTTGACCTGCAAGGCCACCGGGGCAGAAGGCATGCTCAACGATAAAAGGGGGACTAATCGCCCAGAAAGATCGAACATTTGGGGAGAGGGCGTCAAGATATCTACACCTAAAGTCTATGGTATACACGAATAGGTTGGCGAATGGGGAAAACTGCACGTTTTCTTTTACCTAGGATCAAGCGCGGCTTTTGCAAATGAAGGGTCACAAGACCTGAAGAGGTCGACTTCATCATCGGAAAAGTCCCAGAAAGAACCAATTAGAGAGGGCAACAGAAGTCTATATCGACCCAAGAAGGGCAAGTGGGTGAATCGAAAAAGCCGCGTCAATCCGGGCAATAAATGGATCCCAATGGGAAGACCCCTACTCCAATCAGGGGCAAGAAGCTCGGGGACGCCAACGATGGGTCTCGCCGCTGCTCGACCGGTACATGATCTCAGGCATCTAAAAATTAACCTAAAGCTACGAGCACCTATCTAATCCAAAAGCGTCAATCGATGAGGCGAGTGAACGCATCATCACCAGAAGGGGTGCCGCGTCCACCAAACAATGGAGACTTTAGACTAGCCGGGGGCGACGATGTTGAACATACAAGCAAGCTAAAGAAGAAGACACACCCTTTTAAGGAGGAGGGAATGGTCCATAGCAAAGGGAGTAAGGGGCACTCCCCGTTGCTTATTCTTACCCGTACAGGGATCATATCAACCTATTAAGAGGGGAGGGACTACTCTTTGCCGGTTTCACGGTGAGAAACTGTAAAAGTGTTGGCACAAAAAACCACAATCAGGATTGATTGCTTCCAATACAAATGGCTTGGATCACTATCTATCCGACCAATATCGCCGGGAAAAGGACAGGGAAGGATATAGCGCTGGAAAGAGCAGGGAAAGGGCGAAGAGTAAAAGAGCTCCGTAGAACCAAAAAAATCGGCTGGCCGTTCTTCCTATGCCTTATCCACACATGGAGCCTAACAACGACTCACCAATCAGTAGAAGTAGACGGGATTAGAAAAAGGGAGAGGGTTGCAACACCCCCGAAGGGAACCACATCGTCGAACCACTCGTCAGACGGGAGGTGAGAGCTGGTAAAACATTAGATCCGACCGGGAAAGAGGACGAACAATGCAAGCTTCGAAGAAAGAAAAACACCGCTCAGACGATCAACGAAAGACGTGGGTAATCGGGGGCTGCAGGCTTTCCTCGAAGTCTTCTCCTTCGGTGAAGATTCGAGGGCATTTGTTCAGTACACCGGGGTTCGGGACAATCCTGTCGCTCATCGCCGCACAGGGGGGGGGGGTGTTCAAAAGCCGATAGAAGGAAACATATTCGCTAATAAATAAAAGAGTCACAGAACGTCGGGAGAGAGGGGTCATCAACAACGTCAGTAAAATACGAAACGGAACTTGTCCAAGCATTCCCAAGTCCAGTAAGATCCTGAAGTTTAGCCGAGGAGAGGGGGCGGGCGTGTGTACGGCACCTGAAGGAGCGGCTTGACTAGGGTTACGATCTGGGCTAACCCTATTGGCACATGAACGTCAGCAGAGGGGAGTTGAAGGGGTTTTTAGAATAAACGGAAACCAGTAACGTGGATGTCTGAAGAGGGAGGCTAAGAGAAGTTTGAGACCTCCGCAGAACGGGCCCAACTTTGATGGCGGGGCGGGGTACAAAAGCGACCAATCCCATAAAGAAGAGTGAGTGGGCTCGAATCCGAAAGGTGTGGTAGGTTAACAGACCGCCGGAATCGATAACGGGGCACTCGAGCGTTGGTAAGCTGGTGCAAGGGGAGACCACATGACCGGGGCACGCTGGGTCGATTTTGAATGCTATAAGGACACGATCGGCGTAGTGGGGGGTCGGCGGCTTTCGAAGAACCGGAAGGGAGGAAAAAAAAGACGGAAAGGGGGGCTAGGGTTCTCGGAGAGGGTGGCAAATTCAAAGATTACGTGGCGGGAAAATGCTCCGATCGCAGCGGGCATCGGGGATGACTCGTGAAGAAAACCGAAACAAAGGGAAAGGACCAAGATCTAGTGGGAGGGGGGGAGGGAAATGTTGGAGTGTACGGGCCGCCGACAGGTGTATATAAAAAGGGATCTAAAAACAACGATTATTAGGACAATAGGCCCCACATTCAAGACAGGAACAAGCAAGGAGCGGCAGCGGTCTGCGCCGGAAAAAAAGGGTTTGCCTTTTCAAAGGTGCGCGCACGAGAACGGCGAAAAAAGAAGAAAGTGGCCAAGGCAGACGCGAA
>Ga0179591_1223854_pt1 | contig 12927 bp, 15 predicted proteins | sample CZOMad2_1_08_16f_FD_182891 | JGI IMG/M metagenome (GOLD analysis project Ga0179591, IMG submission 182891) | Vadose zone soil fungal communities from Angelo Coast Range Reserve, California, USA - CZOMad2_1_08_16fungal (PacBio error correction) | ecosystem: Environmental > Terrestrial > Soil >...
ATTTCTAGCCAAGCGTTCGGGAGCAACCAAGAAATGGGGCTCAACCCTGATTCTCAGGGTTTTTTCTAAGGATACGTCGATGGGGGCGAGAAGAAGACAACCACGCGGGGAGATACTGAGAAGGAAGGAAATCATAAAGGAGCGGCGGGAACTTGGAACAGGGAAAACGAATGTTTAGGCTCGGGTGGGGAGACTAATGCAGAGTAGCTGGCCGGAGGGCGGGGCCGATTCAGAACAACCGGAAGCTTAAACAAGGTCTGTTTGAAGAGCGTGAACCTGGCGGGAGCAGGGATGTGATTATCAGACATCAATTACCTACTTCGACGAAGGACATGGTCGAGCGCAGGGAAATGAAAAAGGGGGAGTCTCATCCTACAGCCGTACGAATGTCTACCGTGGGCAAAGCGGGAACTTGGAACGGAAAAAAGATACACAGAAAAGTCAAGGGCTAAGCTTAGGAATCTCAAAGACTTCTGTCTACAAGCAGAACCTGTTCTGAGCTCGTGGGGTCCGGGGTCGCAGGGAAAGGGGCGCCGTGAAAATACGGAGAGGGAGGGAAGTGACCAAAGCTTCTCAGCAATGCGAGGAAAAATCCCGGACAGAATGTGAAAAAAGAGAATTATGAAAAAGAAAAGGGCAAAGATAAAAGAAAAGCTGGGCGTCCAGACGGGGAGTGGAGAAGGAAAAACAGCCCAGTCCTATCTCATCAAGGACTATCCACGCACCGGGGTGGGTGGGGTGTCTTGAAACGTGGAGGAAAAAGACTACCGGGAGGAACCGGCATAAGAGAAGGCACAGGGGGCCTGCACACAAACAAATCACGCTACCGCTCAGATGGCCGGCGCAGATGGCCCTGTCAAGAAAAAAAATTGGAAGAGAAAAGGAATATCGCGTCACAAAATTAGGGCGCAAGCCGCCGCAAAACGGTCAATTCTAAGCTTGACAAAAAGGGGTCTGCCAGACCAAGCATACTGGGACTCGACCCTGAGAAAGGGAGGGAAACGGATCATCGATTGTCGGTGAAGAAGGGTCGTCTATAAAGAGAGAGCTTGACGTTCGCACAAGGTAGGGGAAAAAATGGGGGTATTTCTCCACAGAGATGAGATCCCAGGGAAGAGAGGGGGGGTGTAAGGATGTTTCACGAAAAGAGACTTTCATAGGAAGGGGCCGAAAAGTAAAGAGACGTGGAATGCCCTATAGTCCGTTGTTGCATGGCAAGGCGAGCACTCACTCAGACTAATTCAATAAATAACAAGAAAAGTAGAGAAAGGGGGGACGAATCCTTATAAAAAGAATGGGCAAGAAAAAATCAAAGATATCCCGCACTTATGAATGGATGGACTCGGGGAGGTTAAAAACATGGAGGTCAAGGTTCTGAACCTCGAGGGGAAACGAAAAGGGGAGACCAGCCCAGGTTTTTCAGCAGAACCGTGGTGGAGAAATTAGGAGAGAGAGGTGCTGATCAAACCGCAAAAAGGAGGATAGTTACCAACAGAAGGGCAAACCTCAGCATGGAGCAAGGACTCGCAGGAACCGACGCCGTCGGTGTAGACTGGGAAAAGACTACTTCACGTGGCAGGGATGACATTGTATGATGAGAGAGGGCAGGGAGGAGGGGGAGGGGAATCGGGTCTTTCCCGCTGTGGGCACGGGCATCTTTGCAACCAAGTTTTCAGCGATGGGGGAGGGGGCTTCTGTTCACTCTGAGAACTGAGTAAAAGCCGTGCAATTGTTCGAGCAAAAACGAAAAAAAAGAACAAGAGGTGGCGGCCCGCCGCGCGACGGAGTATCCATCTGGAAACAGGAAGAGAAAAGCCCTCTTAGGGCTTTACCACTACGAACAATCAACATGTCGAGAAGCCAACTGAGATGACGGATAATACAGGGGAAGGGATAAAAGCACATCTAGCGTGGGGATCAGCAGGTTGAAAGGAGGGAATAAGGGGGGGAAGAAGAAAGGAAACCGAAAAAATCACTTAATTCTTGCAGGTTGGAATCTCTACACTGGACGAAGGGTCAAAACCTCATCCGACAGGTCGGAACAGCCCGCCAAAAAATAAAAAGGGGAAAGAAGAAGAAAAGAACGAGGGTGATAATCATGATGAAGAATTCGGATGCAAAACAAGAAAGAAGGGAATGAAAAAAAAAGAGACTATTTCTCCATTATCCCTGATAGCAAAAGAGGGTGGTTCAACGGAGATCCTGAGTAAGGGGGCGGAGGGCTGGCGAAGGTTTCGGGCGGGGGGGAAAAAACGCGGAGATCTCAGTCGTCGAGCGGAACCTGGACCGCATGGGGAAAAAGGAGGTCTGTGAGTGAGGGGTAATGGTGTTTCTGGGAATGATCGAACCGAAAACTCTGAATACTGCTTTATAGACCCGCACATTAGTCAAGCAAAACAAAAGAAGGTCTGTCTGGATGCTCTATGGCCGGCACTTGGAAGAAGGAGTATGGGGACTCATCCTCTTAATTAGGTTGAGGGGGAGGGAGGTGGTGAAATTTTATAGCAAAGAGGGGGGGCGGGGCGGCCAGCAAAAGGGGGGGGCTCGTCGTTCTGGTGCGCGAAAAGCCTAGGACTCGCCGGGGGGTAAGGAGAGACCCGGCACAGATCCATTACACGGGGTTCCAAGGCGCAACCCCGAGGGCAAGAAAGTAAAGGGAAAAGCCCGGACCGGGGGGCCACGCTTCGACTTACAGACGAACCTAAGGAATACGGGGGGAGAGAAGAGAAAACAAGGAGGGATCCTGTTCCGCTTTAAAATAGGAGGAGAATGACACAAGAATCGCAAATGAGCGGGTCTGGCAAACCGAGACTTCCGCCAAAGTCAAAGCCCCGGTTTAAGCTAACCGGGGGGGGGTCTGATGATTGCGAGGTGTAAGAAAAAAGGACTTCATTGACACCTCGAAAACTCCTTCAGAGAAAGGAAGGGAAGTGCAGGGCTGATGCGTGGTAGGGGGGAGAGTTCGTGGACGAACGGGGGAGAATCACTCGTACAGTGGGGGGAGGATGTTGGTGAGTGAAGGAGGTGCCGGCAGGGCTTCCAGCACCACCAGGATAGGGGATGTGCTTGCGGAACGGTTAGGCACAAAACGCCGGAAGAATGTTCGTGAACAGCAAGGACAAATATGGGGTACTAAGTCCAAGAGGGGAAAAAAGGGGAGGGCCAAACAGTTACCAAATTTAGCAGCTCGAAGTAGAACAAAAACAAAGAAAAAAAAGCCTGCAACCGACAATGATGATAACGCCCATCAACCGACATCAAGGCAATCCTTCACTTAGCTTTAAGTGTTTCTGTCATAAGTGAACATGCGAAAGAGCCCGATGAAAGAGAGCGGAAAAAAACTGGGGGAAGGGACGAGGAGAAAAGTGCGTGCTATTAAAATGGGGCTTGCCCAGTTCCCCTCGTTTGAGAAGTCAGAGAGCAAGGGTACAGGTGCAGGGGGTGGGGTTGTGGTAAGACCGCAACGAAAGGAGCCGTGGAGGATCAGGGGAGCTAATCACCTACGACAAAACCTCCACTTAGGGAGAGGGGAACGTGTGGAAGGGGGGCGAGGTTTATGCTACCGAAAAGGGGCAGCCAGCGGGGGCCGGGTAGGAAGGGAATGAGTCCAAGGGATCGGTGTAGAAGAGGGGAGGAACCACTATCACGGAGAGAGAAAAATTTAAGAGGACCCCGTGGAAGGCCTCGCCGTAGGTTTCTGGACATCGAGAAGAAGGGGACCCCTAAAAAGGCGAAGAACATATTTTCCTATTGGCTGCCCGGCCTCTTTATCAAGGGAAGACGCCGCTGGGAAAGAGTGCACGGGGTGGAGAGGGGAGGGCACGGCCCAGGGGGCCACGGTAGACATAGAAGATGATAAAGGGGGAGTATCCGGAACTGATGGGAGAAACCAAAGAGCAAAAATCAACCATGCACCTTGAATAAGACGTCAAAAGAGGGGGGGGGGTCAGATTGCAAGAAAAAAAAAAGACCCAACATGCCCGAGCAATTGCCATAGAGAGACACCGAATGTTTTCCATTCAGTCTGAGGAAGAGGCAGAAAGTAAGGCCTCAGACGACGAAGAAACCCCGTATTCTGGAGAAGACCGAGGCGTATCCTGTTCCGACCCGTGGACCCTGGCCTGATCAAGGGGGCGAAGGATGAGTAGAAGCCTCCCGAGGGGGGGGAGCTCCACTCGGGCCAGCTACAGTACCCCACAGGGGGAAGAAAACAACTATAACACTTTGATAAACTATTCAATGTTCACCTGAAGCTCCTCCGGGAAGGGACCATAGAGTAAACAACACAACGGGAAGGAAAAAAAGAGGATATGGGGGGGAAGAACAGGGCTTGGAAAAAAAACCCCTGGCATGTCTCCACAGGGATTTTTTTCATCCTTAGTCAAGGGGCCGCGGATAAGGAGAAAAAGGGGGAGGGGAGAGATACTCCTACATCAACCAACGTTCTCAGGGGGGGAAGGTAAATGGATCGGCACCGGATAAGAATAGTTTAGAATCACCTGTTGACAGATTCTGGGGGGCGGTCTTAGGGGGGACTACTTAACTCAGAAAAGTAAAAACAGTTCGGGGGTGAGCCGTAGGGATGGGGGAAACTTAGGCGATCGGGTTCAGGATCATATCATCCTTACCGATCTCCTGCGTATCTAGCAGGGTTGAAATAAAACGGGCGTATAAGCAGGTCGTAGAAGAAAGGGCGCGATGTCGACCTGGGTGGCCACAGGGGGATTACCAGAAAAAGATCAAACCAAGGGACTCGGCAAGAGCTTGACCCTTAATATCCATAGGGCGTAAGCCTGTTATGAAAAGGTTCGGGGGACGGGTCGGAGGGAGAAGGGGAGCCGAACGACTGCGAGGAGTAACCGGGAAAAACCCCGAAGCGCAAACACTTGACGGGTACGATAAGTATCTTAAGGGTCCTCTTCGACACGAAACGTCCTACTTAAGGCTACCCGACCACGAGTAAGGGGGCAGAAGTGTGAGAAGAAAAAGCGGCCCAGTTCTATAGCCACCCCGGAAGAGAAAAGAAAAGGGTACAAAGGTGTTGATTCGGCAGAATTAATCCACCATGGGAGCAGGAGCCTCAGGCCAAAAAAAAAACTCAAAAGAAAAGGGACTCCTGAACCCGAAGCGAAGGGGGCGGGACCTTGTCATCCCAAACCATTTGGGGGCAGGGGGGAAATATATCGGTCACTAAAACTTGCGCCGCACGCCATCAGACATCGGGGAAGGACGAAAGGCACCGAACAACGGGAACCAGCTACCCAAAATACGTGCAGCTCTAAAGGCCTTATTGCGGAGGGGCGTTGAATAATATGAGGTTCATGTTACCAAGACTCTCAGCGTGCTGGGGATAATATATTCCACAAGGCGAGCCGCCGGGTGGGAACAATGGGAGGCTCAAAGCTTGTCCTTCGTACTTCACCAGGGCAAAGATTGTGTAAATGCTTTGCACACACTACCGAACTCGGCAACTGGTGGGGAAAAAGACCCAGTACGCGAACTGGCTAGGCCAGATCTACGCCTGTGTTCTGGGACGTGAGAAACGCCCTGCTAGAAATACATACAACCAAAAAATGAAAAAACGAATGAATGAATGCTCCCGCCAACCGGGTGAGCCAGAACAAGGGAAGGTACTGATGCTGTCGGCGTGCAGGAGCAGTGACTGAAATTGAAGGGAGTCACCCAAGGTAGCAACGTCATGAAGACAAATTGACCGCTGAACTTTTTTCGAGCTAGAGGAATCTGTGCTGCTAACCCCTCAGAAAGAGCGGCTAACAAGAAAGGGGTGTCTCATGGAGGAACGAGACAGAGGGGCCGGGCCTCAAACAGATGTGCCTTACCGTCTTGTCAACTCTGTCTAAACTAAATCACGTAGGCTAGGGGCAATTCTTTTAATTCTCAACGTTTCGGATTCTGCTAAGGACTTCTGGTTGGGGGGGACCGCAGACGGGGGCACTAACAGGTGTCAGGATCGCGGCACAGGTCGATGGGAAGAATAAGGGGGGCGACACATCTTGAGGTATCCACAGAACCACAACTAGGGCAGGCAAACCGCATCGGCTTGAACCCCATAATACCAAACGATCCAAACTGCCGCTGAGCGGTTCAAAAGAAGATCAAAACTTAAGGCAAAGAGATGAAAGAAACTCTATTCCGTTACGACGTTGTGGAGGGGGGGGGGGGAAAAGAACCTGCTTCAATGACAGGTTGGGGAGTAATGACAAAAAGAAAAAGAACCAGGAAAAAGAGTAATGCGGTCCAGGTGGGTCAAGATCTACTAAGGGGAAAAAAACGCAAAAGAAGGGGGGAATAAAAAAGGAGCCGAAAATGTCTGACATCACGCGCCCTTAGAAAGGGTCATCAAGGAAAAATGACAATCATAAGGTTGAGAATCTAGCACAACAACAAAAAAGTTAGGGAAAAGAGTACATCCATTCTCCTGGTATAAAAAAATCGTGGGGCCTATCGTCAGCTTCACAGGGATCGGAAGCCGGGCCGACCAGTGAAGATCTTTGGGTTCTGGGACCACCAGAAAGACGGAAGTCTTCAGAGAAAAGGTACTCTTCGAGATGATTCCGGTTTCCTGTGGTGAAAAGGGGGGAGTAATGCACCTCAACAAATGATGTCAATCTATAGCAGGGTGCGTGGAAAACCAGCCACTGATTCAGCGCAATCGAATTTCTTGAAAGTCTCGAGAGGGTTACTTGAGGATTGGCAACGGGAAGAATCAGGAAGGAGGGCGGACGGCTGGGGCCGATGGAAGAATCATATACGAGAGAAAGACAGCAACGGGCGTGTGTTTGGTTCCTCTTTTTGGGGGAAGAACAAGCACGGAAATAAAGACCAAGAGTCTAGAAAACGGAAAGAAAAAGCCCTGACACTGGGTAGTGAACAGGAGGAGAAAACAAAGATGGCAAGAACGAAGCAATTGCACGACGAATCCCAAAAGAAGAGCCTAAAAGACGACCTCGCCGACGTGAATGTATCGTCGGGCATAAAAAACCGTGCAACAATGGGCCGACCTGTCCCCATGCGGAAAAGTAAGGGAAGGGCAAGAAGGGCTCTGTTATCCCTCGCGCTCCTGAATGAGGGGAGAGGAAGAAAAATCTTAGAAGATCGCATCACTCCATTCCCTGGGGGGCTGAAAGGGGGGGGAAGACATGATGTCCGATTTCCGCGGAAGTAAAGGAAGAGAGAACACGCCTTAAAGACGTAACGTTAAGAGCGGCTTGGGTAAAAGACTGGGGATTATTAATTGCTAACTAGGCCCTTGGCTGAAGGGGAGGGCTTGAAGAGAAAGGTGCACGACGTCCGGGGGGGCAAGCACAAAATACTAAGGGGAACGCTGGCAACCTTTTCTACGTTTATCCAAAACGCCTAAAAGGCGAAGTAACAGCAGGTACAAAACCAAGCTTCCTGGGGAGAGCCAGCAGGGAGCCAGCCGGGGGAGGCCACACCCGTGCGAAAGAGGCCTTGTTTAAGAGGGGAGAGAAGGATCCAGCCAAGCGGAGCCTAGAAAATCCGCCGAACAAAAGTAGGGAATAACCCGAAACAGGCCGTGGAGAAATAGCCTGGGGAGGGTCGTTTCTCGAAGGGGGAACATTCGGAAATGCCCATGATTTATTTGATCCTTAGAACCGACTTGTGATGCTCGTTCGACTTCCAACTGGTTGGTCTGGGGGGAAAGGAACGCGCCATGCCCGACGCGTAGGAAAGGAGTCAGGTAGCTAGGTGGGTTTAAGGCCAACCTCATAAAGGAAACAACCGGGGATGAAAAATCAGACCAGAGACAAACACCAAACGGCGTAGTGAGACGCCGGGGGGGAGATGACTTGAAACTGGTGGCCTGGAGACATTTCAACCCGTTAAGTTAATTGGGAGGGAATTGAGCGGTGTAGAGAGATTCCGGACCGAGCAGGGATGTACAGCGCACGGCGAGCTCGTGGTCACGAACCTCTCCTTAGTCCTGGGTCAAAAGTCTCGAAGGCCGACCAAGGACCAAGAATGCGGGCCGATGGAGGCCACAAAAAATGAAAAGAGGGCCTCAAAAGGGAAGCGCTTGAAGAAACAAGTTTAAAGGGTGAGAAGGGGGCGTCATAACAAAAAAGTCACCATCCCGGTTCCAAAGGCATCTACTGAGGGGGGGAGGATAGACTCCGCATATCAGACCATGGAGCGAGGAAAACCCAGAAGGGGTGGGAGACTTAAAGTCGAAGGATGTCTGAGATTATATCACAACCCGGAAACGCCAACCAGAACGCGAGTGCTCACACCGAACTTTGTTCATAGTAGGCTGAAGGACGTGAAGGCGAATCCACTCTCCATCATCCTAGAAGGGAACCCGAAGTCGGGAGGAAACCAGATTACTGAAGGCCGGGTTGGTCGATAATAAATCCGGATCACCTGTAGGGTAGGAGAGTAGGACGCTGGGGGGGGGGAATCTGCTACATTTGGGCGGGGAGGGGGGCCCGGACTGGGAAAAAACGAAAGAGACGGTGGCGAACAGAAGGCGGAAGGGGAGAAGAAAGACCCTTGGAAAGCCAGCTCTCGCACAAAACAACTTATTGCTGACCAGCTCTATATGCTGCGTCCAGGGCGTCAGGAACCCGGCCTCCCAGGAAGGGAAAAGTCGTGGTGGTTCGCACTTCTGGGTACGGGCAAAAATGGCGCGGAATAAAGAACAACCTCTGGAGGAGGAGACGACGACATCAGCCACTGTCTTCCTTGGAAGTGGGCATCAAAGGACTAAGCCTCCGGTGAGGACTACTCGTTTCTAGGATCTGCGGGCCGGAGCTTGGTACCTAGCTGTCCTCAGACCTGAAGCGCAGTTCGGGGGGGGAGAAAAAAGGGGGAGGGGGAACTGGCGGGTCTCTAGTGAATGGGGGGAGGATCAGAAAATAAACTGACCAACTATGTACTACTTCCTTAAGAGACAGAGGTTCATCTCCGTACGTGAGGATCAGACGAGGGAGAATCCTGACTCATAGGAGGATGTATACCTTTGGGGGACCGCTGTCAAAGGAAAGACTGAAAAACAATAAACGCCGGGACATATCGGAAGGATGATTGGAAAGGACTCATCTCTTAGGGACTATCGTCAATAGCAATGGTTAATTAGGGGGGGTATTCAGGGACCGGGGGGAGGTCGAGATGGCTACGAACTACTGGAAGGAGGACCGTGAAAACCAATCTGGGATCTGGGGGAAAAATGGTAGGGAAAGAACTGGACCCATCTTACTAACCGATCACGGTAGGAATCACGTGGCACGGCGACCCGACCACGAGGGGCTCAAATCGTAGGGTCTAAGAAAAAGAGGAAAAGTTAGAATCTCAACAATAATCCACTACTCCTGCATGGGTGTGTGAGAAAAGAAAAGAGAATCAAAAGAAAGATGAGCATGCGGTATGGCCTGCCACAACACCAAAAAAGAAACTCAGACAGGTAACTAACGGCGAGCTATTCCTGGAGCCGGGGGGGGGAAGGGGGGGGGAAAGAAACACCCAGGTGGGAATGAGTCCACGACATATCTCGTAAATCAAAAAGGTCTCCGGAAGAGAATCAGAGGAGAGGATCCTCTGCAAAACATCACGAACCCGAGACCGGGAAGAAGCAGCTCTAAAGGCACTGTGGCGTGGATGTAGGTGGGAATACATCTTGGCGGTCATAGTTCGTCTCTCGCAAGAGGGGGGGATTGTCTAATTAGAGCCAAGGGGGGGAGAAATGTGGAAAGGAGGGGCTAAAAACCCTGACAGGGACTTCGTCGAACATGCATATGGGGGGGGGGTGTAAGATGCACTCACTAGGGGGGAAGGACCTCTGACGTACAGTCAGGCAAAAGAACTGGAAAGGAGCAAAAGAGAAAACGGGTGGGTGGTGCTTGCATTCTTCGTCCCACGGAAGCTGAAAGAAACAAGGACTCGTCAAATTACTATCAAAGCATCCGAAGAACAGAAAGTCAAGAAAAAAAAGAACCTAGGAGCACGCCACGTCGGTATGGGGAGTGAAGATTCTTATCTGTAAGGAAGGACTTTTCAAAACCGCAGGCGGAAAAGCAAAGCCACGGCTTAAAAGGGGGATGGGATGACGAGCGGAGAGCGAGGGGGTGGAAGACATCAAACGCTCAGATAGGGAGTAATACCTTTCACAGAACTGGCGACAGGGACTCGGGAAAGGAATTGTGCAAAAATCGGGACAGTCTGGGGGAGGATGACATACTGCTTAAGAATTTTCTGCTTGTAGGGCTGAAGTTAGGCGTTGGCCTCGAGAGGGGCTGGGCCAGCGGTTACGAAGCTTGTTCAGAAAGGTACAGGGATTGTCGGTCTGACTGGCTCAAGGAGAAAGGGTTCATAGGCATGGGTCGCCGACCAATAAATGAAAAAAAACACACTCGTTGGGAGGCCCTCGACGCGCGCGGGGAGGATAAAAGAGGACCAATAACCCCGCTGCCAGATGGCGTGCCACTACTCAAATCACAAAGGATTCCATATAGAAGCCAGGAAAAGCGGATTCGATTACTACAGTGCGGGGATGACACGGAGGAGAAAAGTGAGCAGCCATGGGTGGGATTGCGAGAAGGCAACACTAAAAAAGAAACCAAAAAGTATGAGGTACCTCCTTTGACGACTAGGGAGGGGGAAAACTATCCGGGGAGGGGAGACACGGGTGAACGGTCGGAAAAATATCTTACAAGGGGGGAAAGTACGAGAAGGACAATCAGAAGGCTGGTGATGATCAAGAGAAGTGATAAAGCGAGACTCAAAAAAACAAAGGAGAGGGGAGAGAGAGAGAAAGGTCATGACTCACCAGAATCTAATCAAGAGCTGGAGGGGGGGGAAGGTAGGAACGGATTCCGACCTTGGAGGGGGAGGAGGGGTTGAGGGACCCCACCCTCGGATAGGCGTACGTAGTCGAGCGGGAAATTACCTCGGACGAGGTTGTCGTAGACTGGGGGGGTTTTGAATATGCATGAAACAAATCGGGATAATACTGTGGCGGTTAATAATCCGAAAGGGGAAGAACGCACGAGAAGTTCTGGATTGATAGATATATTGCCGTCATGGTAATTGGAAAGGAAAGTGGCACGAAATCAAGAGGCAGTAGTTCTTCGTCGTGGTCAAAATTGAAGCCTAGCGAACCGCGTTTGGGGGGGGGGCTCCGGGAAAAGGGGGGGAAGGAAAAAAGAACTAGAAGCTGCCGAGCTTCGAACCGACGCAGGGGAGAAAATGGGAACATAATGGTAATAGCTTCCAACCCGCTTTATAAATAAGTACCCAGAAGCACGCGTCCACTAGCCGTAACAAGACGACCGAAGGAAGAGGAAAGGAGAGCGCAGAGGGAAACAACCCCGAAGCTATTCAATCACGAGAGGACTGGAAAAATTCCTCTCCTGTAAAATAACCCGGAGAGTACTCTTACAGGAGAGGTAGGCTCAAAAAAAAAGATCGTACGAAGTCTATAAAGCCCCTGTTTCAAGGAGGAAACCGTGGCTTCAAAAAAAGAGGAAGGAGGTGGGGATAAACGAATTGCCACGAGATCAGAAGGAAAGAATCAGGTAAATTACTTTCGTCTAGACGTTTGCTGGGGGGATGACAGTACGGTATATTAGAACAATGGAAAACATTTTTAGGACAGGGGCTTCTGGGGGGAGGGAAGTATAACAGGGTTGGGATAAAGTTAAATCCACCAAAAAGTATATAGGTGGCAGAGGACGTGAAGAAGGTAGGCCACACTCGAAGGAGGGGGAAAAAGTCGTTTTCGCATAAAAGTCCAAAAAGGAGAACGGAAGGCCAAAGCGGGAGCAATCCGGGGAGGAAACCAGTTACGCCTCGTCCCTGGTGGGGAGCAGCGAGGAAATTAGACCAGAACGCTGACGAAGACAACAGACGGCCCATACAAGATGGATCAACGAAACCGAACGCACAACCTTAGAGACTAACGGAGGGGACGAGATGTGGTAGGCGCCGGTGAAGATGGCGGAAATAGGCCCGATGAGGATAGGAGGCGAACCATAAGGGTGGAATCAGAGTGGAGAAGGATTGCTCTTCCGTGTGGGGGACTGCCCGGGGGAAAGCGAGGGGAAGGCCCTCGCGGAAAAAGGAGACAGGTAGCGGGAGTGGTGGTTGGGAGGGCCATAAGAACGAAGGGCGAGTAGTCATTTTATTACAAGGTATCTCAAAGTGGGGCCAGAGGTAGTGGGCTCGAAGGGGGGAGGAGAAAACTTGAAGCGGGTGCGCGACAAGACGATGACCGAGCAGTTTGGACGGGGGAGAAGGACCATGAGGCACCATGACGTGGTCGGGGTCTAAATGCCTATCCGATAAGTACGCGAAAAGGGGTATCCCCGCTGGGTAGCGGGAATAAATAGACTTAGGTCTAGGGCAATCTCACAAAATGACCAGAAAAGGAGATCAAACAGGCCGGGGGGAGTTGGGATACCAGGAGAAGGAAGACCTCAAACCCATCAAAAAGAGAAATTGAACAGCGGGAACGGGGGTTGGCGGGGATTCTGGTCAAGGAACCGCGTGCCACATTGAGAGAGATATTAGTATTAAGGTAAATCAGACTGACGAGCACCATTTTGAGAAAAGAAAAGAAGTCAGAGTAGGGAAGGATGTCTGTGAACCAAACCATCCAAGAACTCTCCGAAACGAAAGAGACCACCAGGACTTGTTCTCAGGGGATTGATGAGGAAAATGCCGGGGGAAAAAAGAAGCCTAGACACCGAGGTAGGCGACCAAAAAGGAGGAGGGCAAGGTTCAAGGGTGACTAAGTTCCCTGTATCAAAAGGTCAGGTCGTTGGAGGGGAAAAATAGGACCACTTTTGGGGGTCGCTTTACGCGCAAGGAGGAAGGAACGCGAGGAGGAAAACACAGATCAAAAACTAACGGGGGCGAAATAGCGGAAGTTGTCTCCTCCCAAGTTCAAGC
>Ga0179591_1259554_pt1 | contig 12925 bp, 17 predicted proteins | sample CZOMad2_1_08_16f_FD_182891 | JGI IMG/M metagenome (GOLD analysis project Ga0179591, IMG submission 182891) | Vadose zone soil fungal communities from Angelo Coast Range Reserve, California, USA - CZOMad2_1_08_16fungal (PacBio error correction) | ecosystem: Environmental > Terrestrial > Soil >...
CAGTTGGACCGTGTACGAGGAGCCGAAGTAGGGGAAGGAAGTGACAAAAGTAACACAAAAAGAGACTACGATGTGGCTGAAGGCAGCACAGCGGTGTCCGCCCACTTATGGCAAAGCCAGCCAAGAGTACTAAACCCTAAAAAAAGCATCGTCCACGTGAAAGTCAGACACGAGCAACCGGCCACTAAAAAGGCCGTTGACACGTATGATGACACTTCGCCAAAAAGTCTATGACTTGGAGGGGGAAACTCGGCAGGGGAGATGGGGGAGAAAATCAAAAAACCGATTCGGGAAAATCACTGTTCTCGTGAGCGACGGAAAAATAAAGGTTAACCTAAAGAAAAGAAACCTTGACAATCGATGGAAAAGGGGAACTGTTGGGGAAACGGGACTACCACAAGAGCAGCCTGAGACCGTTGAGGTCCTGGTGGTAGGGTCGCGTTAGGATCAAAAAAAGTAAAAAAAAAACGTAAACCGCCCCGACCCCCATTCCGTAGCGTGCGATTGGGGGGGTATAGGGGGGGGAGTTCAAAAAAAAAAACGATTTTTCCTTGAAGGGACAAAAAAAGCTGTGATCTCTGGCAAGCAGAAAGTGAAAAAAATAAGAGGCTGGAAAAAGAAGAAACCATAAAACCTTGAGTTTCGCTTGAGAATCTGCCGAAAAGGGGGAATTTGAAAAAAAAAGGGCAAGAAGGCAACAACAAGGCAGTTTGGAAGGTTGAGCCAAAAATAGGGTTAATAAATCCGAAAACAACTGGCATATGTGCAAAACCTTTCTATCTAAGGCCAAATGAAGCAGAATGGCAGGTGCACAAACAAAAGTAATTTCGGAGGGCGCCGCCAAAAAGGGCGGCCTGGACGAGGTTGACCAAAGAGGTTCTCAGTTGAAGAAAAAGACGCAGGAGGTCACAGAGGATATATTTCGAGCAATAAGGAAAGAGGACGTTTTTTTGCAATCCCAGGAAAAGAATCGATCAACGGCAACAGGGAAAAAGACAGCGAATTTTCAGGGGGTAGGGGCCTGCAACAATGGCAAAAAAGAGACAAGGAATGAGGTAAAACTCAATTCCCATTGGAACCTGTAAAATAAGGCAGCCTTGGTAGGGAGGACGCGTTTGAGACCTTGGGGGAAAAGCAAGAGAAACCATGCGACTGACATGACAGCAAGGGCAGAAGGGGACAAGGACCGCGGACAGAATGGGGGGGGAGTCCGAAAAAAGCGTCTTTTGCATTGCACAACTGCAAATACGCCCTGTTCCGAGAAGACGGTGAAAGATGTGTTCAGGTGGGGTCACCGGTGACCAGGAAGAAATCCCCACAAGAACCCGATCCTGGCAATGTATAAAGGACAGGGATCTATAAAGGAGACGAAGAACAAAATCTCGAAGGGGGGAACCAAAAAGAATCCAAAGGTCGCATCGAAAGGAAGGTGAAAGAATGATGGGTATGTGGACACAACCACGAAAGTTGGAGAGGGGAAGTTGGCCTGTTAGTGTTTTATGGGAAAAAAAAAAAAGATCTGCAAGCTGCAAACAGGAGGGGCCTTGCAAAAGCGCGGCGTAACTGCCTACTAAAAAAAAGGAAAGGAGGAGACACAAAACAACCTTTCTGGGCACCTCCGGGAGGTTGCCCAAAAACAATAGCGGGGGGAGTCTGGTAAGATCCGGTAAAACATTTCACTGGGAGGACAAGCAAAGTCTGACCACGATTCACCCGCGATGGAATGGCGGCGGGGGTAGTGACTGGGTGGGGAAAAAAAGACCCTAAAAAACGGCCGGGGCATAGGACCAAAAGCGCAACTTGGATCAACAAATAAAAAAAAAAAGGCAACCGGCTGGGTATTTCAGGTGGGAAGGGGCTTGCCCAATAAGGTGGGGGGGCGTTGTTAAATCAGTTGGCGGGTGCAGGTTGGAAACGAAAGGCGGGCGCTGAGTGCGTCTGATGCTGCCGGGATGAGGGACTTCCCCGTGAAAGACGAATAGGGGAAGAAATTCCTTTGAGGCGTTCCGGTCGTGGGATTGAAAAAGGCGTAGGGGAAGGGTAGAACGACCAGGTCGCAGCAGGAGGCGTTCCGAGGACGAAGGTGTGGGGAACGGAGTGAGCCCTTTGACCTGGAAAAAAAATCATAGTATCCGGGGGGACTAGATCTTCGGCCGGTTATTTTTTGAGCCGAGCTGGGGGAAATAAAAAGTAAACTGCTCGGGTGGGGGTATAACGAGAAGGTCGCCCCGCCTCCCGGAAGAATAAAAAGAACTGGTCCCTGAAAAACTGAAAGACACCGCTAGTGGTGTTCCACGGAGGACCGAAGAACCAATGACCCGTCCGTTTTCTGGGGAATGGGTTGAGATGCAGGACGACTACTCAAGGGTGGGGAATCAGGTAGTATTCCTATCAAAACAAAAAAAAAAATTGGAAAAGACAGCGTCAGGAAATAGGACTGCCACTTTCGGGGAGGGATAGAACGGTTAGGGGCCTGCTTCGGTAATCCAAAAAGGGCAGACGACAAAAATAAACAGGACGTCGGGGACTTTTCAGGATTGAGAAACGCATCCAACGGAAACTCCTTCAAACCAACAACGGGAGGGTCCTGAGGGCACTTACTGGGAAAACAAGGAAACTAGCAAAATCCATAGTCCCGACGGGGGACGAATACAGGTCATGACCCCTTTGGGACATTGGCTTAGTCAACGGAAGAAAGACTTTAAAAAAAGACGACTATAATCCCGGGCAAAGATGAACGGAAAGCTCCGGGACACGCCAGGTTAATTTTAATTTGGGGGGGTGTAGAATCAAAAACGGCCGAGCCGATACAGGAGGTAACCTACAAGCAACTCCGCCGAACTCCAGAAAAGAGAGAGAGTGTCCAGGGCTCACGTCGGACAAAAATCAGTCCTTTTTGAAAAGAGGGGTTCAGGGCCCCAGCGTCCCTCTATCACTGAGGAACAAGGGGGGAGTACCCGTATCGATGGACTCTATGAACACAACAAATCCAGGTCCTTGGGGGACTTCAAAGCAAAACGAAGGCGGAAAAAAGACCGTAGGGTGTTCCGGGACCAGAAACGGGGGAGAAGCATGATTCAGACGAGGTAAAACCGCTCAACGAAATTCCAGAGCTCTGCTGAAGAGAGCAGGAAATTACGAATCATAAAAACAGAGTCCAAGTCACAAAAAAAAGCCCAACGAAAAGGGAGCATTGGGGGCTGAAAAAAAAAAAAAAAAATGAAGGGAGGGTTCTGGCACGCGGCATATCCTCAAGCACGCCACGGGAGCCGCAAAACTACTACTTTCAATACCAAGCCCACTGCGAAAAAACCCAAGTCACCCGACAGGGAATCAAGAAAGGGGACTAATGAATACCAAAGCCGGTGCCGACCAATGGAGAGGTTTTGGAACAAATTCGAAAACGTGGACCTCCACACTTGTCCGGAGCGGGGGCAAAAACAGCGGCCTACACTAAAAACGGAAAAAAACCAAGCCTGCAAAGACCATGGAGAGGCGGGGGGGGGTGGTCAGGCGACGCGGGGGGGTGGACGGAACGCCCCCGTTCAATAAAAAAAAAAGACAACAAAAAGACAAGAATCAAGGGGGGGACGTAAGAGAGGAACGAAAAGGTAAATATAATAAGGGCGTTATGCGGGCGCGGCGAAAAAAATACAAAAGAGACGCAGAACCAAGGGGAAGTTATGAGATGATGAAAAACCCCAACATATCTAAAAATCGCAAAAATGACAATGGAAGAAACGAGAACTACGGGAAAAAAATCCTAAAGGAAAGCCGTTGGGGGAAAACGATGTCCTGGGGGGGGGAGGATTTGGGACCACGCGGGAGAGGAATTTTACACGAGCCGGGGGGAATTAAAAGGAAGGATTGAAAAAAGGGGGGGAGAAGGAGGAACGAGGTGGGGGAAAACGAAAAAACCGGAAACCAGATTAAGGATCAAAAGCACATTGAAGCTAAATTGCGGGTACAACGGAAAGTGGGGTGGGGTGGGCGGCTTGGAAAAAGAAAAGGGACTGGGCATGCTTTTCCCGAGACCCGCACCCTGGCACGCGCGTGCTCAGGGGCCGGTGCTCCCGACTGCAAAAAAAAAAGGTTATCCAGGGGGTTAAGAGAGCTTGACAACCCCAAAAAAAAAATTCCAAAAGAAAGGGATTTATCTGGCAAAAAAAACGACCCTGGGGGTATTAGGACCTCCGCATCACTGGCACAGGGGGAGTCCAAGAAAAAAGAAAGGCTTGCTGTCACACAAAAAGAAGAAAAAAAAAAAAAAAAAAAACCCGCTTCTTGAGATGTTGGAAACAAAAATCCAAAGTCTTATGGAATAACGAAGATCAAACGGAGGGTGTCTACCAGGGGAGAAGGATGGAATGACCGGCCAAAATCCTCGCGAACACGACCAATAAGTGTGGGGACCTGGAAACGTGTGTGAAGTGGAGAAAGGAACTATTAAAAAAAAAGGGACTAATCGGTTTCCACATAAAATGCAATCTTAAAGCGAGGTAAAGGAATTGGTTAGGAACCTAATCAAATGAAACAGGGGATCAGAACCATCAGAAAGACAAAACAACTCGTTACGCACAACCGTATGTGGTCATTTGTCGGAGTCTCCAGGAAGACTTCCGCTCCCAAAGACCCAAACCTCAAAGCAACTAAAGGGAACATCGGAAACGGCTAGTGAAAACAAAAATAAACCACTCGCAAAAAAGACGTACAAAAAGTGGCTCACCCCCGCAGGGAAGTCAAATAAAAACACGCTAATTAAAAGGGGCCTTAGGGCCTTAGCAGCACTGTTAGGATCACACCGAACAAGCCGCAAAGGAATCAGAAGGCAAAGGGGCCATTTGACGGGGGAACCCGGGGGAAAAGAGGGCTAAACGCGATAAAGATGACCACCTACAGCCACATAGCCGGAAGGGTTCCAGGGAAGGGAACGACTAGTGGGGCCGGGGGAGATTCATAGCCCAAAGAAAAGTGGCGGTTCGCAGAGTCTTGCCGCGGAAAAGACTTCAACGGATAAGAGGGCTAGTTCTAGGCAGGTATTGGGTTGGTCCTGGAGAGAAATTGGGGTCATCCCGATTTGCGACGCCGGCGAGCTATAATGAGGGACCGTGGTGTAATCCCCCTCTTCAAACTTCCCAAAAAGGAAAAAATCCCCAGCCGCTACAAGGGTCTGAGCCCCAGGTAGGGGGGAGGGGCCTGAAGAACGAATAAAGCACGGACGAAAAAAGCGAAAAAAAAAAGCACATTCCTGGAAAAAGGAAATCGCAGGTGGCCCCACGGGGGAGTTCAAATGAAAAGGCCAAGAGCGAAGGATTATTTGCATCAAAACCATCCGGAAGGAAAAAAAAAACAAAAAAAGAATAAGATTTTCATGAGTACGAAAGAAAAAAACGTACGGGAGTGCTATCTACATAAAAGGGGAAGACAATCAAACTTCCTCGAAACTTCTAGCCCTCGAATCAAAGGGGAAAATGAAGAAGGGCCTTTTACTAAAAAAGAGACAAAGTGGAGGCAATAACAAGAAAAAAAAAAGTCACGGTTAGCTGACCCAAAAAAAGGGAAAAAAAATCCAGCTAAAGGGCGATCACCAGAGGGAAGGCATTAGCAAGGGGGGGGGGGGGAGACTGGGATTTGGTGAAAAACAGAGACCACGAATGGAAAAGGGAAAGCAGTCAGATGGTCTCCTTCACACCCAAGGTTCGGGGGAAAAAAGACCAGCCCAATCGGCAACGGGGAAAAAGGGGATCAGGTGAAAGAAAAGAAAGAATCAGGGAGAGCAGTAAGGACGGAATTAAAAAGGTTGTCGAAGGAAGAAGCGGCACCTGACATCTCACAGGGGGTAACGTTTAAGATTGTGGAAAAAAAAAAGCAAAAGCAAGAATGGAATAAAAAAAGTAGCTACGCGAAAAAAAAAAAAAGAAAGGAAGGAGGTACAGAGATAAGGGGGGGCAATTCCGAGGGGGGGGGAAAATGGTGCTCCCAAATCAGGGGAGCCGAAAGAAACCCGAAAAAAAGAAAAAAAAAAGCTCCGGGAAAAAGGGGGGTTTGTCGCAGCCTCATGGTTGGGAACATAAAACTTTTTAACCTTGGGAAAAGGCGACTGCGAAGGGGACTTGTTCAAAACACGAGGGAAACATTCCCTGGGGGGTTTGATGCGGGGGGGGGGAAACCAACTGAAAAACCGGGGTGCACGAAGAGAAGACGGGGGGGGACCTTTAGGGAAGGGAGGTATATATCTCTATTGGGGGCAAAAGACAACTCACGGCGTACCAAGGGAAAGGAAACTTGAGTTTCGAGGGAAAAGGAGGAAACGGGAGGGGAGTCTTCTTTTGGTCCACGCAAACAGGAACGTGAGCGAGGGGGGGGCGCATGAAACACAACAACAAAAAATGACGGGGGCCGATGGTCGGGAAAAAAGGCTAGGCCCCTGGAACATCTAAAACTTGCCCGTCGGGAGAGGAAATCTACAGGAGTAAGTTCCTGGGAGGGAGCTAGCATAAAAAAAAAAAGAGAGTGGAAGAAAATACGCGAAAAAAAATCTGTTTGGTCAGGGGGGGGGGGGGAGGCCAAGAGGAAAACCATTCGGGGGAGATTCAGCATGGAAGGATTGAAAAGAAGTGGAAGTGGGGAATGACCGTTTGGGGGGGGACAGGAACGGAAGGGTGGCGGGGGGAGGGGGATTGTAATCCAGGAGAAGTTCGCCAAGTTTGCCAAAGGGCCTAAAACGACAGTGGAGCAAGCGGTCCCAGGAAAACCTGAGTCCCGGAGGTCGGAGAGAAAGGAAGGGGGGGGAGGTAGACCCGATGGGAAAAAAAAGGAATGTTGTAAGGAGGTGCAAGACGAAGGCCGACACGAACGAGCAAAACAGGAAGCAGAAACAAAAAAAGACGAAGTAAAATTCCAAGAACAGAAGACGATCAAGAAAGGAAAAGAAAGAAAGACAAAGGGGAAAACAGGACTTATTTGGAGACATGTGAGAGGCCCTGAGGGGCTCCAAGGGAAGAGGGGGGGTGCCGGTATCGTGACAAAAGGAAGGAAGTGTGGCTTTCCCCTCAATGAAACATCAAAATTTATAGGGGCAGGGGCGCCAATCGTTCCGAGAGGGAGGGGGGGGCCGAATAAAGACCACACTGGAAGAGATTCCCCCTTGGGACGCTTTGGAGGAGAATCCTAAGAAACCGAGGAGACTAAAAGAGAAAAGAAACCGGGGGGGAAACTTTTGCCCAACGGGGGCAAAGATCCGTATCAGTGAGGCCACGGGAAAGTGCCCTAGGTGGGAAAAGAATTAATTTTCCAAGAAAGGGGTGGAAGGGAAGCAGGGCCTGGGGTGGGATAGAGGGGGGGGTATGGGACCCGGAAGACATATCGTGAAGGAAAGGGGGGGGAAGAGAAAACTCCCCGGAAGGCATTTGGGAAAAAAAAACTTTGAAGCTGAGGGAAAGGGGGGGGAAGATGAGGGCATCGTAACAAAAGTCAAAAGGTGAAAAAAATTTCGGGAGCCACAGGGACGGGTGGGACCAAAGGCGGTAAACAACTGCAGTTTGGGTACAAAAAAACACGGGCAGAGAGGGAACAGTTTTCCAACAGGGGACGGGCAAAAAAGAAAACTGGACAGGGCAAAAAAGTGGAGGGGTGTGAAAACAAGCGGCTGCAAGGGAAAAAGTCGCCTCAGAAGGTTTGAAAAAATCGCTCGGTGATCCCAGGGGACGGGGGAAGAGGCTCTTGCGAAAGGCGGATGAACTTTTTTCAGAACAGAAATCAAAAGGACCTCTAGAAAAGAGGTTCTAAGCTGGCGCCTGGGGAAGAAACTAAGGACACTTTGAGGGTGGGGGGATTGGAAAAAAGAGGGCAAGGATCGAATGCATCACAATCCAAAAAAAAGGAGGGTTGGAAAAAATGAAATCAAATGTAGAAAGGGGAGGAGTGTCAGCGTGTTCCGAACGGTGGGAAAAAAATCTGAACACTGCCAATCCTGCACGGGGAGGGGGACAAGGGACCCGGAAAAGAAGGGAATTAGTTAGTCTAAACCAACACGCGGGAATTCCCCGTGCCACGTTGGCAAGATAAAAAAATCTCCTGGGAAGACACGAAGCATTAAATGGGGGTTCCCAAGGGTTGGGGGGGGGAAACCAAGAAATGAGTGAACGACAAAGGGAAACGATGGCGGGGGTGCGGGAGTGTACGTCGTGGGGGGAGTGGCAGGGTGAGGGCGGGGGAGGGGGAAAGGAAAAGACCTTGATTCACGTAAATGTATATGACCTTGATCGGAAAGAACAAATTAAGAAAAGAGGAAGGGGTGTCAAAAAATACGAACAAGTCGGTCACAGCGAGGGGAAAAAACCTTTGTGAACTAGTCCATGGGAAATGAAAAGGGGGGAGGGTGCGCTGGAGGAATCGGGGTAACAGGTATGGGTCGGGTTGTCATTGGGTGCGAATTTAGTGGGAGAAACTATCGACGAAAAAAGGCTTTGGCCAACACAAGATCTTCTAGGGCAAAACGCGCAAACAAACGAGGGGTGAGGGGGGTCCAATTCGGGGTCCACGAGAATTGGGAAACCCACGTAGGGGGAGGTTTCTTCAAGGGGGGATCAGGGGGTTTGGCCGAAACGTAGCAAAGCTTCAAAAACCAAACCACGACTTGACCACCTCGTCACACAGTTCCGGCCGAGATGGGAAAAAGGGTGGTGGAGGACCGGCGGGTGGACTAGCACCGAACAATGGCTCCACAGAAGGGTCCAGACACAAATCTCAAAACATCCTGTAAAAAAATCCACAAAGATCCGGCCCTATCTGGAAAGGAGTGGGTCAGAAACAACAACAAAGGTTTAAGCTTAAAAAAAAGAACGTCCGAGACGACTTGGGGTTTGCCGGGGGGGAAGTCACAGGGAATTGCTGGTAATGGAGGGGAAATCTCGCGGGACGACTTCTTCATTGTTAGCGTCCGCGTACCGCGCCGCAGATATACACCTCAAGGGGGGGCACCATTCGTAGCTAGCGTCAAAGATGGTGTCGTGGGTGCGGGAAGTAGATTGTAGTAGTCCCACAAAAAAAAAAAGGAAGGGGCCTTTTCAAAGGGAGGATTTTCTGCGAATTTTGACATCGAATCAAAGTGTGGCGCCGAACCAAAATCCGCCGGAAGACTGTGCCAAAAAAAGGCAACCGGGAATATTTTGTTGGTCGAAGGAAGAAGCTTTGACGCGGTGGGGGTTAAGAACAGGACCGGCTCCTGGGTTGGGGGAAAGACCGGGATCCGCAGACCCTGCCTACTGGCCTCAATGAAGAGCTGGGAAAACATAAATCGCACGAAGAGAAAACCGCTCGGAACCTATGGACGCTGTCCAAAAAAAAAGGAAAACCGTTATTAATAGATGGGGAGTGAATTGTTGTTCGCATTGCACAAAAAAAGTCCCCTACAAGGAAAGGGGATACGTATCGGAGGACCGTGAGCGGACAAAAAGTCAAACAGACATCCCGGAAAAAAAAAGAGGGGAGAAGGGTCAGTGTGGGAAAAGGAAAGGAAAAGGGATTGATAATATGCCTTAGCGTTTTCTGGGGAGGGCCTGAAAAAAACAACAACAAAGAAGGACGAAGGCCAGAGACAGAGTTGGGGAAGGTCGTATGGTCGCGGGGGACTTGGATGGGGGGTCAAAAAAAAACCCGGCACGTAGCTCGGGGGAAAGGGGTCAACAACAAAACTTGATGAGGAAAAAGAAGAGAGCGGGGTCATCTGACTACACCAAAGGACAAAAAAAAACGCCCTGATGCCTAAAAGAGGCCGGCCTGCTCTTTGGGGGGGCAAACTGAAGTCAAGAACCTTCTGAAGAAGCCAGGTGCGAGAACGGGGAAAAAAACACATAACCTGCCCTGTCTTAGGTGGGGGGGAGCTAACACACCCAAATCGGAGTACAAGGAAGTAAACCAAAAAATTAAAAACTCAGAAAGGTGGAAGGGGTCTCGGAAGCGATCAAAAACGACGATTGTTGATTCCAGAGGGGGGGTTGGGATACACCAAAATTCAAAGATATGGAACACAGGGCCCAGGGCCGAGACAACACGGATCAGGAGAAACCAAAGCATTTCCGGGGTAACCCAAAACAACGAGCGCACTCAAAAAAGAAGCTGGGAAGAGCTTCCTTCCACGCGACGGCAGTGAAGGAAACGGGATCAAAAAGAATGTACCAACCGTCACGTACGCTTTCGAAAAAAGAAGGGGATGAAAGTCTCCGGAGGCTACTACATAAAAGAAAGGCCCTAAACATACCAACGAAAGCGAAGCTCATTGGGGGGAAAAACAGGAGGGTCTTACTGGAGGTACAAAGTACGAATCAAAAAATCTCCAAAATAAAGAGACAACGCCGAGATTTCCGAAAATAAATCTCCAGTACGTCACGAATCAAAGGAACCAAGTCCCGAAAACTGACCATGGAAGCGCCTGGCCAACGGCAAGAAGGGTGCCTTGTCAGCATAGGATTGATTGACAAAAAGAGGAGAAAGGTGGGCCTAATACCCACCAAAAGTGGGTGTAGCTTGTAAAACAAAAACCAGCACGGTGCTACACAAGACCCAGCCAATAAAACAGTCGCCTCTGTCCAGGAGGTTAAAGGTCTGGGGTTAACTCGACGCTGACAAGACGAAAAAAATTTCCAGGAAAAACAAGACGGGGACAACCCGCAAATGATGGACCAGTTGGGTCACATGGGGGGGGGAATCACGGGGCCAGCCATAAGGAAATACCGTCGGGTGCTTCAGTAAAAGACTCCGCCCGAGGGGAGGAAAAAAACACAAAAGTCCGAGAGAAAAAAAATCCCCAAGCCATAGAACAGACTACCACCTTCGGCAGAGGGAAAATACTTCATCCCATGGCTGGAACCCAGGGGGGAAGAGGGATGTCAAAAAAAACACGACCCTGGGCTTATTTTTTGAACCAAAATTGAGACCAATCTCTTAAAAGCGAGACCGGATATAAATGTCCGGAGAGGGATCAGCGGCATCGGTTCCAGTCAAATCGTTACAGGAAAAAATAAAAGAATTACTGAGCCGCGCTAGAAAAAAATAATGGCAAAAACGAAAGGGGCGTGCACAGTTTGCCAAAAGCGTGGTCCGCTAAGGAAAACCCATTCAGAAGAACAGAACATGTTCAGGATGGGGGGGCCTGGCACGTCAATTGTAGAGAGAGATAACACCTGTCACCGGAACGCCGAAGCAACCTCAACAATGGGATGTATCATTTTTTGAAAACCGAGGGGGGGAAGGGGAAACATGAAGCGATCACAACTGGGGCAAACACAAAATTGCTGAGTCCACCAGAAAAAAAAGACAGTCTGAGAAAAATAGTTCGCCCTATGCAAAGAAGATAGGGGGGGCATGTCCCAAAAGGCCATCCGAAGTACATCTCCATCGAAAAAGACGGGTGAAACCGAGCCGATCAGAAAGAAGGAGGTCCAAAAATCGAAGCACCTGCACGACACAAACAGGGGGTGTGGCACCGGGAAAGTGGTTTTTCAATGGGAGACGTGGGACCGTCCGCTCGACCGGGTTTACCCTATGGAAGAAACGCCGGGCAAGAACCAGTGAACTCCGCAAAAAGAAAAAAACGGGGGGTCAGCCTCAAAGAACAAAAGAAAGTCCCGAGGACAAGACGGAGGGCGTATGAAAGGGCGGGATTTCGTCACAAAAAGCTACGCTACCTGCGCAACAGATCAAAAAAGCCCTGCCGTAGCATCGGGAATCCCTACCAAGCGGAACGCCATACGCCTTACGGGGCCGCAAAGCCTGACGGACCGATACAAGGAGACTAATGCAGTGGGGACAAAAAAAGGCGGAGACGACTCAAATCATGGATCTACCTCCAAAAAAGTCCAGGAAATCTCGGCAAGGGTTGCACCGTATCGAAGTAACCGGGGAGAAAACAACAAGCCCTCTGAAAGCAGTGATGACTAACCTACGATGGAAAAGCCGGAAAAAAGAGGGGGAGTTGCACTAAAAACGCGAAGAAATTTGAAAAAGTTCATAGTCAACTAACGAAGGACGGTCGAATTAGTACTGCCTGCGCGGGAAACAATGGGGGGCGTATTTGCGCCGGGCGGGGGAGATTATGCCTAAGTGAGGAAGCAAAAAAAACAAGGCTCGCTTCGCAGGCACATCATACCGATCTTGGTGGTTAAAATCTTGAACCTCGAAAAGAAAACTTCGCGGAAGGAGGGGACTTACAGGGAATGCTCATCTGGGTAGAGCGTCCGGCTAAAGTACTGAGGGTCGAGAGCACATGGAATTCAAAATGACTGGAAAACGCGAACTTACTCAAAAATCCAGCCATTTCTTACAAAAGACAGCACACTCACTGCTTAAGGAAAGGGCAAGAGGGATGGGCCAGATGTCAAAAAGGACGTCATGGAACCAACGAAAAAAAGTAATGGTTAGAGTCTAATCAAACAGAGGGCTCTAATCTCCTAGACCCAAACCAAACCGTAACTCGAACGATTGATCGACCTGAGGGACACGGGGAACCGAAAAAGAGAGCCTTTCGCCACTCGCCGGAAAAAGGGGGGATGCCAAATTTACAAAAGAGAGGAGTCCACCTGGGGAAGAACCGGAAGAATCCAGCATTTTTACATTGGAAGCGAGAACTCATTCTCAAAAATTGGAGGGGGGGAACAGTAAGTTGAAAATGGAAGACGACGAGAGGGATCATGACCGACCGCAGAAGTTGCGTAACCAGGAACGGAGAAAGACCAGAAAGGGCCACGGAAGTCCCGACGTAAACCTGAATCGGGCATTGGGAGGAGAGGAGACAAAAAGGGCCATACATTTTATAAACAATAGAGACGAAAAAATCAGGTCAAGCGGGAACAACCAGGGGACGTGGCTGGGGGATAGGGGGGAGAAATTGTTAAGCAAACACAAGAAAAGCTGGAAGGAACACAGT
>Ga0179591_1258189_pt1 | contig 12922 bp, 8 predicted proteins | sample CZOMad2_1_08_16f_FD_182891 | JGI IMG/M metagenome (GOLD analysis project Ga0179591, IMG submission 182891) | Vadose zone soil fungal communities from Angelo Coast Range Reserve, California, USA - CZOMad2_1_08_16fungal (PacBio error correction) | ecosystem: Environmental > Terrestrial > Soil >...
TTTTCATCGCGCCGCGGATTCGAAAACCAGAATCTAACAGGAACTACTTTACTAACAAGAACGAGGCAAAGAAGAGAGGGGAAGCTGTGGCGGACATCTGGGGCAGACAAAAGACAGGAACAAAACCGTCCCAATCAATTAAAGCGAAGGAAGATCTGGCGGGGGAAAATCGAGATCTCGAATTCCATCAAGCCAACAGCAAAAAAACCGCGCGGGGCGTCAGGAGGTGCAAGCGAAAAGAGAAGAAAACAAAATGGATGCAAGCGGACGCAGCTGTAAACAGGAGTGACCCGGAAAAACCTCAGGACGCGGGACGGTAGGAATCGAGCAACGGTGTAAGCAGAAAATCAAAATGAGGGTGTGAAACGGGGAAACCTCACACTTTAAAACAATTCAGGAAGGAACCGAGAAGAGAACGGACTGGACTTAACCCAGCCATAACACGCTGACGTTAATTTGATGGCGTTAAAAAACAAGCGAAGGTTCTTCCGCTAACAAAAAGCAAACGTGGGCGCACTCACTCGAGACGATCAGGGGGACTGCTAGCAATTAATTGGTGCCGGGAAAGGCAAGAAGGGGAAAGGGGGAACGAAAATGTCAAGAGAAGGGGGGCGGACGAAAGTCTTTCCGACATAAGCATCGCTCTGGCAAAAGGGCGGCTAGAAGGACCTGGGATTGACGGGCCGCTCAAAAGACAACCCCGACTTACACCCACGCCGCTTAGTAAAAGGCGCGAACGAAACGGCGGTTTGGCAAAGACCCAGCACCACGATCAGTCAGTGAACCTGTATCGACTAAACATGGTCCGGACCGTAGAGGTTGTCATTGGGGTGTGCCGCGGCCTTGACAGCGGGGCCTAAGGGGACAAAAAAAAGCTTCCTGTTCGGCTTCCTGAAGAACAAGTCACGTTCACCACCAGAGATCAGGCACCGCGAGTCACGAGAAGACAAACCCCAAGGGCACCCTTTGCAGGCGGAACTCTAGACCGAAGAACTCAAACGGGCCGGTGGGGAAAAAAAACAATGGGGGGAGGAACACCTTCGGGAGCCTGGACTTGCAATCAACGCTCCAAAAACACTATCTGAAAACAAAGAATCCGGGACGAGGATAAAGAGCTTCCATAAAACGCGGAAAGGACGGCCCTGCGTAGAGCAGTTCGAACGGAAGTTCAAAGCACAAGTTGAGCGGACCAATGAAGAGTCAAAATAAACCGGAGAGAGCAAAGGAAGTCAAACGAGGAGATCGCCTAGACGCGAAAGGAAGAGAAGCATCTGAACAAGCGGCACGAGCGACGTAAGGGAGAGGGAACTGCCGGAATCCTCCAGCGTGCCAATCGTGTAGGAGGAAAGTCAATCCAAAGGGGGAGTCAAAGAAATAGGTGTCACCGAAGATGCGTAAGAAGAGAAGGACAGAGACGCGCCCGCTGAACGAAGCCTCGTATGCCGCGCCTAGGAGGGAAAAGGAAAAAAAAAACTTTGCAAATTTGCAACAGAGCGGAAGGAAGAGCGGAGTATCCTCTAGTACGGTGTCGGAAACAAAGGGGGAAAGGAACTTGTTAGGATCCTGACGTGCTGGTGAAGGGAAGGGCGAAGAGAGAGAAGAGAGTACTGCGGGGGATCGCAGAAGGAAGGTGTCAGCCTCCCTCCCGAGAAGGCAAAAAAGTAGTAAAAACTGCAGAAGAAGAAAAAAGCACACCTAGCGTGTTCAAGACGGGCCGGGGAGACGTCCGCCATCAGAGCGGGCAGGGAGGAAAACTAAGCAAAAAAGGAGGAATGTTGGTGAGGAAGGGCCAGTCTTGAAGGGGGATCGATCTGACTTCCGCTGAAGGGGCGGGGGGAGAGAAGGAGGACCTACCCCCTATCCCGTCAAGCAACCGAACGACAAAACGACAAGCGTCTGTCCCCCAGAAAAAAAAAGTTCGACAGAGAGGGCGATGAAAGCTCTCGGGAAACACGGTAACCAAAAACGCCGGGGAACGTCGTTTAACCGTCCGATCGCGGAAACCCGGGAAAAAAGAAAGGTAAAAAACTCGCCGCGAAAAGGCAGGAATGACGAGACTGAGAAGATTGAAGGGAGGCGGAAAGGCAAGTGAAAAGTTCCACGGAACCCATGGGCGAAACCGCGGGAAGCCAATCTGGCCTGCACACAAAGATGGTCTGTAGGATACAAAAAGGAAAATCCAACGAGGGGGAAGACGAGTACTAGCATGGTGACAAAGAAGAGGAAGGAATGCAACTCAGCCTTTTATTCCCGCGCCCGAGACCAAACGGCGCAAGAGCGATGATACTATAAACGCAGAACGGTAGCAAGCACTTCTGGCGAATAAGAACGATCCGGAGACTAACCGAATGTGTCAGTAAAAGCTCCGAAACAAGTTGATGTAATTTCCCCTTACCCAAGGCAAGAACATCTTCCAGGACCGAGCATGCCCAAGTCCAGAAAAGTTAGCCACGAGTTTCCGCAGGCGTCGAAAGAATAGCTCATCTGATCACTTCCCGCAGAGGTGGGGAGGAAAAAAAAAAAAGGGTCCGGGGGGAAAAAGCTGCTTTGCTTGATCTCCAGTCAAAAGGGACGACCCTGGGTCGGGTGCCAGGCCCGAGTCAGGGAGATAAAGAGACGCGGGAAAACCCTAAAAAAATCACGAGCGCACGCGTTTTTTAGCCGAACGCACGAGAAACTAAGGATTTACAAACCGACCAAGTGAAAAAAAAGCGGAAATCTTCGGCAACGGCAAAAAGGAAACAAGGCGGCCCTTTCACATTCAATGAAGGAAGAGAGAAGATCAGACAAACTCTAACGCGGAAAGAAAAAACTTGGGGCAACGCCTATCAAAAGAGGGGGCGAGGCGCCAAGAATTCGAACGTCTGGAACCCTGCCGCGGACGGGGAGATTCAAACAAAACGGAGGAGGGAGAAGAGGAGAAGTGGAGGACGAACAGGGAAGTGGAAAGTGAAGCTCTAGTCCAGCTTGCCCAACAGTGGCTTAAAGAAAGCTTGCTCGGAGAGTCTCCGACTAGCAGAAAGGTACGAGAACCTCGCCGTGAACGTGGGGAATACGCTCCGGGGTCAAAAAGAAAAAGGCGCACGTGACAAAGGGGTTGACGGGAGAAAACCCAAACGCGTTTCGAAAGGGGAGCTTAAAAGGGAGGGACCGAAGGGTTCGAAAGAAGGAACGAGAAGCTCGAGCCGAAAGGGCCAAGGATCTGGAGGGGAAAAATTTAATTAAAAAAAGCGGGAAGTCGAATAAGGAGAGAGCGAGCGCGGAATAGGAAACGTCAAAGGGCAGTTGACCTGAGGGGAGGAAGGCTCGCAAACTCGGAGAAAAAATGAGGGGCACAACAACAGAGTGGCAACACTCTGGGTCTCAAGTAACCCCGTTGAGGGTGGGTGGACTAACTCGCCACAAGAAGGATGGGGTAGGGGGAACCATTATGATAAAAATTTCGTGAGAGGGGGAGGGGGGTCTTCGGAACCGGGAGCGGGCAGCGGCTCTGAGCACTCCTCGGAGCAGCTCGGGGACATCAAGTTAACCCAGAACGCGAGCAGGGGACACGACTAAGGCGAAGTTCAGGGAAAAACATCGGCAGGAGGCTTAGGGGAGTCGCTGGTAGCCGGAGGAAGAAATCCAGGAGAAAATTCGTGAGGGTCCAGAAGCCAATTCGCCGAGATCAGGGGAGCAAAGGTGTCTCAACTGGCAAGGTAGGTTAAAACACTTATAGGACACTTCCCTCATTATAAAAGAAAAGGCCAGGAGACCTAAAAGGTAGACTGTGGACGGGGGCACCGGAGCTTTCAGATGGACGGCTCGACACAGGGGAACGAAAGATCGCAATGGAGGGGGGGTGACAAGGCTCAAGCGACCAGAATCATATTCCATCTCGTTGACGAGGTGTACAGCTAGGGGCGTTTCGGTAAGGCGGATGTCGGGACAGGGGAGGGTGACGGTCGAGAACCAGAGTCTCCTCACATCGGAAGAAAGGGCCGGTACACAACGCTGGATCCCTAGGATCAACTAGAACCTATCTTCAGGGTCGTTTTCTCCTAGCAAAGAAAAAAGAGAGAGACTGTGCAGGAACGAACAACGTGGACAGGGAATCCCGGCGACGCATGGCCGTGGGACGTTCGCAACGCGGACGACGCTGGGGAGGAGAGTGAAGTCTGAAAGGGAAGCGAGGAGACCAACCTCGAAGTTCTAACCGAGGTAAAGTGACTTAAGGCACCGAAAAGGGAATCCTCCAAGACACGGAGGAAGTAGAAAAGGTATACTCATACGGAACGCGGTAGTCATAAAAGCGGAGACGGCGGCAGGATAGACCACTTCGGTGAATGGGGCAAAAGACGTCACGTGTGAATGTACTGGGGACCCGAATTCCGATTCCGATGCGGAAGACAAGAAGTGAGAGGGTCAGGGCACAGGGTGGAACAAGGGATATCTAACATCAGCGGAGCTTGAAACTCATCGGCCCTTTAGAAATCGACTCGCTGGCACAGATGGGAGAGCCTTACGCGTTCCCTCACTCTCCAGCTCCGGACGTGGCCAGATCGGTAACTCCATGGGGGGGGAGGCTAGCGGAAGCGGGACTCCCCTCATAGAAATCGTATAATCTGTAACGGGCGTATGAAGATACAGGGACCAAGCCAATGGCTCTCGGTCAAATGGTAGCAAAAGAGCCCGGCCACACTAACACGAGACATGGTTCACGAGTATCCACTATCTTGTTCGCTGAGGTAAGGCGGGGAGTGAACCGATAGTCAGATGGAAAAAAATAAGATACGTTCTATACAAAAGAAGTCAGTGAGTCCTCAACACTCCCTGAAAAGGTGAAACTCGGGAGTTCGAAGTACTCAGAGTGCGCTTGTCTCGGGAAATGACTTGAATGGGAGGGATCGACGCAGCAGAAAGAGCACTCTTGACCAAATCGCCCAAGCTGAAAGACGGCCTATTTACATAAAGAAGTTCAAAGAACTGTAAGTATAAGAACATGGAAGCGAATAGTCCTTATCAGGGCAAAAAAATACGAGGAGCGACAAAGCTAACGCGAACGGGGAATTACTTATTCTTCACCTAGAAACCTAATACAGACAATTGAAAAAAACAGAGAAAGGGACAGAGCGAGGCATTCGTGAGTTGACGTGGATTTCGGATAAGGGGGAAGCGAAAAAGAAAGAGGACATCGCCATGCCGCAATTCAGAAGGAAGAAACAACGCTTCTGGCTCAGGAAGATCGCGTACCTGGAGCGACACAGGTGGAGGTAGATTCCATAACGTCAGGGAGAGGGATGGGCAAAGAAAACCGATCGCAGAAAAGCTCTAAGCAGAGTCTTATGTTAGGGTTTCTAGGAAGAATCTAGACCGGATACATCCGGACCGGATCTTAGTGAAGAACATAACAAATAGAGACACCGTGGAGAGAGAAAAAAATACGGTCCTTTCCATCTCTAGAGAAAAGTAGATGTGTTAAACGGGGCGATTTCGACAGCGGGCGCACAAGCGCCGCAGAAAAAAAGCTGCACACGACAGAAACCGGCGCGAGGAGTTGGCTCGAACTTTCTGGTTCGGCCGCAAGGACCAACTAGAAAGACCTCGCATCGGCGCAGGGTACGGTAAGTGATGTGAGAAGGAGGGGAAGACAAGAGTAACCACCGCAAAACCGAAGTCTCGGTCCCCCGGCTCGGTACGTGAGCGTAGAAGGTCGTAGCGAGAGCTGGTACAGTCTCCGCGGGCGCCAGCCCCACAATCGCGACTCACAAACAACCAGAAAAAACGGGGAAGAGAAAAGAGGGGAAGGGGGACATGCTTAGTAGAAATAGAAAAGCGACGAAAGGGAAGCTCACGATCTTGCGCGGGAAAAAAGCTTAAAACCGGTGGCGTACAGCGGCAGCTCCACAGAGACGCCCAGGATCTCCAACAATCAGCCGAACGCCCCAGAGCGCTAGTTCAGTAACCTTGTCAAGACTCCCAACCGGGGCTCCAGTTAATCAAGGACCGCGCCTCGTAGCGCGAAGCCTAAAACACACGCGAGAGGCGCGCGGAACTAGAAAAGGAAAAAAAAAATAAGGAAGAAGAACCGCTCCAACTAGCACTCAACTACACGGTGTAAGAAGCGATTCTGCGGTGGCGGTCTAAGCGCGCGATTGACGGTCTCCAGGAGTACAAAAAAGGAAAGGAAAACACCAGCCCCGGAAGACTGCGACGGGAGGGCGTGGACCAAAAAAGAAAAAGACGTGTTGGCCGGCCCCACATCCGGGAGAACCAGCCTCGACACTGCAATGCGCCGAAGTTTTGGGGCCCCTTTTGGCCAGGGATCGCGATTACGGAAAGGTTGGAGAAGAGAAACCGCAGGTTCAGAACAATACGACAGAGGCCTCGCTCACTGAAACTTGATTGACGAAGAAAGAATCAGGCGAATGGGCAAAATCAGCGGGAAAAGAACGAAATCACCACGAACGCGGTTCTGAATCAGCAGGGAGCGAACGGCGGGAAGGGTCCAGGAAAGACGCAAAGATCTCAAAGAGCGAAGTCCCTGGTCATCCAGGTCATGTGGCCGTTTCTGGGGACAGCCGGCAGGTAAAAATGGGGAAGCAATTCGTAGACGTCAAGAAGGACGCTCCCGGACGGAAAAGCGTCGATAACGCTGCGAAGAACCACATAACGCTGAACGTTAGAAAACAGAACCGTGTCGGATCCCAGAGAGCCACGTCGGGCGGACTTAACGAAATCCGGGTTGGGGACTGATCATCAAGAGATCTTCACCCTAGGGGGTATGCTACCTTGCAACTTTCACTCCACGGCCTTCCATCAAACTGTGAACAAACCGGAGAAGCGTTCGGAGCGGTCATAGACGGGATGCCCTGGGAAGACGAACGAAACCGGGCTTCGCCCCCGAGAACAGGCGGGAGAAGACAGGAAAGGTAAGTAAGGGTAACCTGCACCGCTCGATAAGGCCGGGCGTCAGGACGTCACCTGCAGCGATTTAAGCGGAGCGGGAGAAAACGAGCGCCACGAACGGCCCAGGTCCGGAAGAGTTATCTCAAAAGGATGCATCACAGACGTGCCGCGATGGGGGGACAAGGAGGAGAATAGGTTAGGCAAGACGAGGTTCCCTTGAAGTAGCGAGGAGCAAGAATGGGAAACTCATCCCAAAATCTGGCTTAAGCTCGTGTGACGCGCAAGGGACCACGTCGAACCCACCGAGAACGGCCCTTTTGAAGGAGATCGGAGGGAGTACTTAACAACCGCACCGCCGTGGCTTAATGAAATGCGTCACGACGGGTGAGCAACAGTCCCGTCGCCGTTGTGGAGGAGAACGGGGGCCCGGGCTTAACGGCGAAGTCGATCGTCAGGGCGGACCCATTCTAACCTCCAGACGTTCCCTGAACGCGCCTGGAAACTTATAATGAGGCGCCAAAAGTCTGCAACATTTTCGAGCAGGAGAAAAAAATAGTGGAGGACAGTGGGCTTCCAGAATCCATCAATAGGTGGGGCGGGCGGGGGGAACGCAAAAAAGAAAAAACAAGGACAGCGCAGTGACCCCTAGAGGCACAACGGAAGGGGGTACGAGTCAAAATTTCAAGCGGCGTCGTTGACTACGGAGGGGGTGAAATGGACCATCAATCCAACAGAAGAAAGGGCCAGAAAAAGGCAACAGCCCGCTGGAAACCTCTCCTAGATCGATTATCTTAACGGGGTCGCTGAAGTTAAGGAAATCATCGGTAAAGAACCCACAGGTCGCATCGCGCCATCACGCGCATGTGTCGAGCCCTCGTAACCATCCACAGCCCCCAGTAAGGTCCCCCGCTGGGGGGCTCATAACATTGATCTAGCCTGAGGAAGAAGCCGGAGAAGAAGTTCTTGAACCGATGGAGGCGAGGACCTGCATGCCATCAAACTCGGAGAGCATAATGAAGAAGATGGCATGGCGAGACACGACTCAAGACCTGGGGCGCGACGAATCGTAGCAGATAACAACGAGGAAGAAGTGAAGAACGGGCGATCGTCTTGGGTGTCCAAGGTGGCACAACGAAGAAAGCCTCAGGCAGATTAGGCAACTTGACGGAATGAGTGTTGTCAGAAAGCGCCGCGTGGCTGGCCCCGTCAGAAGTATTCTCAGACTATAGAAGCACCTCGCTGCCTCCGGAGAAAATCGGTCCGGCTGACTGAGGGCTGGAACTATTATCTAATAAAACCAGCAGGATTGTATGAGGATAGAACCCAAGAAATCGCACCTGGCGCAGGCGACGAGAGATTGCCCAAGTGCGGACACAGTCCAGGATGTGGGACAACGAAACGGTTGGGAGACTGCAGCATCTAACCGCCCGGCCCCTTCGAGTGAGCCAGATGAACCAGGTCGTCTCGAGACAACTACCCGATCGCTGGAGAAGCTAGGAAAGGGGATAGGATGACCAATGGTGCGTTACATTTACTAAGATACCGCTGGATCAATACCAGAATCAACTGGAGGTACCGCCGCGTCGATGCGGGTGCTAAACATGCTGGGGATCACCGCCGCGAACACTACCTCCCCTACGAGTGGGGGGGGAAAACCCAAACGCGCGAGAAAGTGCTGTCCCCTTTCCACAACTTAGAGGAAGGACTCAACGAATCTCCTCCACTCCCCAACCAAATGCGACCGTCCAGGCCGTAAACACGCGAATGAACCAGGATGAACCGGGCAAGAGACCACGCTTAGAATACCAAAATTGGGCCACTAAGGATCGAAGCTTGGGCGGCCGCGCGACAGCTTCGAAAGGGATAAGACGACGAGGGCTCTCTCAACAAAAAAAAGGGTATCTAACAATCGTATCGGTATCCACTAAAACGTTCGCTTACTCCGCGCCGCATGCGGTCCAGAAAAAGAACGGGGACTGTCGTGACGGTGATACGGGGTACTAGCACAGCTTTGCACTGCCGGCAGGAGCAGAGGGGGGTGCCGTAGCGACGCTTCCGCTCCACCAGAGCACCCCGCTGGGCACTTGATAATGGACACGATTGGCTAGAGCAACTACGAACTAGGAGGGGGCGTCGTGGGGGCGGGACCGGAGAGATGAAGAGATTAGAAAGGAAACGAGGAAAGCCAATGGGCACGGCTCCAGGAGGATTCACGAGGAGAACTAGGCTAGTCCAGGGAAAACCGAACTTCCATATCGGGGAATTCTCAGTCGGCGAGAGGTAAGGCCGCACTTGACAATTGGCGCGAAGAAAAAAGCCTGGCTGGGGCGCGCCATGAGGGAGCCACAAACTTGACGAAGTGTAGGAATTAAAGATGGGAAAAGGGGAGCGTCCCGAGCTCGATGGGTAGTTGATTGGGGACCTCCAGAAAGTCCCGGGTGGAGCGAGCGCCGACAGGTTCTAAGGTCTCGCAAGGTGAGGTCAGGAGCATAAGAGCGGCGGACGCGTTACCAGCGGGACGAGCCGGTTCAAGCAATCTCTTGAGTGGAAAAAGAACGGAGACAAGACGGCCAGTACTCTCTGGACAGGCGAGGGCATGGGAAAAAATACGCGGAGCACGCTTACGCCATGGGGGTGACTGAAGGTCGGAAAAACAGGTCGTATCAGTGGGAGGAAGCAAGGGCCACGGATAGCTGGAGAGAGGGGGCGACGGGGGTTTACATCCGTACAGAGGGGTTCGTGCAGGTGATCTGAGTGGGTAAATGCGGAGGAGGCGAGCGTCTGAAACTAGCTCATCGACGACGTACTTGCCACTACTTTTAAGATGGACTCTTCGCGACCAGGTGCAAGCGCTCGATAGGGGCCGGGGACCGCAGATACACTCTCGACCATAATCAGACCCTCGGGGAGGAGATTGGGGGGCACTCCTGTTGGAGGTCTGGGTGACGTAGGGACGGGACTCTGTCTTGATGAGAAACAGCTCTTCCACCCCGCGTGGAAGGGGGACGAAAAAAAAGTCAAATGGAGCCTGAGGAAAGATCCTAAGCAAGGTCGCTGTTTAGGGGGGACGGGAGAAGCGGTGGGGCGAACAGAGCTCTCCAAGATCGAATACAGATAGCCAAGGGGCCATCCCTTAGTACCTGCTCGACGTGAAGGGGGAACTGGTGACCTTAATTATCCGAGTGGGGAGGCAGGGGTACGTACTGGACACATAATAGGCACGAGACAAAGGCGACGGAAGAGCTACGCATATGTTCGACTACGAAAAGGCACCAAGGATCTCCAGAAACGAAAGGGATGAGAAGGAAACCTTACATCGAATCACGAAACGGAAGGTCCGCGTCACAAGAACACAAGGGTCCAGAATCGCGTGGGAAACGTTGGTGCGCGGTTCGGGAGGATTGAGACTCCTTCGCTCTACAGCAAGAGCCTTCCTACAACGCTGGAAAGACATCAAAGGCAAGGGAAGATAAGTACGAGAGGAGCGAAAGGGGGCACCCGGGATGGACACAAGGCGGAGCCATGACGCAGGGAGATCGAACTCGTATATTGAGAATCACTCATAGGCCGCTCACACGAAAGGAAAAACCGGGTGGGGGGGGGGAAGAATACGGCCAGAGAAACGGGGAGACAGCGCAAACATGAAGAGACGAGGAGGCGGTACCCCCTCGAGGGATCGAGCTGGAACATTCTGAGAAGGGAACGCGGAAAGGAAGGGATGTCATGGTACGCAGGGTTGCGCGAGGGGAAATCTGTCGAATGAGTCTCCGCACCTGAAAAAAAAGCCAGTTCTCCAGAACAGAGAGTACAGAAAGGGGGGGTGGAGAAGATCGAATACTGGTGGTCCAGGATCTAAGGTTGGAAGGAAGGAAAGGGGTAGATCCCCAAAGATCGACGTGGAGGAGTCGGGGAAAAAAATGTGGGAATCCAGGCACGCCTGGGATCGTCTGAGAAGAAAAGGGGCCAGAGGGACGAATAATCAGACTGCATGGGGACAAGAGGGGACAGGGAACGTTGTTGGGGGGGTAAGTGCGGGACTCGACACGGGATCCTCGAAGCCAGGGCAACGAGCCCGAGAAAAATCGGACATCTTACATCCTACAGGTCAAAGGGACAAAAAATAGAAGGACAAACATGTAACCGGAAAGACAGGAAGGACCGGAATCTTCGAGGGCAAGATCCTCAGTGGTTAACCAAAATACGAAAAAGATTGTGAAAAGGGGGGGGCGGGGGAGGAGTGGAAAAACTAATCAAAGGACATCCAGGAGGATCACGAAATGTAGAAGTAAGAGGAGGAGGTGGCGGAACTTTTGGAAGCCAACAGAGAAGAGGGAGAAGAAAAGAAACCATGGCCAAACAGATCATTCCGGCACCAAGACTGCGAATGGAAGAAGACAGAATCTTAGCACGGGATTGAGACGAGAAAGAACAATTCTCTGATTCGGGAACCACCTCTCTCCCAGCTCTAGCAATCGTGTGGAGGGGTGACAGAATGAGCGTCTCTAAGCCTGGAGGTACTCCTGAACAACGGAAGGACGAGCACACCAGAATCAGTGGGCTTCTCTACACATTATCTATAATCAACTGGGAGAGGATGTCGGGCAAAAGGAGGTTTTTCAGCGGGGTCGAGTGGGGAGCCAAGGGAGCGCAGAAAGAAGATCAATGATCGCACTAGTAAAAGCGCGATTGTCTGTTCGCGTCGAAAGAGAGAAAGGGAAAAAAAAGGCCAGATCCTGACATAAGTGGCGGGCGGTACGGGTAATTGGTGGGGGACGGGGAGCGGCCCCAAATGTGCCAAAACGTCCCAGAGATCTGTTACAGCTGAATAAAGTTTGAAGTAATAAAGGCGTCGGGAGGGAGGAGGGAGAGAATACCGCAAGGCGCCCCACACTCAGCAAAAACCCCAACGGAGGAGGAGAAAATAGATTGGCGAGGGAACAGCGTGAATTTATGGGACAAAAGCTACAGGAAGTGTACAGAGAGAAGAAGAAACGAAAGGAAGGACGGACCGACACGGTACAGGATGGACTGGGACGCTACAGGAAATAAAAAAAAACACTTGAAACAACAGCAAAGCCAACCAGTACCAAAACCCCGAGGATCGGATAATGGGGGTACCGAGACGAGGAGAGTCCAAAGACACAGAGCACAAATCCCCCAGGAAAATGCAGACCGAGAAGAGTGCAGCCAACATCTTTGATAGTACGAAAATACTGAAAACATAGAACTACCCTCCGACGGCTAAAGCTTCCCAGACGAGTAGTCAAGAGAAAGGTATCAAGAGGAAACAGAGGAAGATGGTACAAAACACGCCATCTCTTGGAGTTCTTTACCGAAGAAGAAGAAAAGGAGGGGACTTGAACTCCACAACGGCGTCTTCGGAGAACAGAGAGGTGTACCACATCCGTGGATGAAGACCGCTCCCACGCAAGGCTCACGCTAGAAAGAAGGAGGACCAAGCCCAATGAGTAATTGTGACCGTGAATAAAACAGGGGGTTGTGAAGAGGGGGGCGACCACGGAGTTGAAGCTCTCAACCGAAGGAAAATAAATACAACTCCTCTCTAACTGGCGGCCAGAAGAGTATAAACTGGATGTGAGGCTTTCAGGCCGGATAACGAAAAAACACAGCCAACAACAGGTGATCCTGTCGGTCTGAAGCGTAGAGAACGTCTGATGGGGGGGTAAGGACCTCCAATAGAAAAAAAGAGAGAAATGGGGGTAAGTATGGTGGGACTTGCAAAACTGTGAAGAAGCAAGGGGGAAAAAGCGTGGAAGAAAAAGTCGTCGGCGAGACCTCCCAAATCGTAGAGACGGACACGAACCCATACTTCCACGAAATTGGAAAAAAAACGCCGCAAGAAAGACGAGGGCACCGAACTCCGAAACCGGGAGGGAAGCACACGCTAACAATGAACCAACCGAAGGGGGTTACCGAGACGGAGACAGAGGGGGAGAGAGACCAAGATGAAGGAAAGGCCTGGCAAGAGTACCTCCAAATACGAAAGGTGAAAAAAAAGAAGGCGAAGCTCGAA
>Ga0179591_1263049_pt1 | contig 12922 bp, 12 predicted proteins | sample CZOMad2_1_08_16f_FD_182891 | JGI IMG/M metagenome (GOLD analysis project Ga0179591, IMG submission 182891) | Vadose zone soil fungal communities from Angelo Coast Range Reserve, California, USA - CZOMad2_1_08_16fungal (PacBio error correction) | ecosystem: Environmental > Terrestrial > Soil >...
TCGCAAGAGTAGAGTATAAAAAAAAGCAAAAAGGACCTGGAAGCAAAAAGTGGTCGCGGCGTGGAGAAGGCCCCAACTGCACAAGTTAGAGGTCGACGCCAAAACCGGAGGACGGCGGAACAAAAATTTTCATCGGGGGAACCAAGAGACTCGGGACAGGGAGTGCGGCCAACTGGGGGGGGGAAGGCTGGAGGAAAACAGACACTCAAAAAACAGGGGGTAACAGGCAGAGGGCCGCGGGAAAGGGAAGACAATGGACAAAGCATTGACAACCATGGTGACGGCGCCCAATGGGGACGAAAAAGGGACACGCTTTCTGGAAGCAACCCACATTGGGTATGGGGACGACAGGACAAAAAGCGAAATGTAGGAGAGAAGGAAAAATATTTGGGGAAAGGGGGGGGGGAACTGACACGAGGAAATCGCACTCCTCAAGAAGATGAACTCGATCCTTGGGACAGAAAGAAAAACGAGGATTTGCACAGAATCTCACCAACCACAGGGAAAAAAAGAGAGGGTCGACTGGTTATACTTTTGACAAATGTGGGGGAAAGTCAACCGCGCAGCCGGGCGAGACTCAGGATCACCAGACGGCTCGGTGAAAAAATGGGAACAGGGACCTACTGAAAAAAGTTCATCAAAAAAAGGAAGGAAGAGGGAAAATAGGTGTCGGTCAGGGCAGAGGGCAAGGCAGCCAAGGCCAACAAAGATTGCTGGACGACGAACAAAAGGGATTATTCCTAATAAAACAGAGAAAAAGGGCCGCCCGGCATGAGCGAGATAGGGGGAAAACCAAATCCAGCAAGGAAACCCGGAGATACCACAGCCTCCAAGAGGACATACAAAAGGGGCTCCAGTTTTGGAGGTAGCCAGGACGCAACGCTATTGACATGGCCGGCAAAAATCGGAACGGCGAAAAAGAGGCAACTGGTAATGAAATGGGGATATATTATCCTAGGGAATAAGAATCAAACAATTTCAAGCAAATACGCTGACACCGGCAAGGAAAAACAAAATTCTGTAGAAACCGAATGCCACAAGACAAATCACCCCTCATGCGGAAGGAGAGGAAAACAGGAACTTCCAGCGGCCATAGGATGAACACATCGGAAAAGCAAGGTTCACCAAAAAAAGGGAGGAAAAAAGGGGGTGAAAAAAAGGGGGGCGGCCAATATGACTCGCAACAACACCAAACCAAGGGATAGGAACCATGAAATAGACATCCTCCACCAACGGGACTAACCCGAAAATCTTCAGCGAACCGGTCAGTGAGGAGAGGTCTATCAAAAGACAAGACCTGAATTCACAGAAACTAGCAAAGCGAAGGGCGACTTGAGATTCCCCAATTCAGGCACAACAGACAATCCGTCGATCCACGTCAGCCGAAGACGGCCCCCAAAAGTAGTAATCCGGAACCAGAGCCACGCGGAAAAACCGCCGCCGCATGGCTCAGAAAAGACAGGAGCGGGGAAAGCGCGCAATATTGAAAAGGAAAAAAAGGGGAAGGCGGGAAAACAGGAACACGGATGTTTGGGCGGGGGCTAGGACTCCGCAGGATACATAGCCAGAAAATTAAACAGGACACAGAAAAAGCGAGAAGGCCCGTTCTTCGAGCTTCCGAGAGGGGCGCCGCCCAAGACTCCCAGGCAAAAGGGGGGAAAAACTGCAAACGCACAATAATTTTCTAAAAACCACAGCTCTCCTGGGGGGCGGCCACGGAAAAGGGGCTAAGACCAGGCGCCGCAACATGCCGCGGGGCAAATCAGTGTTATCCCCTTTGGGCTATCAAAAGGGGGAAAGGGGACAAAAAAAAAAGAATGTCGGCAAAAGGGGAACGGGGGAAAACGAAAAAACCTTCAATAGGAAAAGGATCGAATTTCAATTCCAACAACCATTAAGAAGATGAATCGTAGCGTCACAGCTCCAAGCAGTGGGGGTAGCGCTTCAAACGCCGCCCAAAAAGCGTTTCACAACGGATTAAAGAGTTAGACTCTAGACAAAAACAAAAAGTGAAGGAAAAAGAGAGCCAAAATAATAAAAAGCAACGACAACCAGAAAAAAGGAGCGCGCCCAAACGAGCACAAAAGGGATATGGGAGGGGCACGAACGAACGAAGGAGAGTCATTGGGGTTGAGAAAACCCAGGGTGGGAAGGATTTCGCGATTCCAAAATCGGAAAAAGGGAGAGTTGTCGGTTGGCCCACGGACAGTATGAAGAACGTGGCAGGAAAACGTAGTAGGGTGGCAAAGGCGGATAGGAAAAGGTGGAAACCCGCCGCGGGGGAAAAAAATTCTACTGACCCAATGACAGACACAAATCAGTCCAAGGGGGAACATTAGCAGGTCGGGCAGAAGGAAAAAGCGGACAGAAAAAGGGAAAAAAAGGAATGCAAACAAAGAGCCCGCAACCAGCGAGAGGGGGGACGACAGCAATTTCTGCCAAAACAGGGGCGGCTCGGCGGATGATGTCTATATCGGATTGACTTCCGAATACAGAAGAGAGGGAAAATCGCCAAGCGACCCATCCTGAAAATATCCAACGTTCGGCACGTCTCGTCTCAATACCACCAAGGACTGGACCTCGTGACCGGCTCACTGAAAGGGGAAGAAAAAACAATCGGCGGTAATACTCACGGCCCGAAGGGGCGCAACACATCGCGCCTGCGGCAAGGGCGGGGGGGACGGGAAGGGAAGAAACCGGACAGGAGGAGGGGGACGGCTTTTTTGTACACTGACCGTCCCAACGAAGAGAACAAGAAGCGCCGAAATGGGCGAAAAGAAGATTCGTGAACGAGGACTGGTGGGGGAAAAGAACTCCCCCGCACAAGACATGGGGCAAGGGGGGGGGAAAAAAAATCTGAAAAAATTCGGGCACAGGGAGGGAACAAAAGGGGGGGGGGCTTAAAAAGTGGAATCGGTCGATTTTAATTCAAGGGGAAAAAAAAAGGAGCGCAGCTGCGCTTTGGGGGTTCCGAGAAAAGCACAACAGTTTGGTCTGGTAGCGGAACAGAACAAACAGCGGTTCTTCGAGTAAGATAGGGGGGGGGAGGAGCAATCACTTAGACTCTATCAGACAGCACGAGGAAACACATTCGTTTCTAGCTATCCTAGGTCAAAAAAGTCAAAAAGAAAGGGGAACTGAGAGCTGAGGGGGACGGGGCCATTCTATTGTGTCCTGTAAGGACGCTAAAAGAAAAAGGAAAGGGAGTGCATGGTATTCCATGCGTCATGAGGACGGGGGGAGTGGGCTGGCTGTCTTCGGCTGAGAAGCACACAGGCAAAAGGACTCTTCGCGGTCAATCCCTCTGGAAGGAGCCCTCGCCAAAAGGATGCGAAAAAGTACTATTGACGAGAACAAAAAAAGAACCTTACACTTTGGCAAAAGGTGGGGGAGGATGCTGCAAAAAAAAACAAGAGATACGGCGGGAAACTCGTTCTCGGACAAGAGGAAAGCAGGAAGCGGAACATCCTGGAACCCAGGTTTCAACGCCGAAAAGAAAGATTAAGAAACAAAAAAAAAAAAGGTGCGGGGTAATTTTACGACGAATTCAGAGGCAAAAAGAGAAAAACAAGGACTGGTAAAACAAAATGAACTCTTTGAAGAAAGAAAAACATGAACAGGAAGTAGACCAAAGTCTAAACCCCCGGCAAGCCGAATACAGAAGGGAGACTTAGCTGTGCCAATAAGGCGGGATCAGCACAACCACGTTTCAAAATACAAAAGGAGAAAGTCATCGAATCACGGCATTGCAAAGAGGTTCGCAAAACCACAAAAACGCGCATGCGCCAGGACTCACCTGAAGTCACGGGGTTCAAAAAGAAGACAACGAATGCCGCACGGGGTTTGGAGAGACCGGGGCACCAAGCAAAGATGCCCACTCGGGTGCTCTAAAACAGATCGAACCACGGAAGACGGCAGAACAATCAAGACCCGATCGCGGCATACAAAACTACGAAGTTTTGCGACAAAAGAACCCCACAAGGGTGATGCACAAGACCAGAACAACTGCGGGGCCGGACCAACCCCAAAGCCATCAAACGGTTCAGCAGGTTGGGGGGGGTGGGAGAGCCACGCGCAAAAGAAGGCAAATCAAAAAAAGCCGAAAGAACCTCGCGGCTCCTAGGGCAAAGGGGGAAAAAAGGCGAAGCCCAAGACGGGGTTGACCTGGGGCTAGACGACAAGGGCAGAAAGCCTTTTCTGATAAAAAGGGGGGACAATGGGCCGGTGAAGACAATTGAGTTCAAGGGGGGTAATGGAAGATAAGCTGGGACTAACTAGACGTAGATTCATGGTGACCCGGACCAGCAAAGCCCATTAGGAAAATGCCAATCATTTGAAACTGGGATAAGAGACGGCACAATTTATCAAAAAAAGTGCCAGGGAAACTACGACAAACTCCTTCCCACCCATATCTTAGCAGAACAAACCATCATCGCGTATGGAGATCCAGGGACGCTCATCAAAAACAACAGCAAAGGGGGTGCAGAGGAAACTAAAAAGAATGACAGAAGCGCCCCATCCCAATCAGCGGGAGCAAGTGGTCCATTAGGGAAAAGTAGTGGACATGCAACAGGTTGAATCAAATTTTGTAGGAATAATGGTCATTGCCACCTCATTAGAAGGAATGGGGGGAAAGAGTTCCGCTGAACAAAAAAAAACGGAATGGAGTCACATAAAAAAGATTGGGAAGTGGAGCCGGCTCAACCAGAGGAAAACCACAGGGGGCATCCAACAGCATAGAGGGAAAGACCCAAAGGACGGTTAAGAACAAGTAAAAAGGGGAAAAAAGTTGGTAGCATCCAGGCCTTCCATATCGCTTCACTCCAACACACCAAACCGGGGGACAGGGCACAGGCCCAAAAATTATGGCGACTCAGAAGAGAGCAAGCGACACAGCGTGTCGGGGACGATCTGGTGCAAGGGCTGCAAAAAAGCTCGCAAAAAACGGGGCCACACAAGTCGCCCAGTCTTCAGGAGAGATGAAAAAGGAAGTGACCACGCAAGTTCAAAATGTTTGGGCTAAAAAAGCAAAAAAAAACCCATGTGGGGGGTCCTAGGAAAACGGATCGGCGGGTGAGGAAAAGAGACGGCCGTTGGTGTCAGGACGTGGAGATCAAAGGTTACAAGCTAAAGGAAACTCAACGACCAACACACAAAACGAATGTTGCTAACCGTAGCAGCATCTGCAATAAATCGCCGGAAAAAGCGGGAAATTAGGGACGTAGTCCTGGGGTGGGAGGCTACGCGACAGGGCGCAGATTGGGAAAACTGAGCGATCATATCTCGTTGGAGTGGGGGAACCGTATAAATACGGCAGCGGTAACTCTAACGGAAAAAAAAGCAGGTTGGATTGAGGGGTCACCTTGAGACGGATTAAATCTCCGGGTCAAGAGCCGAAAAGAACCGATAAAAGCTGGGGTGCAGCTAGGAAATCTGCCGTTCGGGGGCACCAACCAACCCGGTCGACCACATCAACAGGGCCCAGGGTGGGTGGGCCCGTGAAAAAGGTTTAAGGGCGCCTCACCATCAATGTCACACGGCATGGACCATAAAGGGCGAGAACCAAGACGCACATCCAGAATGGTTGAGAGAGCCAATCCAGCAAACTGACTCGACGGGGAGGAGTGGTGAACATAGGATCTCCCTTCAGGAGAGATCGCCTTTCGAAGAACAATCGGAAAACCTACTCCAACCGTCAAACTGACAGAAGGGGCACGATATCTCGTATATATCCAAGCAAAGGCCATTCAAACTTCAACCGCAATAAGATTTCAGGCCGTGTTGAAAGGTTCTTTATAAGATGCAGGAAAAAAGCCAAGCCATAGGGCTTAAGTCTGTTAGGAAAAAAAGGGGGAAGAGTCACACACTGCGGGCTAGATTGCCAAAAATCTGAGATGTTGGGTGACAAGAGCGTGCGCCGAACAAGAAATCAGAAAAAACGAGTTTGGTCAGAGACGATCACCACCAAGGGCTCCTCTGCCCCCGAACGCCCCGCAGGAAACCGTTCCGAAAATCTAAGGTATCCACGAACCGGGGAAAACAACGCCGACAAAAACTAAAAGGGGGAGAGGACAGAAATCGGGCACCGGTAGAGTCAGACGATAGGTGGAACCAGGGAACATTCGGAAGATCTGCAGGTATCGAAAAGTAGAGCGTGGGGGAGGGGATTCGCACATTGTACAAGTTTGTCAAAAGGAGAAAAAGCACAAATTGGCGGTCCAGACATGCCCGCCCACGAACTTGACGCCGCGAGGTGAAAAAAAATTCCAAGATGAAAGGCTTGAACTGCGGAGAGAGGAGATTCATCTTTTACAGGTCCGCCGCAAAGGGAAGAGGGTAAAAGGAAGTGGAGAGGGACGGAAATCAGCGTCACAAACGAGGCCCGACGATCTGAATCCTCGAAAACCAGCTCGACCAGAACCGAGAAGCACCCAGCGAAACCGGTGCCAGTAACTTGTCTCGGGAAACAGAGACCAGAGACAGGTATAAAACACAGCTATGACGATGGATGCAAAAAAATTTCGCCCGGGAAATGGGTTTTCGGGTGTCTGGAAAAAAAGGGGACTTGTGGACATGAAGAACCTTACCAAGCACGGGTCAGACCGTGTGAAAGGAGTAGCATTTGGGCACCAGTACACGCCTGACCGGAGAAAAAAAAAAGAACAATACCAGAAAAAATGGGAAAGCTGTGGCGCCAACCCAGAAGACGCAACCATACAACGACGAGAATAGGCATGTGACGCCACAGCAGCATGACGTCGACCCAAACGGCTTACCGAAAAAATTTCGTAGCGTCCCTGAGAAGAAAAAAGAAAAAGTCTGATCGGGCGAGAGCGACCTCAGGAGCGGGACCTGAATCGGCCTCCGGTTTTAAAACCGGGGATTACTGTAACTGGAAAGTAGCACGGAGAAACGAGGAAAAGAAGATGACCAGAGTCAAAAACGTCAAAACAAAGAAGGCCAAGGAGCGCCCCGAGGCACCCCATGAAATGAAATGTGGAAAATGAACCCAAGAAGGTCAAAATGAGAGGGAAGTAAACAATGAGGTGAGCCGTTGGGTTCGACAGGGGTCCATTGGTGCAAAAAATTGGGGAATTCGGGCTCTACAGGTAGGTATGGATCAACAAATAAGGTGGTCGAGGGGGTCAGGTGCAGCCAAAAAGCAGAAAGGAAATAAGCCGTGAAGGGGTCCCGTAAGAGGAGTAAAAGTTCCAAGCGAAAGGGGATACGTACCCAGCGGTACAATGACGGCTAATGGGAAAATCCAAAAATGGAGACGAACGAAAAAATCAAGCTGTAGGGGAAGACACTCCGTATCAGGGGGGCACAGAACTTGACTCTACAGCAAGGAAGAATTCTGACGCGAAAAAAAGGGGACGAAGCAAGAACGGCTCAAAAAGGGCCAGGAGCGGCCGAGGTGGGGTCTGGCTTCTGGGTTTACAGTATACCGGGATCAGATCGGGTCAAAGTCGCCAGGCCAGAAAAAGTAATAGAACCCGTACTGCAATCAGAAAAAGTGCCAGAAAGGTCATCCTCAATCAACTTGGCCTCGTCACGGAGGGACTAAAAAAATAGCAATAAAAGCGGCGGTGGTGGAAGCGCCCCCTGTTCTAAAAAGCCGGCGGCGGGGAATTGAGGTGGACAACCGGCATTTGTATGGATCTGATCACTGTTTGAACGCAACATTGTGACCGATCACGAACGGGGCACATCGAAAACGCAAAAAGAAGGAGAAAAGCCGGGTAACCGAACTAAGTAAAAATCATTGTAAACCACGCACCAAAAATCGACCTACGACAAGGCGTCAAAGAATTACAAAGATTCGTGCCGAAACAGGGTTTGAGAAGCATATAGTCACGGAGGTACCAAAAGAGAGTTTACAGCAGGCATGGGGAACCGCGCGGGGGGTAGGGTGCAGAAAAGAAATCCCTTGACTTATGAGCTATTGCCCACAACAGTGGTGCTGGGGAAGCGGGATCGGGGGGGGCCCTCTTCAAGGGTGCACAAATGGACAAAGGGGGAGAAAGTCAACGCAGGAAAAGAACGCGTGACAAGGAATAGAGTGGGGAGAGTTATCACGTTGGTACCAATGTTTTTTAGGGGGGCAAAAGTGTGTGGAACATCCACGGGGGGACCGGCTCAAAGGCGGGTAAGCACACCGAAGCCACAAGGAGGTATTAGACTCGTCAATAAAAACGGCCATACATCAAGAAAATTGGAGAAAGACTTAGGGAGAAAATAAAAAGGCATTCCTGGGGGCATGGGATCTCAAAGAAGAGGTACCCTGCCCAGGACAGGGAAAGGCATTACCACCACAAGCGGGATAGACACAGGGGACCCAAAAAAAATCGGGACGCTGTAGAAAAGAACATCATGTAACCTGAAAACAATAGAAAAAAGAACCAGCAGGCAAAAACTCATTGACTATTGATTTCTTATGGAAGAGATGCGGGAATCATAACAGGGAACCCTCAAAGGAGTCCGGCACACTCGCACGTCGGGCACCAACATGGGCTCACGGGTAATGCCCCTTCGAACAATGACGGGGCGATTGGGTCGGACGAAAGCATTAACGGCACCAAGAATGTTTTCGCGGGGAAAGGGGGGGGGGGGGGGCTGATAAGAAAGGGTCCACGTGTTGCAAAAAATAAAACTACAACCAGACATGTTACCATTGGTTACAACGGCGTAATGGGAATAAAAGCTGAAAAGGAGCTCGGCCCGGTACCGGAAAATCACCAAACGGCCGAGGCTCCTGATTACCAACTTTGTGCGGCAGAAACGTGAAAAATGAAAAAGGAGAGATCAAAAGAGAACCAAATAAAAGTTGGGTTTCGGCGGGCTGGGCGGCGCATCTGAACTTATCACACTCGAGAGCCTAAAACAAAAAACCACCAAACCCCGACAAAGAAGACTATCCCCTCGAAACGACCTTCACTTCGACAACTGGTCTTTGGCCAGCTCTGGCACCAATAGCAAAGTCAACATTTAATACCAAAATCTCACACACGTCTGCCAACAACCCAGAGATATCATCAGACCAAGGGATTAGCCGAGGAGACGAAAAAAAAGCACGGGGAAGATGTCGGCCTACAGTGGGGGGAAAAAAGCCTCTGATACACAAATTCAATCTCTGACAGGAACGTGCATCGGTAAGACACCGGGCATTCAGCACCAGTTCAGCACCGAGGTAATAAGTGCTGAAAAAATAGGACGCCAAAAAAGATACGCCTGCACAACTATCAAAAAAGGTACACGGAGTAGTTACGAAAAAAACCAAACCTCAGGGGCAGCTTTGACAAAGGGAGCCACAGGAGTGCAATAGGGTCACAGAACCAAGCGAGAGGGAAAAGAGACAGTTATCAAGGTTGGAAAATCAGAGCAATGTATGAAAAAAAGGGCCGAACAGTGGGAATGTTGACCGCAACGTCGGATGGTGCGGATTCCAAATGAAACAGAAGAGGAAACTTATTCTCCAAATGTCCAGGTTGGCAGCAGAGTATATAGAGCTGAGAGCAGCTAGATGCAATGACACCCAAGTATATTTCGTCAAGCCGCACCACATCACGTGAGACGACCACAGAATCAATTATAATAGACACGGAAATCGAACACGAGCAAAAAATTTCAGGGAACAAAGGAAAACTTCCACGAGAACACCCAAGCTGCCCCTGACCGAAGTGGGGGGCAGTACGCCAGTGGAGACAAATGCCATGACAAAAACATTTATGGAGAAAGAAGAGCAAACTGGGGTACAAATATCTCACAAGATAGCACTCAAAAACACGACATAAAAATCCCATGTTCGAAAGGGTAATTCGGAAGAAGATAGACTAGGTCATATCTAAGCAACCAAAATACCGGGAATTTGACAAGCCAAAGTGCGTCACGCGGGAGGGAGCAGACATGCGGTTGGAAATTAACAGGGAAGGAGTTTTGGGGAACCAAGAGACACTGGGGGTGGCGAAGTGAGGGCGATACCTCCAGAAGGGAAAAGGAATGGTGCCGGAGGTACAAATTGGCAAGAAAAGCTCCAAAAGTCGACGGGACATATCCCCATCTAGCTTAGACCACGGCACGTTCCAAACTTGGCAACCGACAGTGTCACACATGGGTCAGGTTTTCTAATAAGTCAAGCAAGGAGGTCCAGGTATAGCGCATAAAAACCCCAACAAGGCCATTGAACAGAACGTTTCAACATGGTCCCCAAAATCAGGGGACAACCACGACATGTCAACAGAGGGAGATACGGGCGGCGTCGGTATTGACAAACACGGGGACCACTTAAATCTCACTGCAACAAAAAACTCAACAGGCAAAAGACAACGCTGAGCGATGACGGGGGAACCATGGAGCGAATTGCAAAAACCAAAGGGGCAATAAACAGAAAGAAGCATATCCGGAGTTGAAAAAGAAAAAGGAGCGGCCGGGGACTGACAACGGTGGAATAAGCAGTACCAACCAAACAGAGGTTGGGGGGCCGATGGGGGGACCGTAGTGTGGAGTCCGCCTTGGATATCAACCAGGGTGGCAACATTTTGCTGCCCACCATAACTACCCCCCACCGAACAGATTTGTCACATCCGTCCCACAATCTGCGCTAGCTTGCACAATTCGCCGATCTGTAAGGAGGAATAATCTGATCTCTTCCTAAAACAGGGAGACACTTTCCCTAGCCCACTCCTGCAAAAACATGACCCAAGAAACTGTAGAGTTTGAATTTGAAACCTGTTGGGGGAAAGCCACATGCCACAAGCCGCGGGCTTAAGGTACCGGAATCAGAACTGCTGATGAGGTTCAATCAGGGGAGCACAGAAGGGTGTTACATCTACAGGGATAGCGCCACTTAAAATGTGGGGTCAATGGACATCAAGTCACGGTAAAAAGGAACAAACCAAGCAAATGGGAGGTTTTGGGGCGCGGAGATTTGTACATCTCTCAAAACACAGAATTTCAAAAAAAGCCAAGCCTTGAAAGATGGTTAGAAGCACCCACACAGCCAGGAATAGCAGAAATTGTGTAATCAGACGTATTGCAACAGAAAGGGAAACGTATGGCGTGCGCACCGTAGTGCAATCTTTAAGAGATGAGACAAACATAGATCTGAAGGTACAATGCTACCCTCTGAACATGGCGGAGAGACCAACCGTCCTTGACGGGGACAAGGAGATTACTGATAAATAAAACCAGAAAAACGGGACCCATCAACTCAAAGAGACAATACGAGTGGGGAACGTATTGAATCAGGCAGCACATGCAACGGTCAGAAAAAAAAACATCACCCGCGACAGTATACAATGCAGTTGAAAACGACAACAGGGGGACCAATGCCTGCAGGCGAAGAAATTGGGGCAAATAAGGAAAAGCGGATTGCCCTGAGGAACCTGGAGAGAACACAGTATCAAGCAATGGGTTTAAGAAGAAAGAAAGTCACAAAAAAACCCGGGGGGGTCAAAAACGATCCCAGATAACGCATGTCGGGCAAAACACAAACCAGTTCTCCGAAAATCGAAAGAGGGGTCATCACCTAACATACACAGAGAAAAGACGCCCGGACGTGAGAAGCAAAAATCAAAAGCCGGGGAAATCACATTAAGAGTCGTCAACCAAACACATTGTTTTTTTTTCCCCAAAAAAAGCAAGAAAAGTAGTGGAAGCAACAAGGATCAAAGTTTGAGTTTGCAGCGAGGGAATGCTAAGTTTGCGACCAAAGTCGAAAAAAGATAAGGGCTGAATGGAAGGCTCCTACACGTACTATGCAAGCCTGAGATCGCAACTCACCAAGGCGATCAAAAACCAAGAGGTACTTCCTGGGGGGGGGAGGCTTAATTCCAAAAGACCCGAACGAAAGGGATTCCGGCAGAAGGTAATTTGGGAGGGGAAAATTGATGGTATAAAACACAACGATGTATACATCTTTCTAGAAGAGGAGGTGGCCTACTCCTGAATCATGAGACAGAGGCTATAGAAAAAAAGCTAAATAGAGAACACAAAATTCCGGGAAGGAGAACCAAAAAATGGAGCAAAAAAGTCTGGGGACTCCATTACCGCAGAGGTCGAAGAGTCAGGACACTGGCGAAAAGACAGAGAGTGGGGGTCTAGGCCACAAGAAGAGTCTAATGGGGCCTCCCAGGAAGCAAAAAGATCATTTTCGGGGTCGGGGCAGGCTGTGCCAAGGGACATAAAATCAGAAAAACAAAAGAGGACTTACTATTGGAACACGGAATTTAGAAGCCAAATGCGTGTTGCACCGGGGGGAAAGGACAAAGCTAACTGGAAGAGAAAAGAGTCTTGAAGGAGGACCGGGGCTGGGCAAGACCGACCTGCCCACATTCCGACAGAGCAGGGAAATTCCGAATTTGGAAGTGCGATACCGAAAGAAATAAAAAACAGGAAAAAAACGCAGTTCCACTAGAAATGCGTAGGACGTCCTAAGAAAGAAATTCAAAAAAGAGGGGGGGGTGCACACTTGAAGGACATCAAGGAGAAAAAGGATAATCTGGCCAGTCGGGGACCGGGATTACTGGGGGGGAACCACAAGGGTACATGATAAAAATTCACAAAAAAAAAAACAAACCCGAGGAAAGATGAAAAAGGACTATAGTTAAACAAGATCAAAAATGAAAATAACTGACAACTCCTTGAGGAATTAATAATCAACCACACTCACAAAAAACCAAAAAGTAAACACAAAGATAACAAATTAAGCTCAAGGGATTATCGGAACACTTTAAAAAACGGGAAATTGGTAGGGGGATAAAGGACCCTATTTCGGAAGAACGTCAGGGGGGGGGGGCAAACAAAAATGCATCCAAGATCTTTCGGTCATAATACGTGTAATGGGGAACAGAGGGTAGAGGGAGCTGGAACGTTTCCAACTGCCCAAAAATCAAAAAAATACCATTCCAAAGTATGAGAAAGG
>Ga0179591_1268961_pt1 | contig 12922 bp, 16 predicted proteins | sample CZOMad2_1_08_16f_FD_182891 | JGI IMG/M metagenome (GOLD analysis project Ga0179591, IMG submission 182891) | Vadose zone soil fungal communities from Angelo Coast Range Reserve, California, USA - CZOMad2_1_08_16fungal (PacBio error correction) | ecosystem: Environmental > Terrestrial > Soil >...
GCACTCGATGTCAAGGCACAGAAAGAAAGACTGAAAAATTACTAACCCGGGCTGGGGGGGATCGGTTCATCGCAGTGTCAAACCTGGTGGGGGGGCAGCATAAAAGAAGGGACATGTGTAGAAGGTTAACCGGAAAAATCCGGGGGCGGGCTTGGGGAATAAGGCAGCTCTGGGTCGGCAATTTGTGGGCAACGGGGAAAGGGCCAAGGAAAGGAAAAACCAAGCCAAGCGTGTGAGCGACTGCTCACGGAACTGAAAAGAAGAAAAAGCAAGTACCTGCAAACCGAATCACCGACAAAAAAAAATACAACAAGGAGATCCCTCATCATTGGGGGAAAAAGGGGGGGAAGTTAAATCCCATATGGGAAAAAAAGTTCACGGGAGCTCGCGGAAACAAGGACGGCGAGGGCAGTCGCAACGTAAATAGTCATTAGAAAAGAGAGAAGCGAATGGTAACAGCAAGAAAGCTCGCTAAGCCGAGCAAGAACGGGAACCCCTCTAAGAAAGGCTGAAAAGAGCGACAAAAAAATGGCGCCTCCGCAAAGGGATTGGGACACTCGAAAAAAATTTTGAAAGGCCCGAATGACCCCTATCGTCACCAAGGAAGGGTCGATAAGAAAAAGAAAAAGGTGAATCTCAGGGTTCTAAGGGACGCGTAACCGCAACACTCCACATGAAACAGAGAATCTTGCGGATCAGAAAAAAGAGAAAAGCGGACCAAATTTCCCCAAGAAAAATCTACCGAGGGAAAAAAAGAAACCTACAAATTACCAACGCGGGAAGACGGAAAAAATAGCAAACTTAGGGGCCCAACGGAAACGGGGAGTAAATTAGGAACCCTACGAAGGATCCCCGCAAAGACCGAAAAACAACAAAGTGAAGGAAAAACGTGGAAGTCTAAGAATCTTCGGGGGGGAAGCCGAAAAAGCACTGCCGACTCGGGGTCAGAGAAGTCCTCGAAAAAGCAACGTGAAGAAAAAATGGGGGGTATACCGACAGCGATGACCGGGCAGCGAGCGGGGCGACAAGGGGAAAGTCTGTCAACGGAAAGGGTTGGGGGAAAGGGGAACTGTGGGGGGGGTCCCCTTTAGTTGGCGCCGGAACAATTGAGAAAGAGGGGAACTAAACAGATTTACAGGGGAACGCGTCGTGAGGGTCGGGGGGGGGGGGACTAAGTACCACGCCGGCGTCTAGTCGGGAAAAAACAAAAAAAGGGGGGAAAGCTGGTCAATTCGACCGAACAGCAGGAAACTAGAAACGAAAAAAAAATGAAAGCATCACTTAACCGCAAAATGGTGGAGTTCTAACACCTGCCGACACTGCCCAGAAGGAAAAAAGGAACACCTAGAGAGGGGGGGGAACGGTTTCTCTGAACATACCTGTAGGGGGGGGAGAGGGGGACGAAAAGGTGTTCAAAAAACACCCGCTAACGGTGGAAAAAAGACCAAAAGAGGAAAAAAAACGGGGTCCTTAGAAAAACCTCCAGAACACCGGGAGAGCCATGTGTCCGGTCACTCACGCTCGCGGTCGGCCAACAGGCAGATCGGAACCTTTTAGCGGAAGAAGAAGACAAGTGGGGGGTCTAGCCACACTTATGTTCGCGAAGCCAGAGGGGTCAGGGGAAAAAGAGAACGATTATGAAGCCACAATGAAGAGAATACACACCATCTGGGGGCAGACCACTGCGGAGAAAGAAGGGCGCAGTCCTTCCAGTAACAAGAAGGAAGACTCTTGAACGCATTGGATGGGAAAAAAGATGATTAAACGTTATGTGAGCTGCTCGGAAAAAAAAGGGAGGCCGATCCCTCTAAAAGGCTAGCGACCGATAGGACGGGTAGGTTGGGGGAGGGGCCAACATCTAAAAACGGAGTGTGGGGCATGACTTAACCCATAATATCAAAAAAAAAACCAATTAGGGGGGAGGGAAAGCGTACTATAGAGGAAAAAAGAGGATAAAAAACATCTATCGAGGGGGCAACCGGTAAGGAGGAGAAAGGAGCTACAGGGGAAACCCCTGAGGCAGAGCGCGGGAAACGCTGACCGGCCTCTCGGAGCGTGATAAGCGACTAGGGGGGAGAAATTCAACCTGAAGCCCTAAAAACCTAATCAGGCCCCGCGTCAGGGCGTGAAAGAAAGACGGAGGAAAAACGTAAAAGACAAAACACTAACATGAGGGGGAAACCGGAGGCAGGAGGGAAAAAAAGCTTCGCCGTAGCATAGAGACTCTGGGAAAAAAAATCAATAAAAACAGCACGGGACCTCTTGCGGAATGGGGGGGTCAATCCCCGGGGCTCGAAAAGCACCGTTCCGATTTTCTCTCTGGGAAAAAAGAAAAGTGAAAAGATCACCGTGTGGGGTCCATTGCCGGGGGGGAGCCGGTGTGGGAAAAAACAAAATCTCGGTGAGCTCCTATCTGAACACTCCGGGGGGGAAAAAAAAGAAGGATCAGGGAAGAAGAAGCAAACTCCTTCAGATCTGAATGGGAGGGCGGAAAAATCGGGCGGTCTCTTCTCAGACTCTCTAGGGGGAACTAAAAAAAAAAGGCTGGGTTACGCACCAGCGCTCGAGTATAACAACTATCTGGCTGCATTCGGACTGCCTGGGAGAAACCGCAAGACGGAAGTAAAATGCCCAGCCTGTTTTGATGCACAGCAGCACTAAACCCACTGAAGGAAGACCAAAAACGATGATTCCCAGAAAAGTCTCAAATCGAAATAGAGAAGGAAGACAAGAAAACGACAGTCACTGACTGAGCTGCGGTAGACGGAAGGGGGGGAGGGGAGAAACTTGTCCTGCGGGGAAGTTCGGGTCCTCTGTCCAAGAAAGCCGGCGTCTGCGGAACCATCCCTTGTCAAAACTTTGAAGGACAGGAACGAGCGAAATGTAAGGGGACGCCCAGGGGAAATAGAACGACCACGTGAAAGGGCCTGTTACGGAAAAGGGGGGGAATCCGTGACAAAGGAAAAAAAATTGCAAAAACCAAACCGGCGGTAATTTCCGCGCGCGATGCGGAACCGGGGCCATGAGGGGGAACTAAAAAAACAACTTAATGAGGGAAAAAATGAAAGAAGGAGATCTCAAAACAAAAAAAAAAATGAGAGGAGTGCTCCCCGGTCCATTGTGACTCAGGGGTTTTTTTCCAAGAGGGGAAAGGGTCTCCCGGGACCTTTGGTGGGGACGGAAAGGGCAAGGAGGGTCAAGGGGGAGATCTGCCCTAAAGGGGAGACTACGAAGAAGAGAATCGTCACTGGGAGACGGTTTGTTGAAGGGGAAGCCCGGGAAGGGGGGGGGAGTGGTATGGAAAAAGATGAGGAAAAGCACTTCTTCCGCAATTGGTCCCTCATTGAAATAATCCAAATCTCGGGGGGGAACCGGAAGACGAAGGGGACACTTCCTGATCGCAGGCAAGCGAGGGTGGGGGGAAAAAGCACATATCCGGGGGGAAAAAAGAAGGGGGGGAAAATCCATCAGCTTTGCAACGTAGGTGGTGGCAACCGCTGGAGAACGAGGCGGGCGGTTACAGGTTGCGGCAGGGTAACGGCATCGTAAGGAGGCTAGAGCGAAAAGTCTATCCGAAGATCGAACGGTAGGGGGGACCAACTCCGGGGCGAGCGCGAAAGCTTGAGAAAATAAACATATATTCGCGAAGATACGTTTACCGAAACCCCCCTAGATAAGGGGAAAAAAGAGTCGGACGTTTTCAATCTCGAAAAACGGGCGGGGGGGAGAAGAGTGGCCTGCGGTGAAAACGATAAGCAGACCGAATCGATGAAGAGGGTTGACAACTAAAACCAGGGTGGGAGCCGGGCAAGAAAAAGGAAGAGATCATCCTACGGAACGAACGCTGGGCCAGGCGCGGTTGGGATGAGCGGTGAAAAGGGGCAGCCCTGGGACTTGGCGGGGAGAGCAAAAAACGCGAGAGAATCGGTGAGGAATTTGCGGGGGGAAAATAAACCTCTAAATGCTACGAGCCGCCATGTCCATTCAAAAGGGGGATAAACAAGCAAGGTCGGATATAAGTGTCCGCTACTTTCTACTCCATCACCGAGTCATATTGACTTGACCTGCTCCATCTTTTCAGGGACTCGAGAAAAAGGAATGAAACAGCGGTCGGAGCACACTCACACTTTAAATCGAGTCCTTGAATTTGGAAGCTGGATTGGGAACCAGCAGCCAGCGAAATGACTGCACGAAAAACCGTTTGCTTCTCCTTCACGAGAGTTTCAAATGACTCCTAATCGAGGGGAGGGGGCGAAAAGAAGACCGAAGCGGGGAAAGAGCGAGGGAAAGCTGCTCAGACGGCGCCGGGCACTAAGAGTAAGGTGGAAACAAAAAAAACAACTAAAAACTCTGAGAAAAATTTCGAGGGACCTCAAAGCCAGGGGAAAATAAAGCCTTCTCTTTAAAAACAGCTAGGGTTCGTGGAACTCGTACACGGAGGGCAGACTAAAAAGAAACGTGGTGTTTCTCCAAGGCACGCCACGGAAAAATGGAAACCTTATTCACGCTTAGACGAAGGCGACAGAACATAGGGCATAAGCCTGAGACCATGAACCTAGAATAAAAAAAAGGGCTACATAAAAAAAAGATTTGGGGGGGGGGGGTCCGATAAATTGTTTTTGAGTCTACTCAGTAGACGGTGCCCCAAAAAACATATTAATAAACGACGTAATCGTCGGTCTGGGGTCAAAACCACGACAATGCTGTTGGGTCCCAAATCCCCAAGAGCCGTCCAAAAAAGGTACAGAGGGGGACTTGTCCCGGGGGGGTGGGGGAAGGGTAGGGTGGCTAGGAAACCGAAAGAAAGGTTATAACTACTTCTGGAAATCATTGGGGGAAAAAGCCGGCATTGGTAGGGGGGGGGAAAAACCCGAACTTAAGAGTGAAAAAAGGCGAAAGAAGTTCACAAAGCGGGGTTGTTTCAAAAAGAAACCCCAGAACGAAAGGGGGTTAACCACATTCCCTATGTTGTCGACGTCCCGCTCCGGAGGGGGGGGGTCTGTGGGGTCCTGGGGTGCCAGGAGGGGTAGCCGGAAAAAATCGGCTGGGTGTCAGATCGAAACGACTTCCCAAGTTGAGGGAGCAGAACGTTCCGCGGAAGGTATAGGGGAAAAAGGTTGGCTAGAAAAAGACTGGTGGAGCAAAGGGTCCAGTACACGGCCCCCCCCCGCAAAAAAATAGAGGTCCACCCCATTCAGGAAGCCTTCGTTGTAGATTGAGAGGTGGTCTACAATTACAAAGAAGAAATCTACGACGGCCAGCGGGTACCTGGCCAAGGGCGAGAACGCACGGTGAGTGAGAAATGAAGCCCTAAAAGAAAAACGAACCACTAAAGACAAACCAAGAAAATGGCACCACGGGAAATAGGCACTTCACCCTGTGGGCAGAAAGAACAAACCGATGCCTCTTACCCAGTCAAAAATATCGTGGTTTACCAGTTTGTTAACGTGAAGGCTCTGATGGGGTAAAATCTACAAAAAAGTGCGGAAAAGGTTGAGGCTCCCAGTTAAACTTACAACAAGAAGATAAATTCACGAAAAAGATCCAAAGTCAAGGACACAAAAGTGTCTGGGGTTGGGTTAGTTTTGCAGGTTTCCCGGGGGGAGAAAATCAGGGTCGGTTTCCTCAAGGACGAAAAAAAGAAAAAGAAATCCAAAGAAAAACAACGGTGGGATGAAAGGGTGGCGAAGGTCAGGGGAACAACAGACGTTTGCGGGAATCGGAAAGCGTATTCCGGGCTGGGCAAACTAAGGGGGGGGTGAGAATCTGGGACAAGGGCAAGGGAAGGGGTGGGGAAAAAATGGAGCAAGCGCGGGAAACAAACTCCTGTTCGTGCAAACAGGGGTAGGTGACGTGCCGGGGAAAATTTACCGGTTCAACGAGAAAAAGACAGAAAAACGGGAGGCGAAATCTCAACATTGGGGAAGACGTGAACCGTGCAAGACCATACAAGGTCAAGAAGGAAAAAGAGTCGATAAAGGAAGGGCGTCAAGCCAAAGGTAAGGGGTCAATACCAGGGGGCCCGAACGGGGGAAAAGTTGAGGGGGTAGGTCGCGGTCGCGAGCCAGGGGGAAAGGGGGTGGTGAAACATCGACTATTCTGTGGAGAAACCGACGGGAGTCGCGAAGGAAGGTGAGCAGGAGAGCTCCTTAATGGCTCAGAGGAAAGAATGAAAAGAAAAGCACGAGTTGATAAGATGAATAGGACAAAATTTGTGATGGGTTGGTCGTGGGACCGGGGAATGTTTCCGGTTGGGCGTTCAAAAACCCGCAAAAAAGAAAAGAGACAAGAGGAACAAGGGGTGCATACATGAGCCGAACCTTCTGCCCTCAAACGAAGGGCCGTCGTTTGTCCGGTTTAAAAGAGAACGGCAAACACGTCTTCTGAACCTGCCAAAAAAACCCGTAAAGGGAAAGAGGGGGCTCAAAGGTCGAACAAAACCGCCATGAGGTGCCACAAATGGCGGGAACACAAAGGAGGGGAAAGAAAAGACCAGGGGATGCGCGGGGGCAGGAACATTAATCTCTACTGGGGGCATTACATCTATAAAGTCCTGAACGCTAAAACTAGGGAAAAGAGCGTGTGGAGAAGGAAGTCATTTGGAGCCACGAGAGCAAAAGGTCAGAGAAAATTATACTTCCTATTGAAGAACTTAAATAAACTATCCAAAAAACCCAGGTTCCCAAAAGGGGAAAAAGAACTTGTTAAGACGTAATCGGGGTTGGGTTAATCGTTAGCCCGAAAAAACTTTTGGTCAAAAGAGGGCTTGTGTGCTGCACAAGTGGTCGAAAAAAGGACCGAGATCCCTGCAGACACGCAAAAGGAACTATCGTGTCACAATAAGGCCAAAAGACCGGGGCGAACTAGTCGAGACGTACCTCCTGGCAACAACCGGGACCTGTCTGACACTATGGGGAGAAAAGGGGCGGGGTCATCGGGGGGGTGCAACCAACTCCTCCCGCAAGGGAAAGTGGCAAGGGCTAAAATCTGCAGAGGAGTGAACTCAACTATCTCGAGAAAAGGGGATCAAGGGTGGATTGACCTCCTACTTACCAATGGAAAAACGAATCTGAACAATTTCTTCCGTAAAAACGGGACTAGGTGGGTGTGGGGCTACGCGGCAATATTATCAGTAACACGACAACAAACTGGCCTATTTGGGGTTCCTCGGAAAGGACACGAATGCGTGTAAGCTCGCGTTCCAAGAAGAACGGATGGCGCCCAGTACGGGGCCCTTCAAAAAAAATATTGGGCCCCTCGAAACGGAAAAATTGGGGGGCGAGGGGGGGCACGGCGAACCCCACACAAAACGCCAAATCCGCGAGTAAAAAGCGGAAAGGGGCCCAGGAGAAGAAGGCGCGAAGAAATCACCCAGGTAAGATGTGAGAAAAAGGGGGGAACAAAGACACGGTGGTCAGAGTAGAGGTCCCAACATTTCCAGGAAAAAAGAAACACCAAAAACCAAAGGCCACGCATCTTCCCTCGACAAGGAGCCGTAGGCGAAAGAGCCGCACAACGGACAAAAGGCCAAGCAGACTCATGGTACAGGAAGGATTAAAATAAAGGTACCATTCCGGCTAACCAGAGACAGGCGGGGGAATCATCGCAGCCTTCGGTAGGCTTGAAAAAAATTCCTTCGTCGAAATGACTTGCGTTAGATCTTCTAGTCTTCTTCTTTAAAGTTCTCCGGGTCTAAATTGATAAAAAAGAGAAAAAAGTAGGAAGCGTTCGGGGGGGGGGACCAGGTCCCATCACAGGAAGAAGACACAAAAAGAATGCGGGTTGGGCGAGCGAAGAGGAACCAAAAAAGCCCCGACCCCACCCGACCGAGAATGCAAACCTCAAGGAAAAATCAGTGCGTGGTGTATGAAGACCTCGAAAGGGCGGGTTGCGGAGGTCAGTTAGCCCAATCAAGAACAGACAATCAATAAAAACCGATAAAATGTAAAAAAGACGCACGGGGTCATCAACTGTCACATGGTGGGCCGACATGGGGGCGAGAAAAAAGACGGCAAAATGCACTGACTCAATCCTGGTCCAAATCAGACTCAGGACACGGAAAAAAAATCGCCTGAGGCTCAGGGCACGAGGAAGTGGGGGGTTCGAAAAAACTTTTAACAAAGGTTCAAAAACAGAAAACGGGCATCAAACAAACTCGGGTGGGGGACGGGCAACCGAAAAAAAGCTTCGCATCCAAAAACACAACAAAAGGCTTAAGTAACTATAGAGAATGGAAGACTAACCCGAACAAAAGAGCGGCCGAATTCCCGTTATTTAGGCAAACCGTGGTCAACGGGCCTTCAAGAAAGTCCCTCTGGCGGAAAAAAAAAAGGCGAGCAAAATGGGAGTTACATATTCTGCGAAAAAGGAGCGGGGTCGTGGAAAGTCGTCTATCACCTATTAAAAAGACACACATCCAAGTGAGGGGACCGATTCTGGGGAGTTACAGGAGCAAATCGTCAATCCCCAGGTCGGGTAAACAAAGGATCCGCAGCGCAGTTGAAAAGACTAACGCACAACATCAAAAAAAAAAGGTGACATCAGCCTCACGGTGGTCAGCGTTAGAAAAACTCACCCGAATACGAAAAGGCAAGGAAACTTCGGGATGATCTGCCTATCATGGGGCTGAAATGGGGGGGCACCAAAACACGGATCCTGCAGGGGGAAGCCTTTTTCTCCAAAGAGGTCGAGGTGTCCTTAAGCCTCGAAAACGACAGAGCTTTAGACTGGGAAAGTCCTTCTGCGTAACTAATCCGGATGAAAACGCGCAGAAACTCTGAGCCTGTGGATCGGGCGCCAAATCTCGAGTTATAGGAAGGAACGAAAACAGGGATGGGCGGTGGTGTTTGAAACGGGGGGCACTTAGGGTACCGAACTAGGCGACACCCTGGGTCAAGGTAACAAGGGGGGGAATAGACTGGAAGACGGGGCGGGGACGAAAAAGGAAGCGCCGGCAAAGGAAGACGCAGAAGCAGGAACATCTATTACGCTCGCCTTGGGGTTTGGCAGAACGGGATCGACACTTTTGGGTTGGACGTAACCAAAAAAAAAAAAAAAAAATGCAAGGAATCCCGTGATTTCCGACACGGGACCGGGGGCTTAAACTCGAGCACGAAAAAAAAATACGGGGCACGCGGACAAACCTCAGATGGGGGGGGAGAAATGGGAGAGACTTGGAAAAAAAAAGAATGACACAAACACGCTCAGAACAGGGGACTTTGACGACGATGCAATGTGAGCGGAACCAGCGGCATAAGCCCGCGCGGATGTCAGGAAAAAAAAACAAAGGAAAAGCAGGCCTTTTGCAAGAATTTCGAAAGGGGGGGAGAGGGGCAAAGGGAGGTAAGAAAACATAAATTCACGGCACCTCGTGATGAAACAGGTAGGATGGCAAATCGGCCTTGTAAAAAAAAAAAAAAAAAAACCAGCTCCAAGGAAACTGCGGCATCGAGATGCGGAAAAGGGGGATACGGACGACTCGTTCCCTGGGAAAAAAAAAAAAGATTGGGCCCAAAAAAAAAAATGAGAGGAAAGGGGGGCGGCGACAATACAAAAAACGAACGTAGAGCATGGCAGAGAAAAAGGGTCTTCTGGCGGGGGGGGCCAAAAAAGAGGGAGGCCAGCGGAGGGGGAAATAAATCGTGTCCAATCTGTTTCACCGCGCAGAGAAGATCAACCGCGTTTCTGGCGCAACCCCTGGCTCGATGCAGGCAAAAAAAAAAAAATGGCATGTCCGCCGGAATGTCAGGGGGAATCTCATCGAATTTGGCACAAAGAACGGGAGTAAAGGGGAATCCAAGGCCAGGTTGTAAAAGGGTACCAAAAATTTGCCAGGGGAGGAGGGAAGTGCAGGGCGCCCGCCACCAACAACAGAAGAGCCGTAAGAGCCGAACGCGTGAAAGTTCACCTGCAAGTGCACAGGGCGAGCACGACAAAAATGCCAAAAAAAAAGGCGTGCATCCGAAGAAGAGGGTGTCAGGTTTTCAGGGGGAGTACCAGAATCGAGACAAACGGTTTCAAACGGAGCGCGCAAAAAAAAAAGCTCGGCACAAGGAACGCGGAATTCTCACCGCCCGAGGAGGACAAGCAAAAAAAGCAGAGGGCGGTCCAGAAAAACGGTCCCCCTCAGCCAAGGAAAAAGTAGAGACCAAGTTAAATGGCCCGCCGCCGGGTTTGGACGAGAAAAAAAAAAAACGGGGGCACTTTGTAGAGGAACGTGTTACTAACCTAAAAGGAAGGATATAGGGGCCATGCCTCTGAGAATAATTCAAAAATCGTCCCCGCAAATTTTCCAGACTAGCCGAAGGACAAGAAAGGGACCCCCAAGGAGCCAATCTGACAATAAGTCAGATAAGAAAAAAACAGGAAAAAAAACTTGGCAACAAGAAAGAAAACGCATTCACCCAAGAGGGACACCTGTGAGAAGCCAAAAAGCGCAAGAGTGAAAAGGAACGTCTTCCGAGCTGACTCATGCAAAACGGAAGGCCCACATCGCAGTAAATGAGAACCGACGAGCGGAAACCAAGAATAAAAAGCAACTGCCCCCAGAACACGAAAGGGGCCAACTGGGAAGTGAGAAAGAAATGGGGGGGGAAAAGCATTCGGAAATCCCTTGTAACCGGGACCGGGGGGCCTGACGTTGGCGTCGCTTTCTCACGACGGAAAAGGAAAAAAAAGTGTGGAAAAGACACGTCGAGCCGATAGGGGACCGGAGAAGGTAAAATTGGGGGGGGGAAGTCAAAAAAATCTTAAAAAAGGGAAGGTTGTGAAAAAAAATGATTGGCCGTAGTGTTTCAAGAGACATGTGACACGGAAAGACGGAAAAAGGAACTACAGTACCAGAACGTTGCGGGAGTTCGAGGGGATCCGTTACCACGCCGACGTCGAATTTACGGTGATCGGAGAACCATGCCTGCCTGTACAGCTGGGGTGAAAAGAAACGAGGAAAACATACAGGAATCACAGGAAATCATCAAGAAAACGGGCAGAGCACCTGAGCGGTACGCTTCAGAACAAATAGCCCGACAGAACGGGGGCTATCCCGACTGGGGGGCACACCAGGACCGAAGGATGAGCAGGGACCGGTTCGCGAACGAGGGGCCTGAAAAAGAGAGAAACAAAAGCTACGGGGGGAGCACCAGACACGGCGGACTCAACGAAAGGGGGAAAAAAAAAATGACACTCCAGAAGGCAAAGGCCGCCATCAGGGTTCCCGAATAAGGTGGGGTAAAAAGAAAAAAAAAGAGGGAGGTCGCAGGCCCCCCGGACGGAAACTATTACCGTTTAGAAAATATGAATGCTGAACTATCAAAATCATGCCGGGGCCGGGGAACGGATCGGAGAAATCGTTGTAGGGGAAAAGGAAGGAACAACCAGGGCTCAGAAAAGGAAAAGAAAAAAACAGTTTTCACGAGTCTCGCGAAGGTCTGACACACATCTAAAGGAAAAGGCAAGTACTACTCGCCGCCCGCTTGAACGAGGCATGTCCATAAAAGGGGTCGGGGCAGTGTTGGATTTGGGGGGAAAAAGGGGGAACCTCGTACCTTTTGAACGTGAGCCAAAAACAGAGTAGGAACACGAAAAAAGCCGCCCGCTTATTGGAGAAGTTTGGAATGCGGGGCCAAATCACATCGTTCTGGGGTGAAAAAAAATCGACAATTGTCGTCCTCCGCGTAAAACAAAAATCCAACACGGCGACGGCGGGAGAGATCGCAAAAAAATAGGGGCCTGTGAACGCTCGTACAAAAGAGAGAAAAAAACTTGCCGGGGTAGCAAAACCGAGGGGGGGAAAACAAATAAAGAGGCCGAGGTCCCCAAAATTCCTACTATGGGAGAAACGAATAGCGAATCAACGAAGTCCCGGGGAATTGCGAGCACTAAAAGAAGAAAAAAAAAATACAGATCGGTTTGGTAGGCATTCAGACTGTCCGGACAGCCAGGTCATAAGAAGGGGAGTTTTCTTCCAAATGAACAGATTGCGACTCGTCCGTTGCAAGAACCTGAAAAGACCAACAAAAACCGATCTCCTAGGGGACAAGAAACGCGACCAGGGGGAGCTGAAAACTTACGCGAAGAGCCCAAAGGGCCGGGTTTCGGCTCTGACAAAAGAGGACTAGAGTGGAACGAGCAGAGGTTACCTTAGCGTAAAAAAAAAGGGTTGGGACGAGCAACCGCGAAACAGCTAGCCAGGGCTGTAAAAAAAAAAAAAATCGCGCACCCAAAAGGCGCACACAAAAAAAAAAAAAAAAAAAAAAGAGTTGCAGGGAAAATGGAAATGGAAACTCCTCCAGTGAAGAGCTTAAAAGGAGAGGTGAACGTCCAAGGGGCCTCCCTCGAGACGCAAGGTCTGCCAAAAAAAAACCACAAAAAAAAAACGATTCTCGAACGGTATCTTCGAGGAACTGGCGCGGGTACCGTGAAGCTCTGCTCAGATGAAACGACGATCAGAGGGAAAAGGTGCGTGCCTTCAATCCGAGTGCAAGAAAAGAAGCCGGCCTACTGGTCACCGGCCTCCGGGGGGGTCTTGGAGAAAAACGAAAAAGGAAACACAAGGGGGGGGTGAACAACTATGTAAGAAAAGAAAGGCCAATGGAAAATGGACAAAACACGCCAGGGTCTACTTCCATCACCGTCGATCAAAGGAATCTGGGGGGGAAGTCTGATCTTCCCAAGATTACAAGGGGGCCAGACGGGAAACAGGGGGGGACTGGTAAAGCGCAGGGGGGCACAAACTAACGCCCAAAAGAAAGAAAAATATAACCAAGGGTCTGAAACAGGACTAGCCGGGACAGGGGGTAGGAAGGTAGAGGTTCATATAAAGTGAAAGGGGAAGGAACAAAGGGTCAATATAACGCCCGCGTGAAACTTGCAGGAACCAATAACGGACGTCGTTGAAAAGATCGATCCAAGGGTGAACGATAAG